>Ga0302314_10019081_pt1 | contig 11410 bp, 11 predicted proteins | sample III_Palsa_N2_3_FD_200533 | JGI IMG/M metagenome (GOLD analysis project Ga0302314, IMG submission 200533) | Peat permafrost microbial communities from Stordalen Mire near Abisko, Sweden - III_Palsa_N2_3 | ecosystem: Environmental > Terrestrial > Soil > Palsa > Peat permafrost | place: Sweden... | reverse complement strand
TGGGGCTACGAGATCTGGTGGGCGGTAACCGAGCAGTACGTCGGCAAGATCCTGCACGTCAACAAGGGCCAGCGGCTCTCACTGCAGTTTCACGAGCAGAAGGATGAGACCTCTTACGTGCTCTCCGGCAGCCTGCTCCTGGTCCAGGGCGAATCCGAGGACACGCTGACTGAGCGCCCGGTAACCGCGGGAGATTCCTGGCGCAACACGCCGGGAGTGATCCACACGATCGAGGCACTTGAGGACTCCGACGTGCTCGAGGCCTCAACGCCGTTTCTGGACGACGTTGTGCGGCTCAAGGACAACTACGGCCGCGAGGGCACCAGCGCGATCTGAGGGACAGCTGAGGCTGCGAAACGCCGCGCGCTTACGGGACAATGCTGTCCACCACTGCCCTCGTAGCTCAGCTGGATAGAGCAACGGACTTCTAATCCGTAGGTCGCAAGTTCGAGTCTTGCCGGGGGCGTCAGCATGCTGACTGTGATCAGCGCGACCTCGCTCGGCGGTTTCGCCTAGCGGTCCGCGGCTCCCGGTTTCGGCGGACCCCCCCAAGGTGATTTCTTCTAGTCCGTTGTCCTGGTCTCCGGGTTCCGTTCGTCGAAAGGATGAGTGGGTCGATCTGGCCTACCCGAAACCAGAGGAGTTGTGATGCCCGAATACCTGATCTTCTTCAACGACGAATGGGTCACCGAAGCCACCGACGCGGGATGGCAGCAGCGTTCACGCGACGCGCTGGCCGTGGTAGACGAGATGAAAGCTGCCGGGGTCTGCATCTTCGCGGGAGGACTCGACAACGACGCGAAGGTCTTCCACGTCGAGCCCGGTGGCGGCACACCCATAGTCACCGACGGGCCTTATGCGGAGACCAAGGAGGTCATCGGCGGCTTCGCGGCTATCGATGTTCCGGACGAGGCCTCAGCCCGTTACTGGGCTGGGCGGATCGCCGTGGCATGTGACTGGCCGCAGGAGGTTCGGATCTTTGGAACGCCCGCGCAGATTCCTGCCCCCGACGCCGACCGTGCGGCCGCAGCGGCGAAGGAGGCCAATTAGGCCCGGCCGGGTCGGAAGCGTGTCCGCGCGGTTGGGGGACCGCGTCGGGGTCATCCACGCGATGTTCCATAGCGAGACCGATGCAGGCGCGGTTTCGCGATAGCCGTTGGTGCGTGTTCCCAGGTTCGTCACACGGTTCGCCGCCGCGTATGGGATTGTGTTGTTGTCCTTGTTTCGTTTCGTCCGTAACTTCGTGTCTGACGCGTGGTACCGCGGCCTTGTGGCCGTGGATGGCCTGACCGTGCGGTCGGGGCGTTAGGTCGTGTCTGTGCTCTCGCGCGGCGGCACATTGGTCGCACCGATGGGGTGGCCGCGTCGGCGGCGCCCGCGTTACGAGCGCCACCGAGTTCAGCTGAGCGGAGGGTTGCGGACGACGCTTCACGTCGCCGCTTACGACCTTGCCGCGATCACGCCACGGGTCGTCGTTTTAGAGCAGGCGACGCCGCTCATCCGCTGGTGTCGCGAGCGGGGCGTGAGGGACGCGGTTGTCGGCGGCTTTTTCATCCGCGCGCTCAGCGAGCCGCTCGGCGAAGTGTGGATCGAGGGCCGGCAGGAGCCATCGACGCCGTTTGACGCGCCGTGGGGCGCTGTGCGCGCTTGCGTGCACGTCGACGGCGACGCGGTCCGGATCGCCCGTCGCGACGCACTTCCACTCGCGCCAGCCGGTGACCTCTTGCAGGCAGGGCCACTGCTTGTCGCGGACGGCCGGAGCGCCGTAGCCGACGGCGCTGACGTTGAGGGTCTGTCGATCGGGGCGCGGCAGTTCGACTCCGATATCACCGCCGGCCGCTTCCCGCGGGCCGCGCTCGCCAGCACGGGGAGTCGGCTGCTGGCGGTGGCCTGCGACGGGCGCACTGACAATGATGCTGGGATGACGCTCGGCGAGCTCGCAGACGCGCTTGTCGCGCTTGGTGCTGAGTCGGCGATCAACCTCGATGGTGGCGGGTCGGCGTCGCTCGTCCACGCTGGGCGCCTGCGCAACCGTCCGCGGGAGGCGGGCGGGGTTGACTTGCTCGAGGGACGGGCAATCGTTACCGCGATCGTGTTCGATCCACGCGCCTAGCGCTGCACCCGGATGCACAAAAGCGGGCGAGGCGGCCATAATCGCCGTCTCTCTTGCCGTTACATATTGTCTCCGCGATTCTCTTCTCTCCCCGTGGCGGGTCGTCATATGTCGCCCGCGCGCTGGCCGGTGGGCTTCGCGCCCAAGGCTGTGATGTGACGCTCGTCGCCGGATCGCGAGGCGACCTCGATGGTCTCGGCGACGCCCGGCGTTTCTACGGCGACGGTGACCTCCGCGTCGTTGACTTCGATCCGGCGATCGCGTCAGGCGATCCTCTTGCCTACGTGGGGCCGCCGGGCACCGCGCCGATGCACCCATCGTTCGAGGATCGCCCCGGCGCCATGGATCGCGTGTTTGCCGCACTCGACGATGAGGCGTATGAGCGGCAGGTGTCGGCATGGTCGCGCGAGCTGGCGGCGGCTGGGGCGGCTGAAGCGGACGTCCTGCACCTCCACCATCTGACACCGCTCAACGAGGCGGCCGCTCGGGTGGCGCCGGGCGTCCCCGTCGTCGGCCAGCTGCACGGTACGGAGCTCTTGATGCTCGAGGCGATCGACGCCGATGTGCAGCACTGGCCGCACGCCGAGGCGTGGGCGCGGCGGCTCCGCCGCTGGGCGCAGGAATGCTCGCGGATTGTCGTCGCCGACGGAGCGGTCGCCCGGGCTCGGGATCTGCTCGAACTCGACGATGAGCGAATCGTCCCTCTGGCAAGCGGCGTTGACACCAACATGTTCCGGCCGCGGCCCGTCGACCGCCGCGCGATGTGGCGAGAGGTGCTCGTCGAGCGCCCGCGCGGCTGGCGCCCCGGAGGGAAGGCGGGCAGCGTCGCCTACCAGGAAGACGAACTCGGGCCGCTCACCGACGGGACAGTCGTCGTCTACGTCGGGCGATTCACCGCGGTAAAGCGGCTGCCTCTACTGATCGAGGCGTTCGCGGCGGCGAACGAGGGAACGTCAACACCGGCCGGGCTTGTCCTCATCGGTGGGCACCCCGGCGAGTGGGAAGGCGAGCATCCGATCGAGACGATCGCTCGGATCGAGGCTTGCGGAGTTTTCCTAGCCGGCTGGTACGACCATTCACGACTGGCTGAGTTGCTGTGCGCAGCTGATGTCGTCGCACTCGCCTCCGCCCGCGAGCAGTTCGGGCTCGTGCTCGTCGAAGGCATGGCCTGCGAACGCCCAGCTGTCGCGACACCCTCTCCGGGCCCCGTGTCGATCATCAGCAACGGGACGACCGGATGGCTCACCGCCGATGACAGCGAGGACGCGCTAGCCCACGCGCTAGCCGAAGCAATCGACAACCACGCCGAGCGAGCAGAGCGTGGCCGCGCGGCGCGTCTGGCCATCTGTGAGAACTACACCTGGGACGCCATCGCCGAACGCCTCGCGGCCGTACTCGAAGACATCGTCTCGACCTCAATCGCGACCTAGCCGGTACGAAGGACGACGATCGCTCAGGCTCGTGAACCCCCCCTCGCCTGTGGTGAGCGGTTCGCCCCGAAAGCTGCAAGCTTTGTCACGTCGGGACGAGCGACGGCAGTCACAGCAAGCAAATCCTGCACCCTCACAGGCTGCCCTTCGACCGACTGGCGCAGCTAGGGCAGTACAGTCCGCGTTCGTGTTCCTCAGATCGAAGCGCGTGCGATCGCTTGCGTTTGCATGCGTCGTGCTCACGGGGCTCCCGTTCGCTTTAGCCGCGACTAGCGAGGCGACCCAGACGCGAACTGCAGCACAGCTTCTGAAGGCGGCGTTCAGTGACGCGACCGCAAGTGGGTCTGTGCATCAGAGCATGACTAATGCGAGCGGAAGTCTGCCCGTAACTTTCTCCGATGACGTGACTACCGACTCGGGTAGCCAGCACATCACGCGGCCAGGAGGGACCAACGCCCACGTCTTGGTGATCGGCAAGACGGCGTACATATCGGGCGATCTGTCTGCGCTCACCACGTACTTCGGGTTTTCGCGCACTGTCGCAACAAAGATTGGCGACCGTTGGGTCAGCATTGCCTCGACAAATGGCGGCTACGCGACTGTCGCCAGCGACGCGACCCTTACTTCGGTACTGGCAAATCTGACTCCACATGGTCAGCTGACGGAGCTCGCAGCGACGAAGATGCATGGCCGGTCAGTGATCGGTGTGCGCGGAGCGCTGCCGTCCTCGCTGAACGGGACCGTGACGATCTACATCACGCGGTCAAGTCACCCGCTACCAGTGTTCGCTGTGTTCAAAGCCCAGGAGCGAGGCATAGCCGTAACCAGCAACAGCACTATGAGCGCTTGGGGTGAACGGGTGGCGTTGAAGCGACCGACCGACGTAATTTCGGCGAGCAAGCTGTAGCCCAAAACCCCGGTCGTTCATTGCGGCCGAGGATTACCTGGTCAGGGCGATCGCTCGTGGGCCGTCTCGTGCGAGCACAGCAATCTGTTCTATGCGTCCGCTTTGTCCCAGCCTGGCTCGCCGTGTGACCATGGAACGGCTGTATCGCGGACGAACAGCAGCTCGTCGGCGCCGTTCCCAGGCCACACAGCGATCTTGTTGCTGTCCGGATAGACGGACACGGCGGGTGCGCTGGAGCGAGCCAGCAGCAGCGTCCGCGCGGGTGAACCGCTCTTGTTCATGATTTTGTGCGCTCCGGCTGATCCGGCGGGGAAGCAGACGAGATCTCCCTGATCGAGCGTTTGCTCGCCGTCAGGAGTGCGAACCGTCACCGTGCCGGCGATGACCAGCAGCCATTCCTCTACGTACTCGTAGTGATATGGACAGGAGCTTGCACCCGGGGCGATGTCGTAGATGTAGCTCGATGTCTCCGAGGAGCCCGCGACCGACCCGACATCGAACCGGTCGCCGGACTTCTCTGCGGTGAAGATGTTGATCGCGATCACGGGGCTAACCGATGCGGCTTGCTAGGGCTTGATACGCAGGGGTGAGCTCGTCCCACCGCGCCTTGATATCGCAGCGCTCACGTCCTGCAAGTGCGGCCGCGAGATCTTCTAGATGGACTTGCCAGCCAGCGCCGTAGCCGGCGAGATGCTCCACCGGCAGACCGCGTTCCTCAATGACCAGGATTGTCTGGTTGCCGTCCGCGGTCAGCGTTGCTTCGATGGATTGCTCGTCGGTCTTGCCTGCCTGCCTGGTGACCACCATCAACCGTCGTGGTCGCTCGCATGCTTCAACACGCCCGGTGCCCTCCCAGGTGCTCGTGAAACGTGCTCGAAACTCCCCACCGAGGTGCAGGTCCCCCTCGACCTCGGCGATCCAGCGGGCGAGACGCTCGGGATCGGTGAGTGCCGACCAGAGGTCGTCGATATCGGTGTCGTAGCGGTCCTCAGTGCGCACCACGCCCGTGCCATCTGCGAAGCGCAGACTGCTCAGGATGCGGTTGCCCGCACTCACACTGCTGGTCATCCGGTGCTCCTTCGTTCGCGTTTCCCGCGGGCCACCTCGGTGTGCAGTGCATCTAGTCGCTGCTGCCACAAGACCCGGTAATGGCCCAACCATTCATCGACATCGGCAAGCGGCTCGGGCCGAAGGCTGTAGACCCGCCGCTGCGCTTCCTGACGGACCTCGACGAGCCCTGCCTCTCTCAGCACCCGAAGATGCCGAGATACGCCGGGACGGGCGATCGGCAACAGCGCCGCCAGCTCGCCGGCGGTCGCCGGACCGCTGCTCAACGTCTGCAACATGCTCCTTCGGCTCTCATCCGCTAGTGCTCGCAGGACAGCTTCCATCAGGTGAGCGTACCTAAGTTGTTACGTAACCGTCAAGGTACATACCGAGGTGAGAGGATGTGGCCATGATTGGGATCCCAGGAAGCCGCCGGGGTATCGCCGCAGCGGCGCTCGCCGCGGCAGCCGCGGTTGCGCTCATCTTGGTGCTGTTACTCGGGGGCGGCACCGTCACCGCCCACAAGCCGTCGTCGCCCACCAGCACGTGTCAGAGCCGGCAGTTGAGCCTCCGTCACGGATTTGCCGGTGTCGCCGCTGGCAGCGTTGTTGTCACGGCTCTTTTCACAAACACTTCCGCTTCACGGTGCACGCTCGAGGGTTATCCGACGCTCCAGTTGCTGAGCGCCGCCGGCACCCGTCTGAAGACGCTGATCCACCGCGGGGCTTCGGTAGTGGTGAAACCGGCACGCGCCCGCCTCCTGACCCTGGCTCCCGGCCACCATGCGTCGTTCTTCGTCGGCTTCGCGGATGCGACCGGATACGGACTCGACAAATGCCCCGCGTCGGCTCGCGTCGCGGTCGTGCCTCCGAATGACCAGGCGCCGATCACGATCGCCTGGCGTCTGCAGCCGTATGGGGGATCGACCGAACATCTGCGCTGCGGTGAGATCGCCGTGTCCCCGGTGGTCCCGGGAGCTCTGCGTCAGCAGCCGTAGTGCTGCTTGCGGCGGCAGGCCCTCTAACCGCGAATCGGGCAGGCGATTCAGGCGAACGGGCCTGAGAGCACCGCCCACTGCAGCAGCATGATCGTCTTGCCATCCGCGATCCGCCCGTCGCTCGTCATCTGCAGAGCAGTGGCGATCTCGAGTTCCAGGACCTCAATGTCCTCGCCATCGTCGGCGAGCCCGCCGCCGGCACCTGTCAGGTTGGCTGGTGTGTAGGGCGCTGCGTAGAAGTGGACACGCTCGGTGACAGAGCCCGGGCTCATGTAGACGTCGAAGATGTGCTCCACCTCTCCCAGCTCGATGCCGAGTTCCTCGCTGGCCTCCCGGCGGATCGCAGCCTCTGGCTCGTCGTCGTCCAGCAGCCCGGCGGCCGCCTCGATCAGCATCCCGTCGCGGTGACCGTTGACGTACACGGGAAACCGGAATTGACGCGTGAGCAGAACCGTTCCGCGCTCGGAGTCATAGGGGAGCACGACCGCGCCGTTACCGCGGTCATAGGTTTCGCGTTGCTGTCGCTCCCACTGTCCGTCGCGACGCCGGTAGTCGTAGGTCGTTCGGCGCAGGACGTGCCAGCCGTCGGAGGTCACCTCGACGTCGCGAATCACCACATCAGGGTTGCGGGCGAGTTCCCGTCCCGCCGCGTCAAGCCCGGTGCGTCCGCGCCCGTCCGGGACGTCTATGCCGGGTCTAGGCGGCTGTTTGCGATCGCTCATGGGACTCAGCATAATGCAGGAACGTGCAGAAACATGAAAAAGCGGGCATGCTCGTTGATGAGCGGCGGGAAGCCCTACTCGGTCGCCTAAGAGCCGACGGCAAGCTGATCGCCAAAGATCTCGCGCTCGAGCTCGGCCTCTCCGAAGACAGCATCCGCCGCGACCTTCGTGACCTCGCCGCCGCCGGGCTCTGCCAGCGTGTCTACGGCGGCGCTCTGCCTGCCTCGCGCGCGCTCGCGGACTACAGGTCTCGCACGACCGTCGAATCCGAGAGCAAGCAACACGTCGCGGCGCTGGCCGCATCGCTGATCAAACCGGGCAGCCGCGTGATCCTCGACGGCGGAACCACGACCCTCGCGGTGGTGAACGCGCTGGCGCCAACCCTGGCCGCGACGGTGATCACCCACAGTCCAACGATTGCCGCGGCGCTCGTTGAACACCCTCGGATCGACGTGTTCCTGATCGGCGGCCAGCTCTTCAAACACTCCGCAGTCACCTGCGGTGCCGCGGCCGTTGAAGCTGCCTACGCGATCTCCGCCGATCTGTTCCTGCTCGGGGTCACGGGAGTCCATCCCACGGAGGGACTGACGACCGGGGATGTCGACGAAGCCGCGATGAAACGGCTGCTCGCCAGCCGTGCGGCGGAGACCTACGCGCTCGCCAGCCGTGAGAAACTCGGGGCGGCTTCCCCCTACAAGGTGCTCCCACTCGAGCAGATCGCCGGGCTGATCTTCGACTCCCCGCCGCAGAACGCGGTCATCAGCGAGTTGGCGTCCACCGGCATCCAGATGCTCGACGCGACACCCCGCGAGGTCGCTCGTCCCGCCTGAGTTCAGGCGACCGGCGATTCGCTGGGCGTCGGTACCGGCACCCAGGCGGCGAGCCGCTCGAGCGGCATCGGCCGCGCGATGAAGTAGCCCTGCGCCAGGTCACAGCGGGCGGCGTGCAGGCCGGCGAGGACGTCAACCGTCTCGATGCCCTCGGCCACGACCTGAAGATCGAGGTTGTGGCCCAGGTCGATGATCGAGCGCACGATCGCGGCGTGGGCGTCGTTCTCGAGCATGTCCATCACGAAGCCCTTGTCGATCTTGAGCTCGTGGATCGGCAGCTCGGAGAGGTAGCCAAGCGACGTCTGACCCTGGCCGAAGTCGTCGAGGCTGATCCGCACGCCGACGAGGGCCAGGCGTTCGAGCACGGCGGAGGCGCTCTTCGGATCGACCAGCAGGGCCGTCTCCGTGACTTCTATGGTCAGGCGCTCGGCTGGCACGTCGAACCGCTCAAGCGTGTCGATCACCTCCTGCGCCAGTTCCATACGACCGATGCTGCGTGCCGACACGTTGACCGAGACGCTCAGCTTCGGAGGGTCAGGCGTGCCAGCACCAAGGTTCGAGATCTCAGACAGCGCCGTCCGTAACACCCAGCTGGTCAGCTTGTCGATGACGTCGGTCTGCTCGGCCAATGGCAGGAACTTGTCGGGGTACAGCAGCCCGTGGATCGGGTGCTGCCAGCGAACCAGAGCTTCGACCGATGCGACGCGCCCGTCCTCGAAGAGCGACTGGGGCTGATAGTGCAAGACCAGTTGCTCGTCATCGATCGCGTGTCGCAGCTCGCCGATCAGACTCAGCTGAGCCGCGTCGTAGTTATCGAAGGCGGAGTCGTAGCGCAGCACGCCCGCGTGTCTGGCCTTCGCGGCGTACATCGCCACGTCGGCGCGCTGCAGCAGCGTGTCGAGGTCGTTGCCGTCCTCGCCGGCGAGGACGTAGCCGAGGCTCGCCTGCACCGACAGCGGCAGTCCGTCTAGGTCCACGTCCTCGTCGATCACTTCGCGGATGCGCTTGAACGCCGCTTCGGGCGTTCGCTCGCCTTCAAGGATCACGCCGAACTCATCACCGCCGAGCCGTGCGACTGTCGCATTCGACGGCGCCGCCGCCGCAAGCCGACGGGCGACCTCAATCAGCATCCGGTCGCCGTTCTGGTGGCCGAGGGCGTCGTTCACCTGCTTGAAGTGGTCCAGGTCGATGATCGCGATCGCAAGCGGCGGTTTGCCTTGCTCGCGAGCGGTCAGTGCGCGAGCGCCTTCGTTCTGGAAGGTGGTGCGGTTCGGCAGGCCGGTGAGCGTGTCAGTATGGGCGAGGAAGGCGTTGAGCTTCCATTCGCGCCGCAGCCCGCGGCTGACCGAGGCGGTGATCGCGAAGAGGATCAGGTAGAGCGAACCGAGCCCGATCGCCAGGTCTCGGTAGAGCCTGTGCAGGCCCTTGCTGAGACTCTGCCCGATCGGCGCGTACGGAAGGTAGAGCTCGAGGATGCCGACCGTGCGTTCGTGCGCAGCGGTTCCCTCACGCAGCGGCAGGTAGACCTCGACTGCGGCGGGACCTGCATCCGCGCTGTCGTCATCATCGTCCGCGTTCAGCGTGGTGAGCTGTGAAACCAGGTGGCCGCTTCCCTTGACTGCGGCCAACGCTTCGTCATCGTCGTCGTCGTCCTGAGCGACGCCGGGGTCGCTGGACCAGACCACGCCCGCGTTCAGATTGCGGATGCGCAGACGCAGGAACTCACCCTCGTTCGGGCCTCTAGCTTCGTTCACCAGTCGCTGCAACCCGGCACGCTCGGTCGCTGAGAGTCCGTGGCTGAGCAGCCGGTTCGAGAGCAACGGCTCGACCGCAGTCTGCGCAACTTGGACCGCCTCGGCCCGTCCCTCCGCCAGACCGCTGCGATTCGTCTCGGTCTGGAAAGTCCGCGCGAGCACGAGCCCGAGCAGCAAGACGGGCACCAGTGTGATTGCTGCGTAAACCGCGAACAACCGCGCAGTCCGCCGACGGGCTTCGGGCTCACGTCCCATAGAGCCTTTGTCGGCTTAACCGCTTGAATACTTCACTAATGCAGCGCGGACCTCGCGCTCGCGGCCGCGCCGCCGAGTGCCTCCTAGGAGGACCGGATGAACAAAGTGCACAGTAAATACAACTAGGCGGCGCGTGCGGCGGGCATCGCCGCAAGCCCCGGAGCTGCGAGCGACTCGGCCAGCAGCCGCCGCAATGCGTCGCCGCTCATTGGGCGCGCGAACAGATAGCCCTGGGCGCGCTGGCAGTTGGCCTCGCGCAACTCTCGCAGCTGTGTCTCGGTCTCCACGCCCTCAGCGACTGTGACCAGGTCGAGTGACTCAGCCAGTCTGACGATTCCGCTCAACATCCCGCGCTCGTTGGCGCTGCCGAGCTGAGAGACGAAGCGGCGATCGAGTTTGAGGATGTCGATCGGCATCCGCGAGAGGTAGCCCAGGGAGGAGAAGCCAGCGCCGAAGTCGTCGAGCGCGAGCTTCACGCCCAACGTTTTCAGCTGGGCGAGACGACTGAGCACCGTCTCCAGATCCTTGATCAGCACGCTCTCCGTGATCTCGAGCGTCAGCGCCGAGGGAATCATCTCGGTGCGGCGCAGGATGCGGGCGACCGTATTTACGAAGTTCGGGTCCTCCAGCTGCCGCGGCGAGACGTTGACCGCCATGCTCAGCCCCACATGGTGCGGGTTCTCAAGTGCCCATGCGTGGGCCCGCGTGCACGCCTCCTGCAGTGCCCACGCGCCCAGCGGCACGATCAACCCTGTCTGCTCGCTCAGCGGGATGAACTGATCGGGGCCGACCAAACCTTCGCCGGGGCGCTCCCAGCGCAGCAGCGCCTCGGTGCCCACGATCGAACCGCCCTCAAGCTCGACGACCGGCTGGTATTGGAGCTTGAACTCCTCGCGCTCGATCGCGCCGGAGAGCTGCGAACGCAGTTCAAGCCGGCGGCTGGCGCGGGCATGCATGCCATCCAGATAGGCGGAGTGGCTGTTCTTGCCGTTGCGCTTGGCGGCGTACATCGCCATGTCAGCCATGCGCAGAAGCTCGTCGGCAGTCGATTCGTTGTCTGCCAAGGTGAAACCGACGCTGGCGCTGATCATCACGGTCGCGTCTTCGATCACGAGCGGCCTGCTGAGCACATTGATCATCCATCCTGCAAGCTCGGCAACCTCGACTTCGCTGCAGCGGCGCTCTAGCAGCACGCCGAATTCGTCACCACCGAGCCTCGCGACGGTCAGATGCGGGTCCGGATGCAAGCGCAGCCGTTCGGCGGCGGTCCGCAGCGCGATGTCTCCGGCCTGATGACCGAGTACGTCGTTGATCGGCTTGAAGTCATCGAGGTCCACGAACAGCACGGCAAAGCG
>Ga0302314_10019080_pt1 | contig 11410 bp, 6 predicted proteins | sample III_Palsa_N2_3_FD_200533 | JGI IMG/M metagenome (GOLD analysis project Ga0302314, IMG submission 200533) | Peat permafrost microbial communities from Stordalen Mire near Abisko, Sweden - III_Palsa_N2_3 | ecosystem: Environmental > Terrestrial > Soil > Palsa > Peat permafrost | place: Sweden... | reverse complement strand
GTTGGCGGGGTGATGAGTCCCATGACGTCCGACGCCTTGAACCTGGACCTGATCAAGGCGCTCGGCTGCGAGCTCCTGCTCGTCACCGGCTCCTATCTGGGCGCGCTGACCCACGCCTTGACCGCGATCGAGACGCTGAAGGCGCACGATGTGGCGGTGAAGACGGTGATCCTCAACGAGAGCGCCGACTCCGGCGTGGATTTCGACTCAACGCTTGAGACGCTTCAGCGCTATTCAGTCGCCCGGCCGGTCACGGCGGTCCGCCGCGGCGCCACAGCGGTTGCTATTGAGCTGGTCTAGACGCGTCTGGAGCCGCGGCTTGGATTTGCAAACGCCTCACTTGTCATACTCTCAGGATCGCTGGCTCTGGTCCGCCTCCCGCGCGGCCAGGGCGCGGCGGGCGCTGAGGTCGCTCAGGATGTCGGCGTGGGCGCGGCGGCTTAGACGGTAGCCCAGCAGACAGGCGGCGGAGAGGGCGGTGCCGATTGCGGCGCCCGGGCCGTAGATCAGGCCCAGCTTGAGGATGACCGGCGCCGGGATGGCGCTGGCGGCCGCGGCCCCCTTGGCGGCCAGGCCGTCGGGGAAGGCGATCAGATCGAGCACCACGCCAGCGATCAGTGAGCCCAGGCCGCTGGACGCCTTGATGGCGAAGCTCAGGCCCGAGAAGTATAGTCCCTCGCGGCGCACGGCGAAGCGATGCTCATGCTCGTCGGCGGCGTCGGCGATCATCGAATAGAAGGCGATGGTTTCCGTGGTGACGATCGCCCCGGCCAGCGCGCTGTTGGCCGCTATCAGGGCGTATAGGGCCGGCCCCGGCGGCGGGGTCCAGCCGGCGATCTTGAGCAGCGGCAACAGGGCCTGGCTGACGCAGCTGAACAGGATCCCGGCCATGACCACGGTGCGTTTTTCGAAACGCGGGGCGGTGAAGCTGTTGAGCCAGACGCCGAACGGCGTGCCGATGCAGCTGGCGATCACGATGGTTTGGGTGAAGCTCTGCGGCAGACGCCAGAAGAAGATGTAGGCGTGGAAGGTCAGGGTGTTGGAGACGCCGAGCGCAACGAAATAGATGAACTCGGTGGCGAAGAGGGCGACGAAGGACGGGTTGCGGAACAGCTCGGCCAGGCCCGTGGCGAACTGGATGAGCGGGTTGCCGCCCTGACGCGCGGTCTGGTGCAGGCGCTTGCGGAAGGAGAGGGTGCCAGCGATCGAGATCACCGCCGCCACGACCGCCAGGCCGGAGCAGGTCCAGGCGAAACCGGGGTAGGCGGCGCGCTGCAACAGGCCGTTGGCGCCGCGAAAGAAGATCAAGGGCCCCATGGCCATGCAGGCGATGGAGCCCAGCATGCCGAGGAACAGGCGGTAGGACACCAGGCTGGAGCGCTCGACATAGTCGTCGCTCAGCTCCGCGCCGAGGGCGAAATAGGGCACGTTGAAGCCGGATAAGGCCGCGCGCAGGGCGATGGACAGGAGCGTGACATAGGCGAAGGCGGCCCAGCCCGTCGCCCCGGCAGGCAGGGAGAAGAGCAGGCCCAGCGCCACGGCGATCAGCGGCGTGCTCCAGATCAGGAAGGGGTGGCGGCGGCCCAGGCGCGAATGATGATTGTCGGACAGGGACCCCACCATCGGATCGGCCACGGCGTCCGCCACAAGGGCCACGCAGAGCGATACGCCGGTCATGACGCCGGACAGGCCGCAGACCGCCGTCAGATAGAAGAAGAGGAAGAGGTTGATCGAGCAGGACACCAGGCCGTCGACGATCGCGCCCGTGCCATAGGCGGACTTGGCGAGAACGCTCAGGGGGTCGCGGCGCAATAGCTCGGCCTGGCGGTTGGCGACGGCCCTGACCGTCTCCAACGTCGCCGGCATGTCCGAGCCGTCGCCGGTCATGATGAAGGCGAGGCTGAGGGCGCCCAGGTTTCATGAGGCTGGGCGGCCCAGATGGCAAAGGCGCGAAAGAAGGCGGCTTGGCGCAATTGATCGCTCAGACCGGCGTGCCCCTGGTGGCCGGCTGTCATGTTGATGCGAAGCAGCATGGGCCGTCCGCTGGTCGACATCTCACGCAGGCGCGCCACCCATTTGGCGGACTCCCAGTAGCCGACCCGATTATCCAACAGGCCGCCGATCGCCAGCGCCGCCGGATAGGGACCGGGACGGATGTTCTCGTAGGGCGAATAGCTGGCGATGTAGTCGAACACCGCCGGATCCGCGGGGTCGCCCCACACGGCGTAGGCCGCGGGGATCAGCGGGTTCTTGGTGTCGTGCACGGAATTGAGCACGTCGACGAATGGGACCTGGTTGATCACGCCGGCCCAAAGCTCCGGCCTGAGATTGACCGAGCCGCCGATGACGATGCCGCCGGCCGACAGGCTGTGTGAGACGATCCGGCCCGCGCCAGTATAGCCCTCGGCGATCAGGTGCTCGGCGCTGGCGATGAAGTCAGTGATACTGACCTTCTTGCTGGTGGATTGGGCCTGCTGATACCAGCCCGGGCCCTTTTCACCGCCGCCGCGGATATGGGCGATGGCGGCGATCCAGCCCCGGTCGACCAGGGACAGGTTGGGCGCGGAGAACTCCGGCGTGACCGAATAGCCATAGGAACCATAGGCGTAGAGATAGAGCGGCGCGTGGCCGTCCAGCCTTGTTCCGCGCCGCATCAGCACTGTGATCGGAATGCTCTCGCCGTCCGACGCCGGGGCGGACAGGCGGCGGACTTCGTAAAGGCCGGCGTCGAATCCCTCGATCGCCTGGCTCTGGACGACGGTTCGCTCCCCGCTCGCCATGTCGTAGTCGATCCACCGTGGGGGCGTGGCGGGCGACTGGTAGGTGTAGCGCAGGATGGCGGTGTCATAGGCCTGGTCGCCCACGGTCAGATCATAGGCGGGCTCGGCTTCGACCAGAGTCTGGTCGGGGCCGCCGATCGCGGGGCTGACGATCAAGGTCGGATTGGCGTCGACCCATTCCAGGCGCACGAAGTGGTCGTGGAAGGCGCGGACCTGGGCGATGAAGCGGCCGGGCCGATGGGGAACCCATTCGCACCAACTCGCCGCGCCCGGCTCCGCCGGGTCCGCGGTCATCAGCTTGTAGTCCGTCGCGCCGTCGGCGTTGGTGCGCACCACGAAGCGGTCGTTCCAGTCTTCAAGCTCGTAGAACACCCCCGCCCGCCGCGGCTCGACCAGGGCCGGCGCGGCGGTCGGATCCGAAGCTGGGATCAGCCAGATCTCGGAGGTCTCGCCGTTGAAGACGCGGATCGAGACGTAGGCGTTTGAGCTGAGCCGCTCGAGCGCGATGAAGAAACCTGGGTCGGTCTCCTCGTAGATCAACACATCGTCCCCGCCCATGGCCGGGCGGCGGAACACCTTGGTCGGCCGGCTGACCGGATCGCGCCACACCCAATACAGCCAACGGGAATCCGGCGAGAAGGCGAATTCCCCGTAACAGCTTTCGATCACCGAGCTGGCCAGCGCCTGGGTCGCGATATCCTTGACGTAAAGCCGAAAGTGCTGATCGCCAGCCTCGTCCGCCGCCCAGGCGAACAGACGGTGGTCGGGACTGGGATGAGCGAGGGTGAACTCTGACAGTCTGTAGTAGGACTTGCCTTCCGCCTCGGCTTCGGCGTCCAGCAGCAGCTGTTCCGGTCCGCCATCGACCGGCGCGCGCACCAGGCGCTCATGTTTCGCGCCCGGCTCGATGCGGGAAGCGTAGGCCCACGGCCCGTCGATCCGAGCCGGGGAGCCGCCGCCAACGGCGGACCTGCGCATCATCTCATCGAACAGCACGGCCTGCAGCTCATCCGTCGGGGCAAGCACGGCGTCGCAATAGGCGTTTTCGGCCTGCAGATGAGCACGGATTTCAGGATGCAGCAGCTCGGGCTCGTGCAACTCGTTGAACCAGTCCGGCTGGCGGATCCAGGCGTAGTCGTCGACGAACAGCCGGCCGAACCATTCCCTGCGGCTTGGCCGCTTGGGGGTGACGGGTGGGACCGGTTCGTCGGACATCAACGCAACTCCAGAACAGACGAAGGCCGTGACGCGACGGCGGCGCGCGAAGCGGTCCGGCGCATCGGCTTGGCTTCAAGATTCATGCGCCACCTGGGGCCATCGCGCCGACCACGGCTTTGCCGCTTCCAGTTCCAGCGCTAGGCTCAGCAGCACATCTTCGCCGCCCCGGTCGGCGGCGAACATCGACCCGATCGGAAGACCTTCGGCGCTTTCGAACAGCGGCAGCGAAATGGCAGGTGCGCCGCTCATGTTCTGCAGTGGCGTATAGGGGATGAAGGCCCGCAGCGCGGCGAGGAGGGCGTCATAGTCCCGGGTCGGGGCGAGCACCCCATGCGGCGGCGCGACCGTGGCGAGGGTCGGCGAAAGCACAAGGTCAAAGCGGTCGAAAACCGCCGACCAGGCGCGCGGGGCGTCGGACAAGACCCTATAGGCCCGCTCGAGGTCCGCCGGGGTCAATTGATCGCAGTGTTCGGCCAGGCCGAGGGTCCAGGGCTCAAGCAGGTTTTCCAGCGCCTGTCCCGGCCAGCGCAGGTGGGTCGCGTCCGTCACATCGCGACCGAGGTATTGCCAGAGCACCCCCAGAATGGTGTCGAAGATTTCCGCGTCGGCCGCGGGCCGGGCGATGGCCTCGACGTGATGGCCGAGGCTTTCGCATAGGGCGACGGTCTTTGAGACCGCCTCGGCCACCTCGGGTGAGGGCTGGGCGCCATCCATGCCGTCCATCACCAGGGCGATGCGCAAGCGGCGCGCGCCGGGCCGCACCACCTGTGGTCGCTGCTCGGGATCGGCGACGCGAAAAGCCCAGGCCACGTCGCGCACCGACCTCGCCATCAGGCTGTCCGAGCACAGGACATCGTCCAGCCAATGGACCGCCCGGGCGCGCAGGTTGCCGCCGCGCCCGGGTTTCAGGCCGACAATGCCACAGGCCGCGGCGGGAATGCGGATCGAGCCGGCCGCGTCGCTGCCATGGGCCAGGGGCGTCAAGCCGGCCGCCACGGCCGCGCCCGCGCCGCCACTGGAGCCGCCGGGCGACCGGTCGAGGGCCCAAGGATTGCGGGTGGGCCCAAAGCGCAGTGTCTCGGTCGAGCCCAGCAGGCCAAATTCCGGCATGGTGGTCATGCCGACCGGCACCAGGCCTTCGGCGTCGAACCCTCGGGCGAATGGATAGGCCTTGCTCGCCAGCGAACCATCGCGCGATCGCGAGCCGGATTGGCTGGGCATGCCGGGGTACTGCAGCGAATCCTTCAGAAGATAAGGCGTGCCCGACAGCGGATGAGCCGGGCTGGGCCGCGGCGCCTCGCTGGCGCGCCGGCGAGCGATATCGAAGGCGCGGTGGCTGATGGCGTTCAGCTTGGGGTCGATCGCCTCGATACGCAGGATCGCTGCTTCAACCAATTCCGCGGATGACGCTTCGCCGCCGACGATAAGCGCGGCTTGGTCGTGGGCGTCCAATCGCCCAATCGCCAGAGCGTCGGTCAGCCCGATCTTTGACGTCAAACTCAAACTATTTTCCTCCAAGGGGTACAGATCGGCCGCGCCACGCCCAACGATGTGAGGTGGGCGAAGCGCGGCGACGTCGATGCGGTGGGCTAAGGCTATTCCTTCCAGTCCAGCGTCAGTCCGACGGTGCGCGGGCGTAGGATCACCGCCGCGGGCAGGAAGGCCGAGTTGAACGGACTGGCGGTTATCCCACGAGAATCGTTGATGTTGTCGGCGTACAGCGAGATCGACAGAACATGGCTCACGTCGACACGCAGGCGGCCGCCGAAGGTGTTGTAGTTGCCTTGCTCCAGGGTGGAGCCAAGGGCCTGCGGCGCCGCGGAGATGTAACGGTGGGTCAGGACCAGCGTGGTCGGCATTGGCGTGTCGAAGCGGAAGGACGCCATGTTGGTTATCGACCACTTGGACGCGCCCGGCAGCACCGTGCCGGAAGGGATCGGCGCTGTCGCGCAACCCTGGCATTGCAGCAGCGGTTGGGTCAGGGCCGCGTCGAGATAGGTGGCGTTGGTCGACAGGTCGATTCTGTCGGTGGGATGCCACACTCCGGTCAACTCGACGCCGTAGTTGTGCGAGTCGCCCGCATTCAGCACATAGGCAAAGCCATCCGGGCGGAACAGACGCACCTGGATATCGGTCCAGTTGATGAAATAGGGCGTGACGTCCAGCTCGACCCGGTGGTCGAACCAGTCGGAGCGCAGACCGAGTTCGTAGTTGACCACGCTGTCGGTGCCATAGGTCAGAGGCGAGTGGTACAGCGTCGACGGCGGCACGGGGTTGGGGCCGCCAAACCGGTAGCCCTGGCTAACCAGGGCATAGACCATCAGATCGCTTGAGGGCTTCCATGACAGGGAGGCCTTGGGCGCGAAGCCGGTTTGGGAATCGGACTGGTGAAAGTTGAACGCCGGACCCAGCGTGCCGGGGAGTTCGATCAGGTCATCGTTGTCGGCAGTGCGGAAAAGTCGCCCGCCAAAGGTGAAGGTCCACTGCGGCAGGAAGTGGACCGAGGTTTCGCCGAATAAGGCCGCCTCGTCGCCCTGCACCAGAGTGTTGTAGCGATAGAACTGGTTATTGGGCGCCAGGATTGCACCCTGGTTGGGTCCGCCGAATTCGGTGGGATTGGCGTCGATGTAGTCGCTCGCGCCGGCGGTGCTGATGCTGCTGTAGTTCGTCTTATTGGTCGTGAAATAGTTGGCGCCGACGATCCAGTCGATGAAGTGGCCCGGCTTGGACGCCAAACGGATTTCGCCGTACTCGCTCTTGGCCTGAGCATTCTCGGGCGAGGGGAAGACAGTCCCGCCGAGGTAGCCCGGATAGTAAATCGAGTCATCGAAAGTGACGGCCTCGGTCTTGTGCGTGTAAGCGCCGATCGCCGTCAGGTTGGCGAAGCCGAGGTCTTGTTCGATCTTAATGCTGTGCTGCTCGATCGAGGTGGTTTGTTCGTTGGGCACCAGCAGGTTGTGCGTCAGCGTCCCGGGCGTCAGGAACATGGCGTCGCCCAGGTCTTCGCGCTGATACATGCTCAGCCAAGAGATCTTGGTCTTGTCGGTCGGCGTCCAGACGATCGAGACCCGCCCGCCGTAGGTGTCCAGGTTGTTGGTCCCGTTCCGGCCATTGGCCAGGTTGTCGATGTAGCCCGGATCTTTGCGGTACAGGCCGACCACCCGCACGGCGAGGGTGTCGTCGATCACCGGTATATTGACCATCGCCTTAACTTCGTCGCCGAGCTGAGGCGCGTGGTTGGTGTCGCTGACGCCGGCTTCCACGGCGGCTTCGTAGCCGTGGGTATTGGCGGTGTTGGTGACATAGTTGATCAGGCCGCCCAGCGACGCCGAGCCGAACAAGGTGCCCTGCGGGCCGCGCAGCACTTCGACATTGTTCAGATCGAAGGTGTCGATGTCCGGGGTCATGATCGCGAAGCCCGGCTCGGTCAGCGGCACCTCATTAATGTAGTAGCCTGTGGTCGGTTGGCCCTGGTCTAGATAGGTGGTGCTGGCGACGCCGCGGATGACCACCGGCGAATTACCCGGCTGATAGGCGTTGAAGGTTACGCCGGGGATGCTCAGGATGTAGTCCTGCAGGCTCTGAGCGCCCAGTTTCTGCAGTTGCTCGCCCGAGAACGCGCCCACCGAGCCGACCACCTCGCGCACCTTTTGTGGCCGCTTGGTTGCGGTGACGATCACTTCCGACACGGTGGATACGTTTGTCGGCTGAGCCGCATTCGACTGCGCCATGACGGGCTGTGCGCTCGCCAGCATCAGGCCAAGGCCCGCCACGCTGCTCATCAGGGCGGTGATCCGCCCGTTGGTCTTGCTCATCAAAGCCCCCTTGAAAACGGTGTCCGTCATTCCCCAATCGGCTCCGAGCCACCTTCTTTAAGGTCTGCCCGAAACGGCGTGTTCGGACGTTCAGACCAAGATCGCGATATGTCCAGCGGTGATAAAAAATCTTATAATATGTTGTTTTAAAACATAAAAAACTATATATGCCGAACATATTGGTGGTGGATCGCGCAAATCGCCGCATGACGTGCGGCGAAACGCTTCAATATCCGTTCTTAGGGCGGTAAGAATTTTGACCAGGCTGGCCCACGCCGGCGGGCGCCTTTGGACGGGCTGGCAGTGACGTAAATTTGGTCAGAATGTGCGCGGAGCGCTCAGGCGTCGCGTTGGTGGAAGATCGGATAGCCCCCGAACAGCTTGGCCTCGACCACCACGATGTGCGAGGCCATCTTCTCGACGCCCAACTCTTCCTTGAGGAGTTTTTGGGCGATCAGCCGCCATTCCTGAATGTCCGCCACCAGGATTTTCAGCAGATAATCGATCGCCCCGCTGACCCTGAAGGCTTCGATGACCTGGGGCATGGCCCTCAATTCCTCATCGAAGCTGTCGAACTCGGCGATCAGGTGGCGTTTTATGGTGATTTCGACGAATACAAACATGGTTGGGCGGAAGAGTTCCGTCCTGACGGCCGCGTGATAACCGGTAATCACCTTGTCGGACTCGAGCTTCTTCACGCGCGCCAGACACGCGCTGGGTGAAAGCGCGACCCGCTTGGCCAAGTCTCGATTGGTAATGCGGCCATCGGCCTGCAGCGCCTGAAGAATCTTCAGATCAATCTTGTCGAGTGACGGGGCGCGGCGGGACTTGTTGTTCATCTAAGCGATCATCCAAAGAACGCCGCCAGCTTAAGTCCAAACGTCAGATTTGGCAGCCATTCAGCGTCGGCGTTTCGCTGGATCTTAGCCGAGCGGGCGGACTCGCTGTGGGCTTGACCGGCGTTGTCGCCCACGCCTACTGGCGATCTCGAAGAAGGGACCTCGATGGTGACCGGCGCGGCCGACGGCTCGACGATCGATCTGGCGGCCCTGCTGCGGCGGGCGGCTGAGCTGCTGGGGTCTGACCTGGCCCAAGCCGAGGCTATCGCCCGCCGAGTGATCGCCGTTGCACCGGACGATGACGCCCTGACCGTATTGGGCGCGGCCCTTAGGGGACAGGGCGCCTACGAGGCCGCGCGTGAGGTCCTCGAGCCCCTTGTCGCGCGCCGGGATGAGTCCTGGGCGCCCCGCTTCGAACTGGCCCGGGCGCTGGTCGCCCTCGGGCGGAGCCGCGCGGCGGTCAAGCCGCTCACCGAAGCCTTGGCGCTGAACCCGAGGCTGAGCGCCGGCTGGCGGCTGCTTGGCGACATACGGCTGTTTTCCGGGCAGTTCTCCACCGCCCAGAGCGCCTATGACAGCCAGCTTCAGTCGGACATCGGCGACCCGCGGCTGCGGTTGGTTGCGCGCGTCATGGTCGAAGGCCGGCTCGGTGAGGCCGAACGCAAGCTGGAATCGATCCTGACCGCGGATCCGGCCGCCACGGCGGCCGTGCATCTGTTGGCCGAGGTGCTGGCGCGCCAGGGGCGGCTGGCCGATGCCGAACGCCTCCTGTCCGAATGTCTGCGACGGGCGCCTGACCACGCTCCCGCCCGACGAACCCTGGCCCTGGTGCTTTACGGGGCCGGGCAGCATGCCCGCGCCGTGGCTCAGCTCGATCAGAGTCTGGCGCGAGATCCGGACGACCAGCGCTGCCGCATCATCAAGGCCGCCGCCCTGACCGAGCTCGGCGAGTATGCCGCCGCCGCCGATATCGGCCGCGGCCTGCTCGAGGTGTTTCCCGACCAGCCCCGGGGATGGCTGGTCCACGGCCACAGCCTGCGCACCCTCGGCAGGACCGAGGAGGCCGTCGCCGCTTTTCGCCGATGCCTCGACCTGGACCCCGATTGCGGCGAAGCCTATTGGAGCCTCGCCAACCTGAAGACCTACCGTTTTCCCCCATCGGCGGGCGCGGACATGAGCGCACGGCTGGGCAGGTCCGATCTTCGCGTGGAGGATCGGATCCATCTGCACTTTGCTCTGGGCCGGGCGCATGAGGACGCCGGTCGCTGGGCCGAGGCCTTCGATCAGTATGCGCGGGGCAACGCCATCGAACGCGGCCGCAGCCGCTATGACGCCGATCGCACGAGCGCCTTCGTGCAACGTTCGAAGGCCCTGTTCACACAGGACGTCTTCGCCGCGCGCGCCGAACCCGCCCGCGAAGGCCCGGCGCCGATATTCATCGTCGGCCTGCCGCGCTCGGGCTCGACCCTGGTCGACCAGATCCTGACGAGCCACCCCGCCGTGGAGGGCGTCGGCGAGCTGCGGGACATCCAGGCGGTCGCCGATTGGATCGGCGGGCCACCAGCGGGAGGGCCGGCCCTGGACTATCTGGATCGGGTGGCGGCCTTGGGTCCGGATATCCTCGCCGGCCTGGGGCGCGACTACCTGGAGAAAAGCCGCGCCCGCCGGGTGCTCGGTCGCCCATGGTTTACTGACAAGGCGCCGTGGAATTTCATGCATATCGGACTCATTCGCCTGATCCTACCTGGGGCCAGGATCATCGATGTCCGCCGTCATCCGCTGGGGTGCTGCCTGTCGCTGTTCAAGCAACACTTCGCCAGGGGGTGGAGCTTTTCCAACGATCTCGTCGATGCCGGCCGCTACTATGCCGACTACGTCGACCTGATGACGCACTACGAATCCGCGCTGCCTGGCGCCGTCCATCGCGTGATCTACGAAGACCTCGTTGAGAACACCCCGGCTGAAGTCCGCCGCCTGCTGGATGGGCTGGGCCTGCCCTTCGACCCGGCCTGCCTGCGCTTTTTCGAGAACCCTAGGGCGGTCGCCACCCCGAGTTCCGAGCAGGTGCGCCAGCCGATCTTTACCGACGGACTTGATCACTGGCGGAATTTCGAACCCTGGTTGCCGCCCCTGAAGGCGGCGCTAGGGCCTGCGCTGGAATCCTGGTCTTCCCAAGGCCCGTTGCGGCCCTGAAGGCGCGGTCACATCGTCCAAGCCGGCAGCCCGGCTGCCCGCGGATGTTCAGGTCAGGTTCTCGATCGCGACGAAGTCTTCGTCGATGCCGAAGGCGCGGGGCCCAAAACAGTCGATGGCCTGTGGCGTGCGCATCATGGGCGGCACGCTGGCCGCGATCACCTTAACCCGCACGCCGTATTTGAGCGCCTCGGTGGTGATGGGCTCGCCCGTCTCGCGATCCACGATGCAGATCAGGTCCGGCACCATGGCGCGGAGTCGCCCGTCCTGGCGGGCGACCAGGTTTTCGTTCTGGAAGGTGATCTCCATGCGACTCTGGGAGCGGTCCAACGCCTCCAGCGTGCAGCGGCCGACGGAAAAGCCACGCGCCGTTTCACGCAACAGATCAACGATCTTACCGTCGAAAATCTCGCGGCAGTGGTGGTAGTAGGCGGTGGTTCGCAGATAATTCAGCAGGTTTTGAACGGGGTCGCCGCTGCGACGCCCCTCCGCGATGGCGCGGCCAATGCCCAACGCCGCGCTCATGGTGCCTGCGATTCCCGCGCGTTTAGCGTCGGCGCCCTTA
>Ga0302314_10019079_pt1 | contig 11411 bp, 10 predicted proteins | sample III_Palsa_N2_3_FD_200533 | JGI IMG/M metagenome (GOLD analysis project Ga0302314, IMG submission 200533) | Peat permafrost microbial communities from Stordalen Mire near Abisko, Sweden - III_Palsa_N2_3 | ecosystem: Environmental > Terrestrial > Soil > Palsa > Peat permafrost | place: Sweden... | reverse complement strand
GGCGGCAAGCCGATGTGGAGCCTGACCTCGTTCGGTGACACCGGCAACGGCTTCCTGTCGGCCATCGGCATGATCCAGGCGCTGTATCACCGCGACCGCACCGGCGAGGGCCAGATGGTCGACACCGCCATCGTCAATGCGCAGCTGCTCGCCTGCTCCTACGCCATCGCCTATCCCGACGGGCGCGGCGTCGACCGGCCGAAGATCGACGGCGAACAGTACGGCTATCATGCGCTGAACCGTCTCTATGAGACCGCCGACGGGTGGCTATGCATCGTGATCGCCACCGAGGATCACTGGAAACGCTTCGGCGCGGCGGTGAAGCCGTCCCTGCTGACCGATCCGCGCTTCGGCACAGCCGAGAACCGTCAAGAAAATGACGCGATCCTGATCGAAATCCTGACCGACGCGTTCCGCAGGCACAGCGCCGCCGAATGGTTCGCCACGCTGGACGGCGCCGGGGTGCCCTGCGAAATCTCCGATCCCGATTTCAGCCTGCATGTGCACGACGATCCAGAACTGATCGCGCGCGGTTGGGTCGTCACCTATCCGCAGCATTATGTCGGGCAGTACAGCCAGATCGGGCTGGCCTTCGATCTGTCGGACACGCCCGGCACCATCCAGGGGCCGCCGCTGATCGTCGGCGAGCAGACGGTGGCGATCCTGACGGAGCTAGGCTATTCGGCCGCGGAGATCGAGGAGCTCGCACAGGGCAAAGCGGTAGCGACATGGTCCGCGGAGACCGCGCCGAGCGGCGTGCCGCAGAGTCCGTGGCTGGAAAAAACCGGCTGATGCAGCACCGAATTCTGATGCTCCCGTCCGGCCTCGACCTGCCGGACGAGGGACCGCTGGACCTCGCCGTCGAGATTTTCTGGCCCGACCGCATCGACCCCGGAAAGCCGGTGGTGAGCTATTTCTGCCTGCCCGGCGGCAGCATCAACCGGCATTACTACAACCTGAAGGCCGAGGGCGACGACAGTTTCAGCTTCGCCGCCATGATGGCCAGGCAGGGCGCGATCACCGTCACCGTCGATCATCTGGGCGTCGGCGACAGTGGCAAGCCGCGCGACGGTTTCCTGCTGACCCCCGACCGGCTCGCCCAAGCCAATGCCAACGCCGCCGCCAGGGTGCTGGCCGGCCTGCGCGACGGTTCGCTGGTTGAAAGCCTCCCGCCGCTCGAGCGGCTTGTCTCGATCGGCGTCGGCCACTCGATGGGCGGGATGCTGACCGTGCTGCAGCAGGCGCTGGGCCGCCAGCATGACGGGCTGCTGCTGATGGGCTTCGCCAATGGCGGTCTACTGTCACATTTGCCGGAGCCGGCGCACCGGCTGGCCGGCAACCCCGAAGCGGTCAGGGCCGAGATCGAGACAGTCGCACGCGCCGTCTATCCCGACCCTTACCCACGGATTCAGCCTTCTCCCGAGGCGAGCGAAATCTTCCAAGGCGCGACTGCCGACCGCGCCGGCATCAATGCGATCAAGCCGACGCGCGACAACCTGCTGGTCGTCGGCGGCCTGCAATCGATGATCCCGGGCAGCATCGCCCCGGCCCTGGATACGGTGGACGTTCCGGTTTTCCTCGGGCTGGGCGATCGCGACATCGCCGGGCCGCCGCATGCGATTCCGGCGATCTTCCCGAACAGCCCCGACGTTACGCTGACGGTCCTGCCGGAAACCGGGCATTGCCAGTTCATTTTCCCGTCGCGCGCCGAACTATTTCGGCGTATCGGCGAATGGACATCGTTCGTCATCAGGCACAAGGGTCAGGCATGAAGGTTCTGAAACTCGGCTCCCGGCACAAGAGCGCCATCTGCGACACGCAGGTCATGGTGATCCGCGCCACCGCCGAGCCGGTCGATCTGCGCTGCGGCGGGCTATCGATGATCGAGATGAACGCGGAAGCCCCGACGGGCGCGGCGCTAGACCCCTGCTTCGCCGCCGGATCGCTGATCGGCAAGCGCTATATCGACGCTGCCGACAAGATCGAACTGCTCTGCACCAAGGGCGGCAAGGGATCGCTGTCGATCGGGGGCGAAGCGCTCGACGTCAAGCAGGCGAAGGCGCTGCCTTCGTCGGACTAAGATGAATATCGCGATGATCCTGGAGATGGCCGCCGATGCCTTCGGGGATCGGGTGGCCGTCAGCGACGGCGAGACGAGCCTGACCTATGCCGACCTGAAGCAGCGCGCCCTGTCAGCAGCGGCGATCGTGACCGGCAACGGCTCGCGCAACACCGCCGTGCTGGACGTCAACAGCACGAAGATCCCGGTCGCATTGTTCGGCGCGGCACTGGCCGGGACGCCTTATGCACCGTTGAATTATCGTCTGGCCAAAGACGAGCTTTCCAAACTGCTGGAACGCATCACGCCGGCAACTTTGTTCACCACCGGCGAGGCTTTCGACGGCCTGACCGCCCCGGACGGAATGATCCTCACGGATCGCAACCAGCTGCCGGCCGGCGACGGCGTTGAGCGCGCTTGGCCGGACCTCGGCGGAGACGGCAGCGAGATCGCCGTCCACCTCTTCACGAGCGGTACTACGGCCAAGCCCAAGGCGGCAGTTCTCAGGCATGAGAACCTGATGTCCTACATACTGGGCACCGTCGAATTCGCCTCGGCGCAAGAGGGCGACACTTCACTCATCAGCGTCCCGCCCTATCATATCGCCAGCATCTCGCAAGTGCTGAGCGCGATCTATGCCGGGCGGCGGATCGTATTCCTGGAGAATTTCGAGGCTCGCGCCTGGCTCGACCTGTGCGCGGTCGAGCGCGTGACCAACGCCTTCGTCGTGCCCACCATGCTGGTGCGGATCGTCGACGAGTTGGCGTACGGATTGTGGGACCTATCGGCGCTGCGCGCCATCTCTTTCGGCGGCGGAAAAATGCCGCTGGCGGTGATCGAGCGGGCGATGGGGCTGCTGCCCCAGGTCGATTTTACCAATGCCTATGGGCTGACCGAGACCAGCGCCACCATCTGCATCCTGACGCCGGAGGACCACCGCGCCGCCGCCGTGAGCACGGAGCCGCATATCCGCCGACGACTGGGATCGGTCGGGCGGGCCATCGGCACCGTTGAAATCGAAATCCGCGACGAGGACGGCGCGGTGCTGCCGCCCGGCGCCCCGGGTCATGTTCACGCACGCGGGGCCCAAGTGGCCGGCGAGTATCTCGACATCGGCAGCGCGCTCGATGCCGCCGGATGGTTCCCGACGCGCGACCGCGGCTTCCTGGACGCGGACGGCTTCCTGTTCCTGGAAGGCCGCGCCGACGACGTGATTGTGCGCGGCGGGGAGAATATCTCGCCGGGTGAGATCGAGGACGTGCTGCTGGAACATCCGGACATTCTCGACGCCGCCGTCGTTGCGGTGCCCGACGATTACTGGGGGGAGGCGATCGGTGCGGCCGTCGTGACCGGTCCCGGCCGGTCGGTCTCGGTCGAAGAGGTTCAGGACTGGGTGCGGCTGCGGCTGCGCTCATCACGGGTGCCGAGCGTGGTCCGGTTCCATACCGAACTGCCCTATAACGACATGGGCAAGCTTCTGCGGCGGGTCATTCGCAGCGGGATGAGTTGACCCCGCCCGACAGCAGCGACCCGCTCGATACCGCCCATCGTTATGCGGTGTGGCTGCTGGCCCGGTTGGGCGCGGATGAAACCAGCTTGAAACGCGGCGAGCCTGGACTTCATCCTGTCATCGACTGGGCACGGTCGGGCGCGATGGCGCTCACCGGCCGGCGCGACGGCCCTGCCCGGCTTTGCCCGGCGCCGCTGACGGCCTGCGCCGATGGTGTCCTGCGCGCATTCGAAGCGATTGCTGGCCCCCTGCCCGGCCTGTCGGGCGGCGACCTGCTGACCGAACGGGCGGCGATCATGGGCCTGACGCGAAACGGGGCGACCTCACTGGGCGGAAGCTGCCGGCTGCTGCTGGCGGATGACGGCTGGATCGCCGTCAACCTCCCGCGACCCGATGACTGGGCGATGGTCCCGGCCTGGCTGGAAACTGACATCCAGCCCGACTGGGAAGCGGTTGCCGAGGTCGTGAAGGAACGGACTGCAGAGGCCTTGCTCACCCAGGGCCACTTGTTGGGACTGGCCATTGCGGTGATGAATGAACCTACCGCCGATTGCGGCCCCTGGCGGATCGAGCGGCCATCGAACGGCCCGGGCGGCCGACGCCGCGACCGGCCTTTGGTTCTCGACCTGACGGGGCTTTGGGCGGGACCGCTGTGCTGTTCCCTGCTGCGGATGCAACGCGCACGGGTCATCAAGATCGAAAACATCCACCGGCCTGACGGTGCGCGCCGCGGGTCGGCGCAATTCTACGACCTGCTGAATGTTGGCAAGGAGAGCGTCGCGCTCGACTTCGGCTCCGCCAACGGATTGGCGCAGCTGCGGCGTCTGATCGAGGCGGCGGATATCGTCGTCGAATCCGCACGGCCGCGTGCGCTGAGACAGTTCGGGATCGATGCTGAGGAGATGGTCGCATCGGTCCCCGGCCTGACCTGGGTCGGTATTACCGGCTATGGCCGAGAAGAGCCGGAAGCGAACTGGATCGCCTTTGGCGACGATGCCGGCGTGGCAGCGGGACTGTCGTCCCTGGTCGCGGAGCCGGACGGCACGCCGAACTTCTGCGCCGACGCGATCGCCGACCCGCTGGCCGGCCTGCATGCCGCGCTGGCGGCTTGGCATTGCTGGATATCGGGCGCCGGCGGGCTGGTCTCGGTCTCTTTGCGCGACGTAGCCGCCCATTGCGTGAATTTCGACCGCCCGGCAAACGGCTTGCGGGAACGCCGACTCGAGTGGCAGGAGATGCTGGAGGCATGCCGGGAGCCCGTGGCGGAGCCGACGGCACGCCGGTCCGGCGGCATTGCCCGGTCGCTGGGGGCGGACACGGCGGTGGTTCTGTCCGAATTCGGCCTGCGATGCTGATCCGCAACGCCGAGATCTTGGGAGGCGGCATTGCCGACCTGCGCATTGCCGGCGGAAAGATCGCCGAGATCGGCAGCGATCTTCCCGTCGTGCCCGGCGAGGACAGTATCGAGGCCCGCGGCAACGCCGTGTTGCCGGGGCTGCACGACCACCACATCCACTTCCTGGCGTTCGCCGCCTCCTTCAGCTCGGTCCGCTGCGGACCGCCGGAGGTTGCGACGGCGGACCAACTCGTTGATGCGCTGCGGACGGCGAACATGTCGCTTGCACCCGGCGAGTGGATACGCGGGATCGGCTATCACGAATCGGTGGCCGGCGAGATCGATCGGGTTTGGCTCGACCAGGCCGTTCCAGACAGGCCGGTACGGGTGCAGCATCGTGGCGGGCGGCTGTGGGTGCTGAATTCACTGGGGTTGAAATGGCTGCTGAGCAACCCTCCCTCGTCATTCCCGCGAAAGCGGGAATCCATCGTCGAGCATCGCGATAGTGGGGAAATGGATTCCCGCCTTCGCGGGAATGACGAATTAAAACGGGGAAGGCTTTACGAAGGCGATGCGTGGCTCCGGCAAAGGCTTGGGAACACGCTACCGGCGTTTGGACCCGCCAGCCGGTACATGGCTAGCCGCGGTGTGACCGGCTTTACCGACGCGACACCAAGCAATTCAGCTGAAGAACTCGCCATATTCCGTGATGCAATCGACCGAGGCGATCTGCTCCAAACCGTGCTGATGATGGGCTCGGACGCGCTGGCAGACACCGCCATGCGCGGCGCTACCAAAATCCACCTGCGTGAGGTGGCGCTCCCACCGCTGGACGAGACGGCCACTCGGATCGTGCGCAGCCATGCCGCCCGCCGGCCGGTCGCGGTGCATTGCGTAACACTGGCGGAACTGATGTTCACGCTCGCGGCCTTTCAGGATGCAGGGACAATCACCGGCGACCGGATCGAGCATGCCGGAGTGACGCCGGCCGACGCGACCCCGCTGATCGCCGAGATGGGACTGACCGTCGTCACCCAGCCCAATTTCATCGCCGAGCGCGGCGACGCCTATCTGCGCGATGTCGATCCGGCCGATCACGACTCGCTCTATCGCCTACGTGCGTTTCTGGATGCCGGCATCCCGCTCGGCGGCGGTACCGATGCGCCGTTCGGCGGCGCCGATCCCTGGGCAGCGATGGCCGCAGCGGTGAGCCGGCGGTCGGCAAGCGGCCACCTCATCGGAGCCGGCGAGGCGCTGACGCCGGAGCAGGCGTTGGCGCTGTTCCTCGCCGACCCTTCATCGCCGGGCGGTCCGGCGCGGACCGTCCGTACCGGTATGGACGCCGATCTCTGCCTGATCGACCGCCAGTGGGATGAGGCGCGGCGCGATCTCGGCGCGGTCGAAGTGGCGATGACGATGAGGTCGGGCCGGGTCATCTGGCGTCGATGACGCCTATTCCGCCAGCGCGTCGACCAGCCCCCAGCGCAGCGCGGTCGCCGCCGATATCCGTCGCGCCGACAAAGCGAGCCAGGCCGTTCTTTGCCGGCCGATGCGACGGGGAATGCCGACGCAGCCGCCGGCGCCGGGGATCAGGCCGAAGGTGATTTCGGGCAGCTGGAAGAAACTGCCCGCTTTCGCCGCCACGCTCCCTGCGAAGGCGGGCAGTTCGATGCCCGCGCCGATGCAGGCGCCGTGCAGCCGGAACTCGACCCGCCCGGCGCAGCCCGCCAGCAGCCGCGCCGGCAGGCGGACGGCGCGGATCGCATGCCCGGTCGCCGGATCGGGCACGCTGCCGAATTCCGTTAGGTCTCCACCGACACTGAAACAGCGCCCAGCGCCGGAGATCGATACGGCACGGATGGTCGGGTCGGCCAGCACAAGCTCCAGCACCTCGCACACAGCATCCCGCATCTCGACGGAAAACACGTTGCGGTTTGCCGGCCGATTGAGCACGATCGTCAGACGGTCATTCTCGCGTTCGATCAGGACCGGAGGGCCGTCGGCGCTTGGTCTTTTCGCCGGACAGTATGCGGCCAGCCAGCGGCGAAATTCGGGACCGGCCTGCAGCGTGGCATAGGCCAGGGATTCGACCGTCAGGGCCTCGGCAATGGACATTGCGGCGGTGGTTCGTAGCACCTGGACCAGGGTTGCCGCCGCCAGCGGCGCTCGCTCTATATTGGCGGCGACGCCGGCCAACTCGGCTTCCGACGACACCACGGCATCGCAGGCGATGTCAGGCAGCGCATTGTCCCGGCCCGGTGCGATGCCGATCACCGGGCAAGGCAGCGCGGCCATGAAGCCGTTCAGCCGGTCGCGGTCGGCAGCGCCGCCCATCTGCTCCAGCGCATCCGGCGCAATCGCCAGGAACCGTGCCGGACCGAGCGGCGAATGATCCTGCCGGGCAAAAAGCATGTCGGCGATGCGGCGGAGCTGGTCGATGTTCGACACAGGCGTTTCAGACAAGCCAGGCTCCGTTCCGGCCCCAGCCATCGTAGTGGCCGAGAATCTCGACCGCGACGTTTCCTCGGCGATAGGTCATCAACCTGATGTCGTGGATCAGCGGATGACCACCGGCAACGACGCGGGATGTGCCCCCATCCGATCCGGTGAAATATTCGATGCCGATCCGATAGATGTCGCGGGTCCGGCTGGCCTCGGCCAGAAGCTGTTCGAAATCGTCCTTGGCGGCCTCCGGCCACTGGTAGAGGCAGTGGGAATGGAAGACGCAGACCGGATCAGGCAAAGTCGATAGAATGCCGGGCAGGACTTCGAGCGCATCGCCTTCGACGACCGACAGCGGCGTGCGGGCGCGATATGCCAGGGCGGCGCGCAGCTGCCGACGGTCTTCGACCAGGTCGGCGGGCAGCACCGCGTCGATCCAGCGCGCCTCCACCTGATCGCGCGGATCGACCGGGTTAAGGTCGACGCCGACACGCTCCCGTATCACCGGCATGCGCACAGGGACAGACGGCTTCGCACCAATATAGCGGAAGCCCGAAACCAGCGGCCCGTCGGCAGGGCCGACCGCGACGCCATCGCCGAAATCGTACCGGTAATGGTCGAACAAGGTCAGCAGGCCGGCGCTGCTGCCGACCTCGACGATGGAAAGCGGTGCATCGACCAACCTCGCGAGATGCGCCATCGCCGGCAGCAGATAGGCGGCCCGGCGGACCACCGTCGTCTGCACCATGCGGGTTTGCAGCAACACGGCAAGGCGTTCGTTGTTGGCAAGGCAGAAGGCGCGAAACTCGGGGTAGGCCGCGCTTGCATCCAGCGGATCACCGACGATCGAGGGATAATAGCGTGCGAGCGATGCATCCGGTTGTTCGAACAGCAGGAACTGCACCGCGCCGAACAGCAGATGAGTCGCCGGCTGGCCCGGCGCCGCCTCGGACGCTAGCGCCAGAACCTGATCGTCCCCGACGCAGCCCTCCGACAGGGTAGCGTAGAAGCTCGAGCCCATCTGGCGAAAACGGGAGGTCGCATCGACAAAGCGGTCGCGAACGGAGAGCGAGACAGTCGGGATGGCGGATTTCAGCACGCGCGTGTCAGAGCTTGCCCAGGATCACCGCGCTGCGCCCCGCCGAGGCCAGCACATGCTCGGTTCCCGCAACCTGGTTGGCTGCGGTCCCGCGAATCTGCCGCACCGCCTCCAGCAGGTTGTTGACGCCATGGATATAGCCCTCGCCCAAGAGGCCGCCATGGGTGTTGACCGGCAGGCTGCCGGTCAATGCGATGTGCCCGTCCTTGATGAAACCCTTCGCCTCGCCCCGGCCGCAGAAGCCGTGCGCCTCCAGCGCCATATGGACGATAGGGGAAAAATTCTCATAAAGCAGCGCGACATCGATGTCCTGGGGTCCGAGGCCGCTCTGGTTCCAAATCTGGGTGCTCATCGCACGGACATCCTGGAACTCGGTCAGGTCCGGGCGGTAATAATTGTACATCTCGTGGCTGCCATGGAGATGAGACTGGGTGGCGGCGAGAACCCGCACACCGCCATTCTTCAGGTCCTTCGCCCGTTCCGCCGATGTCACGATCAGCGCGACGCCGCCGTCGCTTTCCTGGCAGCAATCGAGCAACCGCAGCACCGGCTCGACGATCCAGCGGGAGTTCTGGTGATCATCGACGGTGATCGGCTTTTCATAGAACCAGGCGCGCGGGTTGGTCGCCGCATTGGCGCGGGCGATGACGACATAATCGGCGAGGTCTTCATTGGTGACCCCGTATGTCTCCATATAAGGCTGGTACCACATGGCGTAGATCTTGGCCGGCGTATCGAGCCCGAACGAGACATGGATGTCGCGCTGCTGGGGCGCCGCGAAGGGCTGGCCGAAGCGATGGCCCGAACGCTCGTTGAAAGCGCGATAGATCAAGACCGCCTTGGCCGCGCCGGACACGATCGCCGCCGATGCCAGCTGCACCGTGGCGCTTGCCCCGCCGCCGCCGCCCGGCGTCCTGGCGACCCATTTGAGATCCGGGACGCCGAGGTTCTGCATGACCGCCAACTCGTCGTTCGGGTCCATCTTGAAGGTGACCATCCCGTCTAAGTCGGATGGTTTCAGGCCGGCATCGTCCAGCGCCGCCTTGCTCGCCTCGACCGCCAGCTGAAGCTCGCTGCGGCCCGAAAACTTCGAAAACTCGGTCTGTCCGATGCCGACGACGGCGGTGTTTTGCAGGAGTGTGGTCATTGCGCGGCCCCCGCCGGGCGAAACTGATGGAGGAAGACGCCGTCGACATTCTGGAACACGACCTCGACTGGCATGCCCAACCTGACATCGTCCTGATAGGCATCCTGGAGATTGGAGACGAGGCGTAAGCCATCTTCCAGTTCGACCAGGATCACGATACGCGGATTGGCGTCGGGGCGCGTCGGATGCTTGGAGACGATCCAGGCGCGGATGATCCCGCGTCCCGCCGCTTCCCGCGGCTCCCATTCCAGCGATTGGCATTCCGGGCACATCGGCCCCAGCGGCTGGCGGGTGGCGCCGCACCCGCCGCAGCGCTGAAACAGCAGCTTCCCCTGATCCACGCCGTCCCAAAAGAAATCCTGGTCGCCCATACTTCACCCTTGCTGGCCGGGGTCCTGCTTTGACCGGGCAGGCTACACCGGCATCCAGCCGGCCCAGATAGCAAAACCTATCAAAAATCAGGCCGAATCAGGTCAAGGCCTACAAGGATTTAAGCGTGTAAAGAACAGCATGATCGTTTTTCTTGGCTCACGAATGTTGGGTTGACGGCCGCCAACTGCAAAGTTACGGGCTCAAATCGAGAGGTGAAACACCCAGGATGTTAATTGGCGTTACAGTTCCCAATATCGGCGCCTTAGCCACGGGTGGCGCGGCCGTGGAGATCGCCGAGCACGCGGAGCAACTGGGCTTCGCCTCGGTGTGGACCGTCGATCACCTTGTCCTGCCGCACGTTTCGTCGGAGAGCTATCCCTACACGCGCCTTCCCGGGGTCAGCCTGCCGCCGACCTGGCCGATACTCGATCCGCTGGTGACGCTGGCGGCGATCGCCTCGCGCACCAGCCGGGTGTTGCTCGGCACAGGCGTCTATCTGTTGCCGCTGCGTCATCCGATGATCAACGCAAAGCTGGCGGTCAGCGTCGACATCCTGTCCAAGGGCCGGCTGCTGTTCGGCATCGGGCTTGGCTGGATCAAGGAGGAATATGGGACGCTGGGCGTCTCGTGGGAGGATCGCGGGCGGCTGTTCGACGAACAGATCGATCTGCTACGCACGTTGTGGCGGGACGAAGAGCCAAGCTTCAACGGCCAGTTCTGGCAGGTCAGCGGCATCGGCTTCGAACCAAAGCCGGTCAACGGCACGATCCCGCTGCTGATCGGCGGCAAGAACGACATCAGCCGTCGGCGGGCAGCCACGCGCGGCGACGGCTGGCATCTGATCGATATGGAACCGGATGAGGTCGGGACGGCACGCTCCGCACTGGCGGAGGATTGCCGGAAGGCTGGCCGCGCTGCCGATCAAGTACCGATCTCGATGTACGCCTCACTATTGATCAGTGAGCGGGACATAGCCGATAACGAGCGGCAATTTCCATTGATGGGATCGGTCGATCAGATCGTGGCCAAACTGGGCGCTTATCAGGCGGCCAGCCTGGACCACATCGTTCTGGCCCCGCGAGGATTAAACACTTTGAAAGAGTATAAATTTCTGTTCGATCGGATCGCCGGCCAAATCCTGCAGCGCCGAGAGCTGTCCGCATGAGCATGGTCGAGCACCCCATGGATGGCGCCATCGTCCATCCGGAGATCGATTTCGCCACCGACCCGCTGCCCAATATTCAGGCACTGACCGGTTCGTTGCGCGAAACGGGGCGGTTCTTCCCGGTCAAGCGGCATGGCAAGAAGGCCTTGCTGCTCACCCGCTTCGACGATGTCAGCTTCGCCTTCGGCGACGAGACGGACATACCGTTGTCGGCCGGCGCCAAGAAGTTCGCCGAGCCGGCTCAGGGACGCAGCCTGTTCTCGATGACCGGGGACGAGCAT
>Ga0302314_10019077_pt1 | contig 11412 bp, 9 predicted proteins | sample III_Palsa_N2_3_FD_200533 | JGI IMG/M metagenome (GOLD analysis project Ga0302314, IMG submission 200533) | Peat permafrost microbial communities from Stordalen Mire near Abisko, Sweden - III_Palsa_N2_3 | ecosystem: Environmental > Terrestrial > Soil > Palsa > Peat permafrost | place: Sweden... | reverse complement strand
TGCTCCCGCTCTACTTCGCCGGCGCGGGCGCGTCCTGGCTGCTCGCGGGCGACTTCGGCGCCTGGAACCCCTTCGAGCGCGCGGCCGGCCTAACCGACGGCGGCTACACCCCCCGCCCCATCCGCCGACCAGCACTCCCGCAGCCGCCCGCCCCGTCGGCGAGTTCGCTCACTTAGGGCGTTAGCGAGCAAAGCCGGCTAGGAGGCGGTCGATCTGGCCTCGGTCGCGGTCGGGTTCCAGGCGCACCTGGCGGATGGACTTCCATTCCTTGCCGGTGAGCAGGAACTCGCCGGGGGTGGCGAGGGCGGCGATGCCGTTCATGATCGCCTGGGGGTTGCCCCAGTGGCGTTCGGCCGCGGCGCGGGCGTCGACCACGTCGGTGATCTCGCCCGACGCCAGGTCGATCCCGGCCAGGGAGTCGGTGCCGGCCACGTTGGCCCAGACCAGGGCGCCGGCCCAGGTCAGGTCGTTCAGCCCCAGCACCCGCTGGCCCTGGCAGCGGACATGGACGACCTCACGGGCCTCAAGCGTCGCCGGGTCCCGGCGGACCAGTTCGCTGGTCCCGTCGCTGGTTATCACCTCGGGCGCAGACGTGGCGCCGCCGACCGCGCACATGCCCCAGCCCTGGCGGTTGTAGGGGACCTGCTCCCGCAACTCGAGCGTCGCGGCGTCCCAGCTCAGCGCGACCCGTTCCCGCCAGGTGAGCTGCCAGATGCCGTCCCCCACTCGGCAGATCCCCTCGCCGAACAACTCGGCCGGCAGTTCCGCCTGCGCGGCGGGGGCGTCCGCGCCGGCCGCGTAGCACCGTAGCGTCGACCGCCCGTACTGCCCGGTGGATTCCCACACCGAGCTGCTGGCGTCCGCACCGCCCCATTCGGCGATCAGTCCCTGGGTGAACCCGTTTCCAGGGTGCGGCAGCCGCCGCACCACGCGCACCCGGTGAAACTGCATACAGCGATTATCCCAGCGCCGGACGCGGCCGGGACCGATCGCCCGATCCCGCGCCCGACGAGAACCGCTGTCTCCGTCAGCCGGCCGACGCAGCACGCTCGCGCAGGGCGATGACCAGGGCTGGCACCACCTCGTGGAGGTTGCCGATCACCGCGTAGTCGGCGCGGGTCATCATCGGGGCGGCCGGGTCGGTGTTGATCGCGATGATGTTCTTGGCCCCGGAGCAGCCGGCGAAGTGCTGGATGGCGCCGCTGATCCCGCAGGCCAGGTAGAGGTCCGGGGTGATCTTGGTGCCAGTCTGGCCAACCTGCTGTGTATGCGGCCGCCAGCCCTCCGAGGTCACCACGCGGGACACCCCGACCACCCCGCCGAGCAGCGCCGCCAGCTCCTCAAGGGGGGCGAACCCGTCGGCGCTGCCGACGCCACGCCCGCCCCCGACCACCACGCGCGCGGTCGCCAGCGACGCCCCGCCCGCGCCGGCCGGCGTCTCGACCGCGCGCACCGCCAGGTCGCCGCCATCCACCGACGGCGCTACGTGGTGGACGGTAGCGCTCGCGGCCACCGCGGCCGGGACCGGGGCCACGGCATCGGTCGCCACGGTGAGCAGCGCGACCGGCGCCTCGAGCACTGCTTCCTCGAGGAGGAGCCCGGCCCACCGCTGCCGGACGATCGCGTACGCGCCGGCGCCGTTATCCACAGCCTGTGTGCAGTTCGCCGCCATCGGCAGCCCGGTGATCGCGCCCAGGTGAGCCAGCACCTCGTTGCCACGCTCGGTCCCAGCCGCGACCACCGCGTGTCCCCAGGATGCGGGCGACGGGTACGGGGACTCGTCGGGTGACGCGTGGAGCCCTGGGTTGGCGGAGTCGCTCACCAGCCACTGCAGAACCCGGGCCCACGCCAGCGGCGCGTACCCGTCGATCCCCGACACCGCGAACACGTCGGTGACCCCGTACGCGGCCAGGTCCGCCACCAGCCCGGGACCGGCCTCCGACCCCGGATCAGCGAACACGACGGCGGCAAGCCCGCCGACCGCACCCGACTCGCCGGTCGAAGACGAACCAGCGGCAAGCCCGCGCCCCAGCGTGATCGCCCGCAGCGACGCCTCAGCCACCCCAGCCGCGCCACCCGCGCCCGCCGGGCCATCCAGCTCGACCAGGCAGAACACCGTCATGAGACCACCCCAAGCTCCACCAGCACGTCCACCAGCGCCGGCACCGCCCCGGCGCCCTGACCGAGCACGGTCGCCTGTTTCTTCGGCGCGTCAGGCACCCGCAGCGACGTCATCCGCACGTCCTGCGCCGGCGCACGATCGGGACCGGGAACGCGCGTGATCGCCGCCCGCTTGGCCCGCAGCCGACCGGGCAGCGAGGGGTAGCGCGGCAGGTTGATGCCTTCCTTAACCGTCACCACGCACGGCAGCTCGAGCGCGAACGTCTCCAGCGCGCCCCGATAGGTCCGCGAAGCCGACGCGGAAATGCCGGCCTCGTCGACCGACAGCGCCTTGATCCCGGTCGCGGCCGGCCACCCGAGGAGGTGGGCGAGCCGGATGCCGACCTGGTAGTCCCCGGTGTCCGACGCCTCGTTGCCCAGCAGCACCAGATCGAACGGGCCCCCCGAACCCGCCCCGCCCGTCGCCACCGCGTGCAGCGCGGCCGCGGTCGCGATCGGCCCCACCTCCGCTCCCGGCTCGGTCTCGAGCAGCACCGCGGCCGACGCCCCCAGGGCAAGACAGGCACGCAACTGCTCCTCGGCGGCGGCCGGCCCGAGCGTCGCCACCGTCACCGACCCGCCGAACCGCTCGACCAGCCGGACCGCCTCCTCGACCGCGCACTCCTCGTGCGGGCTGATCGTGAAGCCGGACGCCTTCGTGTCAATCGACCGCCGGTCGGCCGTCAGCGTGATCGCGCCGCCGACCGTCGGTACCCGCTTAACGCAGACCAGGATCTCCATAACCGCAGCTCACCGCATCCGCTCGCCCGCCCGGTCGAACACCGCCTGGTGCGGCGCGACCGTCACCGGGTACTGCTCGCCCAGGTACTCCACCAGCAACTGCGTGCCGGCTTCGGCCGCCGAAGGCGGCAGGTACGCCATCAGCAGGTGCCGCCCGACCGACGGCCCCGACCCGGCCGAGGTCACGTAGGACGGCCGCCCGACCGCGTCCACCAGGCGCGATCCGTCCAGCGCGAGGATCGGCTCGCCGCCAAGCATGTACCGGGGCGTCCCGTCGGCGGACTCGACCGAATCCACCGTCAGCGTGCGCAGCACCGCCGCCGGCGCCGCCTCCCTGGCCGCCAGGTAGGCGGACTTGCCGATGAAGTCGGCCGACTTCACCCGCGGCCGCGCCATCCCCGCCTCGACCGGGTTGTACTCGCCGGTGAGCTCCGCGCCGAACGCGCGGTACCCCTTCTCCAGCCGCCCGGTAGTCCCGTAGACGCCGATCCCGACCGGCACCAGGCCGAGCGGCCGGCCCGCCGCCAGCAGCAGGTCCCACAGGTGCCCGGCCTGCTCGGCGGGCACGTGCAGCTCCCAGCCGAACTCGCCCACGTAGGAGATCCGCGAGGCGGTCACGACCGCTCCGCCAAGCTCAAAGGATTCAATGCTCCCGAACGCACGCGGCTTACTGCTGTCCCCATCGCGATTCGCCGCTGCGAGGACAGCCTGCACCCGGGGGCCCCAGAGCCCGATCGTGGACCAGGCCGAGGAGACGTCGACCAGCTGCGCATCGTCGGGCAGCCGGTCGCCGATCCACTGGGCGTCCCGGCCACCGTCGGCGGCGCCGGTGACGACGCGGAAGTGGTTCGCACCCAGCCGCATGATCGTCAGGTCGGCCACGAAGCGGCCCGCCTGGTTGAGGAACGGCGTGTAGACGGTCCGGCCGGCCGGCACGTCAAGCTGGGCCACCGCGACCCGCTGCAGCCCGGCCAGCGCGCCCGGGCCGGTGACGTCGAGGATGGTGAACGCGGACAGGTCGACGATCCCGCCCGCCTCGCGCATCGCCAGGTGCTCGGCGTTGATGATCGGCGACCACCAGCGGGACTCCCATTCGGCGGGCCGCTCCATCAGCCGCCCGGCGTACTTGGCCAGCAGCGGCTCGTTGGACGCGTACCAGTGCGGCCGCTCCCACCGGGCCGTCTCCCGGAACTCGGCCCCGAGCTCGCGCGCCCGCTCGTACAGCGGGCCGGTGCGCAGCGGGCGCGCCGACTCGTACTGCTCGGCCGGGTGGACGATGCCGTACATCTTGTTGAACGACTCGGCCGCGCGGGCGCGGGCGAACCCGGTCGTGCGCGAGGACGGGTAGAACCGGGAAACCGCGGCCTCGTGCACGTCGACGGTGGGCACCCGGCCCGACATTAGCTCGGCCACCGCCCGGCCGCAGCCGGGGCCCTCCTTGATCCAGCTCGCGGCCGCCGCCCACAGCCCCTTGACCTCTGGCGTCTCGCCCAGCAGGGGGTGGCCGTCGGGGGTCATGGAGATCAGGCCGTTGATCGCGTACCTGATGCCGGCCTTCTCGTCGCCGAGCAGCTCGGGCATCAGATCGAGCGCCGCCGCCAGCTGGGGGTCGAAGTCATCGGCGGTGAACGGCATCTCGGTCGGCGAGAGCACCGCCTCCTGGTTGGAGGGGATGGACTCCGGCGCCACGATGATCGGCCGGTGCATGTAGGAGCCGACCTCCATGTCGCCGCCGTGCTGGCGTTCGTACATGCCCTCGTCCACGTCGCGGACGATCGGGTACGAGATCTCGCCGGTGGTGCCGGCGAACAGAGCGATCGGCCCGACGCTGATCATCTGATGCACGGTCGGGGTGAGCGCCAGCCGCGCCCCGGCCAGCGCGGCGACCTTGGGCGACCAGACGCCGCAGCAGATCACCACGGTATCGGTCGCGATCTCGCCCGCGCTGGTGACCACGCCGGCGACCCGCTCGCCGGCGGTGGTGATGTCGAGCACCTCGGCCCCTGACAGCACGGTCAGCGCCCCCGACGCCTGCGCCTGCTCGCGCATCAGCGTGCCCGCGCGCAGCGAGTCGACGACGCCCACGGTGGGGAAGTAGCCGCCGCCGAGGATGACGGACGGGTCGAGGTAGGGGACGAGCTTCTGCACGCCCTCGGGGGTGAGGATCTCGGCCGGGATGCCCCAGGCCTTGGCCTGGGTGGTGCGACGGCGGAGTTCCTGCATCCGCTCCGCGGTCCGGGCGACCTCGATCCCCCCGGACTCGGTGAAGACGCCGAGCGCCTTGTACTGCTCGGTCGAGTCCCTGGTGAGCTCGAACATCAGCCGCGAGTACTCGATCGGGAAGATGAAATTGGACGCGTGGCCGGTCGAGCCGCCCGGGTTCGGGAGCGGCCCCTTGTCCACCAGGACGATGTCCCGCCAGCCAAGCAGGGCCAGGTGGTGGACGAGGCTGTTGCCGACGATCCCCGCGCCAATGACCACGGCACTCGCGCGGGTCGGCGTGTCAGTCATGGTGTCTCCTCAAGCAAATTCAGCCAGACAGGCACTGAGCTGGGTCGGCTTCCGGTCGGGTGCTTCCTGGTCGGTGATCCTGGTGGGTCAGGCCATGGCCCGGGGTAGCGGCTTGCGCGGCTTGTAGCCGAGGACGTCGGACAGTCCCGCCGCCTCGTCCGCGCAGTGGCGGGCCGCGTGCGCCGCTGCCTCCCTGGTCATCCGGGACGTGGGGGCGGAGACCGACAGCGCGGCCACCACCGTGCCGTCGTAGCGGAAGACGGGGGCGGCGAACGCGATCAGCCCGGCCTCCAGTTCCTCGTCGGTCACCGCGTAGCCGCGGGCGCGGACGGCGGCAAGCTCGGCCCGGAGCGACGCCTCGCTGGTGATCGTCTTCTCGGTGCACCGCACCAGTTCCCCCGGCGGCAGCTTGGCGGCGCCGTAGGCGAGCAGGACCTTGCCAAGCCCGGAGGCGTGCAGCGGGACCGGGCGGCCCACCCAGTTGGTGCCGCCGATCATGTACGTGCAGTTCACCTGGGCGATCTGCTCGACCCGGTGCCCGGCCGCCACGCCCAGGTTGATCGTCTCGTTGGTGGCCTTGCCGAGCCGGTCGAGGAAGGGCTGGGCGACCGCGACCAGGGAGCTCCCCGCGCCATCGCGCCAGGCGAAGCTGACGAACATCTCGCCCGGCAGGAACCGCCCGTGGGCGTCCCGGCGGACCAGGTGGTTGCGCTCGAGCGCAAGCAGCAGCCGGGAGGCGGTGGACTTGGCCAGCCCGGTGACGTTGGTCAGCTCGGTGAACGTGACCGGGTCGGACGCGTGCACGACCTCGGACAGCAGCCTGGCCGCCCGATCCACGGCCTGGGTGCCGTTGGGGTTGCTCATCGGTGCCCCACCTATCGGGCGATGCCATGTTATGGAACCAAGTTCTACTATATGGACATTCTTGTCAAGAGAACCGTGGGGTCGTGGCACAGGAGCGACCCACATACATTTGGCCCTGGGGACATACGTAAGGCACCCGTGACCGGGCGATCCTTGACGTAGTGCACGGCCGTCCCCGAATGATGAGGTTGATATGAGCACCGAGGAACCCGCGGGGCGGGAGTTCATCCTGACCCTTTCCTGCCCGGACAAGCCCGGCATCGTCTACGCGGTGTCCAGCTTCCTGGTGCAGCACTCGGCCAACATCATCACCAGCCAGCAGTACGGCGAGCCGGACGGTGGCCTGTTCTTCATGCGGGTGCACTTCTCGGTGCCGCCGCCCGGACGCCAGACGGCCGAGCTCGAGCGGGACTTCACCTGGGTGGCGGAGTCGTACCACATGACCTGGAAGCTGAACGACAAGACGGCGCGGATCAAGACGCTGCTCATGGTCTCCCAGCTCGGGCACTGCCTGAACGACCTGCTCTTCCGGTGGTCGTCCGGCTCGCTGCCGATCGACATCACCGGCGTGGTCTCCAACCACGAGGTCTTCCGCAGCCTGACCGAGACCTACAAGGTGCCGTTCCACTACCTCCCGGTGACGGCGGAGACCAAGCCGGCCGCCGAGGCCAAGCTGCTGTCGCTGATCGACGAGACCAAGACCGAGCTGGTCGTCCTCGCCCGCTACATGCAGATCCTCTCGCCCGAGGTGTGCAAGCGGGTCGAGGGCCGGATGATCAACATCCACCACTCGTTCCTGCCGTCCTTCAAGGGCGCCAAGCCGTACCACCAGGCGTACGCCAAGGGCGTGAAGCTAGTCGGCGCGACCGCCCACTATGTGACGCCCGACCTCGACGAGGGCCCGATCATCGAGCAGGGCCTGATGCGGGTGGACCACACGTACTCCCCGGCCCGACTGGTCGAGGCCGGCCGCGACGTCGAGACCCAGGTCCTCGCCCGCGCCGTCACCTGGCACGCCGAGCACCGCGTCCTCCTCAACGGCAACCGCACAGTCGTCCTCCCCTAACCCACCCCACCCCGCGCACCCCGTCCCAAGCACCCGGCGGTCCCGCCTTACCCCGTCCCACGCGCCCCTCCCAACCAACCGGTGGCCCCCTAACCCACGCCATCCCTCCCCACGTACCCCTCCCCACCCGGTAGTCCTGGCCTGGCCCGCCCAACGAGCCTTGCTGCCGTTATCGTGTGTAGTTTGCGGTGCTATACGACCTGAACTACACACAATCATGGCAATGGTCATAAGAGTCCGAATCTATGGACGCGCGTGCTGCGGACGGCGTCGAGGCGGAGTTGGCGAGCTAGCGCCGCGCCGCCGAGCAGTTCGGCGCGGTCGCCTAGTGCGCCCGGGATTACCTGGATGGAGTCGGCGACGACGGGGGCCGTGTGCCGGTCGAGGGACTCCCTGATGCCGGCCAGCACGTACTGGCCGGCCGCGCCGAGCGCGCCGTCGATGATCACGGCGGCCGGGTCCAGCATCGTGCAGAAGCCGGCCAGCGGCTCGCCCACCAGCCGGCCGAGGTCGGCGAACACCCGGCGGACGCCCGGCTCGCGTTCGGCCACCAGCGCCAGCAGCTGGGGCAGCGCGAGCCGTTCTTCGTAGGACCGCTGGGCGAAGTCCAGCAGTGAGGAGCCCACGATCGCGGCCAGGCAGCCGCGACCGCCGCAGCGGCGGCACACGTCGCCGTCCGCGCGCACCTGCACGTGCGCGAGCTCGCCGGCGAACCCGGAGGCGCCGCGGTGGAGTCGTCCGCCGACGACGAGGCCGGCACCGACGTTGTACCCGAGCTTGAGGTAGATGAGGCTGTCGTACCCCACGCCCGCTCCATAGGACGCCTCGCCCAGCGTGCCCAGGTTGGCGTCGTTCTCGACCCGCACGGGGACGCCCAGCCGGGTCGCCAAGGCGGCCGCAGACTCACCCGGTCCGACCGGCCGGGGCAGCCCGATCACCACGCCGCCGAGTTGTCCTGGCGTGCAGTTCGCGTCGGCGAGCATCGTCTCCACCAGGTCCCCGCCCGGCCCCGCGATCGCGTCCACGTCGCCGGCCTGGCCGGCTGCGACCTCCGGCGACGATGCACGGGCGACAATCTCACCCGGATAGGTGACAATCGCGGCCTCGAGGCCGGACTCTCCGGACGACAGCACCGCCGTCAGGGCCGGCGGCCCCGCCAGCGACAGGGACCGCGGCGGCCGGCCGGCCTGGGCCGCCTGGCCGGGTCCTCCGGCCGCGCGCTCCACCACCAGCTCACGCTCGATCAGGTCGCTGACCATGCCGGTGACGGTCGTCCGCGGCAGCCCGGAGAGCCGGACCAGGTCCGATCGGGTAACCGACCCGAAGCATTCGAGCAGCGCCAGCAGCTCCCCCGCGTTACCGCCCGAGTCTCCTGTCACCAACTCACCCGTTTCCTCTCGCCCAGCACAGTGCCACCCGCCATCAACTCACCCGTTTCCTCTCGCAACCCGAGTCGCCACCGCCCACTCTCTTTTTCCACTCGGCGTCCTCGCCGTGGGTCCGGAGCCCTAGTTCGTCCGGAATTATGACGGATTAAGAATAATGTAACCTAGGAATGACGGGTTATTATCCTTATATATGTCGAATCCAGCTGATACCGCGCGCCGCCCTGGGCTGCGGCAGGCTTTTCGGTCGCTTGAGTCGCCTGAGTACCGGCCGTGGTTCTTCGCCCAGGTCTTCTCCGCGTCGGGGACGATGACGCAGGGCGTGGCGCTGTCGTGGCTGGTCCTCCGGCTGACCGGCAGCGGCGTTGACCTGGGGCTGATGACCGCGTGCACGTTCGGGCCGCTGCTGTTCCTTGGCCCGTACTCAGGCACGCTGGTGGACCGGTTCGACCGGCGGCGGCTGCTGATCGTGACCCAGACCCTGCTGTTGCTGCTGGCGGGCCTGACTGCGGTGCTCATCGCGACCAACGTCATCACGCTGTGGATGCTCTTCGTCATCGCGGGCGTCACCGGCTGCGTCAACGCGCCCGACGGCACCGCGCGGCAGGTCTACGTGGTCGACCTGGTCGGCACCCAGCGGCTGGCGAGCGCGGTCAGCCTCTACGAGGTCGTGCTGAACATCTCGCGCGTGGTCGGGCCCGGGGTCGGCGGGGCGCTGCTCGCCACCGTCGGCGTCGCCGCCTGCTGCGCGCTCAACGCGGCGTCTTACTTGCAACCACTTTTCGTTCTGCTCAGGCATCGACCGCGCCATGCTGCCACGGTGTCGGCTGACGGGGCACCGGCCGCACCCGCGGCTCCTAAGGCGCCGCCCGGGCAACTGCGCGCGGGCCTGCGGTACGCGTGGCGGAACCGGCCCATCCGAGTGAGCCTGTTCCTCGCCGCCTCCTCCGGGCTGCTGTTCAACATGGGCGTGACCCTGCCGCTGCTGGCCACGCGCGTGTTCCATCTCGGCGGCGGCGGATACGGCCTGATGATGGCGGTGTTCGGCCTCGGCGCGCTGCCCGGTGCGGTGCTCGCGTCGGCGGGCTCTGGCCGCCCGACCGGCCGGTCCGTCGGGGTGCTGGCCCTGGCGACCGCGGCCGCCGTCTTGGGCACGGCCGCCGCACCCGCGCTGTGGCTGGTGATGGTGGGGTTGGCGGTGACCGGATGCTTGTCGATCTGGTTCATCGCCCAGGCCAACACGCTGGTCCAGTTGGCCTCCGATCCGTCGATGCGCGGCCGGGTGATGGGCCTGTGGACGATGGCGCTGCCCGGCACCGAACCGGCCACCAGCCCGTTCGCCGGTTATATAAGTCAGACTTTCGGCGCGCGGGACGGCTTCAGCCTGTCCGGGCTGGCGCTGCTGCTCACCGTGACGATCGGCTGGCGCGCGCTCAACGATCGCCCGGCGGCCGACGGCGAGGCGCTCGCCGGCGGAGCGGTCGCCGGGCAACAGGTCGCTGGGCGAGAGGCCGCCGGGCGAGAGGCCGCCGGGCGAGAGGCCGCCGGGCAACGGGTCGCCGACGTCGGGCCGGCCGAAACGACCGTGCCAACCGCGACCGACGCCCTCGCGGACACGGCCGCGCTGGCCGACCCGCCGTTCGCGGACACCGCCGGAGCATAGGGATCAGTCCGGCGCGGGGCCGCGATAGCGTGGCCTCCATGAGTGGTCCTTCGGCGGTGGTGGCGGTGCGCGACCTGCGCGTCGCCTACGGCAGCGTCGTGGTGCTGGCCGACGTCGAGCTGACCGTGACGGCAGGCGAGATCGTCGCGGTGACCGGGGTCAACGGCGTCGGCAAGTCGACCCTGCTGACCTGCCTGGCCGGCCTGCGCCGCCCCGCCGCCGGAAGCGTGTCGGTGCTCGGCGCGGCACCGCGCGACGACCCGGCCTTCTGGCGCGCGGTCGCGATGGTGGCCGACCAGCCGACCTGGTACCCGGGGCTGACGGTCCGGGAGCACCTGGAGCTCATCCGGCTCACCCATCAGCCGCCGCGCGGCTGGTGCCTGCCGGCCGATGAGCTCATCGAGCTTTTCGGGCTGTCCGCGCGGGCCGACGCCAGCCCGCTCGACCTGTCCTCCGGCCAGCGGCAGCGGCTCTCGCTGGCGGCGGCGCTGGCCCGGCCGAGCAGGCTGCTGCTGCTGGACGAGCCGGAGCAGAGCCTCGACGCCGACTTCCGGCTTGAGCTCGCCGCGCTGCTGCGCGACGGGTACGCGGGGAACGGCGGGACCGTCGTCATGGCAACGCACGATCACGACTTCGCCATGGCGGCGGGCGCGCGCGGGGTGCGGCTGTCCGAGGGCACGATCGTCTCGGATGCCACGGACGACGCGGACAGCATTGGCGACGCTGACGCCACGGACGAGGCTGACGGCACGAGTCGTCCCGATGCCAGCAGCGATCCTGATGCCGCGGACGATCCTGATGCCACGGGCGCTGCGGACTCTGTCGCGCTCCCCGAGGCACCGACGGCGCGCGGGCCTAAGCATGCCCGCCCGCGCGCGTGACGGGGTGATGCCGGTGACCGCCGAGCAGGCCGACGCTCTCCTGGTGGTGGACGAGACCGGGACGGCCGATACCCCGGTCAGTGTCAGGGCGATCCGGTCGTTCGTGCGCGGCCGCCGGCGCCGGTCCTGGGTTGATCTGTA
>Ga0302314_10019074_pt1 | contig 11412 bp, 12 predicted proteins | sample III_Palsa_N2_3_FD_200533 | JGI IMG/M metagenome (GOLD analysis project Ga0302314, IMG submission 200533) | Peat permafrost microbial communities from Stordalen Mire near Abisko, Sweden - III_Palsa_N2_3 | ecosystem: Environmental > Terrestrial > Soil > Palsa > Peat permafrost | place: Sweden... | reverse complement strand
GGAGCTGATCCGCCACGACAGCCACACCTGCTACCTCGGCCAGCGCGAGACGGAGCACGCCTGGGGCTTCGGCTGTGGCGCCTGTCCGGCCTGCGAACTGCGCGCCAACGGCTGGCATGACTGGGTTGGCCGGGGCCGGCCCGCGCTGGCCCCATGACCTATTCCGTCAAGGAGATCTTCCTCACCCTGCAGGGCGAGGGCGGTCAGGCCGGGCGCGTGGCGGTGTTTTGCCGCTTTACCGGCTGCAACCTATGGACCGGCCGCGAGCAGGATCGCGCCAGCGCCGTCTGCCGCTTCTGCGACACCGACTTCGTCGGCGTGGACGGCCCCGGCGGCGGCAAGTTCGCCAGCGCCGAGGCCCTGGCCGCGGCAGTGGCTGTGGCCTGGGACGGTCTGCCTGAGAACCGGCTGGTGGTGCTCACCGGCGGCGAGCCGCTGCTGCAGGTCGATGCGCCGCTAATCGACGCGCTGCACGCCGCCGGTTTCGCGATCGCGCTGGAGACCAACGGCACCATCGCCGCACCGGCGGGCATCGACTGGGTGTGCGTGAGCCCCAAGGCCGACGCGGCGCTGGCGCAGACCACCGGCCAGGAACTGAAGCTGGTCTATCCGCAGGACGGCGTCGATCCGGCGCGGTTCGAGGCCCTGGCGTTCGAGCGTTTCGCCCTGCAACCGATGGACGGGCCGGACCGCGAGGCGACCACCCGCGCCGCGATCGCCTATTGCCTCGCCCACCCTCGCTGGCGTCTAAGCCTGCAGACACACAAATACCTCGGCATTCCCTGACCGGAGCCGCCATCTCAGCCCCTCAAAAGCCATGACCGACCCTGTCTTCGAGATCACGAAGGCCGCCGCCTTCGACGCCGCCCATCGCCTGCCGACGCACCCCGAAGGCAGCCCCTACACGCGCCTGCACGGCCACTCGTTCCGGGTCGAGGCGACGCTGCGCGGCCCGGCGACGCCGCCGGTCGGCTGGGCGGGCGACCTCGGCGCGCTGGATGGGGCGCTGCGCGGCGTCGCCGGCGACCTCGACCACGGCCTGCTCAACGACATTCCCGGCCTGGAGAGCCCGACGCTGGAGGCGCTCTGCCTGCACTTCGCGGCGCGCTTGAAGGGCCGCTTTCCCGGCCTCGTGCGTATCGTCGTCTCGCGCCCCAGCGTGGGGGAGAGCTGCGCGATGGAGGTAAGTTAGGCGGTCGGCGCCGCGGTCCTCGCCGTCACCCGATACGCACAGCGCCCCGCCCCCGCCAGGATGTGTGACACCCGCTCCACCGTCACGTCGTCGCCCAGCACCTGGGCGAACAGGCTCAGCTCCTCGCGGCAGAGACCGCTGCACAGCTTCGCCGCCGCACAGATCGGGCAGTGGTGCTCCATCAGCAGGAAGCCGCCCTCGGGCGCCTCGCGCAGCTCGGCCATGTAGCCTTCGCGCTCGCGGATCGTCGCCAGGGTCCTGAGCCGGTCCGCCAGCGGCGCGGCTGGGTCGATCTCGGCGCGGTAGAGCGCCGCCTGGTCGGCGGTGCGCATCGCCAGCAGCCGGTCAAGGCCGGCCTCGCCGAACGCGCGCCGCATCTGCTGCAGCAGATCGGCGGTGAGGCCGGCGTGGGCGTCGGCGAAGCGGGCGTCGGCCGCCTCGGTGGCGCGCCAGAGCCGGGCCGGCCGGCCACGGGTCGGCGCCCGCGCGCCGTCGGTCTCGACCACCAGGCCCTCCTCGGCCAGCGCCTGCAGGTGCTGGCGCACCGCGGTGGACGTCAGCCGCAGCCGGTTCGCCAGCGCGTCCGCCGCGATGGGGCCTTCGCGCTTGGCGAGCGCGAGCACGGCGGCGCGGCCGGTCGGCGTCCGAACTGGGAGAATCTCAACCACGACTATTTTCTAAAGTTCAAGCTTGCGTAATTCAAGCGCCGGGTATTTCCTGAAGTCGAAGCTTTCGGAACGGGAGGCCGGCATGTTCGAACAAACGGGCGTCAAGCGGGACGATCTGGAGCGGCGCGGCCGGCGCGTGGTGCGCAAGGGCGGCAAGCAGATCCTGCTGATCGCCTCGGGCGGCCGCGTCTTCGCCGTCGCCAATCGCTGCCCGCACGAAGGCTACCCGCTCAGCGAGGGCACGCTCGGGCCGGCGTGCGTGCTCACCTGCGATTGGCACAATTGGAAGTTCGACCTCGCCAGCGGCGAAGCCCTGGTCGGCCGCGATCCGGTGCGCACCTATCCGGTCAGGCTGGAGGACGACGAGATCCTGGTCGACCTCGCCGACGCGCCGGCCGAGCGGCAGCGGGAACGCGCCCTGGCGGGGCTCGACGTCGCCATGGCCGACAACGATCAAACCCGCATGGCCCGCGAGGTGGCGCGGCTGGAGCGCGCCGGGTTTGAAGCGCGCACGGCGCTGACCCACGCCATCCAGCGGGTGGATGATCGGCTCGAAGGCGGCATGACCCACGCCCACGCGGCCGCCGCCGACTGGCTCGCGCTGAGCGCCCGCGCGCCGTCGCCCGAGACACGCCTGGCGGCCCTGCTGGAACCGATCGGCCACCTGGCCTGGGACACGCTGGGCGCGGGCCGTTTCCCCTACCCGGAAGGCGTTCAAGCCTGGGACGCCGCCGCCTTCGTCGCCGCGATGGAAGCCGAGGACGAGTTCTCCGCCCAGGCCCTGATCGCCGGCGCGCTGGCCGACGATCTCAGCTACGCGGCCTTGCGCCCGGCGCTGTCCGAGGCCGCCCTCGCCCACTACGCCGGCTTCGGTCACTGCGCGATCTACACCCTGAAGGCCGGCCAGCTGATCGACGCGCTGGGGCCGGACGCCGCCGCGCCGGTGCTGCGGGCCCCTGGTGCGCCAACTCGTCTACGCCCGCCGCGAGGACCGGCTGCCGGAGTTCCGCGGCTATGCGCCGGCGCTGGAGAGCTGGTCGAACCGCCGCGCCAGCCCCGCCGCCGCCGAGGACTTCATCGGCCTTTCCGCCGCCGCGATCATGAAGCGGCTCGCCGCCTCGTCCGGCCGGCCGCCGGCCGAGCTCTATGACGCCCTGCTGGGCGCGGCGGCCTGGAACCTGCTGCATTTCGACCTGGATTTCGACCGTGCGGCCGGCCCGGTCATCGCCGACAACGTCAACTGGCTCGACTTCACCCACGCCTTGACCTTCGCCAACGCCGTCCGCCGGCTCTGCGCGGAGCGTCCCGACCTCTGGCCCGCCGCCCTGCTGCAGCTCGCCCTCTTCGTCGGCCGCAACAAGGCCTACGTCCTGGCGCAGCAGGACGTCTCGGACTGGCGCGTCGACGATCCCGCCGCGTTCGTGCGCACAGAGATGACGCAGCTCTACGATCACGGTGTCGTCGAGCCGATCATCGCCTGCCACCGGCTGAAGGTGCTGTTCGCGCTGGAGGATGAACTGACCGCATCCCCGGCCGCGCCCTGGACCGGCGTGCTCTGCGCCGGTGTCAACCGCTACCTGAACACCCCGCCGAAGCGCCATCACGGCCTCCGCGTCGCCCGCCAGGCCCGCGCCTTCATCGCCAAGGAAGGCTAGGCCAGGGCCAAGTCCCGCAGGACAGCTTCGATGCGCCGCCGCGCCTCGGCCGTCAGCGGCAGGATCGGCCGCGGCGGGTCGGCGGTGGCGAGTCCCATCGCAGTGGCCGCGGCGTAGACGACGCGCAGGCCGCTGAACTCAGTGAACAGGGCCCACAGCGGCGCCAGGCGCGCGTGCAGCCGCCGCGCCTCCGCCGCATCGCCGGCCTGGGCGGCGCGGCAGATCGCCAGCGCCTCCGCCGGGAAGAGCCCGGCCACCACGCTGTGCCAGACATCGCCGCCGGCGATCATCGCCTCGGCCGCGTTGGCGTCGACGCTCCAGCCGAGCGAGAAATCCGCCGGCATGCGGCGGCGAAGCTCGGCCAACTTAGCGCCGACCTCGCCCGCGGCCGGCGCCGGGTTCTTCACCGCGACCACGCCCGCGACGCCGGCCAGCCGCGCCTCGAGCTCGACACTGAAGCTGAAGTGGGTGGTTCCAGGGTTGTTGTAGATGCAGAGCGGCAACCCCGCCTCGCCCGCGACCGTCTGGAAGTGGACGAACACCTCCTCGTCGGTGAGCGGCGCATAGGAGACCGGCGCCAGCAGTCCGGCCCCCGCGCCGGCGGCCTTGGCGTCGCGGGCCAGCGCCACCGCCTCGTCGGTCCTGAGCGCGCCGACGCCGGCCATGATCGGAACCGCGCCGGCCGCCTCGTCCACCGCCGCCTCGATGGCGCGCCGCCGCTCCGCCCGTGACAGATAGGGGTAGGTCCCAGTGCTGCCGAGCAGGCCGATCGAGCCCACCTCAGCATCGATCAGGCGGCGCACCAGCCGCCGCAACGCGGCCACATCGACGTGGCCCGCCGCGTCGGCGGGCGTGATCGGATAGGCGGCTAAGCCGCGAAACAGCGCCATCGGCGAGACCCCCGGTGATCGGACGCCTATAGCCGCGCCGGCGGCGGCTAGTCGATCTCGGTTTCGCGCTTGTCCTTCGTTCGCCGGTGGGGACCCGGATAGGAGGGGTCTTCCCGGCGTCGGCGATCGGGGCCGAAATAGTCGCCGCTGCGCACATAGGAGCGCGGATGCTCGACCACCCGGCTTATGCGCTCGATCACGCCGCGCGCCGTCACCGGCTTGGAGAGGAACTCGGTGACGCCGACGTCCCGCGCCTCGGCCACCCGCCGCAGGGTCGAGTGGCCGGTGATCATGATCACCGGGATCATCGGATTGGGGCTGTCCTTGGAGTTGCGCACGAGCCGCACGAAGTCGATCCCATCGAGCGGCTGCATGTTCAGGTCGGTCATCACGATGTCGATCGGGTGGGTGCGCATCATCTGCAGCGCCTCGGCGCCGTCGGCCGCCTCGAACACCAGCTTGACGCCGATCGCGCGCAGAATCTCGGTCAGCAACACGCGCATGTGGTGGTTGTCGTCCACCAGCAGGATCTTCAGCAGGTCAAACCGCAATCGCCCCACCTTTCGCGGCCGTCTAGCTTGGGGCGGACAGATTTCCGTCGGGCGCGCCCAAAAAGCGCGCCTCTATTGCGTCTCTGTAACTGTGGGTCAACCCCCGCGCGCCGGCGTGGCGCCGAGCGCGTCAATTCACCGCCGCGCGGGCGCCGCGCCGGGCGCGAACGCCCCGCCGCCGGTCTGCCCCCGATGGCGCAGGAACGCGTCCGCCAGCACGCAAGCGGTCATGGCTTCGACCACCGGGCCGGCCCGCAATCCGACGCACGGATCGTGGCGTCCCTTGGTGCGGATCTCGACCGCCTCGCCCGCTTCGTCGATCGAGCGCTTGGGGGTCAGGATCGAGGAGGTCGGCTTGAACGCCACCCGCGCCGTGACCGGCTGGCCGGTGGAGATGCCGCCGAGAATCCCGCCGGCGTTGTTGGAGAGGAACGCCGGGCCGTCGTTGCCCATCACCATCTCGTCCGCGTTTTCCTCGCCGCTGAGAGCCGCGGCGGCGAACCCGGCGCCGATCTCCACCCCCTTGGCGGCGTTGATCGACATCAGCGCCCCGGCCAGTTCCGCGTCGAGCTTGCCGTAAACTGGCGCGCCCCACCCCGCCGGCACGCCCAACGCCTCCACCTCGATGATCGCGCCGGTGGAGGAACCGGCCTTGCGGGTGGCCTCCAGATGCGCCTCCCAGGGTCCCACCATTTCCGGATCGGGGCACCAGAATTGATTGTCGCCGACGCTCGCCCAGTCCCAGCGGTCGCGATCGACCGGCAGCGGCCCGATCTGCGCCAGGGCGGCGCGGACCACGACGGCCTCGCCCAGGATCTTGCGGGCGATGGCGCCGGCCGCCACCCGCGCCGCCGTCTCCCGCGCCGACTGCCGCCCGCCGCCGCGATAGTCGCGCACGCCATATTTGGCGAAATAGGCGTAGTCGGCGTGGCCGGGCCGGAACCGGGTGGCGATCTCGGAATAGTCGCGCGAGCGCTGATCGACGTTCTCTATGATCATCGAGATCGGCGTGCCGGTGGTGACCTGGCCGCCGCTGCGCGCGTCCTCGAACACGCCGGACAGAATCCGCACCGCGTCCGGCTCCTGGCGCTGGGTGACGAACTTGCCCTGGCCCGGCCGCCGCTTCTCCAGCCACACCTGGATGTCCGCCTCGGTGAGCGGGATGCCGGGCGGGCAGCCGTCGACCACACATCCAAGCGCCGGCCCATGGCTCTCGCCCCAGGTGGTGACGCGGAAAAGATGCCCGAAGGTGTTGTGCGACATGGCGGCGTGCTTCTAGCCGAAACGCGGGCCGCCGCCAAAGGCCGCTAGGCCGCCCAGGCGGCCGCGAATTCGCGCAGCTTGGCGCGGGCGGGGCTTTCGGGGGCGCCGGTGTCGGGCGCGAGGCGGATGAAGAGACTGCCCTGCGGATGGCCGCCGCGCGCCGGCAACCCCTCGCCCGCCAGCCGCGCCAGCCGCCGCTCGGCGACCTTGCCGCTGATCCACAGCGCCTTTGGCCCCAGCGGCGTCTGCAGCGTGGCGCGGCCGCCGTCCTGCAGCAGGAAGGCCGCCACCTCCGCGGTGACCCAGATGTCCGAGCCGCGCACCTGCATGTCCGCCCCAGCGGAAATTCGGACCGCGACCTTGTCCGGCCCCACCGTCAGCCGCTCGCCGTGGCGCGCGCCGGCCGGGATCCGGATCCGCAAGCGCGCGCCGTCGGCCAGGACCGCCTCGGCCTCGCCGCCGAAGATCGCGGTCTTCGGATCGATCTCCACATGCGCCTCCAGTATGGCGTTCGGCGCGGCGGGGATCACCGTCGGCAGGCGGGGAAGCGCCTGCAGCAACCGGTAGGCATCGAGAATTTCGCGGAAGCGGCCGGCGTCGCCGCCGGTCAGGTCGGGATGGCTCTGTTTCACCGCGGCGCGGAACGCTCCGATCACGTCCTGCGGGGCGGCGTCGGGGCTCAAGCCCAGCAGGGCGCGGGCGCGCTCAGTGGTCAGCTCGGGTGCGGACATCGAACTGGAAATCACCAGACTATGTTCAACGGGCGGTTAAGGCTCGAACGGCGCCGGCGCGATCGGCTATAGGGTCGCGACCATGTCCAAGTCGCCGATCATCCCCGCCTCGCCGCTCGAAGCGGACTATCTGCGGCGCGTCGCCGAGGCCGAGCCGCTGGCGCCGATCGCCGATCAGGACCCGATCGCGCTGTTCGAGCGCTGGCTGGAAGAGGCGCTGAAGCGCGAGCCGAACGACGCCAACGCCATGACCCTGGCCACGGTCGACGCCGACGGCATGCCGGACGCGCGCATGGTGTTGCTGAAGGGCGTCGACGCGGCCGGCTTCACCTTCTTCACCAATATCGAGAGCGCCAAGGGCCGCGAACTGCTGGCCCATCCCAAGGCCGCGCTGGTGTTCCACTGGAAGTCGCTGCGCCGGCAGGTGCGGGTGCGCGGCGACGTGGCGCCGGTGACGGAGGCCGAGGCCGACGCCTATTTCGCCAGCCGCGCCCGCTCCTCCCAGATCGGCGCCTGGGCCTCGGACCAGTCGCGCGAGCTGCCGGACCGGCTGGCGCTGGAGCGGCGGATCGCCGAGATGGGCCTGAAGTTCGGTCTGGGCGCCGTGCCGCGCCCGCCGCACTGGTCCGGCTTCCGTCTCGCGCCGCGCAGCCTCGAGTTCTGGCGCGACCGCCCGTTCCGTCTGCACGAGCGGCTGCAGTTCGACCGCGCCGACGACGGCTGGACCGTCCGGCGGCTCTATCCGTGATGCGCCATTTGCCCCCTTCTCCCCTTGCGGGAGAAGGTGTCGCCGGAGGCGACGGATGAGGGGTGAAAGCGCGGCGGGTCGGGGATTGACTAGCCAGAAAGGCGGAGCCGACACCCCTCATCCGTCAGCTTCGCTGACACCTTCTCCCGCAAGGGGAGAAGGATGACCAACCCCGTTTTTGAGTGGCTTTCATCCGGGTCCGACCGGGTGATCGAAACCTCCTGCGCCTGGGTGTTCCTGAAAGGCGACGTGGCGCTGAAGCTGAAGAAGCCGGTCGACTACGGCTTCCTCGACTTCTCGACGCCCGAGAAGCGCCGCTGGGCGATCGAGCGCGAGCTCGCCTTCAACCGCGTCACCGCGCCCGACATCTATCGCGCGGTCCATCGGGTCACGCGCCAGGGCGGGGACCTGGCGCTGGACGGCGACGGCGAGGCTGTCGACTATGTGCTCGAGATGCGCGCCTTCGACCCGGCGGCGGTGCTCTCCGAACAGTCGGAGCGCGTCGACGGAGCGCTCGCCGAGCGGCTGGGCCGGACGATCGCGCGGTTCCAGGCCGAGGCCGAGGCGCGGCCCGAGGGCGGCGGCGTCAAGGCGCTCGGCTTCACCATCCGCACCAACGCTGACAATCTGCGTGCGCTGGCGGGTCGGCTCGGCGCGGACGAGGTCGACCAGGTCATCGCCGCCACCGACGCCGCCTTGGCCGCCGGCGCGCCGCTGCTGGAGGGTCGCCGGGCCGAGGGCTTCGCGCGCCGCTGCCACGGCGACCTGCACCTCGGCAACATCCTGCTCGAGGACGGCCGGCCGGTGCTGTTCGACTGCATCGAGTTCAACGACCTGCTCTCGGAGATCGACGTCCAGTACGACGTCGCCTTCACGGTCATGGACCTGTCGTTCCGGGGTCGGGCGGAAGCCGCCAATCGCCTGCTGAACGCCTGGCTCGACGAGGCTGCGCGGAGCTTTCCCGCCACCCTGTGGGACGGGCTGGCGGCGCTGCCGCTGATGCTCTCGGCGCGGGCGTCGGTGCGCGCCCACGTCACCGCCAACCAGGGCGAACTGGGCGAGGCCCGCGCCTATCTGGCCGCCGCCGCCCACCATCTGGCCCCGCCGCCGCCGACGCTCACGGCCATCGCCGGCCTCTCGGGCACGGGCAAGACCACCCTGGCGCGCCAGATCGCGCCCAGGCTCGGCGGCGCGCCGGGCGCGGTGATCCTGCGCTCCGACGAGATCCGCAAGCGCCTGGCGGGCGCCGAGCCGACCGAGCGCCTACCGCCGGCGGCCTATGGGCCCGGGACCAGCGCGCGGGTCTATGACGAGATGCTGGCCGTCGCCCGCGGCATCCTCGCCGCTGGACGTTCCGTGGTGCTGGACGCGGTCTTCCTGCGGCCAGACGAGCGTCAAGCTGCGGCGAAGCTGGCTGACTCAATGCGCGTCCCATTCCAAGGCGCGTGGCTGCAAGGTCAGGCGCGGATGCTGACCCAGCGCCTCGCCGCCCGCACCGGCGACGCCTCGGACGCCGGCCCCGACACGCTGGAAGAGCAGCTCTCGCGCGATCCGGGTCCGATCGACTGGCCGATCCTCGATGCCGCCGACCTGGGCGCCGCCGCGATGCGGCTCGCGCCCCAAACGCCCGAGAATTGACGGACGCGCCCGGCCGCGCCCATGTTTGCTGAGCATTGATAAGGGAGAAAGCTCCGTGCAGGGCTTGATGCAGGACTGGCCGCTGACGCTCGACAAGATACTCGACCACGCGGCCAATTGGGCCGGGGCGCGCGAGGTGGTGAGCCGCTCCATCGAAGGCCCGATCGTCCGCACCACCTACGGCGAGATCCGCCGGCGGGCCAAGCGGCTTTCCAACGCGCTGAAGGGCCTGGGCGTGCAGCCGGGCGACCGCGTCGCGACTCTGGCGTGGAACACCGGCCGCCACATCGAGGCATGGTACGCGATCATGGGCATCGGCGCGGTCTGCCACACGCTGAACCCGCGCCTGTTCGCCGACCAGCTCTGCTACATCATGGCCCACGCGGGCGATAAGATCCTGTTCACCGACCTCACCTTCCTGCCGACCGTCATCGAGCGCCGCGCCCAGATGCACACGATCGAGAAGGTGATCGTGATGACGGACGAGGGCCACATGGCCAGCGTCGGCCTGGACGGCGCGCTCTGCTTCGAGACCCTGGTCGAAGAAAATTCCGACGACTGCGTCTGGGGCGGCTTCGACGAGAACACCGCCGCCGGCCTCTGCTACACCTCGGGCACCACCGGCAATCCGAAGGGCGTGCTCTACTCCCACCGCAGCAATTTCCTGCACACCCTGGTGACGCTGCAGACCGACGTCATGGGGCTCTCCAGCCGCGACGTCGTGCTGCCGGTAGTGCCGATGTTCCACGCCAACGCCTGGGGGCTGACGTTCTCTTGCCCGGCGGTCGGCTGCAAGATGGTGATGCCAGGCCAGAAGCTGGACGGCGCGTCGGTGCATGAACTCATCGAGACCGAGGGCGTCACCTTCTCGGCCGCCGTGCCCACCGTCTGGCAGATGCTGCTGCAGCACCTGCGCGCCACGGGCGGCCAGCTCACCACCCTGAAGCGGGTGGTGATCGGCGGCTCGGCGGTCCCGGAGTCGCTGATCCGCGCCTTCCGCGACGAATACGACGTCGACGTCACCCACGCCTGGGGCATGACAGAGACCTCGCCGCTCGGAACCCAATCCACCCCCACGCCGGAAACGGCCGCCCTGCCGGAGGCCGAGCAGCTCCAGTACAAGCTGAAGCAAGGTCGCGCGCCCATGGGGATCGAGTTGAAGCTCACCGACGACGAGGGCCGCCGCCAGCCGCACGACGGGACCACCTTCGGGCGGCTGATGGTGCGCGGGCCGTTCGTGGTGCGGGAATATTTCAAGAGCGAGGGCGGCCAGATCCTCGACGAGGAAGGCTATTTCGACACCGGCGACGTCGCCACCATCGATCCGCTCGGCTTCATGCAGATCACCGACCGCGCCAAGGACGTGATCAAGTCCGGCGGCGAGTGGATCAGCTCGATCGAGATCGAGAATATCGCCGCCGGCCATCCGAAGGCGCTGCTGGCGGCCGTGATCGGCGTCGCCCACCCGAAGTGGGACGAGCGGCCGCTGCTGCTGGTCAAGCTCAAGGACGGCGAGAGCGCCACCCGCGAGGAATTCCTCGCCTATCTGGACGGCAAGATCGCCCGCTGGTGGATGCCGGACGACGTGATGTTCGTCGACGACATCCCGCTGGGCGCCACCGGCAAGATCGACAAGAAACTGATCCGCCAGCGGCTGGAAGGCTATGTGCTGCCGACAGCCAAGGCGGTGGTCGCGTAACCCATACCGGCGGGGAAGCGTCGATTCAGGTCGAAGCCAGCCTACCCCGCCAGCACGATGCCATTTGCCGACGCCTGGAGGGGCGCCAGAGCCCCGCGCCGGGGGTGGCGGCTAGGGTACTACCAGTAACGGCGCAAACCGGCTGTGGCGGCTCCCCAGAGCCGTGGCGAGCCATGCGCTGTTACGCCAACCGATACTCGCTCTCCAGACCAGGCGCGCCGTTCGTCGCCACCCGCCCCGACTTCACCAGCTCGATCATATGCGCCAGCACCGAATGCGACGCCGGCGCATAAAGCCGCGGATCGACGCCGACGTACATCTTCGGCACCATCTCGCGGATCTTGGTCTCGCCGGCGCCGAGCTGCGCCAGAATCTGG
>Ga0302314_10019071_pt1 | contig 11413 bp, 9 predicted proteins | sample III_Palsa_N2_3_FD_200533 | JGI IMG/M metagenome (GOLD analysis project Ga0302314, IMG submission 200533) | Peat permafrost microbial communities from Stordalen Mire near Abisko, Sweden - III_Palsa_N2_3 | ecosystem: Environmental > Terrestrial > Soil > Palsa > Peat permafrost | place: Sweden... | reverse complement strand
CGGGCGGCCTGTCGGTGGGCCCGGCGGGCGGCGGAGCCTGGCTGTCGGTGCGTTCCCGCAGCTGGGCGGCGGTGACCGCGCAGACCGCGAGGGCCGCCATGACCAGCACCAGGTGCCGCAGGACCGCGGTGTAGAGCCGGGCCTGGCACTGGTCCAGGCCGAAGCAGCCCTTGGCGAGCTCGAAGCTCTCCTCGACCGGCCAGCGCAGCCCGGCCGCCCGGATCAGCCGGGCCTTGGACGCCAGCTGTCCCTCGGGCACGAAGCAGTAGTGAAACGCCAGCTCACCGGTCTTCAGGTGACGGCGGACCAGCAGGCTGTGCCGAGGAGAGGCGGTGCCGAGCCAGGCCCAGGCGTACCAGCGCTCGCCCTTGGAGCCGCTGCCCGCTGAGCGGACCTCCCAGCCCCGGTTGCCCTTCAGCAGCTTCTTCACCGCGTCCGCGCAGGTCATCTTTGTCCCGGGTGCGAGAGTGAGCATGAAGGACGACGCGACGCGCAGCACGTACGCCTGCCCGCGGCCTTCGAGGAACTCCCGCAGCTCAGTGCAGCTGCCGTAGACCTCGTCCCCGCAGGCGAAGTCGAACGAGAGGCCGTCGCCGTAAGCGTCGCCCATGATGTCGATGGCCAGCTGCCCCTTGGTCCGGAACCGCAGGTCCAGGGGCAGTGCCGTGACCAGCGACTTCACCGGGTCAGCGATGTCCTCAGCGGGAATCCACTGCCGGGCGCCGACCAGCGCGTGCCCGGTCTTCTCCCGCACGTAAGACAGGTGCACCGTGTTGATCCCGTTCGCGACCCGCCCCGCGCAGCCCATGTACTGGCGCTTCACGCCCGCGGTGCCGGCGCCCTGCTTCTCCTGGCCCGTCTCGTCCAGCGCCGCGACCGTCATCCGCCGACGCCGCGAACGGCGGGCCGCGTCGTCCAGCCCGGCCGCCGCATACCGTCTGACCTGGCTCATCGCCGCCGCCTCGTCCCAGCTGGCCCGGTTCAGCAGCCGCTGCGACCGGCCCGGCGTCCGGTCCCCGGCATGCTCGGCGACCGACCACCCGTTCGCCGACGGCAGCTCACTGGCCAGCGCGGACACGTACTTGCCGGCCTGCAGCCACGTCTGGGTCCGGGCGAAGCACGACCGCAGCAGGCCTGTCAGGGCAGACCGCTCCCGCACCGCCTTCCGGGCCCCTATCCTGGCAGCAGCAGCCGCCCCTGTTTCGTTTGTTCTCACAAGCTAATGATCTCGGGGCGGCTGCCCCTATTTCCCCGGAACCTTCGCGTCTGACCAGGTCAGAAATCAACTGGCGACTGCCGTACTAGCCGCCGGCGAGATTGCCGTACCTGCGGCGTGGTAACCGCCGCCGAGCTGCTCGCGACTCGCCGGGATTCCGTGCTCGCCGTTGTCGGCGGCCCGACTAAGAACCTAGCCGCGCCCGGCCCGCAGGACACCTGACCTTCGGGCCGTACGGCGGGACCTTCGGCCCCTGCCGCCCGCCCCCGCGTGCGGCGAGGCTGGAACCAACAGCCAGACAGCAATGGGAGGCAGCCATGCAGGCTCTCGTGTACCACGGTCCCGGCCAGAAGGCCTGGGAGGAAGTGCCCGCCCCGGAGATCACCGACGAGGGCGATGTCATCGTCCAGGTCGACGCGACCACGATCTGCGGCACCGACCTGCACATCCTGGCGGGCGACGTGCCGGAGGTGCACCCGGGCCGGATCCTCGGCCACGAGGCCGTGGGAACCGTCGTCGAGGCCGGGGACGACGTCCGCCGGCTGTCGGTGGGTGACCGGGTTCTCGTGTCCTGTATCAGCGCGTGCGGGTCCTGCCGGTTCTGCCGCGAGGGCCGCTACGGGCAGTGCGCGGAAGGCGGCGGCTGGGTCCTCGGGCACAGCATCGACGGCACCCAGGCCGAGTACGTCCGCGTGCCGTACCCCGACACCTCCGTCTACCGGATTCCCGACGGCGTGTCCGACGAGGAAGCCCTCATGCTGGCCGACATCCTGCCCACCGGGTACGAGGTCGGCGTGCTGGCAGGAGGCGTGCGGCCCGGCGACACGGTGGCCGTCGTGGGCGCGGGACCGGTCGGCCTGTCCGCGATCACCTGTGCCCGGCTGTTCAGTCCGAGCCACGTCATCGCCGTCGACCGGTCCGACGCCAGACTCAAGAAGGCCAGCGAATTCGGCGCCGACGTCACCGTCAACGACGCGCGCGAAGACGCGGCGGCCGTCATCCGGGAGCTGACCGGCAGGCTCGGCGCGGACGTGGCCATCGAGGCCGCCGGCACCGCGGCCGCCTTCGAGCTCGCGGTGAAGCTGGTGCGGCCGGGCGGCCGGATCGCGAACATCGGCGTGCACGGCAAGCCCGCCCTGCTGCACCTGGAAGACCTGTGGGCCAGGGACATCACCATCACCGCCGGCCAGGTGGACGCCTCGTCCACCCCCATCCTGATGCGCCTGGTCGCTGCTGGCCAGCTCGACGCCAGCCGGTTCGTCACCCACCGTTTCGGCATGAGCCAATTCGAACAGGCCTACGACATCTTCGGTGACGCCGACAACGGCGCGCTCAAGGTCGTCCTGACCCGCGAGGAAGAGGAAGAGGAAGACCAGTGAACGCCTCCGTCAAGGACGTAATGACCACCCACGCTGTCTGCGTGCGGCGAAACACGCCGTTCGCCGAGATCGCCGCCTGTCTGCGGCAGCACCGGGTCAGCGCGTTCCCCGTGCTCAACGAGACCGGCAAGGTGATCGGCGTGGTCTCCGAGTCCGACCTGCTGGCCAAGCTGGCCCTCGGCGGCGGGGAGGACGGAATGCCGGGAATGATCACCGGCATCCTGTACCAGAAGCAGACGGAAAAGGCCCGCGCGGTCACCGCCGGCGACCTGATGACCTCCCCGCCGGTGACCGTCTCGGCCGACGACACCGTCGAGCACGCCGCGCAGCTCATGTACCTGCGCCGGGTCAAGCGGCTTCCGGTCACGGACGAGTCCGGCCAGCTGGCCGGGATCGTCAGCCGGGCCGACGTGCTGGCCGTCTACGGCCGCCTGGACGGCGAGATCCGCGAGGACATCCGGCGGCACATCCTGCTGACCGAGTCCCCGGCCGACCCCGGAACGTTCGCCGTGAGCGTGGCCGACGGCGTCGTCACCCTGGCCGGCCAGCCGCGAACCTGCGCGCAGGGACACGACATCGTCCGCCGTGCCCGCCACGTTCAGGGCGTCGTCGCCGTCCGTGACCGCTTCCACTACCCGCCCCCTGGCCCGGACTCCTTCGACGCCGCGACTAGGTTCCCGACCGACTGATGCCGTAATGGGCGGAACCAAGGTCCCGCCCGGCCGCGGCCAACGGCCCTGACCGGGCCACCCCAGCGACAGCCAGGATGGCGAGCGGAGTCAGTGAGAGCTTGCGGGTTGAGTTGGCCGCGAACATCCGGTGGCCGCGGGCCCCGGTAGCCTGCCGGATCCGGGTGACATCGGCCGGGTCCTGCTCCAGCGACTGGACGAGCTTCCTGGAAGGGTCGCCGACCGGCCCGCTGGAAAACAACCAGACGGGGGCGAGCGGCCCGGGGGTCGCGGAACCGAGCCCGTGCACCTCCGAGTCTTCCGCTCAACTAGCGGCGGCCGGCCGGGCTGAGTGTCCTCACCCGCCCGGCGAGCTCGGCTTCCAGTTCGCTGAGGTTGGCGGCGACGGCCCCGGTGGGAGTGCCGGGCTCGGTGCGGAAGTGGAACCGGTGGGCGGGCTCGACGCCGGCCTGGTCGTATTTGTGCTCATGGCGCAGGTGAGGGGTCACCCGGGTCCCCACGGTAAAGGCCACCGGCTGGCGGGGGTGCTGCCGCCAGGCCAGCACAGCCCGTCCGGACGGCCCGTCGAGGAGCCGGGCGATGTCCGCGCGAGGCACGCCCGCAACCGCTGCGGTGAGGTCGACGAACGTATTGTCGGGACAGGGGGAGCCGAGGGCGAGCACGGCGTCGAAGGAGGCAAGGGCATCAGCTGACAGTTCCTCGGGCTTCCAGGTGATGAGCAGGTAACCCTTGGCGGCGGGGTTGAACATGCTGCGCGCGGTCCCGGTCCGGCCGATGGGCCCGTGGGCTTCGTCCATGACCACCCACTGCGGCAGGCCAGTCGCAACGCGGTGAGCCTCGATTTCGCCGGCCAGGCGTGCCGCGTAGCTGGCCTGGCCGTCGGCGTCGAGGTGGGACGCGTCGACGACCACGGAGGAGTAGCCGTTGCGCAGCAAGCGCACCACGTCGGCTGGATCGGCGAGGCGGTCTTCTTGCCCTCCGGTAACGAATACTCCGTGCAGTTTGCCTAGTCCCCGGTGATCGCCGGAGCGATGGATGGCCGGACGACCGACGCGTGATGCGTCGGCCGGCAAGACGATGGCCGCAGTCATCCGGGATGCCGTGCTGCCTCACCTCCAGTGCTGCTCGACCAACAGAATCTAAGGACACCGTGCCGCATAGCCACCACCCCGGCCCAGAGGCGTAGGTCCTCCCGCGGCAGGACCAACGGGCTGCCGAGTTCCGCCGTGATGACGGAGCCGGGACCGAAGCGGTCACACGGCTTCGGGCGTTCCGACCGCACCCGGACGGCAATCAGGGTCTGCACAGGGCGGCCGATGGTGAATCGTGTCCGGGCTGCGGACGGTAGCGGGCAACGCGGCCTGGGTCAGGATCCGACGAACGGTGGTGCATGTCCTCAGCCTCGTGAGAGCCGCGGCGGCGTGCGCATCACTGGGCGGAGATGGCGGCGAGCATGTCCAGCCGGGCGGCCCGGCGGGCGGGCCAGCTGGCGGAGATCAGCCCGAGCAGGGCGGCGAGCACCAGGAAGATCACCAGGTTGGACACCGGAACGACCGTGTCGGTGATGCCCTGCTGTTTCAGTGAAGACACCAGCGCGATACCCATCCCGGTGCCGACGATGATCCCGATGACGGCGCCGAAGACGGCCAGGATGACCGCTTCGGACCGGATCATCGTGCGGACCTGGCGGCGTTTCATGCCGACCGCCCGCAGCAGGCCGATCTCGCGGGTGCGCTCGAACACCGAGAGCATCAGGGTATTGACGATGCCGATGAGCGCGATGAGCACCGCCAGGGCGAGCAGGGCGTAGACGAGCCCGAGTAGCTGGTTGACGGCGGCGGCCTGGGTCTGCTCGAACTGAGCCCTGGTCTGGACCTGAGCGTTCGGGTAGGCGGCCAGGGCGCTGGTGACAGCATTGTTCACGGCGCCGCTGCCGCTGGTTTGCAGCAGGAGCGCGGCTGGCGGCTGGCTGCTGAAGTGGGAGTTGAAGAACCCGCTGCTGACCAGGTAGCTGCCGATCAGGGCGTTGGCCTGGTAGATGCCGCCGATGTGCAGGGTGGAGGAACCGGTCCGGGCGAACGTCACCGGCAGCGTGTCGCCCACCGCCAGGTGCTTCGCAGTGGCGGTGGTGGAGTCGACCAGCAGCTCCCCCCGGGCCAGGGCGGCGGAGGTGCCCGCGGTCATGCGCAGGATCAGCGTGTCGGCCAAGTGCGCCAGCGATACCGCCTTGAGCGTGGCGAGCGAGTTCTGGACCTCGAACTGCCCGCTGTAGACGGTGGTGGCCGCGGTGACGCCCGGCACGGCCGCTGCTGCGGCCGGCGCCGCATCGCTGAGTTCTCCATTCCCGCTGGCCGTCACGATGAGGCCGGCGCTGATTGCCTGGTCCGCGCTGCTGGTGGCGGACTTCGACAGCGAGGCGCCGAACACCGACATCGCGGCGACCAGGGCCAGGCCGATCATGAGCGCCGAGGCGGTCTGGGCGGTGCGCCGGGGGCTGCGCATCGAGTTCTCCCGCCCGAGCTTGCCCGGTTCCCCGAGCAGCCGGGCCAGCGGACGCCCGATCACGCTGGACAGCGGGCGGGCGATCGCCGGGGAGAGCATGGTGACGCCGACGAAGATGCCGACCGCGCCCGCGCCCACCAGCGCGATGGCCGGCTCGGCCAGCCCGATGGCCAGCAGGATTACTCCGACGAGGGTCACAGCCGCGCCCCCGGTGATCCGGCGCCGCAGCGAGACGCCGACGTCAGCCTGACGATCGCTGAGCGCGGTGATCGGGGGGATGCGCACGGCGTTGCGGGCCGGCCGGATCGCGGCGATCACGGTCACGCCTACCCCGACGGCCAGGCCCACCAGCACGGTCCGCGGCTCGAACACCAGCGATCCGGTGGGCAGCGTGATCCCGAACCCGCGCAGCAGCGCCTCGAGCCCGAGCGCGGCCAGCACGCCCAGGCCCAGGCCGATCAGCGACGCGACCAGCCCGGTGATGGCCGCCTCGGCCAGCACGGAGCGGAACACCTGGCGGCGGCTGGCGCCGACGATCCGCAGCAGGGCCAGTTCGCGGGTCCGCTGCCCGACGGTGATCGAGAACGTGTTGAAGATGGTGAACCCGCCGACGAACAGCGAGATGAACGCGAAGACCAGCAGCGCGGTGGAGAAGAACGACAGGTCCTGGCTGATCGCGGCGGTGTTCTCGTTGATCAGGGTCTGCTGGCTGACCACCTGTACCCCGGCCGGCAGGACCGCGGCGATGGCTCGCTGCACGGCGGGCTTGTTAGCCCCTGGGGCGGTCACCACGCTGATGTCATCGAACTGGCCCGGCTCCTGGAGCACGGCCTGCGCGGTGGGCAGCGTGAACGCGGCCAGGCTGGCCCCGGCCAGGTTACCCGCCGACCCGAACTCGGCGATGCCGCTGATGGTGAACGTCCGCGGCGCCCCGGCGAACAGGATGCGGACCTGCTGCCCCACGGTGAAGTCGTACTTGCCGGCGGTTCCGGCGTCCATCACCACGTCATCGGAGGTCACCGGCGGGCCGCCCGCGATAATGTGCAGGCTGGACAGCTGCTGGTCGGTGTCGAAGTTCACGCCGAGGGCCGGCGCGCCGCCCGTCGCGATCGGCTTGCCGTCGCGGGCCACGAACTGGGCGTAGCCCTCGACCTCCCCCTCGGCGGCGGCGACGCCGGGCACCCGGCGGACGGTGGCCTGCACAGAGGTGGGCAGCTCGTTGCGGACCGCGTCCGCGCCGCTGCTGCCCAGCTGCGGGTCCCCGCGGACCGCAAAATCGACATGCTGGTACACGCTGCTGAACAGCACCGAGAACGTGTTGTTCAAGGTGTCGGTCAAGACGAACGTCCCGGAGATGAAGGTGACGCCGATAATGACCGCCAGCGCGGTCAGGGCCAGCCGGAGCTTGTGGGCCAGCATGCCCTTGAGGGTCACGTTCCACATATCAGGTCCCCAGGATCCGCATTCGTTCCAGGACCGAGTCGGCGGTCGGCTTTTCCAGCTCGCTGACCACCTTCCCGTCAGCCAGGAAGACGACCCGGTCCGCGTACGCGGCACTGCGGGGGTCGTGCGTCACCATCACGATCGACTGGCCCAGCTCGGTCACCGACCGGCGCAAGAATGCCAGCAGGTCCGCGGAGGAATTGGAGTCCAGGTTGCCGGTGGGCTCGTCGGCGAAAACGAGGTCCGGCTTGTTCATCAGCGCCCGGGCGCAGGCCACCCGCTGCTGCTGGCCGCCGGACAGCTCACCGGGACGGTGCGTCAGCCGGTCGGCGATCCCCAGCTGTTCCGTCAGGTAACCGAGCCATTCCCGGTCGACCTTCTTCCCTGCCAGGGCGGCGGGCAAGGTGATGTTCTCGGCGGCGGTCAGCGTCGGGATCAAGTTGAAGTACTGGAACACGAACCCGATCCGGTCCCGGCGCAGCTGGGTCAGCCCGGCGTCATCCAGGCTCCCGACGTCCAGGCCGCCCACGAACGACTGTCCCGACGTCGGCCGGTCCAGGCCCGCCATGCACTGCATCAGCGTCGACTTCCCCGAACCAGACGCGCCCATGACAGCCGTGAACCGGCCGTGCCCGAAGGCCACGCTGATACCGGCCACGGCGTGCACCGCGGCCTGTCCCGTCCCGTAGGTCTTGCGCAGGTCGACCGAATGCGCCGCCGGGACGGCCTGGTGACCGTCGGCCAGTGCGTCCGGTTCTGGCGTAATAGATTGGAGCGCCATATTTTCCTCGTAATCTTCATGTGAACTTTCAAGCATGGCCGGAATCGGCCAACGCAAAATCGACCCGCGGGCTTTATTTCGTGTCACGGGTGCCTGAATATCGTTGAATACGGTGGTCGCGGCGTTTCGCCGCTAGCTGAGGAGGCATGGAGCCCGTACGGGGCGACAGACCGGGGCGGTCGTCCTGCCCCAACCGGGCGTCTCATGGATCAATCTGCTACGTCAGCGCTACCAGGGGCCGGAGCATCGCTCCCGGGACGCCACTCAAACTGCCTTAAGCAGAGACCAACACGGCCACGGGAATATCCGTCGTGTCACCATGCACGCTACATCAGCCCATATAGCGCATCAATAGATGCTGGCATATTTTCTGCATTTCCGTTGGGTACTCCGGCGAAGATGTAGCGCGGCTTGTCCCGGGAAATACCATTTAGCTAAAGTTGATCATGGTCCGCCCGAGGTGCTGGCACCTCATTTTTGCCTGCTCAGCCGCCGCCGGGCGGCATGATCAGCGTCTATGGGCTCCGGAGGCTGTAGGTCACCCGGCCCTGAGCAGCACCCCCAGCTCCTACTGGAAGATGAGCAGGCTGACCGTCCGCCCGGGGCCAGCGCTCGAGCTCATCCTGTCCGACGGGGAGTGCATTCGGGTCAGTACCCCGGACCCCGACACAGCCGCCCTGCTCATCACCGGCCCCGGGAACGCGGCGGCGGGCCAGGCAGGCACAGGAGACACAGGAACAGGCGCACGCGACAAGGGAACAGGAGAGCAGCATGCCTGACGGTGACCAGTACCCGACGGCCGGGAAACGGCCGTGGTTCGGCCCCAAGCGGATCGGCTGGGGCATCCGCCCGCAGACCTGGCAGGGCTGGGCGATCACCCTCATCCCCGCGCTGGTGGTGATCCTCATCGTCGTGCTGGTCCGCTAGCCGCAACCCTCCTCGCAGTCCCCGCAGCCGGCAGGCGGCATCCCCGCCGGGGCGACGCCAGTCCACCCCCGTCCCCCAGGCTGGCGGCGCAGCCACATGCAGAGGCGCCCCGGCATTGCGCCTGGGACCTCGCCACCCACGCCGCGACCACCGCCGTCCTGTCACCCCGGGGCCGCGCGCGCATCCCAGGTGCCGGACGGCGACGTCGACCGGCTCGCCAGTGCCGACATCAGCACCCAGCGGTCACCGCTGCGCGCCGCGCACGACCTGGATACCCAGCTCCAGCACCGAGACCTCCTCCGCCAGCAGCGCGGCTCGGCACAGGCGCCCGCATCCCCGGCATCGGCCGCGGCTCCGCTGGTCCAGCCGGCGCCTGCCGCGGAGACCCGCCCGGCCGGCCCGCAGCAGAGGTGAGGTGACCCATGACCACGACAGAGCCCGAAGACCCCAGCCAGACGCTCCCTGCAGCAGTACCTGACCCTGACGGCCTGCCGCTTGCGATGACCCACGCCGCGATGAACGCCGCCTACGACAACAGCGAGGCCCCCGCTCAGCACCGCCACGGCCTGGCTGGTCCGCCACCGCGAGGCCTGGTGGGTCGTCTGCGAACGCGGCTGGCTCCGCGTCACCGACGCCGCCGCTACGGCGGACCTGGACGAAGCGGCCGCCCGCCTCGCACACGCCGAGGCAATCGCCGCCCGCAGTACCCCGGACGCAAAGAAAAGCAATGACCCAGAACGCGCATTACCCGTAATACCTGGCTTCGGTCAGATTATCAGGCAACAAATGGAGGTGTGCGACATGGTTACTTCAGATCGAGGAACGAAAGGTTACACAGGTCCGGCATTGCTGCGCGTTCTGGGTGGCTTCTTCTCAGGGCAAGCGCTCGCGACAATGCGGAGAAAATCCACGTCAGGGAAGCGCAGCCGTTCAGCAGAAATGCGCGGCCACACCGCTAAATGGCATCTTCTGGCTCTGGCCGTGTTCCTCGCGCAGCGTCAGCGGGGAGCACTTCCAGTTCATCTGGAACCCCGACGACAGCAGCAACGCCAGCTGCCGTTTCGCATCGCTTCGATTGCGCGCCTGCGGTGGGAGATCTGGTTCTTTTCCTCGCTGGTCATCTGCGCGTAGGTGCGGTGGCCGCTGTCGCTGCCCAGGATGCCTTGCGGGCCGACGGTACGGAGGAACCACACGACGATGGCGCCGGGCAGCCCGTTCCACGCCTGGATGCTCAGTCCGGTGTCGTCGACGAGGACGGGGCCTGCCGAGCTGGGCGAAGGTGTCGGCGGCTCTTCGGGCGGCGACGTGGACAACGTCGAGGGACCTCTACGGTGTAGGGTAGTTACGTAGACATACGATGTAGACAGTGTGCAAGGTGCTACGTGGCCGCAACCGGTGGTCAGGCACTCCGCGCAGTCAGGGAGATGACCGACTTTATGACCGTGACTCTGGACCGAGACGTCGAGACCTTTACCCGCGCACCCCGTCAGCTGTTCATCAACGGAAAGTGGGCCGACGCGGCGTCGGGCAAGACCTTCGAGACTCCCAACCCCGCGACGGGCGAGACCCTCGCGCACATTGCCGAGGGGGATGCCGAGGACATCAACCGCGCGGTCCGGGCTGCGCGCAGGGCATTCGAGTCTGGCCCGTGGTCGAGGATGACGCCGTCCGAGCGGGGCCGGATTATCTGGCGCATTGGGGACCTGATCCTCGATCACCTCGATGAGCTCGCCCAGCTTGAGTCGCTGGACAACGGCAAGCCGTTCGCCGTGGCCCAGGCCGCAGACGTGCCCCTGGCCGCGGACCTGTTCCACTACATGGCCGGCTGGGCCACCAAGATCGAGGGCAACTCGATCAACATCTCGGTGCCCTACATGCCGGGCGCCAACTTCCACTCCTATACGCTGCGCGAGCCACTGGGCGTCGTGGGCCAGATCATCCCCTGGAACTTCCCGCTGCTGATGGCGGCGTGGAAGCTCGGGCCCGCACTCGCCACGGGTAACTGCGTGGTGCTCAAGCCGGCCGAGCAGACCTCGCTGACCGCGCTCCGGCTGGCCGGGCTTATGGCCGAGGCTGGCGTGCCGGACGGCGTGGTCAACGTGGTGACGGGCTTCGGCGAGACCGCGGGTGCCGCGCTGGCCGCGCATCCGGACGTAGACAAGGTGGCGTTCACTGGTTCAACGGAGGTCGGCAAGCTGATCGTCGCCGCCGCCGGGGCTAGCAACCTGAAGAAGCTGACCCTCGAGCTTGGCGGCAAGAGCCCCAACATCGTGTTCGACGATGCTGGGCCGGCAGCCATCGAGGGCGCAGCTAACGCGATCTTCTTCAACCATGGGCAGTGCTGCGTGGCCGGGTCCCGGCTGTACGTTCAGCAGGACAAGTTCGACGAGGTCCTCGACGGCGTCGCCGCAATCGCCAAGTCCATCAAGATGGGACCCGGAATGGAGCCGGGCACGCAGATGGGCCCGCTGGTATC
>Ga0302314_10019070_pt1 | contig 11413 bp, 8 predicted proteins | sample III_Palsa_N2_3_FD_200533 | JGI IMG/M metagenome (GOLD analysis project Ga0302314, IMG submission 200533) | Peat permafrost microbial communities from Stordalen Mire near Abisko, Sweden - III_Palsa_N2_3 | ecosystem: Environmental > Terrestrial > Soil > Palsa > Peat permafrost | place: Sweden... | reverse complement strand
TGCGGCCCCGAGGCGGTCAGCTCGACCCAGGCGCGCTGATCGGCATGCGCGATCTGGGCGCCGGCGATCCAGATGCCGAACGTCGCCGCTATCGCCCAACGCATTCGCGTCTACTCCCTGAACCCCGGCGGCCAGCCTTAGGGGCGCCGGGGACTGATCTTCGTTCGCCCGCCCTACGTCAAGACGCAAAAAGGGCGACCCCGAGGGGTCGCCCTTCGCTAGCTTCATCAATGTCCCCGGCGATCGATCCGCGCGCCCTTGCGCGTCTCGTCGGAAGCCTCCGAGGAACCCCCTCGCCCCAACGGAATCCGAAGATTCCGCGAAGTCCGCTTCACGCGCGATTTTGTCCGGAGCGCCGGATATGGCAAGCGGACTCGGCGTCGCGCGGACTTATTGCCGAACAACTGTGTCCGGCCGGGCACATTGCCGACCCCGGCGAAGCTGAAAGAAGTGGTCACCAAATGGCCCCAATCCGGACGCGCGGCGGCCCAATGGCCCGGCGAAAAGACAAATGTCGGCTGATCGACGTGTTCGCGGGTTCCGGACCCTGAACAGCCCCCCCAGCCCCCCTGGATCGGCGAGGCGCCGGTCGGCCGACACCCCCCAAAATGAGTGTGGTAAACACATAATAACCAGCAAACTTAAAGTGTTGCACACCTGCGCGCTGATATTCTGAAGCTTGCCTGCCTACAGGGGCGGGCGGATGCGGGTTATCAGTTATGGGCAATCGAGCGACGGGTGGTTGGATCTGGCGGCTTCGTCGGCTGATCCGGGATCGCAAGGGCGCGATGGCGCCCATCGTCGCCCTGACCCTGACCCCGATCCTGCTGGCCTCCGGCGCCACCGTCGACGTCGCCCGCGCCATGTCCGGCCGTTCGGATCTGCAACAGGCGGTGGACGCCGCCGCCCTGGCCCTGGCCCACCTGCCATCCACCACCACGGCGGCGGGTCTGCAATCGGATGCGCAGAGCTGGATCACCACCGAGATGAACGGCAAGAACATCGGCGTCGTCACCGTGACCACCACCTCGGTCTCGGGCCAGATCACCGTGTCCGCCTCGGCCAACATGCCCACTTTCGTCACCGCCATGGCCGGGATCAACACCCTGCCGGTCAAGGCCAGCTCCACGGTGCAGTGGGGCTTGAGCAATGTCGAACTGGCGCTGGTGCTGGATAACACCGGCTCTATGGCCCAGGACAACAAGCTGACCGACCTGGTGTCGGCGGCGACCACCCTGGTCAACACCCTGGAGCAGTCGGCGGGCAGCAACACCAGCGCGCTGAAGGTCGGCGTCGTGCCCTTTTCGATCGCGGTGAACGTGGGCGCGACCTACCAGACCGCCAGCTGGATTACCGGAACCCAGCCGTCGGCCTATGGCTCTGACATCTTCACCACCGCCAACACCAACCGCTTCACCATGCTCAAGCAGATGGGGGTGGCCTGGGGCGGCTGCGTGGAAGACCGGCCAATGCCCTATGACGTGCAGGACACCGCGCCGACCACGTCGAACCCCGCGACCCTGTTCGTGCCCTTCTTCTCGCCCGACGAGCCGGACGGGACCTACGCCATAGGCCGCACGAACTACTCGTACGCCAACGACTATCTGACCGATAAGTCGTCGGACAAGACCTGGCAGACCGAACAGGGCGACCCGCTTAAATACACCAAGAAGCCGGCCAACGGGACCAGCTCGATGACCGGTTACAATCTCGGTCCGAATTCGGGCTGCGGCACCGCGCCCCTGCTGCGGCTGACCACCAATATGAGCACGGTGACCTCCGAGTTGAACCAGATGGTGGCCAATGGCGACACCCACATTCCGCTGGGGATGGCCTGGGGCTGGCACGTGCTGTCGCCTAACGCGCCCTTCGCCGACGGCGTGGCCTATGGCACCGCCAACACCCTTAAGATCGTGGTGCTGGTGACCGACGGGCAGAACACCTACACCACCGGCTACAACGGCGGAGACAACTCCTTCTACACCGGTATCGGCTATGAGTGGCAGAATCGGATATCCACCGCGACCGGCTCCTTCACCGACCCGGTGACGGCCCTGAACGACCGGCTGGCCACCATCTGCACCAACATGAAGGCGCAGAACATCGTCATCTACACCGTGCCGGTGGAGGTGACCGACCCGACCATCCAGACCCTGCTGCAGAACTGCGCGTCCTCGTCGTCAAACTATATCAACGTCACGTCATCCAGCCAGCTGGCGGCTGCCTTTACCAATATCGCCGGCTCGATCGGGCACCTGAGGATTTCGCACTAGGTCGGTTGGCGGCCCTACTTCGCGTGGGCCTTCCAGGCCGCGAAGTCGGCCAGGGTCGCCTCCAGCATCCGGTGTGAGGCCGCCTCCAGCCAGCCCTCCGGGCGGTGCTTCAGGTCGCGCAGCAGGGCGCCCTTGGCGCTGCCCAGGTGGATGTTTGCGGTCTCCGCGCCCATGGCCTTCAGCAGCTTCTCCTCCTTGCCCTTGGGCAGGCGGTCGATGTCGATGCCGGAAGAATCAGCGGCCAGGCGCCGGACGATCCAGCGCGATTTCACCGCGGCGTAGGGATCGGGGCATCGCTCGGCGCGGCCGACGATCAGCGGATACATCAGCGCCGCGTCGCCATCACCCCGCGCCCAGACCGAGGCCGACGGCGCCAACGCCTTGGCTTCCCGCGCGATCAGGCCGCCGTACCACTCGGCCAGGCCGACCACCCGCTGTCGGCCCAGGCTGCCAAGGCCGGCGATGCGGTGTTTGTAGGTCAGTTCCAGGCCGGGCGCGGGCATCTGCGAGGCCAGCGCCTTCCTGATCTTGGGCGTGACGACATAGTCGGGCCTGGGCAGGGCCCGCATCTTTTCGCTGAAGGCCTTGGGGTCGCGCAGATCACCCAGGGCGATCTGCCTCAGCCAGTCGAAGCCGCCGCTGAGCACGTGGGGACGCCCGCCCGCCTCCAGCGCGGCCTGGTAGCCCTCCAGGAAAAGGCCGCAAATCCGGTCGGCCCGCACTTCCAGCTGACCCTCCTTGGCGGCGATCAGGGCGCTGGTGGCCATCCGCACCAGGTCGATGGCATAGGGCAACTCGTAGGCTTCATCGAAGTCGTTGACCCCCCAGACCAGGCGGCCCTCGCTATCGCGCCAGGTGCCGAAGTTCTCGATATGCAGGTCGCCGACCGCCAGCACCCCCTTGGCGTCGGCAAGCTCGGGGCAGACGTCGGGCCACAGCTGCATCCAGCGATAGAAGGTGGCGCGCAGGAAGGCCAAGGGGTCCTTGGCCATCAGGCTGTGTTTCAGGGTCAGGTCCGCCGGTACAATTTCGATCCAGCCGCGCAGCCAGGTCTCATAATCCTCCGTGGCTGCCGGGAAGGCCGCGGGACGGCTCGCCTTGAGAGGCTTGGATTTGCTCATCAAACAGCTCCCGCAACGCCGCGCTTAAAAGTCCGGCGCGGTTAGTCTACACCGTTCGCGCCGCCTCGCCTCGAACCTCGCGTGGCGCAAGAGGGGCGTTCATGGCGGATCGGCTGTCATTCTCCGGGCTTTGGGCCGATCGGCGCGAGCCGCGCGTGCAGGTGCTGGCCTTGATCGCGGTCTTCACCGTCCTGCGCCTGATCGAGGCGGCGGTGATGGGTCTTGGCACCGACGAGTCCTATACCGTCGCCGTCTCCCGCGACCTGCACCTGTCCTATTTCGACCATCCGCCGATCCACTACTGGATCGTCCACCTGCTCTCGCCGGTGCTCGGCTATGGGCGCGGCAGCCGCCTGCCCTTCATCGCCCTGTTCGCCGGCTCAACCTGGCTGATGTTTCGACTGGCCCGGCGACTGTTCGACGCGCGCGCGGGCCTGTGGGCCGCCGTCGCCCTGAGCCTGGCCGGCTTCTTCACAGTGGCCGCCGGCGACTGGGTGTTGCCCGACGGGCCCTTGATCTTTTTCCTGCTGGCGGCGGCGAACGCCCTGGCGGACGGCTGGTTTGCGGACGCCGATGCGCCGCCGGCGCCCTTGGGGGCCTGGCTGTGGGCGGGCCTCTGGATTGGCCTGGCGGCGCTGTCGAAATACCAGGCGGCCCTGTTCTGCGTCGGGCTCGGGATATTCCTGCTGACCGATCGGGAGCGCCGGCGCGACCTGCTGACCCCCGGACCCTATCTGGCGGCGATCCTGACCCTGGCGATCCTGACGCCGGTCCTGGTGTGGAACGCCCAGCACCACTTCGCCTCTTTTGCCTTCCAGGGCGGGCGGGGCGCGCCCAACAAGCTGCATCCCACCGGGCCGCTGGAAGCCCTCGGCGGTCAGGCGGCCCTGTTGTTGCCCTGGCTGTTCGTGCCCGCGGTGGTCGCCGCCTGGCGGGCGGCCCGGGCAGGCCCGGCGAACCGCACCGCCTGGTTCTGCCTGATGCTGGCCGCCCCGGCGGTGGTCCTTTTCACCCTGGAGCCACTGGTCGGACCCAAGAGCCTGCCCCACTGGTCGATGCCGGGCTGGCTGCTGGTCTTTCCGCTGATTGGCCTGATGCTTGCGCGAGCGGCGGAAGCCGACAAGGCCTGGCCCCGCCGCTGGGCCATCGTCTCCGCCGCCATACTGGTGGTGTTCGGCGGCCTGGCCCTGGTCGAGGCCGCCACCGGCTGGATCGGTCCGGCCTTCCCCAAACAGTTCAAGAAGGGCGACCCCACCGCCGAGGCGATCGAGTGGACCGGGCTGAAAGACAGCCTCACCCGCCAGGGGCTGCTTCGACCCGGCGACTTCGTCGTCTCGGTCAAATGGACCGAGGCCGGCAAGATCGACGAGGCGCTGAAGGGCGCCGAGCCGGTCTATGTCTTTTCCAACGACCCGCGCGAGTTCGCCTTCCGGGGCGATCCGGCCCTGGGCCACGACGCCCTGATCATTGGCCGCCCCGACGCGATCAAGGGCCATCTGGCCGATGTGAGCCGCTATTTTCAGTCGACCACGCCGGCGACGCCGGTGGCGGTGGGCCGGGGCGGGCGCGACGAGATCGACCTTGTGGTTATCCGCGCGCACGATTTGCTGCGGCCCTACCCTCGCAATGGCCTGTAAACACCCCCAAATTAGGCTGAATCCGCGGGCGCGACGTTTCGCGCGTGGCCGCTCATTCGCGTTTCGGCCGGTTTTGTGTCTATAAAGACCATTCGGGACGAGGGGCGTTTGTGGCGGTGATCGCCGCGGCCTGGGACAGGTTGATTGCTAGATGACCTCTAACGCGGGCGACGCCGAGATTTTGGACCAGGCCTCCACGGGTGTTGAAGCGGCCAAGGCGGCGCTTGCGGCCAGCCTTAAGGGTGCGCCGCGCTCGGAAGCGCCCTATCGCCACTGGGACCTGTCGAACATCTTCGGGGCCGAGACCGTGGCCGCGCTGTCCAGCCTGCCGTTCCCGGCGCCCGAGTTGGGCGGGGTTTCCGGCGCGCGAGAGCTGCACAACAACACCCGGCGCTATTTCGACCAGGACAATATCGCCGCCTTCCCGGTCTGCCGCACCATTGCCGAGACCTTCCAGGACGACGACGTGGTCAGCCTGATCGAACAGACCACCGGCGCCAACCTCGACGGCTGCTATCTCCGGATCGAGTATGCGCAGGACGTCGACGGCTTCTGGCTGGCGCCCCACACCGACCTGGGCGTCAAGAAACTGACCATGCTCTACTACCTCGGCGATGAGGATCAGGCCGACCTGGGCACCGATATCTTCGTCGACGGCGAGACCTGGTCCAAGCGGTCCACCTTCACCGCTGACAGCGCCCTGGTGTTCGTGCCGTCAAACAACACCTGGCACGGCTTCAAGTCGCGTCCGATCAACGGCGTGCGCAAGTCGGTGATCATAAACTACGTCACCGACGAGTGGCGAGCCCGCGAACAGCTGGCCTATCCGAGCAGGCCGGTTCGGGGCTGATCAAGCCCGCGCCAGGATCAGCGCCTTGGCGGCCTGGGCGGCGATTTCCGTGGAGTCTATCGGACCGCCGGGCGCGGGGGGCGTCCGTTCGCCGGTGAAGGGGCGCACCAGGCCCTTGTCGACCAGGCCGTGCAGGAACCGCGCGTGGCGGCGGCCGCCGTCCGGGCCGAACACCTCTACCGGGTTGGGCGTCGCCAGGGCCTCGGAGATCATCGAGACGCTGTCGCTGGTCACCACCAGCCGGTCCGACAGGGCCAGAATCCCCAGGTAGGGGTTCTCCCCCTGCATATCCCAGCAGAAGACGTCGGGGTCGCCGGCGAAGCGGTCGGTGATCGCGGCCTTGATCTCGTCCGGGGTGCGGCGGGAGGGGGTGATGGCCAGGCCCGCGCCGGTCTCGCGACGCAGGCGCTGCAGGCCATCCATCAACTCCCCCGCCATCTTCAGGGTGAACGGCTGATGCTTGTTGGAGCCGCCCAGCACCACGCCCACCAGGGGCCGGCCGCGCTTGAACAGCCGCTTGCGCCAGAGCTTGGCCGCCTCGCCCAGCCGTTCCGGCGTCACGTCGTGCAGGGCGGTGGGCACGCTGATCACATTTGGGCCGACCAGGCCGTCGTGCTCCATCGCCACCACCATGTCGAAGGCGCGCGGATCGGTCAGCGGGTTCTGCACATGAACGGTGAGGGTCCGCCCGCCGCTGGCCCGTTTGACGGCGATGGACACCGCCGCCGCGCGCCGGCTGCAGCTGACCAGCAGGTCGGGCCACGGGGGCGCCGGCCGGTCGCTGAGATCGGTCAGGCGGCTCAGGGCCGCGGGAAGCAGGGACGCCGGCAAATAACGCCAGGGTTTGCGTACATCGACGATCAGCTCGCGGGGGTCGCTGGCGATCCGGCTGGCCAGGCCGCGCGCCTGGGTGCGGAAGCCCGCCTCGCCGGTGGTCATGTACCAGGCGTTGAGCGACAGCGGTCCGCCGGAAAGGCTGGCGCGGACGGGATTGCGCGGAAGGAAGGGTTGAATCGCCAAAACGGGCTCTAGATCAGACGGGAGGATCAGATGGGAAGATCAGGTGTGGCCGTTGGTCCACGGCGTGACGGAGATGAGCCTCCCGGTCAATCGTCTCCTGGCGCAAGACTGGCCAGATCACCATCTTTTGGCCGATAATACGCGCCAAAGCCGCTCGGCCGCTCGCCGGGACGGCCTGCAGGAAGTTTGCATGACCTATCTGAACCTTGAGGCCCTGGCCGCGACGCCGGTCGTCCATGAGCCGTTCGACTATCTGATCCTGAAGGATTTCGTTCGCCCCGAGCAGGCCGCCGCCATCGGCCGGGACTATCCGAAGATCGACAAGCCGGGCTCCTTCACCCTTGAGGACGTGGATGTTCGCGGAGGCCTGGCCGGCCTGATCGCGGAGATGGACGGTCCTGAATTCCGCGCCGCCGTCGAGAAGAAGTTCGGGCTGGACCTGTCAGGCCACCCGACCATGTTCACCGTGCGCGGAGTCTGCGGCGCGGATGACGGCCAGATTCACACCGATTCCAAGAGCAAGATCATCACCGTCCTGCTCTATCTCAACGAGGCCTGGGCGCCCGATGGCGGCCGCCTCCGGCTGCTGAAGAACGGCGAAAGTCTTGAGGACGTGGTGGCGGAAGTGCCGCCCGACTTCGGCACCTTGCTGGTGTTCCAGCGCTCGGACACCTCCTGGCACGGCCACAAGCCGTTCGCCGGCCCGCGCCGGGTTCTGCAGATGAATTGGGTCGCCTCCAATCGCACCGTGGCCTGGCAACAGTTCCGTCACCGGGTCTCCGCCGCCGTCAAACGGCTGTCGCCGGCGCCGAAGGCCCCCGCCCTAAAAGCCCCAGTTAAAGTCGTCTGAGCACGGCTTTGGGGGGAGCTGGCGAAGATCATCGGCCGATAGCGCCGCCGACGCGGACGTTGCTGCTGTTCGTAGCGGCGATCACCCTGGCGCGCCTCGTGCTGGCGGCGGTGACGCCCCTGACCGAAGATGAGGCCTACTACCGGCTTTGGGCCACGTCCCTGCAATTCGGCTACTACGACCATCCGCCCATGATCGCCTGGTGGATCCGCGCCGGGATGACACTGGCCGGCGACACCTCGCTTGGGGTGCGGCTGTTGCCAGCCCTGTCCAGCGGACTGACCAGCCTTTTGGTCTACGACCTGGCCCAGCGGCTGGGCGGCTCGGCCAAGGTGGGGCAGCGGGCGGCGATCTGGTTCAACGCCACCTTCCTGATCGGCGCGGGCGGTTTCCTGGCCATCCCCGATGCGGCCTCGACGCCCTTCTGGGTGCTGACGGTCTGGGCGCTGATCCGGTCCGAGCGCGGCGGCCTCGCCCGCTGGTGGCTGGCGGCGGGGATCTTTGCGGGCCTGGCGGCCATCAGCAAATATTCCGCCCTGTTCCTGGCTCCCGGCGTGCTGGTCTGGCTGGCGCTGCGGCCCAAGGGCCTACGCCTGCTCCTGACCCCCTGGCCCTGGTTGGCCGGCCTGATCGCCGCTGCCATCTTTGCAACCAATGTGGAGTGGAACGCCACCCACCATTGGGCCGCGTTCGCCAAACAGTTTGGCCGCGTGACCCCAGGCCGGCTTGCGCCGCAGTTCCTGGTCGAGCTGGTCGTGGTGCAGGTTCTGCTGCTCAACCCGCCCATCGCCTGGTTCGCCGGGCGAGGGTTGTGGGGCTGGCGCAAGCGTGTTGGCGGCGATCTGGCGCTTATCCTGGCGACCTCGGCGCCGTTCGCCCTCTATCTCGTGCTACACAGCCTGCACGACCGGGTGCAGGCCCACTGGCCCGCGCCCCTCTATCCGGGCCTGGCGATCTGCGCGGCCTTCGCGGCCGAAGCTGTCCCCGCGACCGGTTTCCAGGCCGTGCTGAAGCGGATCGCCGCGCCCCTGGGCCTTGGCCTGTCGGCCTTGGCCATGCTGCACGCCGCCCTGCCGATCACCGACCTGAAGCGCGCGGGCGATCCAAGCCAGGAGGTCCGCGGCTGGCCGGGTTTCGCGGCGAGCGTTGAGGCCGCGCGGGCGGCCGACCATGCCGCCTGGGTTGGAACCCTCAGCTATGGCGTCGCCGGCCAACTCGCCGATCAGTCGGCGATCAAGGTCCCGGTGGTCGAGCTGATCGAGCGGGATCGCTACCCCCCGGGCGAGGGCTCCTGGCGCGCGGACCTTACGCAGCCGGGCCTGGTGGTCGACCTGGATCGCCGCGTGAACGTCCAGGCCCTGTCCCGCTGTTTCGCCAAGGTGACGCCTGCGGGCGAGCTGGAACGCGGCCGGCCTGGCTATGCCCAGACTGCCTACGCCGCCTTCCTGGTCAGCGGGCAAAAGCGCGACATTCTGCATCTGGCCTGCTGGTAGGCTGGGCCTGACAAGTGCGGCCGGATCGCCTAGAGCCAGGGCATGACCGCCGCGCCAACCGATTTGCCCGCCGTCGCCGGCTGGCGCGACGTGATCGCCGGCGAGCGGTTGCCGCGCTTCGCCCTGATCTGCGCCGGGGTCTGGCTGAATGCGGCCGAGACCCTGATGACCGCGACCATCATGCCCAGCGTCGCCGCCGATATCCGCGGCTACGCCTGGTTTGGCTGGGTAGTGGCCATCTATCTGGTGGGCTCAATCGTCGCCGGGGCCAGCGCCGGGCGACTGGCGCTGCGGTTCGGGCTGAAGCGGTCGCTGGCCCTGGGAGGGGTGACCTATGCCCTGGGCTGCGCGGCGGGGGCCTTGGCGCCCAGCATCGGCTTCTTCATCGCCGGCCGGCTGCTGCAGGGGATCGGCGGCGGCTGGGTGGTGGGGCTGTGTTTCGTCGCCGTGACACGGCTGTTTCCGCAAGGCCTGTGGTCGCGGGTGCTGAGCGCCCTGGCCGGAGTCTGGGGCGTGGCCTCACTGATCAGCCCCCTGGTCGGCGGCCTGTTCGCCCAGGCCGGCTTCTGGCGCGGGGCCTTCTGGCTGTTCGCGGCGCAGGGGCTGCTGTTCGTGGTCGCCGCCGCCGTGCTGGTGCCGGCGCCGAACGCGGATGAAGAAACGCCGCCAGCAGGGCGCATCTCCATCGCCGCCCTGGCCAGCCTCACCGCCGCGATCCTGGCCATCGGCGCGGCGGGCCTGACCGGCGGAATCGCCGCCTCGGTCGCCCTGGCGGTTGGCGGGATCGGCCTGCTGGGCCTGTTCTTCGTCCTGAACGCCAGGTCTCCGGCGCCGCTGGTGCCCGCCGAGGCCGCCGACCCGCGAACGGGGACCGGCGCGGGCCTGGCGGTGATCTTCTGCATGTGCGCCGGAACCGCCAGCATCACCGCCTATCTGCCGGCCCTGCTGCAGACCCTCTATGGCGCCAGCCCGGTGCTGGCCGGCTACATCCTGGTCAGCGAGGCCATGGCCTGGACCGTCGCCGCCTTCCTGGTCGCCAGTCGCGCCAACTCCAAGATCTTCATCCGCCTTGGCGGCGTCGGGATCCTGGTTGGCGTCGCCGCCTTCGCCCTGCTGGTCCCGCGCGCCGGGGTGATGCTGACGCCAATCTGCACCCTGATCGAAGGCGCGTCATTCGGGGTCCTGTGGGCCTTCAACATCGCCCGCCTGGTGGCCAATGCGCCCCCCGGGGAGCAGGCGATCGCCTCATCCTCCGCGCCCACCATGCAATCGATCGGCACGGCGGTGGGATCGGCCGCCTCGGGCGTGATCGCCAATGTGGCGGGCTTCGGACACGGCCTGGACCTGGAGCGGGCCAGGGCTGGCGGCTTCTGGCTGTTCGCGGCCTTCCTGCCCCTGGTGGCGCTGGGCGCTGTAGCGGCCTGGCGGGTCTCGCTGCCGCGGTTCGACCCGGCCCGTCTGGCCGAAGAAACCTCGCGTTAACCATAAAGGAACCCCCGGCGGCCACCATGGGGCCCACGCCAAATCGTACGGCGAGGAGCATCCGTGGCCACTGACACGAGCCTTGACCCCCAAGACTGGGACGAGACCCGCGCCCAGGGTCATCGCATGCTCGATGAGTTGTTCGACCACCTGCAGGGCCTGCGCGACCAGCCCGCCTGGCGGCCGATCCCCGAGGAGGTGCGCGCGCGACATCATTCGGGTTTGCCGGTCGCGGCGGGCTCCTTGGCCGAGGCGCACGACGCCTTCAAGGCCGACATGCTGGCCTATGCCGGCGGCAATCTGCATCCGGGCTTCATGGGCTGGGTCCAGGGCGCCGGCACGCCCGTCGGGGTGCTGGCAGAGATGCTGGCGGCGGGGCTGAACGGCAACCTCGGCGGCCGCGACCACATGCCCATCGCCATCGAGCAGGAGGTGGTCGGTTGGATGCGCGGCCTGTTCGGCTTTCCGGACGCCGCCACTGGCCTGATGGTCACCGGCGCCTCCATGGCCAACTTCATTGGCGTCCTGGTCGCTCGCCAACGCGCCCTGGGGATCGACGTCCGCCGCGCCGGCGTTTCCGGCCCGCGCCTGACCGCCTATGCCTCGGTGGCGACCCATGGCTGCGTGTCGCGCGGCATGGACATGGCCGGCCTGGGCTCGCAGAACCTGCGGCAGATCGCTGTCGAC
>Ga0302314_10019067_pt1 | contig 11414 bp, 13 predicted proteins | sample III_Palsa_N2_3_FD_200533 | JGI IMG/M metagenome (GOLD analysis project Ga0302314, IMG submission 200533) | Peat permafrost microbial communities from Stordalen Mire near Abisko, Sweden - III_Palsa_N2_3 | ecosystem: Environmental > Terrestrial > Soil > Palsa > Peat permafrost | place: Sweden... | reverse complement strand
ACAACCCCGGTGAGACAGGGCCCGCCGAAGGAAGGAAGGAGGGGCGACACGACCACGGGAGCGCTCACAGGGTCACACTATGGCCGGAAAACATCCCGCTCCTGACCACCGGCCCGGTAGCATCGCAACGTGCGAGTCTCGACACGTGGCGATTACGCCAGCCGCGCCCTCCTCTCCCTCGCCCTGCACGGAGGCGAGAATCCCACGTCGGTGCGGGATATCGCAGAGCGGACGGGACTGCCCCAGCCGTATCTCGAGCAGATCCTCCTGGCCCTCAAGGGAGCCGGCCTGGTGCGCTCGAAACGGGGCGTCGGGGGTGGCTACGTCCTGGCCCGCCTCCCCGAGGAGATCAGCCTGGCCCAGATCGTCTCCGCCGTGGACGGGCCCATCGCGGCCGGCGACTTCGGCGAACCCCATGCCGACGGTGCCTGCGATCACGAGGGCCAGTGCGTCCTCCTGGCCGTGTGGGCAGATGTGGGCGAGACCATCCGCACCCACCTGCAGTCGTTCAGCCTGGCTGACATGGTGGCCCGGGCCCGGGGCAACGTGACCGTCGGCGCCTAGCCGGCGGCGCTCGAGCGGCTCGGGCGACAGCCGGCGGCGCTCTCGCCGCTCGGACGACCCGGTCCTCACTGCGGGTCCTCCGCACCGTCGCTCCACACCGCGCCCTCGTTCCACAGGCTCACCACCGGCGTGCCGCGCTCCCAGCCCAGAATGCTCACCGTCCCCGTCCCCAGGGCGAAGAGCCGCCCCCCGACCGGCGGCAGCCCCAGCCAGCGGGCCGCCAGGACCCGCAGGACATGCCCGTGGGCCACGCACAGGGTGTCCCCCTGGACCAGCCGGGCCCGCTCGATGACCCGGTCCACCCGGCGGCCCACATCGGCCGCCCCCTCACCCCCGATCACCCCGTCGCTCCACAGCGTCCACCCGGGGCGCTCGGCCCTGATTGCGGCGGAGGTCAGCCCCTCGTAGGCGCCGTAGTCCCACTCGACCAGGTCCGGCTCCGCCTGCCCCTCGAATCCGGCCAGGGAACAGGTCTCGCGGGCCCGCACCAGAGGGCTGGTCAGCACCTGGGCGAACTTCATGGAGCGGAGGCGCTCGCCGGCAGCCCGCGCCTGCACGCAACCGAGTTCGAGTAGCGGAATATCCGTGCGACCGGTGTGTTGTCCGCTGAGGGACCATTCGGTCGCACCGTGCCTGAGTAGGACCATCCTCGAGGTCATCGGAGAACATGATCAGAAGCCGGCTCGGCCCGCAACTCCGGCGTGTCACACCCTCATGGAATGCTCAGGTGTGCACCGGTGTTGTACTGGTCAGATTGATCCGGGACCACTCCGGGTACGAACAGGAATGAGAGAGCGCAGAGCGTCGGGAGAGAAGTTGATGAAGAGCGCGGTGAGTACATCCGACACCCTTGGACTGATGTTGCGGGACCTGGACCAGTTCCCGATGCCCGACCACGAGCACCAGGTAGAGCTGGCCAAGCGCGTGGCCGCGGGCGACATGCTGGCCCGGAAGCAGATGATCGCAGCCAACCTCCGGTTGGTCGTGCACTGGGCCCGGCGCTACCAGGACCGCGGGGTCGACATGGCCGACCTGGTCCAGGAAGGCACCTTCGGCCTCATGCGGGCCGTGGACAAGTTCGACTGGGAGCGCGGCTTCCGATTCTCGACCTACGCCACCTGGTGGATCCGTCAGGCCCTGCAGAGGGCCGTGCAGCAGCACGGGCGCACCATACGGATCCCACTCGAGGTGGGAGAGCACATCCAGCGTCTGGAGCTGACCAAGGCCCAGCTGGCCACCACCCTCGGGCGCACCCCGACGGTGGCCGAGTTGGACGAGGCGACCGGGATGACGGCCGACGAGCGCTACGCCCTCGAAGACGTGGCCCGCGTGACGGCCTCGCTCGACCAGCCCGCCGCCTCGGAGTCGGCGACCACGCTCGGTGAGCTCGTGGCCCCGGACGACTCGGACTTCGTCGCCGACGTGGAGCAGACCATGGTCTACGACCGTGTCCGCGACGCGGTGGAGAAGCTGCCGGACCTCCAACGCGACGTCCTGCGACTGCGCTTTGGCTTCGGAGGGGACTCCCCCGCCTCGCTGCAGTCCACGGCGGAGCGGCTCGGGGTCGGCGTCCGCCGGGTCCGGCGGGCCGAGGAGGAGGCGCTAGCCGCCCTCTCCTTCGACGCTGACGTCCTCGGCGTCCACCAGGCCGCCTAAGAACCCCTCGAGGTCCGCCGGGAGCCCGGCGGAGAACTCCATGTGCTCCCCGCTCGTCGGGTGGGTGAAACCAAGGCTGTGGGCGTGCAGGAAGAACCGTCCGGGCCCCAAGGCGCGCTCGGGCGTTCCGTAACGGGCATCGCCCACCACGGGATGGCCGATCGCCGCCATGTGCACACGGATCTGGTGCGTGCGCCCGCTCTGCAGGCTCAGCTCGACGAGCGTCGTCGGACGGGGGAGGAAGCGCCGTTCCAACACCGTGAAGCGGGTCCGGGCGGCTCGCCCCCCGGCGGCGATCGCCATCTTCGTCGGGGTGCGGGTGGAGCGCCCGATGGGGGCGTCGATCTCACCGCGGTCGTCCGCCACCGAACCCTCGACCAGAGCCAGGTATCGACGTTGCATGCTGCGGTCGGCCAGCTGGGCCACGAGGGCACCGTAGGCCGCCTCGGTCCGAGCCACCGCAAGGAGTCCCGACGTGCCCTTGTCGAGTCGGTGCACAATGCCCGGCCGGTCCGGCGGACAGACTCCCGACGCCACCAGTGCGGACAGATCGGGAAAGCGCGAGAGCAGCCCGCCCACCAGCGTCCCCTCCTGGTGCCCGGCTCCCGGATGCACCACCAGGCCGGCGGGCTTGTCCACGACGGCCACGTCGGCGTCGGCATGGACCACGGCGAACTCCACGCCGGCTTCCGCCTCGACGCCCGCGCCCCGGGGCTCGGGCAGGGTGATGGTCAGGATGGCACCCTCGTGAAGGGCACTGCGCCCGACCGTCACCACGGCGCCGTCGACACGAACGCCTCCGGTGGCGATGAGCACGGTGGCCACGGCACGAGAGACGTTGGCCAGCATGGCCACCGCACGGTCCACCCGTACCCCGGCGAGGAGCGGTGGGACCTCGACGACCATGGTGCCGGTGGGGTCGCTCACATCCTCGATCCCACCGGATGCGCAAAAATGAGCGACGCCACCAGGACCACGACCCCCACCGTGATGCAGGCGTCGGCCACGTTGAAGGTCGGCCAGTGGCTCAACGTGATGAAGTCGGCCACCAGCCCATGATGCCCGCTCAGCACCCGCTCGCTGAGGTTCCCCACCCCTCCCCCGAGCACCAGTCCCCCGCCGATGGCCTGGCCGACGGTGCGGACCCGGGCCACCAGGGCAGCGAGGACCACCACGCCCACGGCGAGCAGGATCGTGACCAGGGTGGCCCGACCGGTGAACACGCTGAACGCCAGCCCCGAATTGAACTGCAGGGCCAACCCGAACGGCCCCCACACGTGGACCACGCCGTGGAGGTCGTGCTCGACCAGCGACGTCGTGACCCGGTCGGCCACCACGACGACGAGCGCCAGCGCGAACGCCAGCACCCGCAACCGGGCATTCCCGCGCCCGGTCAGCGGCGCGACAGCCCCCCGCTCTTGCAGGCCACACAGAGCCTGGCGTAGGGAAGCGCCCGCAGGCGCGGCTTCGGGATGGGCTGGAAACACCGTTCGCAGTACCCGTAGGTCTTGTCGGCCACCCGCTGGGCGGCGTAGTCGATCTCCTCCACGGCGAGGGCGGCCTGGCCGGAAAGGGCCAGATTGCGCTCACGGTCGACGGTGACCGTCCCGCCCTCCCCGGACTCTTCGTCGAACTGCACGTCACCCGGCTCCCTTTCGAGCGCCAGCGAGTCGGCCTCGGCCCGCAGCGACGTGGCCTGCTCCTGATAGATCGCCCGCTCCTCGGCCAGGAGCTCGCTTATCTCCTCCAAGAACTTGACGTCCTTGGCATAGGGGCCCGTCTTCGGCCGCACCGGAGCGGGCGGCTTGGGCTTCGGGGTGAATGTCGAGCGAACCGGAGCGGGTGCGACCGGGGCGGCCTCGGGCGCCGGCAGGTCGCCCGCCGGCTTCGAGGCCGGCGCGGTCTTCTTGGCCGGCCCTGCGGTCTTCTTGGCGGTCGGAGCCGCCTTCTTGGTCAAGGTCGTTTCCTTCTTCACTGCCCCGCCGCCTTTGGCGGATGGAGCGGACTTCTTCGCAACCTGAGCATTCTTTGTGGGCACAACTTTCTTTGTGGGCGGAGTATTTTTGGTAGGAGCGGCCTTCTTGGCCGCAGGAGCGGCCTTCTTGGCCGCAGGAGCGGCCTTCGCGGACGCACTCTTCTTCACCGGCGCCGCCTTCGCCGGCGCCGTCGGGCGCGATGCAGACACCTTCTTTGTCGCGGCCGGCTTGCTCGCTGGGGTCATCACGTCCTCCTTCCCGACCATTGAAGCGGTCGGTTCCCTGGCGTCAAGCGCGCCGAGGGAGCGGGTGACCATAGCGGACGGTGGCGAAGGGAGCAATACGGCTCACCTTGCGCCCGGTGGAGCGGAGCGGGCGGGGCCCTCCCTACTGGGACGTATCCGGCACCGACTGCAGGTTCAACGTGGGCTGCTCGTCGAGATCCGAACCGTTCCCGACGCCCGGCTGGGTGGCACCTATGGCCGCCGGTGCCGCCGGTTTCGCGGAGGAGGCCTTCCCGCGCACGCCCATGAGGGAGTTGGTCGGTTGCACGTTCTCGTCGACCCAGCTGAGGATTTCAGTCAGCGCCTCGCGCAAACGGTTGCGCTCGGACTCGAGATGCCGGGCCATGCTCTCCACGTCGGTCGCCAATTCGTTGCGGCTCGCCTCGAGCCGCGCCACCTCTTCGCGCACCTGGCGCTGCGACTCGTACTCGAGGGCCTTGGCGGTCTGCTCCGCTTCGGCCACCGTCGCCCGTGCCTTCGCCTGTGCCTGCGCCACCGTGGCGGCCGCCTCCGACTCGCTCTCGCGCTTGAGTTGATCCACGAATTTCTGGGCCAAGAGCAAGGTTCGCTGCAGCGTCTCGTCGGAGGGAGCCTGCTCCACCGCGGTCGACGTGCTGGGTGCCGGGACCGGCTCGACGGCCGTCACCGGGGCGGGGGCGGGGGCGGGTGCCGGGGCGGGAGCCGCGGCGACCGACACCGCGGCCTCAGCGACGGTGTCGCGCACTTCCTTCTCCAGCGCGACGATGCGATCGCCCGCCTGGCGCAGGCGGTCGTTGAGCTGGCGGAGATTCTCCTGCAGCGCTTCGGCCTCTTGGGCCGCTCGATCGAGATACTCGTCGACTTCGTCGACGTTGTAGCCCTTGATGCCGAGACGGAACTCGACCGTGCGCAGCGTGTCGAGGATGGATGAGGCGGTAGGCGAACTGTCCATGGGGGACGAGTCTACCCATCCGCCTTTGCCATGGACAGACAATTTATTTTAATGCCGCTGCTCGTTGCGGCCATCGCCGCTGCTCACCACGGCTATCGCCGCTCTCAGCGCCGCAGGACCGGGATGATCACGAACTGGGCCAACAAGATCACGACCAAGAAGGAGAGGTCCAGGCCGGCCATAGGGGGAATGATGCGGCGCACCGGCCGCAGCACCGGCTCCGTGGCGCGATAGAGGAAGACCTGCACCTTGGCCAACGTGGTGCCCGGCCGTATCCGGAACCAGCTGAGCAGGGCCAGCGGCAACATGATCAGCCAGATGTACAGCTCGATGAGAACGACGATTATGCCGAGAATGGAGTGCACTAAGGGCTGAGAATAGCCTGGTTAGTCGCGTCCGAAGCCGCGCTCCACCAGGCGTTGACGCTCCTCGTCGGAGACCTTCACGTTCGTGGGAGCGAGGAGAAACACCTGGTCGGCCACTTTCTCCATCTCTCCGCTCAGCGCGTAAGTGACCCCGCTGCAAAAGTCGATCATCCGACGCTGCAGGTCGCGATCGGCCACCTGGAGGTTGACGATCACCGGCCGGTTGTCCTTGAGGCGGTCCGCAATCTCCTTGGCATCACCGAAACGGGACGGGACGACGACGTGCGGGCGCGACGACGCACTCCCGATGGCCGTCTCGACCGGGACGGGTCGCACGCCCGAAGGCCGTGGGACCGGGCTGGGCTGCACCCGGGTCGGGCTCGGCACGGCCGACTCGCGGGGGATCATCGGGCGGATGCGGGTCATCCCCCCGCCGAACTCATCAGACGACTCGCGCTCTACGGGTCGGGCCTCACCCCGCGCGGCCGCCGTGAAGGCGCGCGGCGCGCGGTCTTCCAGATCGTCGTACTCGTCATACTCGTCGTCGAGTAGGCCGAGGTAGACCATTGTTTTCTTCATGAACGAGGGTGCCATACCTTCTCCTGTCCCGGCACAGCGTAGTGCCTGCTCGTCGGCGCGGGCGGGACAACTAACCGTTCCGGACCGGCGATCGCTCCCCGAACAGGGCCCGGCCCACCCGTACCATCGTGGACCCGGCGGCGACCGCTGCCTCCAAGTCCGCGCTCATTCCCATCGACCGTTCCGGCAGGTCCAGCTCGTCGGCCAGGCGCCCCAACGAGCCGAACGCGACGTCTGCGGCTGACGGGTCCGGCGGGGCTACCGTCATCAAACCCTGGAGGTGCAGCTCGAGCCCGACCAGCGCCTCCGCCAGTGCGGGGACCTCCTCGGGGGCACACCCGTTTCGGCCTGGCAGGCCGGTGTAGTCGACCTGGATCAGGACGCGGGCACCCGGTGCGTACCGGGCGATGCGCTCGCCCTCGGCGAACCGGGCCACCCCCTGCCAGACGTCGACCAACGATGCCAGGGCGCCAACCTTGTTGCGCTGCACGGCGCCGAGAAAATGCCACTGCGTCCCTGGTGGACCGGGTGCCTTGGCCTGCAACTCGGCCGCGTAGTTCTCCCCGACGTCGGTCAAGCCGGCGGCACGGGCGGCCGCGACGGCCTCGGGCCCGAAGCCCTTCGTGACCGCGAGCACCCGCACCCGGTCCGGGTCACCTCCGGCGCGGCTGATGCGCGCCCGCACGGCGGCCAGGCGCGCGGCGACCTCGTCGTTACCGAAGGAAGGAGGGCACGTCGAAATCGTCGTCACCGAGGTCGAATTCGTCGTCTGTACTCGTGGCCTCGGCGAAGATGTCGACCGTCTCAGCCGGGCCGGAGAACAGCGACGGCGCGCGATCGCCGGTGGCGGGACGTCCCCCGTCCTCCCAACGCTCGAACCCGGCGGCGATCACCGTGACCCGTACTTCGTCACCCATGTTGTCGTCGATGACGGCACCGAAAATTATGTTGGCATCGGGGTGCGCCACGCCATGGATGATTTCGGCGGCCTCGTTCACCTCGAACAGCCCGAGGTCCGAGCCGCCCGCAATGTTGAGAAGGATCCCTCGGGCCCCTTCGATCGATGCCTCCAGGAGGGGGCTGGTGATGGCGGCGCGCGCCGCATTGGCGGCACGCCCCTCGCCGATCGACGCGCCGATCCCCATGATGGCCGTCCCGGCGTTCGTCATGACCATCTTCACGTCCGCGAAGTCCGTGTTGATGAGACCGGGGACCGTGATCAGATCGGTGATGCCCCGCACACCTTGGAGGAGCACCTCGTCGGCCATTTTGAAGGCATTGACCATGCTGGTCTTGTCGTTGGACACGCTGAGGAGCCGGTCATTGGGTATGACGATGAGGGTGTCGACCTTCTCCTTCAGGATCTGGATGCCCTTTTCGGCCTGCATGGCCCGACGACGTCCCTCGAAGGTGAACGGCCGTGTCACGACACCGATCGTCAGGGCCCCGAGGCCCTTGGCGATCTCGGCGACCACGGGAGCCGCCCCGGTACCGGTGCCGCCGCCCTTTCCCGCCGTGATGAAGACCATGTCCGCCCCTTGCAGAGCCTCCTCTATATCGGCGCGATGTTCCTCAGCGGCCTGCCGACCGACTTCGGGATCGCTCCCGGCGCCCAGTCCACGCGTCAGCTGGCGCCCGATGTCCAACTTGAGGTCGGCGTCGCTCATCAAGAGCGCCTGCGCATCCGTATTCGCTGCGATGAATTCCACGTTGCGCAGTCCCGAGTCGATCATGCGATTGACGGCATTCACCCCGCCGCCGCCGATCCCGACCACCTTTATGACGGCCAGGTAGTTGCCTTGGGACGGAACGGTCGTCATGAACTCCCTCGTACTCGGGTCGATCGCCGACCAATCGCTCTCTGGGTATACACACCATGACTCACCACGCCGCTCCTACCTCGAATCCCTCATCCTCTTGGGAAGGTTGACGTTCACAGAGCGGCAACGTGCCCACCATACGAGGGGCCTTCCGAGAGGTCAAGCATGTTAGATCACGGTCCGGTCACCGTCGGCGCCCCTGGCACGCTCACGTCGATGACGTCTCCGTTGTGGAGGGTGACGTTGGCCAACATGGTGGTCACGTCCTCGTATTTGGCCCTGAGCTGGGTCGCGTTGCCGATATTGACCAGAATCGGGGTGGTCATCGTCAGCTGGACCCAGGCACCCGAGGCCGCGGGCTCCACATTCACCGCGGTGACCTGGGCCCGAAACGACAGGGGCAGGGTGGCGGCCACCTCGAGCCCCAACCGGTCCGACCCGCCGAGTGTGCCACCGGGCGCGCCGGGCGGGCGGGGTCCCGTCAACTCCATGAGCCCCGGCGGGCGGTTGGCCACCAAGGCGAGAACCCTCCCGCTCGCCGTCAGCTCGGCCCACCGGCCGTCGGCCACCGGCATCACGAGCTTCGCCACCTGCTCGGCGACCGCCACGCGCACCCCATCGGGCCAGTGGACGCTGACCAGCGCCTCTCGCACCCAGGGGAGCCGCTCGAGGCTCTGTGCGGCCGCGGCGGCGTTGACGTCGAGCAGCGGGGGGTGACCGGACAGTCCGGCCGCCGCCTCGATCTGCGCCGTCGTCTCGTGTGTCGCACCCACGACCGTCACCGCGCGGGCCGAGAACAACGGCGAATGCAACAGTGACCATGCGCCGAACGCCAGGACAGCGGCGGCAACGAAGGCGCCGACCACGCGCAGACGCCGGCGGCCCTGCTGGCGGGTGACCTCGTTGCGCCGGGCCGAAATGCGGGGATCCACCTCGGCGTCGGGTCCGGGCGGCCGGCTGGGCCGCGGGCGCAACCGGGTCGTGGTTTGGCTCACTGCCCGCCCACCTCCGCCTCGACCATGGCCCCAGTCTCCCCCTCTTCGAAGCCGAGCAGGCGGACCTCGGCCGAGAGCGACACCCCGCACCGCGCCAGCACCTGCCGGCGCACGTGCTCCATCAGGGCCCGCACGTCGTCGGCCCGCCCATCCTTTTCGGCCTGGATGAAGTTGGCGTGCTTCTCGGACACGCGTGCCGTGCCCAACCGGAACCCCTTCAGTCCCGCCTCCTCTATCAACTTCCCCGCCGGATCATCGGGCGGATTGGTGAACACAGAACCGGCGTTGGACCCTCCGGGCTGATGGCGGCGGCGCCAGCGCACGATGGACGAGAGCGCAGCCTGTTCCACGGCGGCGTCGCCCGGGGTGACCGCCAGCTCGGCCTCCACCACCAGCTCGGCCGCCCCGACCGACGAGCTGCGGTAGCCATAGCGCAGGCGGGCCGCGTCGTCCGTGCCCCCCGCATCGCCGAGAAGGTCGACCCACGTGTAACGGAGCAGGCAGCCCGCCATGTCCGCCCCGTGCCCGCCCGCGTTCATGCGCACCGCTCCCCCGACCGAGCCGGGGACGCCGACAGCCCAGGTAAGTCCGGCCCAGGCCGCCTCCGCGGCCTGGCGGGCCAGGACGGGAAGGGGGGTCGACGCGCCGGTACGCACCACGAACGGGAACTGCCCAGGTGCGGGGAACCGGGTCCAGTTGAACCCGCGTCCCAGATGCACGGCGACCCCGTCAAACCCGGCATCTGCGACGAGCAGGTTCGAGCCGCGTCCGACCACGCACACCGAAACGCCGCTGCCGGCGAGCACGGCCCGTACGGCCGGGAGGTCGTCAGGGCCCTCGATCTCCACCAACACGGCAGCCGGCCCCCCGACCCCGTAGGTGGTCAAGTGGCCCAACGGCGCATGGCGCACCGCCCGCGGGCCCAGTGCAGCGGCCAGCGCGTCGTAGGGGTCGCGCCCGGTGCCGATCATCACGCCGGGCCTTCGATCACCAACGAGGCGATTCCAACAGTTCGTCGGGCAGCGCGGTCAGATCGCCCGCGCCCAACGTGAGGCAGAGGTCACCGGGACGCAACATCGACCCGACGACCCCGCGCAGCTCCTCCCAGTTGGGGACGTAGGCGACCGGCAGCCTCGGATCCTGGGCGCGCACGGCGTCGGCGACCAGACGGCCCGAGACACCGGGCACCGGGGGCTCGCCGGCGCTGTAGACGTCGGTGACCACCAGCTCGTCCGCATCGGCGAACGCACTCCCGAACTCTTCGGCCAATTCTGCGGTGCGCGAGTAGCGGTGCGGCTGGAACACGGCGACGACGCGGGACCACCCGCCCGTGCGGGCGGTGGCCAGTGCGGCCCGGACCGCGAAGGGAAGGTGGGCGTAGTCGTCGACGAACGTGACGCCATGGGCTTCGCCGCGGAACTCGAAGCGTCTGGTCACCCCCGCGAACCGGGCCAGGGCGGCGGCCCCGGCGGCGAACGGCACGCCGACCTGGAGGGCGGTCACCAGCGCCAGGGCGGCATTGCGGGCGTTGTGCAGACCCGGCACGCCCAGGATCAACGGGCCCAGCTCGCCCTCGGGACCGTGGAGGGTGAAAGAGACCGAACTCCGGTTCAGCGACACGTCGGTCATGGTGAAGGCGGCGTCGGAGCTCGTGCCCACACTCCACGAGCCGTGATCCCTCCCGAGGGCCGCCGCCTCGACATCGTCCGCCGAGACAACCGATCCGAGGCTTGCCTGCGCGACGAATTGGTCGAACGCGGCTCGCAGACGGGCGAAGGTGCCGTAATGGTCGAGATGGTCCGACTCGACGTTGGTCAGCACGGCCCAGTCGGGGCGCAGCGCCTGAAAGGTCCCGAAGCTCTCGTCGGCCTCCACCACGAGCCACTCCCCGCTGTCCCATACGGCGTTCGTGCCGACCTCGTTCACGTCGGCGCCGATGAGGAAGGAGGGGCGCAGGCCCGCCTCTATGAGGATGAGCGAGAGCATCGACGCCGTGGTGGTCTTTCCCTTCGTCCCGGCCACGGCCAGGCAGCGCCGGGTGGCGCAGATGGCGGCCAAGACGCCGGACCGGGGCACCACGCGAGCGCCCCGCTCGGCGGCGGTGACGATCTCGACGTTGGTGGGCGCCACGGCAGGCGAGTACGTGATGGCATCGACCTGTCCCACGTTCTCCGCCCGGTGGCCGACGGCAACCGTGATCCCTTGGGCGCGCAGCCGGGCCGCCACCGGCGACTCCTTGAGGTC
>Ga0302314_10019066_pt1 | contig 11414 bp, 10 predicted proteins | sample III_Palsa_N2_3_FD_200533 | JGI IMG/M metagenome (GOLD analysis project Ga0302314, IMG submission 200533) | Peat permafrost microbial communities from Stordalen Mire near Abisko, Sweden - III_Palsa_N2_3 | ecosystem: Environmental > Terrestrial > Soil > Palsa > Peat permafrost | place: Sweden... | reverse complement strand
GGCCGCGCCGATGATGACGGCGCCGATCAGCCGGCCGGCCGGCGAGGCCGGCGTCTCGACGATCTCCAGCGCCGCCGGCAGGAATTCATTGGCGTCGCGGTCGGGCAGCAGGCCGGGCCAGCGCCAGGGCGTCTTCAGGCGGGTGACGTTGCTGTCAGGCGGCATCGGTCAGCCCCGCCTGGACGCGGTGCAGCGTGGCATAGCGCCCGCCGCGGTGCAGTAGCTCGTCATGGGTGCCGTCCTCGACGACCTGGCCGCGCTCGATCGCGATGATCCGGTGGCAGGCCCTGACAGTCGACAGGCGATGGGCGATGATCAGCACCGTGCGCCCGGCGCAGATCGCCCGCATGTTCTGCTGGATCGCCAGCTCGCTCTCATAGTCGAGCGCGCTGGTCGCCTCGTCGAACACCAGGATGCGCGGGTTGCCGACCAGGGCGCGGGCGATGGCGATGCGCTGGCGCTGGCCGCCCGACAGGCTGCCGCCGCGCTCGCCGATGATCGTGTCATAGCCTTCCGGCAGTTCCAGGATGAACTCGTGGGCGCCCGCCAGCTGGGCCGCGGCCACCACGCGCTCCAGCGGCATGCCGGGTTCGGTCAGCGCGATATTGTCCCGGACCGAGCGGTTGAACAGCACGCTCTCCTGCGGCACGACGCCGACCTGGCGTCTGAGCCAGGACGGGTCGATCATCGCCAGATCGACGCCATCGACCAGCACGCGGCCGCTTTCCGGCACATAGAGCCGCTGGGCCAGCTTGGCCAGCGTCGACTTGCCCGAGCCGGAGGATCCCACGATGCCCAGCACCTGGCCGGCCGGGATCTCCAGGCTGACGCCGCGCAAGACCTCGGGCCCGTCGATCCGGTAGCGGAACTTGACCTGGTCGAACTGGATGCGGCCGCTGATCGTGGTCAAGGCCGCGCGGCCGCCGGCCGAGCTGGGCTCGGTCGGGGTATTGAGGATATCGCCCAGCCGCTCGACCGACAGGCGGGTCTGATGGAAGTCCTGCCAGACCTGGGCCAGGCGCAGCACCGGCTGGGCCACGCGCCCGGCCAGCATGTTGAACGCGACCAGCTCGCCGACGGTCATGCCGCCGTCGATCACTTCACGCGCGCCGAAGAACAGGATCGCGGCCGTGACCAGCTTGGAGATCAGCTGGATGGTCTGGCTGGCGTAATTGCCCAGGTTCGCGACGCGGAACGAGGCGGTGACATAACCCGCCAGCTGTTCCTCCCAGCGGCGCTGCATCTGCGGCTCGACCGCCATGGATTTGAGCGTCTCGATCCCGGTGACCGTCTCGACCAGGAAGCTCTGGTTCTCGGCACCGCGCTTGAACTTCTCGTCGAGCCGCGCCCGGAACAAGGGCGTCACCGCCATACTGATGCCGACATAGGCCGGCAGCGAGACCAGCACGATCAGGGTCAGCGTCACCGAATACCAGGCCATCACGCCCAGGAAGATCGTGGTGAACAGCAGGTCGATCACCAGGGTCAGCGCCGAGCCGGTGATGAATTGCCGGATATTCTCCAGCTCGCGCACGCGGGCGACCGAATCGCCGACCCGGCGCACACCGAAATAGCCGAGCGGCAGCGCCAGCAGATGGCGGAACAGCCGCGCGCCCAGCTCGACATCGATCCGGTTGGTCGTGTGCGAGAACACGAAGGTGCGCAAGGCGCCCAGCACGGTCTCGAACACCGAGACCGTGACCAGGCCCACGGCCAGCACTTCCAGCGTCGAGATGCCGCGATGGACCAGCACCTTGTCGACCACGACCTGGAAGAACAGCGGTGTCACCAGGCCGAACAGCTGCAGGAAGAACGAGGCGAGCAGCACCTCGCCCAGCAGATGCCGGTATTTATGGATGGCGCCCATGAACCAGCTGAGATCGAAGCGCCGCCCGAGATCGCTGAGGCCCGCGCGCTTGGCGACGAGGATCAGCTCGCCGTTCCAGCGCGCCTCGAACTCGGCCCGGGAGAGCGTGGCAGGGGCCGTCCCGGCGCCGGCGTCGAGCACCAGTACGCTGTCCTCGCCCGCGCGCGCCAGCAGGATGATGCCGCCGTCGCGCAGCACAGCCAACGCCGGCAGCGGCGTCGTCGCCAGCTTGGCCCAGTCGCGTTTCACGGATCGGGCCTTCAGCCCCTGTCGCCGCGCAATGCGGATCAGGTCGAGCGGGGCTGCCGCCGTGGTCAGGCCGAAGTCGTGCCGAAGCTGGGCCGCGTCGCCGGCCAGGCCATGAAAACGGAACAACTGGATGAGGCAGGCGAGGCCAGCGTCCGGTAGAGAATGTTCTGATACAATCGGCATATGCAACTGCAGCCATAACCAGAGGCGGTCCCGGATTGATAGCCACTCGCCATATGGTTTACAAGCAACATATCGTTACATGTTGCGCCGATTTATCGTGCATTGATTCAATCTCTTCGGTGACTGTTCTTTGAACCGGAATTGGCTGGTTGTCGCGCTTTCCCCTCTTGCTGGCCTTTGGATGGAGATTTATTTTTTGTTCGATTGTGGCAATGAAAATTTCGCTTTTCGGGGAGGAGGCTCAGCGACTTGCCGGTTTTCCATCGGCACGACACCGCCGTCGCTGAGCACAGCCAAGGCGGGCAGCGGCGTCGCCACGAGCTGCGCCCAACCGCGCGGGCCTTCAGCCGCTGCCGCCGGGCGATCCGGAACAGATCGAGCGGGGCACCCGCCGCGGTCAGGCCAAAATCATGACGGATTTAGGTCGCATCGCACGCAATGCCGTGAAAGCAGAAGAGTTGAATGAGGCACGTGAGGGCAGTATCAGGCAAAGAGTGTTCCGAAAGGTTCGACATATGCCTGCCTAGCCGTAACCATGAGAGGCAATAGCCTGGTATCGATTCGTCCCGTGGTTTACAAGGACCAATTTTTACGCGCCAGCCGATTCTACAGACCAGGATCGGTTTGTTGGCGCAGCGCCGCTGCCTTCGAACAGGAAGAGGTTGCCCCGCTTCGCGCAGCCCTTTGCTTCACCCACGTTTGTGCTTAATAAGCAGAAGTATCTCTAATCCCAACCGGGTGAATTCCGGGAGGCACGTCAAGCCCGTCTAGTTCCGAGGGAGTATCCAATGACAGCGAAGGAGCAATTGGAGAGCGCGTTTCAGTTGCGCCGTGAAGGAATGTTGTCGGAGTCGGCATCGCTCGCATCCAGCTTGTTGGAAACGGCAGAATGGTATCGGGCGATGGAATTGGCAGCCGTAAACTTTCTTGAAATGCGCAATTTTACTGCGTTGGCCGATGTCCTCCAAGCAGCAGCAGCACGCGGCTATCAAGCACCTCTTCTATTTTCCCGCATTCTCGACAATTGTCTCCGTACCGACCAATACGCGCTAATTGAAGAGATTGCACAACTCACGCCGCGCGAAAATCCGCTCCATGTAGTCGGCGTATACTATGTTGGATGTGTTCGCGTGGTGCGTCGTGATCCTGGAGCGGCCTTAGCTGTTTTCGAATATTTTCGGTCCATCGTCAGCCAATATCTTCCGCTTATCCCTTTCGACAGCGATCCGGATCTGAACGTACTCTATCGCCAGGGCATCTTGGTGGCGGGGCCGGCGGAGGTGCAGAGGCGCCTGAATGCGACAGACACGCTGCCGTCGCTTGTTCACGACTTCACGCTCATCGAGCGAGCGCGACCATCCGGCCTCCTCCTTTGCGCATCAGCTGACGCTCGCTATGCTGAGCGATTCGCTCGTGGCCTCCTCGCCTCGATACCGCCTGAAGCCGGTCTTCACCTTCATGTCGTAAATCCACTGCCGGAAACCCTTCTGCTCCTGCGGGAGCTAGCAGAGATCGCAGGCGCCGGCCGATGGGGTGTTTCTACGAGTCGAGATGAAAACTATGCAACGGCAACGGCATACGCCTGCTCGCGCTTCGCCGTCTTGCCGCACCTCTTACGCTTCTATGATAGGCCCATCGTCGCAGTGGACGTGGACGTTCTAGTTACAGAACGACTCGCGCACTTTGACACATCACGGCTTGATTTCGATTTCGGATGCTTCGAGAGCGAACGGCGCGAGCCCGCATCCCTTTATCTTGCCGGGGTGATGGTAACGACCCCCTCTCCCGCTTGTTTGGACTTTCTGGACGCCCTGAGCCGCTTCTGCCTATTTGCCTTAAAGACGTCGCTTTCGACGAATTGGCAGCTCGATCAGGCAGCGCTTTACTCCCTCATCCATTTTTTCTCGAAATCTAGGCCAGATCTTCGCTTCCGTGTGCTGAACACGCTGGGCGGAACTGTGCTCGATTACATCACACTCGTTACCAGCGACGAGGAGAAATTCAAGATGAGAGCCGACGCGAATATCCCGGCTCGTCGCGATTATTAGCCTGCGTAGATTGCACCAGGGGGCACCGCCGCGGCCTTTCATCTCTGACTATGTAACGGCGTAGGCCATGGCGTGTTCTGGGTTGAGGGCTTCGATGTGGAGTTCGCGGCGGATGTTGGAAACGGCGTTGGCGCGCAGGATGTTGAGCGCGAAGCTACGGAAACGGGCGAAGATGGCTGGCTTATTCCGGATGCGCCCGCCATCTTCGTTGTGCTTGACGTCGCGCACGTAAACGCTTCGATTCTCGATACCCCAATAGAGGCGGATCGCGCTGCCCAGGACGGTGGCGAGCAGGATGGCGAGCGAGGAATAAAGCGCAATCTCGTTGGTCTTATACCTGAGCCCCGACTCGGTGTCCTTGTGCCAGGGAGCCGGATTACGCGGGCGACGGCGGCGGCAAGCCCGTCCCACTTGTCACCGACCTCGCCGGTGACATCGAAGGTTTGCTCACGCTGCCCATCGGGTCGACCAGACGGTGTTCTTGTCCGCCGTGCCGGTTGCGATCGACGGTGCGGTGCTGGTCGAGCGGCGACAGGTTACCTGTCCGCTGACGGCCGTTTGACGGTCACGGCCAAATTTTGCCGGAGCCCTTCAAACGTGGCCACGTCCTGGCGCCGCCGCCTCTCATGGACGCGCCGACGCGCGCCGCACCGGCTGGCGCCAGTGCCGTGCTAAGGGCGCCGCCCTCGCGCGCTCCGATCGCCGTCTATGGCGGGGCAGGGCCGCCGCCGTCGCGGGCCGCGAGCGCGGCCCACATCGCCCGCAACCCGGCCCCGCCCGCCGGCGCTGCTCCGCTTGCTACCCCGCCGAGCCCGGGCTCGGAAGTGTGACGCGCGGTCACACTTCCGACGATGGAGACGAAAATGGTTGAGAGCATTATCGAGAATGAGAGGGTGGCAGGGCAGGTGCAAATGATTGCCTTGAAGCTGCTGGTGAAAGCACCTGAGAATGTCCGAAAGCTGCTGCCGAAAAGCGGCAATACGGACCTGGAGGCCTCGATCGCGGCGGTCGGTCTGCTGCAAAATCTGGTCGTCTATCCCGAGACCGACACGAATGGGGAAGCGACCGGCAAATACGCGGTGACGGCCGGCGAGCGGCGCCGCGCGACCTTGGTCAACCTGGCGAAGGCGAAGAAGCTCAAGAAGGACGAGCCGATCCCATGCCGGGTGTGCAGCCAGGAGGAGGCGATCGAACTCTCCCTTGCCGAAAATACCCAGCGACAGAATATGCATCCGGTCGACCAGTTCGCGGCGTTCGTCGCGTTGATCGACGGACAAGGCCGTTCCATTGCCGATACTGCCGCCCGGTTCGGCGTTTCGGAACGGATCGTGCGCCAACGCATCAAACTCGGCCGGCTCAGCCCGACCCTGCTTGCCGTGCTGCGCGCGGATGAGATGAGCCTCGAACAAGCGGCTGCCCTCGCGATCTCGGACGATCACGCGGCGCAGGAGCAGGCTTGGTTCGAGACGCAAAGCTGGCAGCGCGAGCCGCATCAGATTCGCTCGCGTCTGACCACGGCCTATCTGCCGCTGACCGACGGTCGGATCAAGCTGGTCGGGCTCGACACGTACAAGGCGTCCGGCGGCGGCGTGCTGGCCGACCTGTTCGATGAGCACCGGTCGTTCGCGACCGACCTCGACCTGCTTGACCGGCTCGTGCGGGAGAAGCTGGATGCTGTCGCGGTGGAGGTGAGCAGCGAAGGCTGGGCTTGGGTCGAGATCATTCCGAGCCGCGATCTCGACCGGGATGCCTATCGGCGCATCCATCCGCGTCCGATCGAACTTTCGGTCGAGGACGACGCACGGCTGGAGGCACTGAGTGCGGCCTATGACGATATCGCCGAGCAAGGAGACGGCCTCACGGACGAACAGGAGGCGCAACTCGCCGAGATCGAGGCTGAGACGGACGCGATCAACGCGCGCGGCTTCCGGTACGATTCGGAGGAACAGAGTCGGGCAGGGGCGCTCGTCCTGCTCGGATATGGAGACAGCCCATACCGGATCGAGCGCGGCTTGGTGCGCCAGGCCGACGAACCGGCAGAGGGTGCCGAGTCCGAGGCCGCACCGAAGCAGGCTGTGGCCGGGGGCACCAAGCCGCTGTCCTCCGCGCTGATCCGTGAGTTGACCGCCCAACGGACGGCAGCGCTCCGGGTCGAGCTGGGGCGCAACCCCCGGATCGGCCTCATCGCCGCGACCCATGCGCTGGCGCTGTGGGCAGTCTATGGGGCTCTGCTCCATTCGGCACCGACCTGCCTTAATCTCGAATATTCCGAGGAGATCCTGCGGACCCACGACAAGGGGATCGGGGATGCGCCGGCCTTCTCGGCATTTGAGGCGGATCGTGCCATGTGGCGGGAGCGGCTGCCGGCGCGGGGCGAGGACCTCTGGTCCTGGTTGCGCGATCAGAGCGACGAAACGATGTTGGCACTGTTGGCCTTCAGTATCGCCGAAGCGGTCGATGCGGTGCAGGGACCGAATACCGGCGCGGCGAAACTTGCGCACATGAACGCGCTTGCCACCGCACTCGACTTCGATATGGGCAAGTGGTGGGCGCCGAATGCTGGCAACTATTTCGGCCGCGTACCGAAGGACAAGATCCTTGAGGCGGTTCGCGACGGGGTATCCCCGCAGGCGGCCGACAACCTCCGCACCTTGAAGAAGGCCGACATGGCCGATGCCGCTGCCGAACGGCTCGGCGGCACCGGCTGGTTGCCTGAAATCCTGCGCACGGCCAAGCCTGCCGAAGCCGCGCAGAACCTTCCGGTCGCGGCGGAATAGACCGGCTCGGAGGCCCCAGCGACGGGGCCTCCGCTCTCCCTCTCGATCGCGGCAAGCACCTATCGGTCCCGCTGCCGTGCCCTTGGATAGAGCGAACCCATGAGCCGGCTGAGCGAGGAGCAGCGGCGGCGCCTCATGGACGCGCGGACGCGCGCCGCACCGACTAGCGCCGGTGCCGTGCTAAGGGCGCCGCCCTCGCGCGCTGCGATCGCCGTCTATAGCGGGGCAGGGCCGCCGCCGTCGCAGGCCGCGAGCGCGTCCCGCGCCACCCGCAACCCGACCCCGCCCGCCGGCGCTGCTCCGCTTGCTACCCTGCCGAGCCCGGGCTCGGAAGTGTGACGCGGGGTCACACTTCCGAAGAATGGAGCCAATCATGATGATGAACGAGATGACCGGACAGATCGAGGCGGCTGCCTCCATTGCGCCCTTCAAGGTGGATACGTCGCGCGGCCGGGCCGACGGCCGGGTGAGTTCCGAATGGTTCACGCGCCCGGATGACGAGCGCTATTTGAACCTGAACGATCTCTATGCGGCGGTGCATGCGCGCAAGGTTTCCGCGACGGCCCAGGTGATCGAGACCCGGACACTGCGGGTGGAGGCCGATCGCGACGAGCCCGAGCGCCTGGCGCTCCGGATCGGGGACGCTGCCGAGACCATGGCGCCGACCCATTGGAGCTTCGGCCAATTGTGCAGCCTGATCGGTGCGCCCGGTGGGTATCTCAGGAGTCTGCCGGCCCCCATCGCGGGCATCGCCCTGCAGTACGGCTTGGTCCACCATCGGTCGGAGATGGTGAAGCTGCTCAACGGCGGCGGCGACACCACGCAGCTCCGGGCGATCACCGGCCCCGACTATGGCCGGATCTGGGACGAGGAACTCGTGTTGGCGGTGCGCACGATTGCCGGCGATGGCGTCGGGCAAACCCGCTGGAAGGTCCCGGGTCAGATCGATTGGTCGACCAGCACCTACAATCCTTATGTCGATGTGACGAAGGAGACGACGACGCTCTATGCCAGCGACCGCGACGTGTTCCTGTTCCTGGTCGATGACACGAACCCGATCGAGGCCGGCCGCCTGCCGAACGGTGAGCCGGATCTGTTTTTCAGAGGCTTTTATGCCTGGAACAGCGAGGTAGGCAGCAAGACGCTTGGTATCGCCTCATTCTACCTGCGCGGCGTCTGCCAGAACCGAAACATCTGGGGCCTGGAAGAATTTCAGGAACTGAAGATCCGGCATTCGAAGTTCGCCGGTAGCCGCTTCGCCTATGAGGCCAGTCCGGCGCTCGAACGGTTCGCGCGCAGTTCGCCGGCCGGCTTCATCACGGGCGTCAAGAATGCCCGCGAGACGATCGTCGCGCGCCGGGACGAGGACCGGTCGCGGTTCCTGAAAGCCATGGGCTTCGGCAAATCGGAGACGACCAAGATCATCGAAACCGTGCTGCGCGAGGAAGGTCGCCCACCGGAGAGCATTTTTGACTTTGTGCAGGGCATCACGGCGATGGCCCGGACGAAGGGAAACCAGGACGCCAGAATCGATCTGGAACAGAAGGCCGGCAAGCTGATGGCTCGCGTCGCCTGACGAAATTCCAGCCCCGGTGTGGTTCGACCATGCCGGGGCGTTCGGCGCCGTGATTTCCTCCAGGGCAGGAAACTCCGCCGGGGAAACAATCAACCCAGTGTCACCGTTTGGCTTGCCGTGCTGCCCAGCTTGGCACCCATGGTTGCGTTGAACTGACCGACCGTCCAGCCAGTCATGCCGTTGTTCGCGAGGTAGCTCGCCGGCACGATGTTGCTCAGCGATGAGGATGAAGCTGCGGACGCGATCGTCGCGCCATAGGACGGGCCAAACAAGTACGCGCCATAGGTCTGGAGCACTGTCGCGGGTTGGCCCATAGCCTCCGATATGGTCGCGCCATAGTCGCGGATGATGTAGCTCGCCACTGTTGCTTGCGCCGTCGGATCGGTCATGTCCGCCGAGCTATAGGGCAATCCGTATTTGGTGACGAAACTGTCCCAGGTTCCCGCCGTGATCTGCCAGGGTCCCGTCGCCGACGACGAGCCGTTGCTCGTCGGGATGTTCTGGAAACCCGACTCGACCTCTCCGATACCTGCCAGCGCGGCAGGATTGACGCCAAGATCGTCCGCCGAAGCGATTGCGACCGATCCATATTCCGTGGCCATCATGGCGTCCATCGCCGATCCGTCGTTCGTGCCGGTTCCTCCCGTTGGTCCGGTCGTTCCGCCAGAGGCACCGCCAAAGCTCGGGCTGCCATCCGGCACGGTGAAAGAGGGCGCGCCCACTTCCGAAATGCTGGGGATGATCTGCGCTGGCACTCCGTTGATGTCCTCGGGCGATGGATCGGCCAACACGGATCCTGCCATCCCGCTCAACGCAGCGATCAACAAGCCGTTGCGGCCGATCACGAGCACCGCTTTCATCATTGGTACTCGAAGACAGGCGCGCCGTTGGGCCGGGCGCCTGCAATCGAACAGGTGCCCCCCGGATGCACATCGGACTTGAATGGATGGACCTGCACGGCCGGCACAAAACCGTGGCGACCGTTGTAGAACAGGACTTCGTCGAAGCCTTGAACCTGCTTGCCGCTGACGGCGATTTGCGTCTGGGTCTTGCCGATCTGCGGCGATTTTGCGTCTGGTGCGGCATAGACCGGCTGCCATGGCTCTATGCCCATGCACGCGTAACCAGCGAGGGGCACGATCGTGTCCGTCTCGGCGGCCAAAGGCGGGGGTTGTGTCGGTCTGGGGCTGGTTGCGGCACTATCACGCGAGAGCTTGTCCAGTTCCTGCGGCGTGAAAGCTGACTGGGCATGAGCCAGACCTGCGGCTGCAAAGCAGCCGGCCAGAATCAGGATCTTGGGGCGCATGGTTCGATCCTCTCTTTTGTGACCGACACGACTGTTCCCGCCAATCGCGCGAATGGATCAACGGCTATTCGGAAGAATTCTGGAGGATTGCGAGCGGGCAATACCAATCGTGCCCGGTTTGATCCGGGACCGCCGCCCGCAGGCACCTGTCCAAGCCCCCGACCGCCTGGCGATCCAGATAGGCCCGACAGCCGAAGCCGCCGCCGAATAGCCCCGCAGCCAGCGTCATCGCCAGCAGCGCCGTCCCCCATAGAACGTTGCGATTGTGACGTCGCTCCCGGATGACCAACACCGTCTTGAGCTTTTCCGCGACAGAGCCGGCGAGGCTGGCGACCGTCTTCGTCTCTAGCTCGGCGGTGCTGATCTCAAGGTGCCGGATCGCCGCTTCGGCTCGGCGAACCTGCCCGTCAACCAGCGTTCCCTTTGACCGGAGCTTCTCGACCTCCGCCTCGACGAGTTTTGTGGCTGCATCGTTCAAGGCGGCGAGTTGCGCGTCCTGCCCTGCCACAATATCGCCGAGCTTACTGAGGATCGTTTCGAGGGCTCGTATGAACACACCGAGCGGGCCTTCGGGCTCAATGCCCTCCCGCCAGGCTGCCTCTCGCAACTCGGCAATGGTATCGCGCAGATCGGCGGCGCCACCGCTCATGGTAGCCAACTCGATGCGCCGGCCTTGGCGAATGCCGCTTCCAGCCGATCATTCCAGCTCTTGATCATGAACTGACGGACAGGATCGAGCGGCTTCCCATCTGCACCCAGCTTATTGGCGGCAGCATCGAAAAAGCTGAGGCCGGCACGACGCATTTCCGTCATGCAGGGCAGGCGCGGCATGAATACGATCTCCGTACCGTCGCCAACCATTTTTGCCAGTTCCGGCCGCGCCAGGATCGGCTCGAACGCGCCCATTGTGGTGCGCCCTTGCGGCACGAGGTTCTCGTTGAATACGAGGATCGCGCGCTGTGGTCGAAAATAGCCGGTCTCGTGAATCGTATGGATGTGCTCGAAATCGTCCATCTCCGGTCCGCTGAAATACAGCGCCAAGGGTATGATACCGGCGGACTCGCAGAAATCGACAAGCGCGAGATCCCGACCGTATTCCGCCAAGACGCGGTCGCCGCCACCCAGGTCCAGAACGAGCGACAGACCACGCATCGCGCTCTCGCTCAGTCGCGCCGTGATCCAATCTTTGACGTCGGCCGTTTCGTCGGATGCGGGCTGGCTGGCCCCGCCCTGTCCAGTTGGGGGATAGTATCCGGCCAGTGTCGGGTTTCGGCTGTCGCCTGCGGATTCCGACCGAAGCCGGCCGGGTATTCCGATTTGAAGTCGGCCAGCGTTCCGACATGAAGCCGGCCACCATTCCGATTTGAAGCCGGCCAGGTTCCGATCAATCGTCGGCCACCTGGCTTCC
>Ga0302314_10019055_pt1 | contig 11418 bp, 9 predicted proteins | sample III_Palsa_N2_3_FD_200533 | JGI IMG/M metagenome (GOLD analysis project Ga0302314, IMG submission 200533) | Peat permafrost microbial communities from Stordalen Mire near Abisko, Sweden - III_Palsa_N2_3 | ecosystem: Environmental > Terrestrial > Soil > Palsa > Peat permafrost | place: Sweden... | reverse complement strand
TTGAAGTAAGCCTTTGATGCTTCGTGGATCTCTTGCTCTGTCAGCGTGGTCTTTGGCTGTCCCAACGACCACTTGTGCCCATACGGATCGACCACCTGACCGTAGCGGTCACCCCAGAATTGATCCGCCAGCTCCATCGCCACCGTCGCTCCACCCGCCAGTGCGCGCTCCCAGAAGGCATCCACATCGGCAAGCTGCAGATGCAGCGTGACCGGCGATCCGCCCAGAGCCTCGGGCGTTGCAGATGCGCCACCCATCATGGCGGAAAAATCATCCGAGAGCATCACGCTGCCACCGTTGATCAGCAAATGTGCATGGCTGATCTGAGTGGAGTCGCCCGCATGATGCCGCGCCAGTTCCACTGCGCCAAAGGCGTGCTTGTAGAATTCGATCGCGCCAGCAGCATCCGACACCACCAGATACGGAATCAACGGCGGATACTCCATCCTTCACCTCACAAAAACATGTCCTGCCGGACGGACGCCCTAGGCGGGCGGCGACCACTTCGTGGTGTGTGATCGCTTTGCGTGGTGCTCCCGATGGTCGCAAAGCATGTTTGTGCCGACCAACGGGAGCACCGCGCGAAGCGGTATACAGCACGAAGTCCCCGCGCAGGACGATTTAAAACCAACCTATCACGCCGTGATCAAGCCTTCTCGCGTTTCCCCGTTTTGATGCGAGCAATCTCTTCCATCCTCTGGCCAAGCGCCCGCTCTCGACCTTGATCTGTCGGGACATAGTAGCGGCGATTCGCGAGACTCGCGGGAAGGCATGGCATATCCGCCACGCGCCCTTCCACATCATGCGCATATTGATAGTCGCGCCCGTAATCGAGTTCTTTCATCAGCTTCGTCGGCGCATTGCGCAGATGCAGCGGGACCGGCTCCGCGGCGGTCGCCTGGATATCGGCCTGCACCGCACCGTAGGCGGTGTAGACCGCGTTGGACTTGGGTGCGAGTGCGAGATAGACCACGGCCTGCGCGAGTGCGAGCCCACCCTCTGGCTGCCCGAGGAAGTGCATCGCATCGCGTGCGGAGAGACAGAGATTCAGTGCCTCCGGAGCGGCGAGGCCAATGTCCTCGATCGCCATGCGAACAATGCGCCGCGCACAGTACATCGGGTCTTCGCCTGCCTCGAGCATTCGACCTAACCAGTAGAGGGCCGCATCGGGATCGGAGTTGCGCACGCTCTTGTGGAGCGCGGAGATGACGTCGTAGTGCTGCTCGCCCTTCTTGTCGTAGAGCAGCATCTTGCGCTGCATCGCCTCGGCGGCGATGGCCTTGGTGAGCTTTGTTTCGCCGCGTCCTTCGGCAAGTTTCGCCGCGACCTCGAGCGCGTTGAGCGCATTGCGCGCATCGCCGCTCGCGTGAGCGGCAATTGTCGCCAGGGCCTCTTCGTCGGCCTCAATGCCAAGTGCTCCAAGACCGCGCTCCGTATCGTGCAGGGCGCGTTCGAGCAGGCCAATGACCTGCGGCTCGGTCAACCCGACCAGCGTGTAGACGCGGCAGCGGGAGAGCAGCGCCGCGTTGATCTCGAAGGATGGGTTCTCCGTCGTCGCACCGATCAGCCGGATCGTGCCGCGTTCCACGTAAGGCAGAAAAGCATCCTGCTGCGCCTTGTTGAAGCGATGAATCTCGTCGACGAAGAGGATTGTGCGTGAGCCGAACTCGGCTGCCTTTTCTGCTTCGACCATCACCTGCTTGATCTCTTTGATTCCGCTGAGCACGGCGGAGAACTCGATGAAGTTCGCCTGCGTTTTGTGTGCGACGATCTTGGCCAGCGTAGTCTTACCCGTTCCTGGTGGCCCCCAGAAGATCATCGACGTGGCATCGTCACGCTCGATGGCTACGCGTAGCGGCTTACCCACCGCTAGCAGATGTTCCTGCCCGACGTACTCTTCGAGTGTGCGGGGCCGCATGCGCTCGGCCAGCGGAGTTTGCCGTGCGCTCTTCCTAGAGCTTTGCACTCCTGTATTGAGCGGTGATGTATCGAAGAGACTCATCGGTCGCTTTTCTCCTTGTTTCGCGCCCGCTGCCGGGAAGCCTCGTACAGAAGCAGCGAACCCGCGATTGCTGCGTTCAAGCTCTCCACCTTGCCGGGGCACGGAATTGTTACCTGTACATCCGCAAGCGCGAGCAGCGCATCGCTCAATCCTGCGCCTTCATTGCCAATCATCACCGCGCAGGCACCTGCGAACTCTGCGTACTGTGCTTCAACCGCGCCAATCTCCCGCTCGGCGACTGCGGCCATCAAGCGCACGCCGCTCTGCTGTAGCTCGCTCAAATCCGAATCGTTCACGGCGACTACCGGCATGCGAAAGACGCTGCCAGCGGAGGCGCGCAGAGCCTTCTGGTTCCACGCGCTTGCCGTGCCCGATGTGGTCAAGACTCCGCTAGCGCCAAAGGCCTCGGCGGACCGGACCAGCGTGCCGAGATTGCCGGGGTCCTGCAAACCTGCCGCGATCAACAGCAGCGGCTCGCCCGTCAGCACGTCTTCAAGCTTTGCCACCGGAGGTACCAGAAGAGCCGCGACACCCTGCGGCGACTGCGTCTCGACTACGCTCGCGAAGACGTCTGCCGACAGCCACATCACTTCAACTCCGCGCGGCAGTCCACGCGGCAGCTCCCGACCTTCGCTTACGAAGATCGTCTTGAGAACCATGCCGCTGCGCAGTGCTTCGCTAAGCAGATTGTCGCCTTCGATTGCGACCAAGTCTCCGCTCAGGCGCGCCTGCCCTGCGAACGCTGCGCGTAACTGCTTCACCCGTGCATTTGCGCGGCTGGTTACCACCGGTCTCGCGCCTAACTCAAAGTCCATTTGTAAATCTTACGCGTGCTCTGTCCTGCCGAACGGGCCCGCTGCGCGCGGGGCGGTCACTTCGTGACATGTATTGGGCTTCGCGAGGTCCCACCGATGGTCGGCACACTCTTTCTGTTGCGCTGTTGCGGCCATCGGGAGCACCACGCGAAGCGATCACCCACCACGAAGTGGTCGCCGCCCGCGCAGGGCGCTTTTCAAAAAAATGTGGCGCCCCATCTTCGGGGCGCCATTGCTTTGTTCTCCGTACGTCAAACTTGTTTTCACTACGCCTTGCGTCTGCGCGGAATCATGCCAACGGCCGAGAGCACGCCGGTGCCCAGCAGCGCCAGCGATCCCGGCTCCGGGGTCGCAGCCGTCGTTGTGGGCAGCGTGCCGTCGAACTCGTCGTTGTGGATCTCGCCGGTCTGTCCGATTGCTGCCGCGATGAACGTGCCGCCCATCTGGCTGTTGCCGGAGAGGATCGCGAACGGCGCCAGGACCGCGCCATCGAGCTGGCCGTCGATCGTCACCGAAGTTGCCTGGCCGAAGTTGAAGAGGATCATGTTGTCGTCATCGTTCGTATCCGACTCCTGCACGCCGTTGACGTAGATGCCCGCGCCCAGCGTCACGCTGGTTCCATCGACGTTGATGATCACGGTCGAGCCGACCGGAACCTGAATATCGAGGGGGTGATTCGTATCGGCAAACTCGGCCGCAGTCAGATTGAAGATGTTCAGGATCGTACTGGTGCCCGAGAGCACGAACCAGGAAGGATTGCCTCCTGCTGGAGTCGCCGCGCCGACTGTCCCGGTCGTAGCCAATCCGGCCAGTTGGAGGGTCTCAGCGTCGAGTGTTGTGCGCAACGCGCTGAAGTTGATGCCTGACGAGCCAGTCGTCACGAGCGATCCCCTGGGGTTCTCGTTCCAGTTGTACTGGCCCTGGCCGTTCGGCGAATAAACGCTGCCGCCGCCATTGATGTTGAAGGTCGTGCCGGAGCTGACGCCTACGCCCGCGACCACGGCAAAGGTGGCGGCGTAGCCATAGGGATCGTTACTACCGAGGCCGCTGCCGATGGTCGTGCCGCTGTTGATGATGTTGGCTGCGGCGACGCGTCCCATCACGTCGGCCTGCGTGCTGATGTTGCCCGCGATTACGGTGTTGCCGCTCGAGTCGACCGTGCCGAGGGCGACGAGGTTATAGGCGCTTGCGATACCCAGAGGAAGAGAATCCGCATGAGAAAAACCAGTGAAACCAATAAAACCAAGGAAAAGTACAGCAATCGGTGTCATCTTCATGGAATAAGTAAAAGCAATCGGGTGGCCAATCGCAATGCGTCAAAAGCCGCACAGTTTTGCATCTTAGCCGGGCGAAACATGGGTCAATATGCAAATGTTTGCATGGTTGTACTACGCAACTCTGCACAGCGGGAGTCGTCTCGAATGGAGGGCCGGTAACGTTACATCGCCCTTATCGCGGAATCGTTCGCGTCGATTCCAAACCTCTAGCGCGTACCCCGAACGCGCTCAACGGCTTACCCTCTGACGCTTGATGCACTAAGATCAGGGAGACGTCCGCTCGCACCGATCCGGCCCCAGATCTTCAACGCTGGGATGCCAGATCGGGACAACAAAGAGCGCCCAATGAGCAGCACTAGAAGGAGTCAGCATTTGACGGCCGAGATTCTCCGGATCCATCCCGACGAACCCGAACCGGTTCTCATCGACCAGGTCGTTGCCAGCCTCGATCAGGGCAACGTCGTCGCGCTTCCTACCGACACCTTCTACGGGCTCGCTGTCGACCCGGTCAATCTCCACGCTGTCGATCGGATCTACGACATCAAGAGCCGTGCACGGCACAAGCCACTATCGTTGCTGATCGCCGACGTTGCCCAGGCGTACGAGCTTGCGCGCGGGTTCGACACGGCTTTTGACCGGCTTGCGGAGAAGTTCTGGCCCGGTCCACTCACGATCATCGTCAAAGCTGGGTCGAAGCTTCCACTGCGCGTGACCGCCAATACCGGCAACGTTGCGCTGCGCGTGCCTGAGGCTTCGATCGCGCGTGCGGTCGTTGCGCGGCTTGGCCTGCCGATTACCGCAACCTCGGCAAACCTCCACGGCTACCCCGAATGCACCTATGCGAACTGCGTGCGCGAGCAGCTTGGCGATCAGGTCCCGCTGATCGTCGACGGCGGCCCCACGGCGCGCTCTGTTCCGACCACGATCGTCGACCTGTCGGGCGGCGGCAACTCGTGGATGATCGTCCGCGAAGGCGCGATCCCTACGCACGAGATTGCGCTTACACTTCAGCGGTAAAGATCGAAAGCGCCCTGCGCGGGCGGCGGTCACTTCGTGACATGTGTACTCGCTTCGCGAGATCCGACCGATGGTCGGCACGATCCTCTGTTGCGACCATCGGGAGCACCACGCGAAGCGATCACACACCACGAAGTGGTCGCCCCGCGCGCAGCGGGCCCGTCCGGCAGGACTTATACTGAAGCTTACCCAATGCCATCTACCCCTTCAACTCGAGTTGGCGCTTCTCGTCCGCGAGCGAAGCGGCCTGCACAGCGCTCTTCGGGCGGCTTCCTACGTCGCCTGCTCGGCTTGATGCTGCTGGTCGCGCTGCTCTGGTTCGGATGGGTCTACTACGAGATCAACGCTGTAGCCAGCCATGACGAAGCCCAGACCGCGGATGCTATCGCGGTCTTCGGCGCGGCCGAGTATTCCGGACGACCTTCCCCCGTTCTCCATGCCCGGCTCGAACACGCCGTTCAACTCTACCAGCGTCAGATTGCGCCCTTGATCATTACGCTCGGTGGAGGGGCCGATAAAGACTCCGGCAACACGGAAGGCGCGGTGGGCCGCGACTACCTGCTCGCGAACGGCGTGCCCTACGACAAGATTATCGCCGAGACCCGCTCGGTCGACACCGAGCAGCAGGTCGAGCGGCTCGCTGCGATCGCTGCCGAGGACCATCTTGAACACGTCGTCGTCGTCTCGGACGGCACGCACCTCTTTCGCATCCGCGAGCTCTGCCGGGAGGCGGGACTCGATGTCTACACCTCGCCGCGTCCCGCTCTGGGACACATCAGCAATCTCGACCTTTTCGAGCGCTATCTGCACGAGATTCTCAGCTACACTTCCCTCCGACTGCACCTGCACGCAAGCTGGATGCATCGGTGGCTGGAGAACAAGAACGACTGAGGCCGGAGAGGGGATCGATGACCGATCGAAAGACCCTCTCAAACACTCTCGCAAGCACTATCACCAACTATCAGGAAGCTCTCGAACAAAACCCCGCTTGCGTCGAGCGGCACGTCAATCTTGGAGCGTGCCTCGATCAGGCCGGAGACCGAGAGGGAGCCGTACGGTGCTACCAGCGCGCCCTTGCTGCTCGACCCTGCCTCGCACGAGGCTTATAACAACCTCGGTACGATCTTCGCTTCGCTCGGGGATGAGAAGACAGCGCTGATTTTCTTTGAAGCTGCTGCCACACTGAACCCCGATGCTGCCGACATACAGAGCAATCTTGGAAATCTTTACCTCAAGAGCGAGCAAGTCGAGGTTGCCATTGAGCGCTACACCAGGGCCATCGCGCTTGCCCCGGAGGTAGCGACCTACTACAACCATCTAGGCAAAGCACTCATTGTGGCGGAGCGTTATCTCGATGCGGAGGCGACAATCCGCCGCGCTCTCACCTTGCGACCCGATTATCCAGAGGCTTATCTCAACCTCGGCTTCCTCGCCCTCGAACAACTTCAGATCGAAAAGGCAGAGGAGCACTACCGCAAAGCCATCTTGCTCGATCCCGATCTTGCGATGGCGCACACGCTGCTCGGGCAAATGCTGCTGCTCCAGGGCAAACTCGCTGAGGGCTGGGCCGAGCAGGAGTGGCGCTGGCGTTGGAAAGAGTTTCCTTCGCCGAAACGACGCTTCCCGCAGCCGCAGTGGCGCGGCGAGGCGATCGCAGGGGCGCGGATCTTTCTTCATGCCGAGCAGGGCTTCGGCGACACGCTCCAGATGCTGCGCTACGTGCCGCTGGTCGCTGCGCGCGGAGCAATCGTCGTGCTCGAGGTCCACCCGGAGCTGAATCGACTCGCCGAGAGCATCAAGGCAGTCTCGCACCTGATGGTTCGTGGAGACTCTATCCCAGAATTCGACTGGCACTGCCCGCTGATGAGCCTGCCGCTCGCCTTTGGGACTACACTTGAGACGATCCCCGCCAATATCCCGTATCTTTATCCGTCACCACCGCTCACGCCTGTACTCGCCCATCCCAGCCACACCTTGAAAGTCGGCCTGGTCTGGGCGGGAAATCCGAGAAACCTGAGGGATCGCAAGCGTTCTCTCCAGCTCGCCGCCCTCGCTCCGATCTTCGCGGTCGAGCACGTCTCGCTCTACTCCCTGCAACGCGGCGCGGCCAGCGCCGATTCTGAGGCGGCGAGCCTTCCCTTTGCCGCTTCTCTCGCGCAGACGGGTGACTTCGCAGAGACCGCAGCGGCTCTCTCTTCGCTTGATCTCATCCTGACGGTCGACACTGCCGTGGCTCATCTTGCGGGCGCGTTGGGCAAGCCGGTCTGGATCCTGCTCCCCCGCGTTCCCAGCTGGCGCTGGCTGCTCGATCGCGAAGACAGCCCCTGGTATCCCACGGCTCGCCTCTTCCGCCAGAGTGTCGCCGGCGATTGGACTCCTGTGATGCAGAGCGTTTCTGCTGCTCTTGCATCACTGGCGGGCGCTGGCTTAGAGGATCCAGACTGAGCAAAACTAGCTCAGCATTCCAAGCGATTTGTCGCATAGAGGACATCGGCGACGTGCGCCATTTCAGGAAAAATTTGCCGTGAATTGATCGCTGGCCTGTCAATACAACTTTTGAACACCGATGCCTATCTTAGGATTGTTCTGTAAGCTTTCAATCCAGCTAAAATCCAACCGTTCGACCGTGGAGCTGTACCTCTCAACACAAGCTGGAACCAGACCAAGCCTGGGCAGGAACTAACTGCGGGCGAGGAATACTTCGTGGGTCATTCTTCTACGCCGTCGCATCTTCGGTCGTATCTCGCGACTGCACTCTTTGTGCTTCTGGGGTGCGGGTCTGGTCTTGGCCTGCTTGGCAAGGTCGGCCTGATGCATGTCGCTTTCCCCGTCCCCACGAGCCTGCTCTCGCTCCTGATCTTCCTGCTGATCTGCACGCCGCTGCTTTGGCGAGTTGCACTCCGGTACAAGCGGCTGACGAGCATTCTCTTCGCCGTCGGCATCGTGGTCGCGTCGATGGTCGTCTTTCCGAGGATAGCGGCACTCCACTCCATCGGCCGTGGCAGCGACCAGTCCGACTGCATCGTGGTCGCGTCGCAGCGGCTCGTTGCCTTCCGCTGGCCCTACGACACATCGCTGATGTGGACGCACAACGCGATGAGCTGTGGCGCCGGATGGGTCATCCTGCAAGCTCCGCTGGTCGCGATCTCCGGCTATGCCGTGTCCCAGATGCTGCTCTGCTTCCTTGCCTTCTTCGCCATCTGGAAGGTAGCCGGACGATCCTTTACCTTATCGCTCGCGTCGCTGGTCGCGCTTTGCCCGGGTATCTGGCTCTGCGCGGTGGATGGCTCGGACTTCCTGATCTTCGGCTTTGCTCTCGCGGCTATCCTGGTCACGGTCGACCGGATGCATTCGATCGAGCTCGACCCAGCGCATCGCCGCGCTCCCCATGTGCTGCCTCTTATCCTTATTGCCGCGCTGGTGTACCAGTTCCGGCCGCCGTTCGTCATTATGCCCGGCCTCCTCCGCAAGGGCATCGGTGCGGCGCGTTCAGGATTGATCGGGTTGATCGCCATCGCGATGCAGACCGCCTTCTTCATCTGGAATCCGACCGCCTACATCGAAAGCGGGCCGATGCACTTGATCAAGAAGACCTTTGGCCATACCGACATTGCGGGCAGACCAAATGTGCTTATCCCAGTCGTAGTTGGGTGCCTGCTCTGCGAGTTGGCCATTAGCTTCTGGATTGGCCGCTTTCTTGGCCCACTGGTCGCGTCGTTTTGTGTGCTCCTCATCCTGCTTGGAGTGCCCGCTGGCGTCGACCTGTTCCGCAAGCTGCACGAGCACGCCACCCTTACGCAGGCGCTTGGCTCGTGGGAAGGCGGCCCCTGGCTCGCCGCCTGTGTCCCGACCGCCGCTCTGCTGGTCCTCTCGAGCATCAAATCGCGGCCGCGCTCGCAGCCAGTGGAGGACGAACCAATCCGGATGTTTCAGGAAGAGGAATACGTGCTCCACTCCTGAAGGAGACGCGCTCCCGTCTGACGCCCGATTCTTCGTGGCACTTTGTTTTTGTGGCGATCTCTAAAGCAGTCTGACCGCCGCGTATGCGATCGCCGCTGCGAAGACGGTCGACGTGAAGTTGACCAAGTCGTTTCCCAGCCAGCCGCGCGTCTCGACGGTTGCTCCCAGCAGGCTGTCGAAGATCAGACCCACGCAGGCCGCGCCGAAGACCGCCGCAACTACCAGCGCTGGCGCATGCGCGAACGGACTGAGCAGCACCACGCCCGCCGCCGCAGCGACTCCAAAGGCCGTTCCGGCAACGCTCACCGCGCCGTCGGTCCCGGCCTTTACCGGCTGTCCCGTGGTGATGAGAAGCGCCGTCCCGAGACGGGTTCCCGCGAGCGCCTGTCCCATCTCGGAGGAGACGGTATCGGCTGCCGCCTCGGCCAGCGTGGCGATGCACGCCGCCATCAAGGCCGTCGACCCGGCTGCCGAGCAGAGGCCGGCGACGCCCAGGTTCGCCAGCACCTGCGCCGCTTTGCGTCCGCGCCTTGCTTCTGCCGTTCCCAGGGCCTCTTTTCTCGACCGGCCAAAGCGTGTCGCTGCGAACGTGAGTATAAAGAGCGCAAGCAATGCGGGCATGGCCGTCTCTTGCCAATTCACTCCTAACCCCTGGCGCAGCAGGATGTTCAGGCAGATCACCCCGCCCAGCGCCGCTGCCGGGCCGGTCGCCGACCGGAGCAGCCAGACCAGCAGCGCAAATCCGGCGCTTACTCCGCATGCGATCCAGAACCACCCCGGCAGCGCGCCCGCCCCGTGCAACTGCCAGACCTCGATCACGGCCTTTGCGATCAGCAACATGCCCACACTGCCGGTGAGCAGTTCGCTTTGTACGCGATCCCGCGCGGGCGAGATTGCTTTACGCCAAATCTGTTCGCTCGCCGTCCCCTGGAGCTCCCTGGGGCCACCTTTTCGCATTTCCTTTCGCATCGTCCGCCCGGCTACCTTCCGTGATTTACAATCGTCTCTTGAGCATAGCCAAGACCAGCAGCACCGTGGGAGCAGTTTTGCACTTAGCAGGAACGCAGGCATCAGCAGGGAAACAGGCGTCGCGCAGTTCGCGGCTAGCATTCACGCGCTTTACCCGCTCCGCGATTCGCTTCGCCCAACCTGCGATCGGCGTCGGAGCCTGTCTTGCAGTCGCCGGAGGTCTCCTTGCTCTGGCTGGCTGCGGCAATCAGTACCGGCCGGTGATCAGCGCGATCAACCCCGTTGGCCCGGCGAGTCAGCCGACCAAGTATGCGGTCGCCATCTCGAACCCGGGCACCGGGCTGCCTGGTCTGGTCACGTTTGTCGACTTTTCGGGCGATACCGTCATCATTACCGCAAGCATCGGCATCAGCCCGCAGTACCTGGCGATCGGTTCGAGCGGAGGCACCGGCTACACCATCAATGGGGATGGCACGATTAACACCTTCGCGATCTCCGCGTCGCTGCTGTCGAGCGCTGTCGAGCAGACCACTCTGCTTGCGGGCGCCAACCCGAACATGATCTTTCCCGAGGGGACGTACACCTACATCTCCCAGCCTGGGCGATCGGATATCGCTGAGCTGACCGGCACGCCGCCGACGCTGCAGCAGGAGATCTCCGCCATCGGGCAGAATCCTGTCTACATCGCTGGAATCGCGGCGGCTCCGCGTATCTATGCCATCAGCCAGGGTCCGCTCTCGTCCACGGGCGTTCCTACGGGCGCAGGGACCGCAGCGGCTATCGAGACGGGCACCAATACGGTTTCAAGCACCTTTACGGTCGGGACCAAGCCGGTTTATGGCGTTATGACGGCCGATGCGCGCCGCGCCTTCGTCATCAACCAGGGATCGAACAACGTTACGGTGATCAATGCTGAGAGCAACGCGCTCGATAGCGGTGTCACGAACGGCACGATCAGCGATTCTGCTGCGGTCGGGCCGGTGTGGGCGGACTTTGCTCCGCCGCTGAATGAGATGGTTGTCGCCAATGAAGGCGATGGCACGACGAACGGCAGCGTGAGCATCTTCTCGATTCCGCTCTGCTCCGCCAACGCGATTGCGAATCCGAATTGCAGCACGACCAATCCGATCGACGCCGTTGGCTTCGGCACCCTGGTCGCGCATATTCCGGTGGGCAAGAATCCGCTGATGATTGCCGCGCTGCAGGATGGCACCCAGGCCTATGTGATCAACCAGGGGGATAGCACGGTCTCCGTGATCAATCTGACGACCAATACGGTGACGGCTACGATTCCGGTGCCGGATACGCCGAACCCGACGTTCATCGCGGCGACTACGGGCACTCCGACGGGCAAGGTGTACGTTACGTCGACGAGTTC
>Ga0302314_10019054_pt1 | contig 11418 bp, 6 predicted proteins | sample III_Palsa_N2_3_FD_200533 | JGI IMG/M metagenome (GOLD analysis project Ga0302314, IMG submission 200533) | Peat permafrost microbial communities from Stordalen Mire near Abisko, Sweden - III_Palsa_N2_3 | ecosystem: Environmental > Terrestrial > Soil > Palsa > Peat permafrost | place: Sweden... | reverse complement strand
CCTGGACGCCACCCCCGTTGCGCGCGTCATATCAGCTTTTCATCCAGACGACGATGTTTTCAAATAGAGGCGACTTTGATCTTCGCCTTCGTCAATCAGCCGCCGCTGATCACGCGCCAAAACCTCGGGATGGCCCTTCCAGGCCGGCATCGTCGCCAGGTGGTCGAGACAGGCCACGGTTTCGGGCGTCAGACGCTCGCGCTTGTCGCGGACACGCCGCGCGGCGCGCACATAGGTGCCGCGGAACAGGTCCTCGAAAGCGGCGGCGAATTCGGCGTCGGTCATGACGACGACGCTACGCCCTGCGATTCCCTTCGTAAATCCCGAAGGATCCGACCTTGGTGTCAGACGCGCCTGTGATGATGGCGCTCGCGACGACCATGGGCGAGAACGCCATCGACATAGGTGGCCTCACGATGCCGGGCGTGGCGATGATGGCGACCGTGAATGGTCTCGTCCGTCGCCGGACTGTCCGTCGTTAGCGCCCCGGCGGCGACCGGCAAGACCGCTTCCGCGGCCAGCACAGCGGCAGGCTTGGCCGCGGAAGCGGCAGGTATGGTTTGTGTCGAAGCCACGGTCGCGGCCAAGGGCGCCTCCGACGGCACGTCGTATTCCAGCGGGGCCGGTTCCGTCATGCCTGTGAAGGCGGCGGTAATGGCGATATGGCGGACACCCTTCAGCCGCGCCAGGAAGGCCGCCGGATCGGCGAGGTAGGCCGTCGAATGATCACCATCGAACAACAGTTTGCGGGCGCCGACGGGGGCCGGTGCGCAGGCGAAGGTCTGATCCGGGCCGCTATCGAAACTCACCTGGACGCTACTGGCGGTCGGGGCAAAGCTGCAGGCCATTTCGGCGTCGGTGTCCAGCTTGACCACGGCGCCGGCGGGGCCGTGGGTGACACTCAGGGTCACTGGCCCGCCTTTGAACGGCGCCGGCTGGGTAAGGCTATTGCTGCTTTCGAGACTGGCCGTATCGCCGCCATCGGCCGCGGCATGGCGCCATTGCGGGACGACGATGGCATCGGTCACGTACAAGGCGGCCGCAGCCTGGGAGGTCTTGCGGTCCTGCAACCGGTTGATTCCCATGGTCGCGATGACCGCTATGGCGACGACCAGGCCCGCGACCGCGAACAGGCCGGTGTTGAATGAGCGCGGCACCTCCATGTCGCCGTGATAGCTCATCGCGACCACCCGGCGACGGCGCAGGGCCCAGACCAGGGCACCGGCCCAGCCGACGACGGTCACCCCCAGGGCGGCGTTCAATCCGCCTATATAGGCCAGCTTGGGGTGACGCATCCAGGCTGCGACCAACAAGGGTGCGAAGTAGATGACGATAACGCCAAGGATGAGGAAAAACTCGGCCATGTTCGCACCCAATTTATTGCAGATGCGAAGGCTAGGCCGCGGCGCAAAATCTGTCAAATGAAAAGCCCTAAAACCCTTATGCCGTCACGGTTTTGTCACGAATTGAAAAGGTGCCTGGATGCCACCATTCACGACTACCTCGCTGATGTATAAGGGCATTTTTCCGCGCCGCAAAACCTGCGAGATAAGTCCGCGAGGTCAAGAAATTTACACTTTACGGGCGAATCACCGACGCACGATTTGGCAGATCAGGGTTTGGCCGTGGTGACGCGAGTCGCCAGGCCGGGCTTGGGGCGGTGCAAACCGCGCCGGAATTTGACGCACCCGATCCATTTACTGCGCAAAAAAGCCGCTGCCGGCGTCAATGGCGCGCCTCGTACCCCGGCGCGTACTTTCTTAATCATTCTTACCCGTCGTTAACCCTTCTTAACGGCGAAGCGCCTAAACTCGGCGCCATGGAAGACCTCGTCCAGATTGCCCGTTCCGTCGATAGCTTGCGCGTCTATGGCCGTGTCGCCGTGGTCAACGGCCTGCTGATCGAGGCCAAGGGCGGCCTCAGCTACATGCAGGTCGGCGCGCGCTGTGAGATCATCCGCCGCAACGACACGCCGTTGCCGGTCGAGGTCGTCGGCTTCCGCGAGGACCGGGCGCTGATGATGCCATTCGGCCCGGTTGAGGGCGTGACGCCGGGTGCCGAGATCCGCATTTCGGCCGAGGGCGCCAAGGTGCACCCGACCACCGCCTGGCTCGGACGAATCGTCGACAGTTTCGGCAATGCCATCGACGGCCATGGGCCGCTGCCGCAGGGGCCCGAGGGCTACCTGCTCAAGGCCGCGCCGCCGTCGGCCCATACGCGGCAACGCGTCGGCGAGCGGCTGAATCTCGGCGTGCGCGCCATGGACGTCTTCACCACCTGCTGCCGCGGCCAGCGTCTCGGCGTCTTCGCCGGTTCCGGCGTCGGCAAATCGGTGCTGCTGTCGATGCTGGCGCGCAAGGCGACCTGCGATGTCGTCGTCGTCGGTCTGATCGGCGAACGCGGCCGTGAAGTGCGCGAATTCGTCGAAGAGACCTTGGGCGAGGAAGGCCTGCGCCGCGCCATCGTCGTCGTCGCCACCTCGGACGAGCCGGCGCTGAAACGGCGCCAGGCGGCCTATATGACCATGGCCCTGGCGGAGTTTCTGCGCGACCAGGGGCTGGAAGTGCTGTGCATGATGGACTCGGTCACGCGTTTCGCCATGGCCCAGCGCGAGATCGGCCTGGCGACGGGCGAGCCGCCGACGACCAAGGGCTATACGCCGACCTGCTTCGCCGAGCTGCCCAAGCTGCTGGAACGCGCCGGTCCCGGACCGGTTCGGCCGGACGGCACGGCGACGGGCCCGATCACCGCCATCTTCACCGTCCTGGTCGACGGCGACGACCACAACGAGCCGATCGCCGATGCGGTGCGCGGTATTCTCGACGGCCACATCGTGATGAGCCGCTCGATCGCCGAGCGCGGCCGCTTCCCGGCCATCGATGTGCTGAAGTCGATCTCGCGGACCATGCCGGAATGCCAGAAGGTGCCGGAACGCGAGATCGTCCGCCAGGCGCGCAAGGTGCTGTCGTCCTATTCGGACATGGAAGAACTGATCCGCATCGGCGCCTATCGCAAAGGCTCGGATCCGGACGTTGACCGCGCCATCGTGCTCAATCCGGAGATCGAAAACTTTATGCGTCAAGGTAAGGAAGAGTACACGCCTCTTGACGAGTCGTTTACGAATTTGGCGGCAATACTGGCCAAGGTTTAGCGCCCTATCGCGGCCACCCTATCACAAATTTCCGAACGCACGGCGTTCGGCAAGGGCGACCGCCCGCCGCGCACGTTTGCGCGTTAGCCCGCGCGGCACCTGAGCGCAAAAAATGAAATGGAGCGTAGCGTAATGACCAAGTGGGCCAAATCGCTTATCCGACTGTCGACCTTCGAGGTGGAGTCCCTGCAGAAGCGCCTGGCTGAAGTCGTCACCCGCCGCACCCATGCCGAAATGAAGGTCGCCACGATCGACGTCGAGTACGAGCTCGAATGCGTCAAGGCCTCCGCCGATCCGCACCTGGCGCGCCATCTGCCGGCCTACAAGCACGGCCACAAGCTGCGCCGCGATACCCTCGCCTGCGAACTCGACCTGATCGTGCGCGAAGAGGACGGCGTCCGCGACAGCCTGAGCCAGGCGTTCGAGGACCTGAAGAAGTTCGAGCACGTCGCCGAGGTGACCAAGCTCAATCGCATCGCCGCCGAAAAGAAGGTCGAAAATGCGATGCTCGACGAAGTTTCGCTGCGCATTTCTCAGCGGGCCTGATGCTAAACCGGCGGGCCTGGTTGGCCGGCGCCGCAGGCGTTTTCGCCGCGCCAAGCGCGATCGCCCAACAGGCCCCCCTGCCCTCTTTGAAGTCTCTGGCCTCTTTGAAGTCCCTGGCCCCTTTGAAGTCCCTGGCCTCTTTGAAGTCTCTGGCCCCTTTGAAATCTCTGGCGCCGTGGCCGCTCGGCACCTGCGTACAGACCCCGCAGTTGAACGACCCGCAATGGGTGCAGTTGGCGACCACGCACTTCAACCGCTTGACGCCCGAATTCGAAATGAAGATGGAGACCGTCCTGCAAGCGGATGGCTCCCTGCGTTTCGAACGGCCGGACAGCCTCGTCGCCTTCGCCAAGGCGCACGGCATGGCCGTGCACGGACACTGCCTGATCTGGTACGCCGAGGACGGCGGCCGCTTCCGTGAGCTCGACGGCAACGCCTTTCTCAACGCCTATGTCGACTATATCCGCAACGTCATGGGTCGCTATGCCGGTTTCATCCGCACATGGGACGTGGTCAACGAGCCGGTGACCGACGAAGGCTCAAGCCTGCGCGACTGCCTGTGGTCGCAAAAGCTGGGCGAGGACTATATCGGCCTGGCTTTCACGGCGGCGCACCAAGCCGATCCCCACGCCGTGCTGCTGATGAACGAGTATAATCTCGAATATACGCCGAAGAAGCGTGCCACCTTGCTGCGCGCCGCCGAACGGGCGCTGAAGAACGGCGCACCGCTGCACGGCATCGGCACCCAGACCCATATCGGCGGTGACGTCCCACCGGGCGCCATCCGCGCGGCGATCCGCGATATCGTCTCGCTGGGCCTGAAGATCCACGTCTCGGAAATCGATATCACCTTGCACGAGGACCGCCCGGTCAACGCCGTCGAACCGCGTGTCGACCAACTCCGCGTGCTCGACGAACTGGTGCAGGCCTATCATGACGTTCCGGCCGCCCAGCGCGTCGGCATGACGTTCTGGGGCGTGCGCGACAGCGACAGTTGGCAGAACGCCGGACCGCATCCGCGTCCGATCTTCGACGAACCCCTGCTGTTCGACCGGTTCGGCCGGCCCAAGCCCCTGGCGCGCGAACTGGCGCGCGATTTGGCCCGCCAATCAGCCAAGCCGCTGCGGGGATAGGTCCGCCTCCCGAAGGCGTTTCAATTGTGACACGATCAATTCAAAATTAACCGTTCTTGGTAATATTTAGCGGAAAGGACCCAAAACGCGGTCCGAACGCCCCACGTTAAACGCTTCCATCGCACCGATTTGTTTTCGAACAATCCAGGGCTCGCAGCCCTGGGGTATGCGCGCGCCTGTGTCGAACGCGGACAAGACGAACGCTGCAGTATGCGGCCCAGGGATGGAGTACCGGTATGACGAACGCGGCGCATGGACTTGAAGCCCCGAAGCTCTTGAACCGGCGACACTCTGCCCGGTCGCGACGCATCGGCGTGGTCAGCTACGGCGTCATCGCGCTCGCACTGGCAACGGGCGCCGCCCACGCCCAGGTCGTGGTGACGCACGGCAACCCTTACGGCGCCGACCAGGAACAAGGGGCCGCCGGCGCCGCCGGCAAGGACAACCAGGGACGGCCCAATTGCGGCACGGGCCCTGGGGCGCCCGGCAATGCTGGCCCGAACCGTCCTGACGGCAACTTCACCTATGCGCCAAACCCGGCCACGACCTATAACGGCGACGTCGTCATTATCGGCAGCAATGGCGGCAGCGGCGGCAATGGCGGCAACGACCCGTTCAATGGCGGCTGTGTCTACAATGGCGGCGACGGCGGCGCGGGCGGCAACGGCGGCAATGTGTCGATAACCGTCAATCCGGGCGCCAACGCACCGGCCGGTGGCTACATGGTCGGCAATACCGGGATCATCGGCTACGCCGATGGCGGTAACGGCGGCGACGGCGGCTTTGCGACCTACAAGACGTTCGACGGCGGCAATGGCGGCGTGGGCGGCAACGGCGGCAGCGTCACGCTGGTCAACAATGCTGCCCTCGATATTGTCGGGGGCCCCACCGCCTTCGGCATCGTCGCCCAGGCCACGGGCGGCCAGGGCGGCGCCGGCGGGATCGCCTACAACGGCAACAGCGGTTCACTCGGCGGCAGTGGCGTCGCCGGTGGCAGCGGCGGCAATATCTTCATCACCAACAATGCCTTCATTACGACCAATGGCGGCATGGGCATCGTCGCCCAGACCATCGGGGGTTTCGGCGGTGATGCCGGCACCAACGCCTATGGCTTTGGCGGCGGCGGCGGCTTCGGCGGCAATGGCGGAACGGTCGGGATCACCAATTCCGGCGCGATCACCATCGGCAGCGCCAGCTGGTCCGACTGCTCGACCTCGGGGCAAGGCGGCTGCAATCCGACGACCGTCGGGGCGATTGCAGCGCAATCGGTCGGCGGCGGTGGCGGCAATGCCGGCGCCGCGGCTGGCCTGCACGCGCTGGGCGCCAGCGGCGGGTTCGCCGGCAACGGCGGGAATGTCAGCGTCACCAACCTCAATTCCCTCAGCATATATGGCTCGTCCTCGATCGGCGTGTTCGCGCAGTCGGTCGGCGGCGGCGGCGGCGAAGGCGGCCTGGCGACGGCCAGCGGACACAAGTCCGTGGCGATCGGCGGCAGCGGCGGTGGCGGCGGCAACGGCAACGGCGGTGCGGTCGCGCTCGTCAACACCGGCACGATCTGCACCGGTAATGCGTGCCTGCCCGGCCAGAGCGCTATAGCGAATAACGAAAATAGCGCCGGCGGCGCATTCGGCCTGTTCGCCCAGTCGATCGGCGGCGGCGGTGGTACCGGCGGCTACGCCAAGGCGACATCGAAGACTATTTTCGGCGGATCGGCGCACGCCACGGGCGGCAGCGGCGGTAGCGGCGGTAGCGGCGGCCTCGTCACCATCCTCAACAGCGGTTCGATCCATACGGTCGAGCTCAGCTCGGCCGACATCTTCGCCCAGTCGGTCGGCGGCGGCGGCGGCAATGCTGGCGGCGCCCTGGCTATGGCCACGGCCTTCTTCGGCGACTCGACCTCGATCGCCCATGGCGGATCGGGCGGCGGCGGCGGCAATGGCGGCACAATCGCCGTCAATTGCAGCGCCTTCAGCGTCCTGTCGCGCAACACCGCGGCGTGTAACGGCATCGGCACGATGCCCGGGCCCGCTTCGGGCGCCCAGCTCTCCACGGCCGGCTTCTCCTCGGCCGGCATCTTTGCCCAGTCGGTCGGCGGCGGCGGCGGCAGCGGCGGCTATGCGGTCGCACTTTCCGCCGGCTTCTTCGGTTCGTTCTCGATGGCGCTGGGCGGCTCCGGCGGCAATGGCGGGCAAGGCGGGGCGGTCTATGCCGGCACCGGCGGCGTTTCGATCACCACCCAGGGCATGGATTCGCAGGGTATCATCGCCCAGTCGATCGGCGGCGGCGGCGGCCAGGGCGGTTCGGCGATCGATGCCTCGCTGGCGGTCAACGCGGCGATCGCGCTCGGTATCGGCGGCACCGGTGGCTCAGGCGGCTCGGGCTCGGCCGTCACGGTCGAGAACGAAGGCGGGGCGATCACCACCTCAGGGGCCTATTCGCAAGGCCTGATGGCGCAGTCCATCGGTGGCGGCGGCGGCGCGGGCGGATCGTCGATCAGCTTCGCCGCCGGCTTCGACGACGCCGCGGTCTCGCTGGCCGTCGGCGGCCGCGGCGGCGGCGGCGGCCAGGGCGCCGCGGTCACGGTCTTCAACGAGGCCGGCCAGGCCGACGAGGTCGCGGGATTTGCACCCTACGGCTCAGGCACGATCACCACTAACGGTTACGGCTCCAGCGCCATCCTCGCCCAGTCGATCGGCGGCGGCGGCGGCAACGGCGGCTACACGATCGCCGGATCGATCTCGCTCGGCGCCGGCAGCGCCAACAGCATCGGCGGCCCCGGCGGCAATGGCGGCTTCGGCGGCACGGTCAGCGTGCAGAACAGCGGCGCGCTGATCACCACAGGCGGTGGAGCTGCGGCCCTGCAGGCCCAGTCGATCGGCGGCGGCGGCGGTAACGGCGGCTTCGCCGTCGCCGGCAGCTATGGCGGCATCCTCAGCGCCAGTATCGGCGTCGGCGGTTCCGGCGGCAATGGCGGCACCGCCAGCGCTGTCGTCGTGGCCAACACCGCCAATATCACCGCGAACGCCGTCGGCAGCGGCGATGCCGGCGGCATCCTGGCGCAATCGATCGGCGGCAGTGGCGGCAGCGGCGCGTTCGCCATCGCCGGCGCCCTGAGCGACACAGCATCGGCTTCCCTGTCCGTCGGCGGCAACGGCGGCAATGGCGGCACAGCCTCCGCGGTCACCGTCAGCCAGTCGGGCAGCACCACGGTCACGGGGGATCTGTCGTCCGGCATCCTGGCGCAAAGCCTGGGCGGACACGGCGGTACGGGCGGCTTTGCGGTCGCCGGCGGCTATAGCGGCGGGCTCGGCCTGTCGGCGGCGATCGGCGGCGACGGCGGCCATGGCGGCACAGCCGGCACGGTTTCGGTGAGCCTGGCCAATGCCGGCCAGTCGGTATCGACGGCGGGCGGCCAATCGGACGGCATCGTCGCCCAGTCGATCGGCGGCAGCGGCGGCAATGGCGGCTGGGCCTTTTCGGCCGCGATCAACGGGCTGGCCTCGGTCGACATTTCGCTCGGCGGGTCGGGCGGCGCGGGCGGCAGCGCAGGCTCGGCCGATGTCGACACGGCCCAGGCGGTCACGACCGACGGCCTGCTCTCCGCGGGCATCCTGGCGCAATCGATCGGCGGCAACGGCGGCAGCGGTGGCTTCAGCGCCGCCCTGGCCGGATCGACCATCGCCGCGCCCGCCATCGCCGTCGGCGGCTACGGCGGCAATGGCAGTACCGCCAATACGGTCAGCGTCACGGCCGACGGCCTGATCACCACCGAAGCCGACGACTCGACCGGCATCATCGCCCAGTCGATCGGCGGCAGCGGCGGTAATGGCGGGTCGGCCTTCTCCGGCGCGTTGGCCACCGGCATTCCCGATTTCAAGCTGTCGATCGGCGCGGCGGGTGCGACCGGCGGCACCGGCGGCATCGGTCAAGCGGCCAACACCGTCACGGTCAACAGTATCGGCGGCATCAAGACCGAAGGCCTCGATTCGATCGGCATCATCGCCCAATCGATCGGTGGCGGCGGTGGCAACGGCGGCAATGCGGCGGCCTTCAGCGTCTCCGGCGGCGGCGGCAACAGCAAGAACACCTCGGTTTCGGCCTCGGTGGCGATCGGCGGCGCGGGCGCCGCCGGCGGTAACGCCAACACCGTCAACGTCATGCAATCGGGCAACCTCACTACAGGCGCGCCGGTTACGCCCGGCACGGCAGGCAGCGGCGACCAGTCGATCGGCATTCTCGCCCAATCGATCGGCGGCAGCGGCGGCAATGGCGGGTCGGCCTATACCAACGCCATCTCCGGCACGGCCTCGGTGGCGGTCTCGGTCGGCGGCGGCGGCGGGGCCGGCGGCAATGGCGGCATGGTCCTGGTCAATTTCAACCCCTATGAATATACCGCCTCGTATACGGACCTGATCAAGGCATTCGGCACCAATGCCGACGCCGCCATCCAACACTATATCTCCAACGGTATCGTCGAGGGCCGGATCGCCAACGGCTTCAATGTCGAACAATACCTGGCGAACTATAGCGACCTGCAGGCGGCGTTCGGCGACAATACGTCGGCGGCGGCCTATCACTTCCTGACCAACGGCTTCAATGAGGGCCGTACCGACCAGCCCCTGGCCGGTGTCGCGGCAGTTCCGAACCTCATCGACGGATCGATCACCACCTATGGCAACGAGGCCTCGGCCGTTTACGCCCAGTCGATCGGCGGCGGCGGCGGCAATGGCGGCTGGTCGGAAGCCGACGCCTCCAGCAACAAATACGCGGTCTCGGTCGCCGTCGGCGGCTTTGGCGGCGATGGTGGTAGCGGCAGCACCGTCCTGGTCGTCGAGGACAACGGTACGCTGACCACGCACGGCGCGCAATCGACCGGCATCTTCGCCCAGTCGGTCGGCGGCGGCGGCGGTGACGGCGGCGCGGCCAGCGCCTCATCTACCGGACAGCAGGGCGGCGCCATAACGGGCGGCGCCGCTTCCTACAGCGGCAGCGGTTTCGCCCAGCAGACCAATACCGGCGGCGTGGTCTCCATGGCGGCGCAAATGGCCACGTCCGGCTCGGGCTCGGACAGCGACGAGGACGACAACGGCGCGGCGGGTTCGCTGACCATCGGCGGGGCCGGCGGGGCTGGTGGCAGCGGCGGCCAGGTCGCCGTCGAAACCAGCGACGTGATCACCACCAGCGGCGCCCTGTCCGACGGCGTGTTCGCTCAGTCGGTCGGTGGCGGCGGCGGCAATGGCGGATCCAGCACCGCCAATGCGTCCGGCGGCAACTATTCCGGCGCGATCAGCCTGGGCGGCACGGGCGGTGTCGGCGGCAACGGCAGCAATGTCGAGGTGGCCAGCCGCAACGCGATCGCGACCTCCGGCGTCGAGTCGGTCGGCATCTTCGCGCAATCCGTGGGCGGCGGCGGCGGCAACGGCGGCGCATCCTCCAGTTCGGCGTCTTCGGGCGGCACCGCGGCGATCAGCTTCGGCCTGGGCGGCTCGGGTGGTGGCGGCGGCACAAGCGGCACCATCCTGGTCTTCAACAGCGGCTCGATCGCTACCCTGGGCACCGATTCAGCGGGCATCTTCGCCCAGTCCGTCGGCGGCGGCGGCGGCAATGGCGGAGCGGTGACAAGTTCCGCCTCCGCGGCGGCGGCCAGCAGCAGCGAATCCTCGTCGACCAGCGCCGGCAGCCGTGACGGCGCGGCCAACGGCACTTCGAACGACAGCGCCAATTCGGCGGAATCCGGCCACAATGGCTCCGGCAGCCAGGGCGAGGCCGGCGCCGACGGCGGCTATGCGCTGGGCATGAGCCTGGGCGGCGAAGGCGGTTCTGGCAGCGCCGGCAATACGGTGGCGGTGTCGAACACCGCTTCGATCACCACGGGCAGCGCCGCCAACCCCTCTGCCAGCGTCAATTCGGCGGCGATCTTCGCCCAGTCGGTCGGCGGCGGCGGCGGCAATGGCGGCTCCAGCAGCATGAACGCCAGCGGCGGCAAGGCCAGCGTCGCCCTGTCATTGGGCGGCAACGGTGGTGGTGCGGGCGCGGGCGGCACCGCCCAGGTCTTCCAGACCGGCGGTTCGCTGACCACCTACGCCGCCAATTCCAGCGGCATCTTCGCGCAATCGGTCGGCGGCGGCGGCGGCAATGGCGGTTCGTCCAGCTCGACCACCGGCGCGGGCGGTTCGGCTTCAGTCGCGCTCAGCCTGGGTGGATCGGGCGCGGGCGGCGGCGCGGGCGGCGAAGTCGAGGTCTGCGGCAGCCTGTCGGGCGCGGATTGCGGCGCCGTGATCGCCGGCGGCGCCATCACCACTTCGGGCGCCCTCTCCTACGGAATCTTCGCTCAGTCGGTCGGCGGCGGCGGCGGCAGTGGCGGCGCCTCCAGCGCGGCGGCGACGGCCGGATCCGGCAGCGGCGACGGCCAGGCCGACAGCGGCGGCAATGGCGGATCGGATTCATCGACGTCGAGCGGTGTCGCTGTGGGCCTGAGCCTCGGCGGCACGGGCGGCGGCGGCGGCAATGGCGCGACGGTCGAGGTGGCCAACGGCGACGCCGTCACCACCTCCGGCGACCAGGCGACGGCCATCTTCGCGCAATCGA
>Ga0302314_10019053_pt1 | contig 11418 bp, 7 predicted proteins | sample III_Palsa_N2_3_FD_200533 | JGI IMG/M metagenome (GOLD analysis project Ga0302314, IMG submission 200533) | Peat permafrost microbial communities from Stordalen Mire near Abisko, Sweden - III_Palsa_N2_3 | ecosystem: Environmental > Terrestrial > Soil > Palsa > Peat permafrost | place: Sweden... | reverse complement strand
CACGGGTGCCTGGCCGTTCGGCGGGCCGAACGTTTCCGGCTGGCCGAACCCGGCCGGCCGGCCGAAGCCGTTCGGCGGCGCCTGGCCGCCTTGCTGTCCGTACGCGTCCGGCTGGCCGTTGCCGTTGGGCAGCCCGTACCCATTGGGCTGGCCGTTGCCGTTCGGCGTCCCGTACGCGTTCGGCTGGCTGTATCCGTTGGCCGGGCTGTATCCGTTGGCCGGGCTGTATCCGTTGGCCGGGCCGTATCCGTTGGGCTGGCCGCTGCCGTTGGGCTGCCCGTACCCGTTGGCCGGACCGTAGCCGTTCGGCGCGGCCTGCCCGCCTTGCTGGCCGTACCCGTTGGCCTGCCCGTATCCGTTGGCCGGACCGTAGCCGTTCGGCCCGGGCTGGCCGCCCTGGGGGCCGAAGCCACCCGGCGGCGGGCCGTAACCGCCCTGCTGCCCGTACCCCTCGGAAACGCCGTACCCAGATAGACCAGGCGACACCGGGGGGAAGTCACCGGGGCGCTGTCCCTGATAGCCATTCAGCCCTTGACCGGGCAGGCCGGCCGGACCCGGGCCGCCGTCAGCCGACGGCTGGCCCGGGTAGCCGGCGAAGGGCGGCTGCCGCGGGTAACCGCCGGGCTCCTGCCCCGGGTAGCCGGGCGCTCCCGGCCCGCCGGGGGCCCCGGCCGACGGCGGCGTCAAGCCGCCGGGCTGACCATAGAACCCCGGGCTCGAGGTGTACCCCGGGCTCGGGGCTGAATATCCGTTGGGCGACCCGTTATAGCCGTTCGGCGCCCCGGCCTGCGGGCCGTAGCCGCCTGGCCCCTGCTGGCCGCCTGAGCCGTAACGGCCCGGGCTCGGGTAGCCCTGGCTCTCGTAACCCTGACCCTGGTTGCCTTGGCCCTGGTTGCCTGGTGCGGACCCGTTCGCGGGATAGCCGCCGTTTCCCTGGCCGGTTGCCGCGCCGCGACCGGAGTCGCCGCTCCCGCCGGCGTCAGAGCCGGGACCGAGAGCGCGGGCGGTGTGGCGGCCTTGCCGCGCGGGAGTGCCGGGGCCGCCGGAGCCACCCGGCGCGCTGGGACCGCTCAGCCCGCCGGGGCCGCCTGGTGCGCTGGAACCGCCCGCCGCGCTGGCGGCGTTCTGGCCACTCGCGTCCCAGGGTGCCTGGCCTTGCCCCGGGGGCGCCTGCTTGGCCGGGGTGGCGAACCAGGAGCTCGGCTGGCGCTGACCCGCCCCGGCGCCCGCCGGGGCGCCGTCGGCCGACGGCCCGTAGCCTCCGGTGCCGTCGCCGGCCGGCCGGTTCTGCTCGGTGCCGCCCGGGGCCGAGCCGTCGCTCGCGTCACCGGCCGGCGCCGCCGGAGGCAGCGCGGCCGGGAGAGCCCGTACCCGGCGCGGGGGTCCGCCCGGCGGGTACTGTCCGCCGGGCGTGGACGCGGGCGTATCTGACGCAGACGACATGACTAGCTAATCCGTTCTTGCTGCCGCGGCATGCGGCGCTGCATGACAAGGGGTGCCATGACACAAACCGCATGCCGTAATCCCCGAAGCCAACTGTCAGACGAAGCCGTTCCGGCTAAGGCTAGCCGGATCGGGCTCGCCCCGCGGCAGCGAGACATCCCCGGTCACGTCGGCCGCGAGCCGGATCTGGTCGCCATCAACCAGCCTGACCTCGGTATAGGGCATTACCCGGTCGCCGTTGACGAAGGTGCCGTTGGTCGACCCCTCGTCCCGGATAATGGCCCGCCCGCCGTCGTCGACCACCACGGTCGCGTGCTTGCGCGAGACATTGTCGTATTCGCCGAACGCGGCGGCGACCAGGGACTGGGCCGGGTCGCGCCCAAGGATGACGGAGGTGCCGGCGGGGACGTCGACGTTTCCCGTGGGGAACGCGATCCGCAGTACCACCATTGAGGGACGCCGTCGCGCGCCGGGCAGTGGCTGCCGACACTGCATGCAGACTACGTCGGCGGGGTCCTGCACAATCGCGCCGCAGTTCGGGCAGGCGGGCCTGCTGTCGCCTGGCCGAATGTACTGCTGCGACACCGTCGGCGACGGTATGTCGTCGTCAGGGTATGAGGCGTGCGGCAAGTTGGAGCCACACCGGAAGCAGATAAGGTCCTCCGGCTGCACCCCGATGCCGCAGTTTGGGCAGGTCAGGATCGCCATCTCCTCGTTCGAAGCCGGTAAGCCGTTGCCAGCTACCATACCGCCCGAGGGGCGGTTGGCTCTAGGTATCGCGCAGCGCGCAGCCATAACCCTGAATCCCGCCTCGTCAGGGGCTTGCGCGGGGCGGTCGCCGCGGCCGGGAATCGCCGGTTTTCCCGGCCGGCCTGGTCGCCGCGCCTAGCCCGCACGGGGGAGCGGAGCCTGGGCATGACTAGTTCTCTAGGCGGCTGTTGAACGGGGAAGCTCAAGAGGTCACGGGTCAGGGTCTGCCCCGTCGGTTTCTGTGTCATTTCTGAGTCGCCTGGTGTCAGTGCGAGGTAGCCTTCGCTCAGTTCCACAGGCCATATGGGCCTAGCCCATCTGAGGCAGACCGGGTCATTTCGGTCGAAGTTCAGGGTGATTCCCGGTGAATGCCGGGTGGGGGGCTGCCGATTGATGATTATATGTCCCTACCCGTATTTGTAGCGCTAGCTGGAAGAGTTGCCCTGTGCTGGTCCAGGTTGCCCTTGAAGCTGCGAGGTGTGAGCGCAGTGCGTAGACGTTCGATGACTAATGGAAACGGCGGTCCCCAGACCCCGGCTTCCGGCCTGCCCCTCAACGGAGCGGCAGGCTCGTCTCAGGGTGGCCCCCTCGCCGTCGGTGCTGGCCAGAATGGCTCAGCAACTGGCTTCCCGGGCGGGCCCAACGGCCCCGCCACGGGACCGGGACCGTCGGCTCAGCCAGGCCTGCCCGTTCCGATGTCGCCGCCCCGCCGTACCGGCGCAACGCCGCCGCGCGGCAACGCCGCCGCGTCGTCCGTGCGCAAGGGCTCACCGCTGTCCATCAGCAACTGGCGCGTGCGCTGGCGGCTGGTAGCGATCATCGCCGTCCCGACGGTCACCGCCCTCATCCTCGGCGTGATCCAGATCGTCGGCTCGGTCAACAACTACTCGTCGGGCAAGCGCATCCAGGACCTGGCGAGCGTCAACTCCCTCGTGGTCCAGGGCATCGGCGCCCTTTCCAACGAGCGGGACGACACCGCCGGCTACGTCGCCGCGGGCAAGCCCGCCTCGCTGCTCGCCGTGGTCAACAAGGACCAGGCCGCGACGACCGCGATCACCGACCAGATCAACGCCCAGGCGCAGGCGATCGACACCGGCAGCGGCTACCGCGCCCAGACCGTCCTCGACCTGAGCAACGGCGTGCAGGCCGGCATCACCGACCTCAAGTACATCCGCCAGGCCGCGATCGACACGAAGTCGCCCGCCCTGTCGGTGATCTCGAACTACGACCGCCTCATCCAGGCCTTCATCACCTTCAGCAACGACGTCGCGGCCGGCACCGGCAACGCCACGCTCCAGTCCGACGTCTCGGTGCTCAACTCGCTGCTGCGCATGGAGGACGACGCCTCCCTGCAGCGCGCCTATCTCTACCAGGCGCTGGAGAGCACGCCGCCGGACCTGACTCCCGGCGCCCTGACGCAGCTGAACCAGGCGATCGCGCAGCAAGAGGCGGACACCGAGCAGTTCAGCACGGTCGCCTCGGTCGCCGAGCAGCAGACGCTGAACAACACCGTCGCCGGCCCGGGAGTTGACGAGGCCAACAGTGCGGAGAAGCTGGCCATCGCCACGGCCGGCGGGAAGCTGCAGATCGGCACGCAGCAGACCTGCGCGAGCGACACCCCGGCCCAGTGCTGGAACGCCACCCAGACGTCCGAGATCACGCAGATGCGCGTGGTCAGCAGCGGCCTAGTCGACCAGATCACGGCCCAGGCCAACTCGCTCGAGAAGTCGGCGCTGCGCAGCGCGATCTTCGTCTCGGTCGTGACCCTGGTCCTGCTGCTCCTGGTCCTGCTGATCACCACCTTCGTGGCCCGCTCGATGATCCGCCCGCTGCGGCGGCTGCGCGCGGAGGCCCTCGAGGTCGCCGGGAGCAAGCTGCCCGATCTGGTCCGCCGGCTGAGCGAGAGCGAGGGCGGCGACGCGTCGGCCGAGATCGAGCCGATCGGCGTCAACTCGACCGACGAGATCGGTGAGGTGGCGCGGGCCTTCGACCAGGTACACCGGGAAGCGGTCCGGCTGGCCGCCGACGAGGCGATGCTCCGCGGCAACCTCAACGCGATGTTCGTCAACCTGTCGCGCCGCAGCCAGTCCCTGATCGAGCGCCAGCTCTCCCTGATCGACAACCTGGAGCAGACGGAACAGGACTCCGACCGGCTGTCGAGCCTGTTCCGCCTGGACCACCTGGCCACCCGTATGCGCCGCAACTCGGAGAACCTGCTGGTTCTGGCCGGTCACGAGGCCGCGAGCCGGCGCTGGAGCCAGCCCGTCGCGCTGGTCGACGTGCTCCGCGCGGCGATCTCCGAGATCGAGCAGTACGAGCGTGTCGTGCTCAACGTGCAGCCGGGAATCCAGGTCGTCGGCCAGGCCGTCAACGACGTCGTGCACCTCGTCGCCGAGATCGTGGAGAACGCGACCACGTTCTCGCCGGAAGACACTCAGGTGTACGTGACCGGCCAGCCGCTGACCAGCGGTGGCGTGCTCCTCGACATCACCGACAACGGCGTGGGAATCTCCGAGCAGGAGATGGCCCACGCGAACTGGCGACTGGACAACCCGCCGGTCGTCGACGTCGCCGTCTCCCGCCGAATGGGCCTGTTCGTGGTCGGCCGCCTGGCCGCCCGGCACGGTGTCAGGGTCCGGCTGCGGCACGCGCAGTCCGGCGGCCTCACCGCGCTCATCTGGCTGCCCGAGACGGTCGCCGCGCCGGAGTCGGCGCAGCCGCTCGGTCGGCTCCGCAAGTTCGAGGCCGACGACTACGGCCCCGCACCGTCCCTGTCCGCCCCGCCGCCCGCGGCCCCTCCGGTGCAGGCGCCGGCTCCGGCCGGTTTCAGCGGCGCGGCCGCTACCGCGTCGCGTATCCCGCGGCTGGGCGGCAACGGGAATGGCGCAGGCAACGGGAACGGCAACGGCAGCTTCGGTACCTTCGGCGGCGTGCCCAACGGCATGCCCGGACCGAACGGGTTGGCTGGACCGAACGGATCCAACGGGTCTAACGGCTCGAACAGGTCCGGCGCTCCGAACGGGTCGAATGGGTCGAACGGCACCATTGAGGCTCCCGGCGGTCCGCTGCCCGTGCGCCAGCCCGGTGCTAACCCGCTGGGGCCGGTCGGCGGTTCGGCGTTCGGCGGCGGCGATTCGGCCTTCGGCGGCGAGCCCGCTTTCGGTGACGATGACTTCGGCGGTAGTGACTTCGGGTCCGGTGACTTCGGCACCACGCGGATGCCGGCTCTCGGCGGCGATGGCGGGGCGGCGGGCACCGGTCCCGGCACCGTGATCGTGCCGAGCCCGGCCAACGGGTCGGGAACCGGCGTCAGCGGATCCGACGGAAGTCAGGTGACGATACCGCCGGCGGCCGGGGCAACCCATGACCAACGCCTGCCGATCTTCGACTCGCTAGAATCAGACTGGTTCCGGCGGAGCGGCAAGCCGGTCGGCCCGAACGCGGCCTCGGCCACGGCAACGGCGACGGTCACGCAGCCGAGCTGGAACTCCCCGGCCGATGAGGGATACCGCGCCGCACGTGTCGCGGCGTCCCCTGAGGCGGGGGAGAACACGACGGCAGGGCTGCCCAAGCGCGTGCCGCGGGCCAACCTGGTGCCCGGGTCGGTCGGCAGCGGCAGCGGCGACGAGACCACGGAGAGCGCGCCACCTGTCCGGTCGGCGGATACGATCCGCAGCCGGATGTCGAGCTTCCAGCGCGGCGTGCGCGAAGCGCGCTCCGCGTCATCCCAGAACGAGGAGCCATAAGACGGATGAAATCCACGGATAGAGATACCAGAACCCGAGGAGGAGCCTGTATGAACGGGCGAGAAGGGGAGCGCGCGTGAGCACGCCAGGACGCCCGGTCCAGGACCTCAGCTGGCTGATCACGAACTTCGTGGAGCGGGTCCCGGACGTGGCCCATGCGGTCGTCGTGTCTTCGGACGGACTCCCGCTCGCATTCTCCGCCGGGTTCCCGCAGGAGCGAGCGGACCAGCTCGCGGCCGTGACGTCAGGCCTTACCAGCCTGACTCAGGGCGCTTCCCGGGTCTTCGAGGGCGGCGCGGTCGTGCAGACCGTCGTGGAGATGCAGCGCGGCGTGCTCGTCATCATGGCGATCAGCAACGGCGCCAGCCTGGCCGTGCTCGCCGCGTCGACCTGCGATCTCGGCCTGGTCGCCTACGAGATGACCCTGCTGGTAGAGCGGGCGGGCCGGGTCCTCACACCCGCCGCGCGCGGCGGCATCATGCAGGGCGCGATTCCAGGAGACGGGCGGCGATGATGACAGCAGGAACCCACATCTGTGGGAGGCGTGGTGGCGGGGCTCGGCCGCGGCGGTGACGACCGCGGCGGCTCGCCCGGGTGGCAGGGACCCGGCAGGGCTCAGCCGTGGGACGAAGCACCGCCACAGCGCCAGTCGTATCCCCCTGCCCAGCAGCAGTTTCCTGCTGAGGAGGAATCCGGCTCAACTCGGCTAGTCCGGCCGTACACCGTCACCGGCGGCCGGACCCAGCCGAGGTACAAGCTCGCGCTCGAGGCATTGGTGACCGCGAGCGTGTACGAGCCGCGTGACCTGTCGGTGCTGGCACCCGAATGCCAGGCGATTCTGCAGTTCTGCCTGGACTGGCGCTCCGTCGCCGAGATCTCAGCTGTGCTACGGATGCCGCTCGGTGTGGCGCGGATCCTCGTCGCGGACATGAGCGCGGACGGCCTCGTGCGCATCCACCAGCGTGACGATTCAGAAGGCCGCCCAGACCTTAATTTGCTCGAAAGGGTGCTTAGTGGACTCCGTAAGATCTAGCGTCGCCCGGCCGCACGGAGGCGGCGACGCTTCGGCGATGACTTCAGTGAAGATCGTCGTCGCTGGCGGTTTTGGCGTTGGCAAGACGACCTTCGTCGGCTCGGTGTCGGAAATTACACCGCTGACCACCGAGGCCGTCATGACCGTGGCGTCTACCGACGTCGACGACCTTTCTCACGTTCCCGACAAGAACACCACCACGGTGGCGATGGACTTCGGCCGGATCACGCTGGAGAAGGACCTGGTGCTCTACATGTTCGGTACCCCCGGACAGCACCGGTTCTGGTTCATGTGGGACGACCTGATCCAGGGCGCCATCGGCGCGGTGGTGCTCGTTGACACCAGGCGGCTCGCCGACTCGTTCCCCGCGGTTGACTACTTCGAGGCGAGTGGGCTGCCGTTCGTGATCGGCATCAACGGGTTCCACGGGCAGTTCCCGCACCGCAGCAACGATGTGCGTGAGGCGCTCGCGATCCCGTCGACGGTCCCCGTCATCCCCTGCGACGCGCGTAACCGCGAGTCGACCAAGGCCACCCTGGTGACCCTGGTCGAGCACGCGATGTCGATGCAGGCGGCCAGTCGCTACTAGCGGGCGGGGCGGCCAGATTCCGGCGTGGGGGGCAATCGCCCCCCATTCCCACTGATTTCAGGCATGGGGGGCTCCCGCCCCCCATTCCCCCCGGGTCCCGCCCACTGGTCTTGTGGCGGCGTCCCTAGTCTTGTGATCTCCCCGTCGGCAGAATGAGGGGAGACCGGAGGCAGGGAGGCATTTGGTGACCGAGCGTTACTTCACGACAAGCACCGCGTTCCTTGAGGCGCTCGCCGAGGCAGGCGTTGAGTACATCTTCGCTAACCTCGGCAGCGATCACCCCGGCATCATCGAGGCCCTCGCGCAGGCCCGGGCCGAGGGCCGGGACGGCGAGTTCCCCGCGCTGATCATCTGCCCGCACGAGATCGCCGCGCTCAGCGCCGCGCACGCGCAGGCCCTCGTCAGCCGCAAGCCGGCCGCGGTCATCGTGCACGTAGACGCGGGCACGCAGAACATGGGCGGCGCGATTGGCAACGCGATGCGCGGCCGGGTTCCCGTCCTCGTCTTCGCCGGCACCGCCCCCTACACCCTGCGCGGTGAACTCCCCGGCAGCAGGAACGAGTTCATCCACTGGATCCAGGACGTCCACGACCAGCGCGGCATCATGCGCGGCTACGTGAAGTACGACAACGAGATCCGCACCGGCCGCAACGTGAAGCAGCTGGTGCACCGCGCGCTGCAGATCGCGATGAGCGAGCCGGCCGGCCCGGTCTACCTGACCGGCCCCCGCGAGGTCATGGAAGAGCCGCTCGAGCCGGACGTCGTTGACTCGGCCGACTACCGGCCGGTCGAGCCCGCGGCCCTGACCGCGGACGTCACCGCCGAGATCGCCACCGCCCTCGCCGCCGCGCGCAAGCCGCTGATCATCACCGGGCACCTAGGCCGCGACCCCGAGGCGGTGCCGGCCCTCGTCGACCTCTGCGACCTGCTCGCGATCCCCGTCCTCGAGTCGGCCTCGTTCCGCATGAACTTCCCGGCCGACCACCCGATGCACCTGGGCTGGCAGTTCACCACGGTCGAGCAGAACGAGGCCCTCGCCGCGGCGGACGTGGTACTCGTGCTCGACAGCGACATCCCGTACATCGAGTCGAACAGCAAACCGTCCCCGGGCGCGGCCATCTACGTGATCGACATCGACCCGCTCAAGTCGGGCATGTCGCTGTGGCACGTCCCGGCGAAGCGGTCGGCGGCGGCCAACAGCAAGGTGGCGGTGGAGCAGATAGCCGGGTACGTTCGCACGAATCTTGCTGTTGATCGTGAGCTTGTCGAGGCACGACGGGTGCGGGTGACGGCTGAGCATGACGCGAAGCGGGCCGCGTGGGAGGCCCTTGAGCGCCCGAAGAACGGCGAGATCACGGCCGAGTACCTCACCGCCTGCGTGCGCGAGCTGCTCGCGGGCGAGGACGCGCTGATCCTGACCGAGACGGTGACGAACTTCCAGGTCGTCGCCGAGCACCTGCGGGTCAACAAGCCGGGCTCCTACTTCGGGTCGGGCGGCGGCTCGCTCGGCTGGTCGGGCGGCGGCATGGTCGGGGCCAAGCTGGCGGCGCCGGAACGGACCGTCGTCTCGCTGGTCGGCGACGGCACCTACCTGTTCACCGTGCCGAGCGTGGCCCACTGGATGGCCCGGCGCTACGGGACGCCGACCCTCACCGTCATCTACGACAACCGCGGCTGGCGCGCCCCGAAGCAGTCCACCCTCGGCGTCCACCCGACCGGCGCGGCCTACCGGGCCGACGACTTCCACGTCTCGTTCGAGCCCGAGGCCGACCTCCCCGGCATCGCCGCCGCGGCCGGCGGCGCCTTCGCCGCGACGGTGGACGACCCCGCCTCCCTCCCCGCGGTCCTCAAAGAGGCCCTGGCCGCCGTCCACGGCGGCCGCTCCGCGGTAGTAGCCGTCCACCTCCCCCTAGCCCAGCCCGGCCCGCCGCCTGCCTAGCGCCTAGCCGCCCGTGGTGCATGGCGATTCCGTCACCAGGGTGACGGAATCGCCATGCACGCCCCGGGAATGATCTTGCTTCCGGTAATTGTGCCGGCTTATCCACATGGGTTATCCACACCTTTAAAGTCGGCGATGACAAATATCGACTTATTCATAACGCTTGGTGTATGAACTCCCGCGGCCAGAGCCTCGACGATGTGCTTGCCGAACACGACGGCGTCCTGGCGACGTCCCTGGCTCTTCGATTCATGACAGAGAGCCAGCTTCGCTGGCGAGTCACATCCGGCCGCTGGCAGAAGCCGAGCCGCGGAGTCGTTGTCGCGCAGTCGGGGCCGCTGACCGGTCGTCAGCTCCTGCGGGCTGCGTTGCTCCGGTCCGGGCCGCAGGCCGTCCTCGCCGGTCTTACCGCCACCCGCTTGGACGGCTTCAAGGGATTCGACGATAAGCGCCCAATGGGCGAGACGCCGATCTACGTCCTCGTCCCCTGCGGCTACAAGCAACGCACGCCGCCACTCGACCTGACCGTCGTCACGCGCTATTCACGGGCGCTGACCGACCTGGACGTGCATCCGACCCGGCAGCCGCGGCGTACCAGAATCGCGCGGTCGCTGGTCGACGCGGCCGCGTGGATGCCGACCGACCGGGGCGCGATGGCGATTCTCGCGGCCGGTGTCCAGCAGGGCTTGACCCGGGCGGACGATCTCCGGCAGGTCGCCGTGCGCATCGAGACGTACCGTCGTCACAAGCTGATCATCGAGACCCTCGGCGACATAGCCGGCGGCGCCCAGGCGCTGTCCGAGCTCGACTTCACCCGCCAGGTCGTCCGCGCCTTCCGGCTCCCCGAACCGAGTCGCCAGGTCGCCCGCCGCGACGCGCGCGGCCGCAGGCGCTGGACCGACGTCATGTGGGACGAGTACAAGGTCGTCGTGGAGATCGACGGCGCCCAGCACACCGAGGACCCGGTGCAGCGCTGGGACGACATGGAACGTGACATCGGCCTGAGCCTCGGCGGCTACCTCACGCTGCGGTTCCCGGCCTGGCTGATCAGGACCGATCCCGAGTACGTCGCACGCCGCGTACTCGAAGCACTCCGCCGGGCCGGATACCAGGCCCACCCGGCCGGGTACCGAGGCTGAAACGAACGCCATGCGCCCGCCTTGAGTACGGTAATCTTGCGCCTGGCACGGGGCGGTAGCTCAGCAGGTCAGAGCAGCGGACTCATAATCTGCCGGTCGTGGGTTCGAGCCCCACCCGCCCCACCGCGTTTGACCTGCGGCAGAGCTGTTACCGGCAAGTTGTGACTTCGCTGTTCCGGTCCCTGATGGGAACAGAATGGGAACATCCGTCCCCATCATGCCGCCGACCTCGCTTTGCGCACTAGCGCCGCCGTCTGCTCGGCGGCTAGGTGGGCCTGCTCCAGCGGGTGCGTGTAGCGGTCGTTGACCGACCTGCCGGCGTGACCGATCTCGCGCATCCGCAGTTCCTGGTCCACGCCCGCGTCCTGCATCAGCGAGTTGCCCGTGTGCCGGCCGCCTTCGTGCAGCGTGATCACGGGCACGCCCGCCTGGGCGGCCAGCTTCTTGAACCGCTTGGTCACGTGATCGGGGTTCCACGGGCGCCCGTCGTCCCGGCAGAACACCAGGTCGTTGTCTTGCCAAGCTTCGCCCGCCTGCAGCCGCAGCTTGAGCTGGGCCTTGCGGTGCTCGCGGAGCAGTTCCGCCGTCTCGTGATCGAGGAAGACCGGGCGCTCGCCCTTCTTCGTCTTGGCTCTCGACTCGCTCAGCTTCCCGCCGATCTGGATGATCGGTCGCTTCACCCCGAGAAGGGCGCCCTTGCGCTCCGCTCCGGTCTCCGGGTCAGCGTAAGGCTTCTCCAGGACGGAGCCAGTCCACCGGAAACCGCAGATCTCGGCCCG
>Ga0302314_10019052_pt1 | contig 11418 bp, 7 predicted proteins | sample III_Palsa_N2_3_FD_200533 | JGI IMG/M metagenome (GOLD analysis project Ga0302314, IMG submission 200533) | Peat permafrost microbial communities from Stordalen Mire near Abisko, Sweden - III_Palsa_N2_3 | ecosystem: Environmental > Terrestrial > Soil > Palsa > Peat permafrost | place: Sweden... | reverse complement strand
ACCGGGTCGACAGTTATCGCCCGCTGGACCTACGACAACTCGGCGCGAAATCCGGGCAACCCCGATCATAGCAAGACGATCAGCTGGGGCGAGCAGTCCAGCGACGAGATGCTGGCCACCTACCTGCACTACCGCTGGGTCGGCGAGACCGTCGCCAACCAGCATCCGGAGTTTGAAAAGGACCTGCAGGCCAACATGATGATGGGCATGCTGGACTCCAACCTCGACGGCAAGCTGGCGCCAGCGGAGCTGAAAGGGCGGCTGGGCGACATGCTGAAGAAGTATTTCACCATGATCGACACCAACCATGACGGCTTCATAGAGAAGGACGAATTGGCGGCGGCGATGAAGATGATGGGCAGTCGCAACCTGTTCGGCGGCAAGCCGGCGACGACGCCCCCAGCCCCGCCCAAGGTCGCGGGGGCGCCGGCGGCGCCGGCCGCCGCGCCGGCCAAGGTCGCTCAGGCTGATCCGTCCAAGGCGGCCACTGCGGCTCGGTAGAGGCCACTGTATAGCGCTCATCCCCGCGCAGGCGGGGACCCAGGAGACCGGACGCTCGGCCGATGACAGACCCCTGGGTTCTCGCCTTCGCGGGAATGAGCGGATTGTAAAAGACCAACGCTCGGGGAGGGCGCGATGACGGTGAAGGGTTCGGCCGGGATTTCGATGCTGCTGATGGGGGCTGCGATCGTGGTCTGGAGCGCTCAGGCGCCCGCCGAGGCGCCTAAGGCCAAGCCCAAGGCCGCCGCGGCCTATGCGGCGCCGCGCACAAGCTTCGGCCAGCCGGACCTGGAGGGCTACTGGAGCAACGCCACCTTGACGCCGGAAAGCCGCGCGCCGGGCCTTGGCGACAAACTGGTCTTCACGCCCGAGCAGGTGGCCAAGCTGGAAGGCGCCGCCCAGCACGAGAAGGAATTGCTGAACAAGCCCCTCGACCCGAACGCCCCGCCCCCGTCCGTTGGCGGCGACAAGCTGCCGGAAGGCACGCGGCCGGAATTCGCCGCCGGCGGCGGCGCGACGGGCGGCTACAACTACGGTTGGCTCGATCCGGGCATGTATGTGATGCGGGTCCACGGCGAGCCGCGCACCTCGATCATCACCACGACCAACGGCCGCGCGCCGCCGTTCAAGGCCGGCGCGACCATGGGCGGCGGGCGGCGCTACGCCGGCGGCCTGGGCTCATTCGACAACGTCGAGAGCCGCTCCCTGGGCGAGCGCTGCATCTCCTCGTTTGGCCGCAACGCCGAGCCGCCGATGCTGGCCAACGGCTTCTACAACAACGACTACCAGATCGTTCAGAGCAAGGACAATGTCGCCATCTTGGTCGAGATGGTCCACGACGTGCGCATCATCCGCCTGAACGGGACCCACCGCACCGACGGCGTGCGGCCATACATGGGCGACTCCATCGGCCATTGGGAAGGCAATACATTGGTGGTCGAGACCACCAACCTGCCGCAGGCGCAGGCCTATCACGGCTCGTGGAAGACCCTGACGGTGACCGAGCGGTTCACCCGCGTGGGCAAGGACCGGCTGCTCTACCAGTTCACCATCAGCGACCCGAGCTTGTGGGACACATCCTGGGGTGGGGAGTATGAGTTCTCGACGTTGAAGGGCATCGTCTACGAATACGCCTGCCACGAGGGCAACTACGCCCTGGCGGACATGCTGGCCGGCGCCCGCGCCGACGAGGCCAAGGCCGCGGCTGCAGCGGCTGCAGCCGCGCCGAAGCCGCAGGTTCAGGCGCAGAGCGGAGCCAAGCCGCAGGTTCACTAGCGACCAGGCGCAACCAAGCGCCCGCTCAGCTGCCTTTGAACACCGGCGCGCGCTTCTCCAGGATCGCGTCGACGCCCTCCATGTGATCCTCCGTGAGGTGCGAGATGGCCTGCGCCGCGGCGCTCATCTCCATCAGGGTGTCATAGGAGGCGGTCTGGCCCTGTTTGAGCAGGGTCTTGGCCAGGCGCAGCGCATGCGGCGGCTGCAGCGCGATCTTCTCCGCCAGGGCCATGGCTTCGGTCATCAGCTCGGCGGCGGGAACGACGCGGCTGACCAGACCCCAATCGGCGGCCGTCTTGGCGTCGATCACATCGCCGGTGAACAGCAGCTCCGCCGCGCGGCTCATGCCGATGGTGCGCGGCAAAAGCCAAGCGCCGCCGTCGCCGGGGATAAGGCCCAGCTTCAGGAAGGTGACGCCCATCTTCGCCGTGTCCGCGGCGATCCGGATGTCGGTCATGCAGGCCACATCCATGCCCAGCCCGATCGCCGCGCCGTTGATCGCGGCGATGGAGGGGACTTCGAGGCCGTAGATCGATCGCACCACGCGGTGGATGTTGCGGCGATAGCCGTCGCGGATCTGTATGCCGGAGCCGCCGAACGCCCCTTCCCTGGCCTTCATCGCCTTGACGTCGCCGCCGGCGGAGAAGGCCCGGCCCGCGCCGGTGAGCACAACGCAGCGCACGTTCTGGTCGTCGTTGATCTCCTCGCAGACCGCCTGGATCTGGTCGCCGTCGCCCGGCATGCCGAGCGCGTTCATCGCGTCCGGCCGGTTCAGGGTCAGGACCGCCACATGGCCGCGCTTTTCGATGGTCAACAGAGACATGCCGTTCCCCTTTGGTTTTGTGGGGGCAAAGAGGCAAAATCGGCGCGCCGGCACAAGCCCAAACGAAACGGCCCGCCGGATTTCTCCGACGGGCCGCTCGGGTTCGATTGGACCGTTCCTACTTGCCCTTGCGCGGGGTTTGCGAGACCGGCCGGGGCGGCTCATAGCCGTTGCGATGCTGGGCCAGCACGCCCGAGAAGGCGAAGGACAGGATAGCGGTCTTGAGGGTGGTCTGGGTCATGAGGCGTCTCCTTGACCAGCGTTGAAGCCAGAAAGAGACGCGATCCGGCTCGTAAGGTTTTAAAGCCCCCGGTGGTCGTCAACGCGTCGAAGGGTAAAATGACAGATTTGTGAGCCCTGTCAAGAAATATGTCCGGGTTCGGATGATTTTTATGCGATGATGGGGGGAAAAATCGAATAAACTCAGCGCCGTCGTCGCGCCCGCCCGCTCAAAAGATTCTACGCGCGGTTTTCAGGTGACGGCGACCCTCGTTCTCCGATAGGTTGTTCCGGGGTGTTGGGGGGCTTAGTTCGTTGCCGGTGCATGGGTTTTTTGGCGTTCTGGCGATCATCTGCGCGGCGGTGATCGCATCTCCCGCTATGGCGATCGATCAGCCGGCGGGCAAGGCGTCGGCCACAAGTGACGACAATCGGATCGTTCCCGACCCATCGGTGCGCCTTGGCGTGCTGCCGAACGGGCTGCGCTACGCCATCATGACCAACGCCACCCCGGCGCACGCCATATCGCTGCGCTTGGCGGTAGGTGTCGGCGCCTTCGACGAAGGCCCCGACGAGCGCGGCGCCGCCCATTTCGTGGAGCATATGGCCTTCAGCAAGGGGCAGCGCTGGGACACCTCCGGCGACGAGGCCGCGTTCGCGGCGCTTGGGGTCGCATTTGGGCGCGACCAGAACGCGGAGACCGGACGCTTCAGCACCAGCTACCGGCTCGACATGCCCAACACCGAGCCGACCTCGCTGGACCAGGCCTTCCACTGGCTGCGTGGCGTCGCCGGCCAGACGGTGTTCACGCCCGAGATCGTCGAGCGAGAGCGACAGATCGTGCTGCGAGAACTGTCCGAGCGCGCGAACGATCTAAGCCTGATCGACAACCAGCTAAACGCCTTCGTGGCCCCGGGCCTGCGGTCCGAGCAGGACGACATCGGCGGAACCGCCGCGTCCGTGCGGGCCCTCAGCGCCGCGACGCTCAAGCGACTCTATGACCGCTGGTACCGGCCGGACAACGCCGTGCTGGTTGTGGTCGGCGATGCGCCCGCCGACGCCATCGAACAGAAGATCAGGCAGGTTTTCGGCGACTGGACCGCCGTCGGACCGGCCCCGCGCCATCCCCCCTATGTCGCGCCCGACACCCACCGGCCAGAAGACGCGCTGACCATCGCCAACGCCCATGCGCCATCCAGCATCAACGTCTGCCGGATCACCGCCAGCCAGGGCCCGCAAGCCGACGACTTGGCGCGATATCGGTACCGGCTGCTCTCGACCCTCTGGGTCGCCATCCTCAACCAGCGCCTGAGCGACCTGGCCAACGCCAGCGATCCGCCGTTCCTGACGGCCAAGGCGTCGCACCGATTTGGCCACGAGGCCGAGCGGGCCTGCGTTGAGGCTTTCACCATGCATGAGAACTGGGCCAGGGCGACGGCCGCCGTCCGCGAACAGCTGGACCGGTTGGGAACCACCGCGCCGAGCGAGGACGAGCTTGAGCACGCGGTCACCGTGTTGCGCGCCTACGCCCGCGGCGAACTGCATAGGGCGCCCTCCCGCAATTCCGCCACCCTGGCGACCGAGATCATGGACGACCAGCTCGAAGACGATGTCTTCCCCTCGCCATACGAAGCCTTCCGCACTTTCGACACCGCCGCGGCGGACGTGACCCCGGCGGACGTCAAGGCAGCCTTCAATCGCGACTGGGACGGGGCCGGCCCGCTCGTGACCTTCGACTCACCCAACCCGCCGTCAGCCGACTCGCTGCGGCAGGCCTGGGATCATCCGGCGGCGTCCGCCGGCGCCGCCCCGTCGGTCAAACCGGCGCCGTGGCCCTATACCAATTTCGGCCCGCCCGGCCATGTGGTGAAGCGCGAAGTCCACACCAGACCCGACTTCGTCCGCCTGACATTCAGCAACGGCGTTGTGCTGGACTTCAAGCAGACCAGGTTCAAGGACGACGACGTCCGCGTGAGGATCCGCATCGGCGCGGGACGAGCGGAATTGGCGAAGTCCGACCTGATCGCGGGACAGTTCGGGACAACCTTTCTGTTGGCCGGCGGCCTCGGCCGGCAGGACCAGGCCGATATCCAGCGGGCGTTCGCCGACAGCGCCGCCAGTGTCCAGATGACCCTCAACGCCACGAGCTTTTCCCTGGCCGGCCGGACCAACAACCGGGGCCTGTCTGGCCAGCTTGAGTTGCTGGCGGCCTTCTTGAGCGACCCTGGCTTTCGCGGCGATGTCGACGGCCGGCTCGCCGCCGCGATCGACACCCTGTACCGTCAGGTGCGGGCCAAGCCGGGGCTGGTCCTGGCCGACGCCTTCGAACGGACGCTGACGCCCGACCATCCCATGGCGTTGCCCTCCAAAGAAACCCTGCTCGCCACGAACATGGCCGACTTCGCGCGGGTGCTGAAGCCGGCATTGACCCAGGCGCCGTTCGAGGTCGCGATCGTCGGCGACGTCGACGAGGCGACGGCGAGCGAACTGGTGGCTCAGACCCTCGGCGCCCTGCCCGCCCGCACCCCTACCCCCCGCGAGCGGCCCGACGCCTGGTTCGCCCGCTATGCCGACACGGAACTGCCGACGGTCCGCGTCACCCACGATGGCGAGGCCGACAAGGCCATGGCTGGGGCGCTTTGGCCGCTCTACGTTGCCGAGCCGGCCCGGCGGCGGGAAGAGACCGCGCTGCACCTGCTGTCCCGTGTGCTCGACAACGCGCTGCGACATCGGCTGAGGGAAGACCTTGGCCTGACCTATGGCCCCAGCGTGGCCATGTCCTCGCCGGATCATGGCGACCAGGCGACGATCCGGGTGGCGGTGGAAACCAGCCCGGCTGATGTCGAGATGGTCGGCCGCGAACTCCAGGCCACCGCGGCGAAGCTCGCGAGCGGCCAGATCACCGATGCGGATATTGAGGCGGCCCGCACGCCCATGGCCGCCGAAATCGTCGAGGCCATGGCCACCAACAACTGGTGGGCCGCCGAACTGGTCGCCGCGCCGCAGCTCCAGGACTCGCTCGACGAGATCAATCAGACCTCGGCCCTGCTGTCGTCGGTTACGCCGGACGAGGTCAGACAGGCCGCCAGGAAATGGCTGGCCCGCAAGCCGCTTGTCGTCCTTGTCACGCCCGCGGCGCCCGCTGCCGGCGCGGCGCCCCTGAAGTGAGACCCGCTATGGCGCGCAGCCCATCCTTCCTATCCGCCTTGGCGATGGCCGCCCTGCTGGCGGCGAGCGCGGGCTTATCGGCGCCGGGCGGCGTCGCCCAGGCCGCGCCAGCGGCGACCTGCCCTGCGCCGGGCGCCGAGTTCGACGACGCCGACGCCGCCATCGCCGCCTGCACCCATCTCATCGACGCCAGGCCGGCCGACAACAAGGTCCTTTCCGACGCCCATGTCGGCCGGGGTGAGGCCTATCGCTCCCAAGACCAGGTGGACAAGGCCGCGGCCGACGCGGCGGAGGCGATCAGGCTCGACCCCACGAGCCCGGCGGCGCTGATCCTGCGCGGCGAGGTGGAGACCGATGCACACCAGGACCAGGCAGCGCTCGCCGACTTCAACGCCGCCCTGCGGCTGGAGCCCGACAACGCCTCGGCGCTGGTCGCCCGGGCCCAGCTCCGGCACCGCGGCGGTCACGACGACGTCGCCGCGCGCAAGGACTTCGACGCCGCCATCGCCGCCAGACCGGCAGACCCCTGGTCCTACACGTCCCGCGCGGACTTCGAGAGCGATCTGAATCAGAATGACGCGGCCCTGAAGGACTTCCAGGCCGCTCAGCGCCTTCGCCCGGCCAGCAGCGCCATCGGCCGGGCTCTCGGCGCGCAGCTGGAAAACATGAGCCGCTTCGACGAGGCCTTGCAGGTCTACGACCGGCTGATCAGGACCGACCCGAACGACTCCGGCAACTTCCTCTATCGCGGCCGCTACTTCCTGGGTCGCACGTCCTATGACAAGGCATTGACGGACCTGAACGAAGCCCTGCGGCTGTCGCCGAACGACGCCGAAGCCTATGGCGCCCGATCGGCCGTGCTGACTGACCTGGGCGAATTCGACCGGGCCATTGCCGACGCCGAGACCGAGATGCGGCTGAAGCCCAAGACCGCCACCCCGCATACGGACCTGGGGCGGGTCTACTTTGCCCGGAAGGACTATGTGCGGGCGATCGCCGCCTACAACGAGGCTCTGAAGATCGATCCTGACAACACCTACGCCCTTTACGATCGTGGCCTGGCGGAGGGTGACAAGGGCGACTTCGAGGTCGCGCTGGCCGACTTCCGCAAGGTCGTGGCGCTCGATCCCAAGGACGGCGACGCCGTCTACCAGGAGGGCTACGAGAGCAACGGGCTCGGGCGTGGAGATGATGCGCTGAAGTACTACAAGCAGGCCCTGAGCATGATGCCTTCGGACATCGAAACGCTGCACGCGCTCGGCTCCTTCTACTATCGCCACGCCAACTACGCGGACTCTTCGAAGATCTACCTGGAGGCGCTCCGGCAATATCCGGACAACGCCATGTTCCATAACGCCTACGGCGAGGTGCTGGACGCCGAGAACAAGGACGGCGAGGCGCGGGCGGAATATGAACGAGCCTTGCGGATCGATCCGAACTATGCCGACGCGGCTCAGGACCTGGGCGATCTGCTCTCGAAGGAGAAGAAATACGACGAAGCCCTGGAGCTGTTCGACCGGGCGCTGGCCAAGGCTCCCAAGTCCATAGACCTGATGGACCACCGCGCTCTGGTCCTGAGGGACAAGGGCGACTATCCGGCCGCGCTCCGCCAGCTCGACGCCGCCCTGGCCCTCTCGCCGAACGATAAGGACCTCCGCAACGATCATGGCCGGGTCTATCTGGCGATGGACGACAATCCCCACGCCAAGGCCGACTTCGAGGCGGCGCTCAAGATCGACGACAAGTACGATCCGGTGTTGTTCAACCTGGGCGTGGCCGAGTCCAACCTGGACGACCATGCCGCCGCCCTTGAAACCTTCAAGCGCGCGGTCGCCCAGAGCCCGGACGATGAAGGGGACCTGTTCCACCTCGGCTATGAGTACGGACAGGTTGGCGACGAGGCGAAGGAAGTCGAGATCAATCGCCAGGTGCTGAAGCTGAAGCCCGATGATCTGGACGCGCTCGGCAATCTGACGATCGACTACAAGGACCTGAACGACTACGTGAACGCCGCCAAGATCGCGGACACGGCCCTCGGCTACTACCCTGACAACGCAAGGATGCATGCCCTGCGCGGCGAGGTCGCCATGGCGGCCGGCGACAAAATAAAGGCCAAGGCCGAGTTCGACCGCGCCGTCCGGCTCGACCCGGACAATGTGCAGGCCTGGAACGACACCGGCGATCTGTTGTTCAACAAGCCGGACTACAAGGCCGCCGAGGCCGCCTATCGCCAAGCGCTGAGGGTCGATCCGAAGAATACCTACGCCATGCAGTGGATCGGCGCGGCCCTCATGGACGATGGCGACAACGCCAAGGCCATGGAGCAGCTAAACGCCGGCCTGGCCCTGGACCCCAAGAACACCGACATGCTGATCAACCACGGTTTGGTCTACCTGCGCACCGGCAAGGACGATCAGGCCATCGCCGATTTCGACAAGGTGGCCGAAATCGATCCGAAGGAGTCGCTCGCCTACTACAACCGCAGCGTGGCCCTGGTGGACCAGGGCCACGACGACCGGGCGATCCGAGACCTGGACCAGGCGATCCGGTTGAAATCGGACGACCCCGACTATTTCGAGCAGCGCGGCGAAATCTACAGCCGTCTCGACGACGAGGTGAATGCGATCCGCGACTTCGATCAGGCCATTCGCCTGCAACCGAACCTGAAGGCCGCCTACCTCAACCGCGCCAAGGCGCGCGAGGCGACCGGCGACAAGGCCGGCGCCGCGGCCGATCGGGCGCAGGCGGCCAAGCTGGCCGACAACTAGGTTCTGTCGATCCTAAGGAATCCGACAGGGTCCGCGGCGTCGGCGCACCAGGGCGTTCGGCGCGGGGCCCGGCACGACGGGGGTTGACCGTCTACGCCGCCTTGCCGAACGACAGGGCTTCGTACCGCGCCAGATGGTGGTCCACCGAGCCGAACAGGCTCTCGATCATGGTGGCGCGCTTGAAGTAGTGGCCGATGGCCATCTCGTCGGTCATGCCCATGCCGCCGTGCAGCTGGATGGCGCTCTGGCCGACGAACCGGCAGGCGCGGCCGATCTGCACCTTGGCCGAGGAGATGGCCTTGGCCCGTTCGGCGTCGTCCTCCAGCTTGATGTTGGCCATGTAGGTCATGGAGACCGACTGCTCGACCTGGATGAACATGTCGACCATCCGGTGCTGCAGCACCTGGAACTGGGCGATGGGCTGGCCGAACTGCTTGCGCTGGCGGGTGTAGTCCAGCGTGCCTTCGTGCAGCTTGCGCAGCACGCCCACGGCCTCTGCGCAGACGGCCGCCGTGGCCTCATCGATCACCTTCTCCACCAGCGGCAGGCCCGCGCCCTCGCCGCCGATCAGGGCGTCCGCGCCGACCGAGACGTTCTCGAAATAGACCTCCGACGCGCGCAGGCCGTCGACCGTGGGGTAGTCCCGCGTCACCACGCCCTTGGCGCCCTTCTCGACCAGGAAGACCGATACGCCCCCGGCGTCCCGCTGTCCGCCGCCGGTGCGGGCGGTGACGATCAGGTGGCTCGCCCACGGCGCGCCGACCACCACCGCCTTGTGGCCGCTCAGCACATAGCCCGCCCCATCCTTCTTGGCCGTGGTCTTCAGGTCGGCCCAGGTGTAGCGCCCTTGCGGCTCGGCATAGGCAAAGGCGATGGTCGCCTTGCCCTCGATGATCTTGCCGATCATGTCGGCCGCGCCGGCATAGCCGGAATGCTTCATGAAGCCGCCGCCGATGACCACTGTCCCGAGGTAGGGCTCCACCACCAGGGCTTTGCCGAATTCCTCCATGACGATCATGTTCTCGGTGGCGCCGCCGCCCAGGCCGCCCATCTCCTCCGAGAACGGCGCGCCGAGAATGCCCAAGTCCTCGGCGAACGCCTTCCAATAGTCCGGCCGCCAGCCGGCCTCCGAGCCGACGATCGCGCGGCGCTTATCGAAATCGTACTTGTCCGACAGGAAGCTCGCGACCGTGTCGCGGAGCATCGACTGTTCTTCGGTGAAGCTGAGGTCCATGGGAATCCTGACTAAGAAATTGGCTTCGCTACGCTCGCCCGGGTCGCGCTAAAGACCGAGCACCATCTTGGCGATGATGTTGCGCTGGATCTCGTTGGAGCCGCCGTAGATCGAGGTCTTGCGGCCGTTGAAATAAGTCGGCGCGGTCTCGTGGGCGTAATCGGGACCGATGGGGTGGGCGTTGTCGCCGTCCTTGGGGAAGCCGCGGAAATAGGGCGCGCCATAGTGGCCCGCCGCTTCCAGGGCCAGCTCGTTTACCCGCTGCTGGATCTCCGTGCCCTTGATCTTCAGCAGGCTGGATTCCGGGCCCGGGCCCTTGCCGGAGGCTTCGCCGGCCAGGGTGCGCAGCTCGGTGTATTCCAGCGCGGTCAGATCGATTTCCAGTTCAGCGACCTTGCGCTTGAAGAAGGGGTCCGCCAGCAGCGCGCCGCCGTCATCGCCCAGTTCGGTGGATGCCATGGAACGGATGCGCTCGATGCCGCGCTTGGAGCGCGCCACCCCGGCAATCCCGGAACGCTCGTGCGCCAGCAGGAATTTGGCCGCCGTCCAGCCCTGGTTTTCCTCGAAGATGCGGTTGGCCACCGGCACCTTGACGTTGTCCAGGAAGACGTCGTTGACCTCGTGCTCGCCGCCCAGGGTGATGATCGGACGCACGGTGATGCCCGGGGTCTTCATGTCGATCAGCAGGAAGCTGATCCCGGCCTGCGGCTTGGCGTCGGGGTCGGTGCGGACCAGGAAGAAGCCCCAGTCGGCGAATTGTGCGAGCGTGGTCCAGGTCTTCTGGCCATTGACGATGTAGAAATCGCCTTCCCGCACGGCGCGGGTGCGCAGGGAAGCGAGGTCCGACCCCGCGCCCGGCTCGGAATAGCCCTGGCACCACCAGATGTCGCCGTTATAGGTGGGCGGCAGGAACTTGGCCTTCTGCTCGGGCGTGCCGAAGGTGTAGATCACCGGCGAGACCATGTTCATGCCGAACGGCAGGATCGGGATGGTGTCGGCGCGGGCCTGCTCTTCCGACCAGATGTATTTCTGCGTCGGCGTCCAGCCGGTGCCGCCGTATTCCACCGGCCAGCCGGGGGCGATCCACTTCTTCTTGGCCAGGATCTTGTGCCAGGCGAGATAGTCCTCCCTGGTCCAGGCCTCCTCGCTGGCGCTCTCATCCCGCAGGTGCGCCGGATAGTTGTCGGCGATGAAGGCCCTGGCTTCGTCGCGAAAGGCGATATCCTCGGGCGAAAAATCGAGGTTCATGGCGCGTCTCCCAGGGTCCCGGCGGCGGGCGTCAATTGCGCCTCAATGATAGGGGCGGCGCGTGGGTATGCAATGGTGACGTGGGCGTCAACGTAAAGCTTTGCATCCGCGCTGGCCGGAGCGCGTTCAAGCTGCCAAGGAAGGGCCATGCCACGCATCGTCACCTACAACATCCATCGCTG
>Ga0302314_10019049_pt1 | contig 11419 bp, 10 predicted proteins | sample III_Palsa_N2_3_FD_200533 | JGI IMG/M metagenome (GOLD analysis project Ga0302314, IMG submission 200533) | Peat permafrost microbial communities from Stordalen Mire near Abisko, Sweden - III_Palsa_N2_3 | ecosystem: Environmental > Terrestrial > Soil > Palsa > Peat permafrost | place: Sweden... | reverse complement strand
ACGCCCAGCTTGGAACGGTCGGTGCGGGAAAAGGCGTATTGTTGCGGCTTCATGCGGTGGCGCCCCCTACGGAGGTGTTTCTGGCGGGTTCGCGCATCACGTCGAGCACGGCGGCGCGGAAGGCGTCGCCGCGAACCTCGAAATCCGGAAACTGGTCGAAGGAGGCGCAGGCCGGCGACAGCAGCACGATGGCCGGCTCGCCGGCGGCGTGGGCGTCGTCATAGGCGGCGCTGACAGCGGCTTCGATCGTGCGGCTGATCGTATAGGGCGCGGCGCCGTCCAGAGTCCGGGCGAAGTCGGCCGCCGCCTCGCCGACCAGATAGGCCTTGGCGATGCGCGGGAAGAGGTCTTTCAGATCGTCGATGCCGCCGGCCTTGGGCTTGCCGCCGGCGATCCAATAAAAGCGCGGGTAGGAGCTCATCGCCTGGCGCGCGGCGTCGGCGTTGGTGGCCTTGGAATCGTTGACGAACCGGACGCCGTCGACCACCGCGATCGTCTCCATCCGGTGCGCCAGCCCGGGGAAGGTGGACAGGCCCGTGGCGGCGTCCTCCAGGGACACGCCCAGCGCCCGCACCGCGGCATAGGCGGCGGCCGAGTTCTGCGCATTGTGCCGACCGGGCAGCGAGGGTACGCGTTCCAGGTCGGCGACCTCGAGCACCCGCTCGCCGGTGGCGTCATAGAGCAGGCCGGACAGCGCATAGACGCCCCGGCCGATAGCGGTCTTGGCGGAGATGGGGATGATGGTGCGCCGGTTGGCGGCGGTGATCTCGGTGCAGATCTGCTGGCCATAGGCGTCGTCAACGCCGATCACGGCGGTGTCGCCCTTGCCCTGGTTGAGCAGTACCCGCCGCTTAGCTTTGACGTAGCCATCCATGCCGCCGTGCCGGTCCAGATGGTCCGGCGTGATATTGAGCAGGATGGCGACATCCGGCTTCAGGCTCGAGGTCAGGTCGAGCTGGTAAGACGACACCTCCAGCACATAGACCGCGCCGCCATGCATGTCGTCGAGGCCCAGCACGCCGACGCCGATATTGCCGCCGATGCGGGCGTCGCGGCCGGCGGCGGTCAGTACGTGGCCGATCAGCGCGGTGGTGGTGGACTTGCCATTGGTGCCGGTGATCGCCACCACCTTCGGCCGCTTATGTTCGGGTGCGGCGTTCACGGCGCGGGCGAACAGCTCGATGTCGCCGATCACCTCGACGCCGGCGGCTTTGGCCATCTCCACCGTCCAATGCGGCGCGGGGTGGGTGAGCGGCACGCCCGGCGCCAGCACCAGAGCGGCGAAGCCGGACCAGTCGGCGATACGCAGATCTTCCAGCGGGAACCGCTCGGCGATGGCGGCTTCGCGGGAGGCGGGATTCTCGTCCCAGAGCGCGAGTTCGGCGCCGCCAGCCTTCAGGGCGCGCGCGGCGGTCAGACCGCTGCGGCCAAGGCCGAATACGGCGACCTTCTTGCCCTCAAAGCCACGAACCGGGATCACCTGCGCCTGCCCTCCCCTATCTCAGCTTGAGGGTGGCGAGGCCGAGACCGGCCAGCATCAGGGAGATGATCCAGAAGCGGATCACCACGGTCGATTCCGGCCAGCCCAGCTTTTCGAAATGGTGATGGATCGGCGCCATCAGGAACACCCGCTTGCCGGTGCGCTTGAACCAGGCGACCTGGATGATCACCGAAAGGGCCTCGGCCACGAACAGGCCGCCGACGATGGCCAGCACGATCTCATGCTTGCAGGCCACCGCAACCGTACCGATGGCGCCGCCCAGGGCTAGAGAACCCGTGTCGCCCATGAAGATCTTGGCCGGCGGGGCGTTGTACCAGAGGAAGCCCAGGGCGGAGCCGACGATGGCCGAGCAGAACACCGCCAACTCGCCGACGCCGGGCGCGAAATGCTCTTGCAGATACTCGGCGAACACCCGGTTGCCGATCAGATAGGCCAGGGCGCCGAAGGTGGCCGCTGCGATCATCATCGGCACGATGGCCAGGCCATCCAGGCCGTCGGTGAAGTTCACCGCGTTCGCCGCGCCGACAACGACGATGCCGGCGAAGGCCAGGTAGAACCAGCCGAGATTGAACACCGCGTCCTTGAAGATCGGGAAGGTCAGCGACGTCAGCAGATGCGGCGTGTTGGGCGACTTCTCCGCCATCAGCACCATGGCCAAGGCCGCCAGGGCCGCGATCAGGAATTCGATGATCAGCCGCATCCGGGCGGAGACGCCGTCGGTGCTCTGCTTGGTGACCTTGGAATAGTCGTCGAGAAAGCCGAGAACGCCGTAGCTGGCGGTGACCAGGATCGCGGTCCAGACATAGACATTGGTCAGGTCGCCCCAGAGCAGCGTCCCCCCCAGTAAACCGGCCAGGATCATCAGCCCGCCCATGGTAGGGGTGCCGGCCTTTTCGGTGATGTGGCGGGCGATGCCTTCCTTGCGGATCGGCTGGCCCTTGCCCTGCCGCGATTGCAGCCAGCGAATGAAGCGCGAGCCCATGGCGACAACGATCACCTGGGCCGTCACGACCGACAACAGAGACCGGAAGGTCAGATATCTCAACAGGTTGAGCACCGGTACATAGTGGTGGTGCTCGGACAGGCGCAGATAGAGCAGGTACAACATCAGCTCATTTCCCCCGCACCCACGGCCAAACCAGCCAGCGCCTTGGCCAGCGCGGCCGCCTTCGACCCCTTGGAGCCCTTCACCAGCACCACATCCCCCGGCCGGATCGCCTCGACCAGTCGCGGCTCGAGTTCGGCCGCGCTGTCGGCGTAGCCGCCCCGCCGAGTCGGAGGAAGGGATTCCCACAAGGATCGCATCAACGGACCGGCGCAAAAGACCAGATCGACCCTGGCCTCGGCGATCGGTTCGGCCAGGGCGGCGTGGAGGCCGGCGCTCATCTCGCCCAGTTCCAGCATGTCGGTCAGGGCGACAATCCGCCGCCCCGCCGTGCGATGTCCGCCGAGGGTCTTCAGCGCCGCGCCCATCGACAGGGAGTTGGCGTTGAAACTGTCGTCGATCAGGGTGAAGTCGCCGCCATCGATGGCGACCCTGCTCTCCGTCCCCCGGCCGTCCAGCGGCGCGAAGGCCGACAGCGCCTGAAGACTAGTGTCGAGATTGACACCCAGAACCTCCAGCATCAATAGGGCCGCCAGGCTGTTCAGGCCCCATTGCACGCCGGTCTGACGGAGCGTGAAATCGACGTTCCGGCCGTGCAGCGAGGCGACAATGCGCAAGCCGTCGGCTTGCGCGGCGATATCGAGCAGTTGAGCCTCGCACGCCGCATCCGAGCCGAACGACCAGACCTTGCAATGCGCCCGCTGAGCTTCACCCTTGAGCAGGTCGAACCAGGGATTGTCGGTGTTGAGGATCGCGATCCCGCCGTTGGCCATGCCGGCGAAGATTTCCGCCTTGGCTCGCGCGACACCGATCTCACCGTCCGGGAAGTTCTCCACATGCACCGGCCCCACCGTGGTGATCACCGCCGCGTGGGGCTGAACCATGCGCGAGAGCGGGACGATCTCGTCGGCGTGGTTCATGCCGATTTCGAACACCGCCCGCTGCGTCCCGCGCGGCATCCGCGCCAGGGTCAGCGGCACGCCGATATGGTTGTTGTAGGAATGGACCGAGGTATGGGACGGCCCGGCCAGCTTTAGGCCAGCGGCGATCGCCTGGGTGACGCTGGTCTTGCCGACCGAGCCCGTCACCGCGCCACGCCGGGCGCTGCTGGCCCGCTCCCGCGCCGCCACGCCCATGTGCTCCAGCGCGACCAGCACGTCGCCGACGATGATCCGCGACCCCGCGCCAGGCTTGGTCGCCAGCACTCCGGCCGCACCCTTGGCCAAGGCCTGTTCGATGAACTCATGGCCGTCGCGCACGCCGGCCAAGGCGACAAACAGGTCACCCGGCTCGATGGTGCGGGTGTCGATGGAGATGCCGGTGGCGGAGAAGGCTTCGCCGGCGAGCGCCCCGCCGGTGGCCGTCACGATCTCGGCCGAGGTCCACAAGGGCTGAGAGAGGCGCGGCTCAGACATGAGCCGTCTCCAGACCGAGTGCTGTGCGGGTCTGCGCCACATCGTCGAACGGCAGGGTGCGCGCGCCGACGATCTGGCCGCGCTCGTGGCCCTTGCCCGCGACCACCAGAATATCGCCGTCGCCCAGCAGATCCGCGCCCGCGGCGATGGCCTTGGCCCGGTCGCCGACTTCGCGCGCACCGGGCGCCGAGGCGATGATGGCGGCGCGGATGGCGGCGGGTTGTTCCGAGCGCGGATTGTCGTCGGTGACGATGACCACGTCGGCCAGCCGCGCGGCCACCTCGCCCATGACCGGCCGCTTGCCCCGGTCGCGGTCTCCGCCGGCGCCGAACACCACGATCAACCGGCCAGAGACGTGGGGCCGCAGTGCGTTCAGCACCGTCTCCAGCCCGTCAGGCGTGTGGGCGTAGTCGACGTAGGCCTCGCCTCCATGCAGCCCCGTCCCGACGCGTTGCAAACGCCCCGGCGCGCCCTCGATATGCTCCAGCGCCGCCAGCACCGGCTCGATCTCCTCGCCGGCGGCGATACAGAGTCCGGCCGCCACCAGGGCGTTGCCAGCCTGGAAGGCGCCAACCAGCGGCAGCTTGATATCGTAGGTCCGCCCCTCGGCGGCGATGGACAGCCGCTGGCCGTCCGCCAACACGGTCCGCGCCGCCAGCTTCAGCGCCTGGCCGCGCTCGCCCACCGACATCAGCGGATGGCCGGCAAAGGTCGACGTCGCGGCGAAGGCGGGAAAGGAGTCGCTGTCGGCGTTCAGCACCGAGACGGCGCCGCGCGGCAGCAGGGTGTCGAACAGGCGCAGCTTGGCGGCGCGATAGGCCCCCATGGTGGCGTGATAGTCCAGGTGGTCCTGGGTGAGGTTCAAAAAGCCCGCCGCCGCCAGCCGTACGCCGTCGACCCGCCGCTGGTCGATCCCATGCGACGAGGCCTCCAGAGCCAGGTGGGTGACGCCCCGGTCAGCGAGCTGGGCCAGCAGCCGAGCCACATCGCCGGCGTCCGGCGTGGTCAGGCCAGGCGGGGTGATCTGTTCGTCGCCGGCCCGCACGCCTAGGGTGCCCATGCTGGCGGCGCGATGGCCGAGGCGGGTGAAGATCTGGCGGCAAAAGGTCGCCACCGAGGTCTTGCCATTGGTGCCAGTGACGGCGACGCAGGTCTTGGGCTGCTTGCCCCAAAAGGCGGCGGCGGCCAGGGCATAGACCCGGCGCGGGTCGTAGGCCTCGATCACCAGCGCGCCCAGGCCATCAATCGGCCCGCTGGCGATTACCGCGACAGCCCCGGCCTGCACCGCGCCGGCGGCGAAGCTCTTGCCGTCGACCTTGGCGCCCGGCAGGGCCGCGAACAGGAATCCCGGGCGCACCAAACGGCTGTCTGCCGTGACGCCGGTGATCTCGGGGTCCACGGCCAGGTCTTGCTGCAGAAGCGCCGAGAGCCGCATCGCGGTCACCGCTCCTCGCCGTTGAGCTGCTGAGGCGTCAGCGTCTGCTTGGACGCGGCCAGCAGCGAGATCGGCGCGCGCTGAACGCCGAGATAGGGGGCGATCCGTTCCACCACCTTGCCGACCGCCGGCGCGGCGACCATGGCGCCGGTGGCCCAGCCGCCCGTCTGCACATTGCCTTGCGGCTCATCTAGCATGATTAGCACGAAGTAGCGATCTGAGCCGATGGGGCCGTCGGTGGGAAAGACACCCGCGAACGACGACACCTTCTTGGTGGCGTCATAGCGGCCGCCGACCGGCTTCTGAGCTGTCCCGGTCTTGCCGCCCAGCCGGTAGCCCGGCGCCTGCAGGTCTGCCGAGCGGCCCGTGCCCTGAGCGGCGTTCAAGCGCATCAGGTCGAGCATCTGCCGCGAGGTCTCCTCGGAGATCACCCGGCGTCCCGTGGGCGGCTGGTCGATTTTGCGGATGGTCAGAGGGACGTATTCGCCGCCGTTCAGTATCGCGCCCATGCCCGTCGCAAGCGCCAGCGGGCTGACTGAAATGGCCTGACCGAAGGACATGGAGGCGATGGTGCTCTCGTTCAGGTCCTTGGGCACGATCGGGCGGGCCGACTCCGCCAGCTCGCTCGGCGCGGCGCCAAACAGGCCAAAGCTGCGGAAATAATGGTCGATCCGATCCCTGCCGGCGAGGATGCCCAGCCGGGCCGCGCCGATGTTGGAGGAGTGGGTGAACACCTCCCAGAGCGGCAGATAGGTGTCGCCCTTGTCGAAGTCGTGGATAGCCTTGGACCGCCCCTCCAGCATCAGCGGCGAGCGGGCGTCGAACTTGGTGTTCAGGGTCGCGACGCCGGAATCCAACCCCATGGCGACGGTGAACACCTTGAACACCGACCCCGGCTCATACCGGGCGGCGGCGACGCGGTTCAGCATCTGATCCGGCGTGGCTGCGCTCAGATTGTTGGGGTCGTAATAGGGGTAACTGGCCATGCCGAGGATTTCCCCGGTGCGGACATTGGTGACGATCCCCACCCCGCCAATGGCCTTGAAGGTCCCGGCAGCCTTTTGCAGTTCGTCCTGCAGCGCGGCCTGGACACGAAGGTCGATGCCCAGGGCGACCGGCTTGCCGTCCGTGCTCTGATGGATGGGTCCTTCCAAGGCCTTCTCGGCGCCGGCCAGGCCAACGCCGCCCTTGTCGACGAAACCAATCAGGTGCGCCGCGGTGGGGCCCAGCGGATAGACGCGGCGGGATTCCGTCTCGAAGGTGACGCCCGGCAAACCGAGGTCGTCGATTTGCTGCTTCTGCGCCGGCGTCAGGCTGCCGATCAGATATTGACGCTTGTCCGCCTTGAGGGCGGCCTCGAGGCGCTGGGCTGACAGTTGCGGCAGGACGGCGGCCAGGTCGCGGCGAACCTCGTCGGCGTTCCAGTTGTCGCGGGGATCGTAGTAGAGGCCGTAGTGCGGCAGATCGATCGCCAGCAGTTGACCGTTGCGGTCCACCAGGTCAGCCCGCTGATCAGGCAGGTCGCCCGCGGCGCCAGGGCCGTCGACACCAGAGAACAGCGCCGCCCGGGTCGCCATGGCGCCCAGAATCACAAAGCCCGCGCAAAACACCAGCAGGATGAAGAACATGCGCAGCCGGGTGCTGTCCTCGGCCCGGTCCGCCGCCTTGGCGCGCTCGAAGGCGTGCTCGATCCGCCACAACCGATCGAACAGCCAGCGGAACGGCTGAGGCGAGCGATAAGGGGCGAGATCGGCCGGGCGCATCAGTGCGGCGCCCCGACTGGAGTAGAGACGGCCAGAGGGGCGACGGGCGTTGCCGCGGGCGCGACCGCACTGGCCGGCGCAGCGACCGGCTTGGGCGCGGGCGCCTGGGCGATGTCGGCCAAATCCTCGGACGGGATTTCGTGGCGCGGCGAGATCGGCTGCAAATTCAGCAGCTGGCCCGAAAGGCTGGCCAGACGCACCGGCTGCTCCTCGCTGGCCACCTCGGCCTGCAGCAGACGGATCTGGGTATGCTCCTCGTCGATCTGCTGCTGCACCTTGTCGATATCGGTGGCCGTGCCGCCGGCGCCGGTCTTGGCCATATAGACCACCAGCACGAGGCCGCAGAGCAGCACCGCGCCAGCCAGGTCGATGACCCGCACTCCCCGCACACGCCGATCCAGGAACCCGAACAGCTTCATGCCGCGGCCTTCCAGACTGGCGCCGCCGTGCGAACGCCCGCGCGCAGCTTGGCTGACCGGGCGCGCGGATTGGCCTGCATCTCAGCGTCGCTCGCCGTATGGGCGCCGTTGAACAGCAGATCGAAGGTTGGCGTGGGGCCCGTGGCCGCCGGCGGCAGGTGCCGCGACCCGGCGGCGGTGCGCCCCGCCCGCTCGGTGAAGAAGGCCTTCACGATCCGGTCCTCCAGCGAATGGAAGGTCACCACCGCCAGCCGCCCGCCGGCGCTCAGCACCTGTTCTGCCGCCTCAAGGCCGGCCTCCAGCTCGCTTAGTTCGGCATTGACGGCGATCCGCAGAGCCTGGAAGGACCGCGTCGCGGGATGGGTCTTGGCGCCGCGCCGACCGCCCAGGGCGCGCTCGATCACCTCGGCCAGATCGAGGGTGCGGGTAAAGGGTTGTTCGGTCCGTCGCCGCGCCAGCGCCGCCGCGATCCGCCGCGACTTGCGCTCCTCGCCATAGACCCAGAAGATGCGCGCCAATTCCGCCGGCTCGGCCTCATTGACCAGGTCGGCCGCGCTCGGACCCGCCCGCTCCATTCTCATATCGAGCGGCCCGTCCCTCATGAACGAGAAGCCGCGATCGGCCTCGTCCAGCTGCATCGAAGACACCCCCAGGTCGAAGGCCACCCCATCGCACGGCCGATCGATGTGGTCGGTCATGGTCGAGAATCGATCCTCGACCAAGCTGAGCCGTTCGCCCACGCCCAGGGTCGAGACGAAACGCCGCGCCGTCGGATCGCGGTCAAAGGCGATCACTTCGGCGCCGGCATCGAGAAAAGCCTTGCTGTAGCCGCCCGCGCCGAAGGTGGCGTCGACGATCAGCCGGCCTGGCGCGGGCTGCAGCGCCTCGACCACTTCATCGAGCAGGACGGAGAGATGCGGCGCGTCGCTCATCCCGCCGCCCCGATCTTGGCCGCGCGCTGCTGAGCCCGCAGGTTCGCCAAGCCTTCGCGGGCAAGCTGGCGGTGATTGGCGCGTTCGGCCTGGAAGGCGTCGCGGGACCAGACCTGGAACCGGTCGCCCAGCCCCACCACCGTGACCCAGTCGGTCAAGCCGAACAGGTCGCAGAGGTTTTCCGGCAGGGTGACGCGGCCGGCTGTGTCGAAGGACAGCTGGGCCATGCCGCCGCGCAGGGTGAACTCCAGGGAAAACCGCAAGGGATCGCCCGGATCGAGTTCGGTGATCAGCGCCTCGTTGCGATCGAACAGGGCCTTGCCGCCGCCTTCTATGCAGTCAGCTTCCACCGAAGGAAAACAGAAGACGCCATCGAAGGGGCCGGAGACCACCGCGCGGAATTCCGCCGGCACCACGATCCGCCGTTTCGCATCCAATTGTTTCTCGAAGGTCGAGAAAAACACTGGGCCCACCCTGTCGTCCCCGGCTCCGAGCGCCTCCTGAAAGCGCCCCCTCGCCGTGTCCCCCGACACGACTAAGCCATGCCGATTGGGTTAACATGGGACTAACTGGGATACAATGACACTGAATGCCATTTTGGTACAAAACCCAAGATGTCGCAGAGAGTTATGGTTAACAGATCGTTACCAACCAAGAACACACAAAGAACATCCGGGGAAACTTGCCCGGATGGTCGCAGCGCCTCGCTGACGCGCTAATGCTGAGTTGAAAACCAGACGGCCTGTAAGCCGGGTTCTGTCCGCCCCACACCCCCTCGAAAGAAGGGTGGAGCGCGACGGTCATTCCTCTGGACCGGCCATTGCTGGACGGTTCTCGCGACCTACCCGGACGACTCGGGCCGGCGAGCCCTGCCGTGATCTTAGAAAGACCCGGCGCGTCGTCCCTATTCGGTCTTGCTCCAAGCGGGGCTTGCCATGCCGTCCCTGTCGCCAGGTCCGCGGTGGGCTCTTACCCCACCCTTTCACCCTTCCCCGCCGTAGCTCCGAGGAGCGAAGGCGGGAGGTTTGCTTTCTGTGGCGCTATCCCTGGGGTCGCCCCCGGCGGGCGTTACCCGCCGCCTTTTCGCCGTGGAGCCCGGACTTTCCTCGACCCCGCAAGCGGAGCCGCGACCGCCCGGCCGTCTGGTTCGAGGAATTCCTGGGCGCGATTGGAGCGCCGGTCAAGGCCAACCACCGCCCCCTTACCTCCCCCGCTGCGCGTGGGAGGTAGTCACCCAAGCTTGGCGTAGAGGTAGGTGTCGTGGAAGTCATCCTTCCAGAAGCCGTGGTCTCGCAGCAGGCCTTCCCGCTCAAAGCCATGCCGTTCGAGCAAAGCCCAGGACCGCTCGTTCTCGGGCATGACCAGGGCCTCGATCCGGCGAAGCCCCAGGGCGCCGAAGCCGAAGGCGAGCATGGCCGGCAAGGCCTCGTCCATCACCCGCCTGCCCCACCAGCCGCGCACCACGTCATAGCCGATCTCGCCGCGGCAGCCGTAGGTCCAAACCAGGGAATTGAAGCCGCATGTACCCACATGCTGGCCGCTCGCCCGATCATGGATCGCCCAACGCACGCCCCGGCCTTCGGCGCGCGCCGCGGTGATCCGGCCGAGGAAGGCCGCGGCCTGGTCCATATCGGTGAGCGGCTCGAGATTTGTGAGCCTCACGACCTCGGGGTCGGACAACTCGGCGAAAAACCCAGCCAGATCGTTCGACGATAACGGCCTCAGCTCAAAGCGCTCGGTGGGCAAAACCAGGTCACCGGCAAGCGCCTGCGCGAAAGGGCTCTCGCTCACCCAGCATCCAGCCGCAGGAGCTGGACCAACCGTGCGCGGGTCTCGCCATCGGCGATGCCGTCGACGCGGGATTGGCGCCAATGGCGCTGGAAGGCGGTAACGATGGTCTCGGTGTCGTCGTCATAGGCGCCTGACGGGGCGCAGTTGTAACCCAGCCTTGTCATGCCAGCCTGCAGCGCGAACACGCCCGTGCCCTGGTCGCCCTTGGCCAGTGGCGCGCCGGGCGAAGCCGGCGGCTCGACCCACAGCCCATGTCCCGCCGCCGCCAGCCGCGCCCAGGGAAACAGCTCGCCGGGGTCGTCCTTGCGGCCGGGCGCAATATCGGAATGGCCGAGGATGCGGTCGTTGGGAACCATCCAGCGGCCGCGGATGTCGGCCAGCAGCGCCAGCACACTGTCGATCTGCACCTCGGGGAACGGCCGGTAGCCCCACTCATGCCCCGGATTGACGATCTCGATGCCGATGGAGACGCCGTTCAAGCCAGTCTCGCCCTTCCAGAATGACAGGCCGGCGTGCCAGGCGCGGCGCGTTTCCGGCACCAGGGCGAAAATCCGACCGTCTTCCTCGACCATATAGTGGGACGACACCTTGGCCACGGGATCACGCAGGCGCGCCAGGGCCGCCTCGCCGGTCTGCATGCCGGTGTAGTGGAGGATGATCATATCCGGCGGCGCTGTACGGGCGTCAAAGTTCGGCGACGGCGCGTCGATCAACTGCATGAGGATGACTGCTTGGTAAAAAAGGCTTGGGGAACGGCTAGCGTCCGTTCTCGTCCCAACCGTAGGCGATCCAGTGGCCGCCGACGTTGCGGGCTTCGATCACCGAGCCGTCCTTGGCGTGAACGGTGCGGCGGGCGCGCAGGGCCAAGCCCGCCAGCCAGAGGGTCGCCGCGCCCATGACCGCGATCACGGCCAGGGTGGCGGCGAAGAAGATGGCGAGGACCGCGCCGACCGCGACGGCGGCCGTGGTGGCCAGGGCGCCACCCAGCCAAGCCAGGCTACGGAACGCGCCGCCACGAGGCGCGCCGGACAGGCCGCTCGAAACGCTGATGGACTCCG
>Ga0302314_10019048_pt1 | contig 11419 bp, 6 predicted proteins | sample III_Palsa_N2_3_FD_200533 | JGI IMG/M metagenome (GOLD analysis project Ga0302314, IMG submission 200533) | Peat permafrost microbial communities from Stordalen Mire near Abisko, Sweden - III_Palsa_N2_3 | ecosystem: Environmental > Terrestrial > Soil > Palsa > Peat permafrost | place: Sweden... | reverse complement strand
CTCCGCATCGTCGGCCAGCAGAGTCTCCAGCCGCTTGCGCTCGCGCATCAAAGGTTGCGACTTCGCCCCATCCGCCCACACCGCCGGATCGGAAATCTTCTCTTCAATGACCGCTAATTCCTTCTTCAGCCGGGCCGAGTCAAAGATACTCCCGCAGCTCGCGAACCCGCTCGCGCACCGGGGAGTATCGGTATTCCAGATCGTCAATCATGCTGATAGTTTACCTTGCCTGAATTTACCGCGCCTGAACCCCGTCACCCAAAACGCCCGTCATTTTGAGCGCAGCGAAGAACCCCCGCATTGGCTTTTGCCGCTGCCTGTTCTTGCTCGTCATTCTGAGCTTCACTCAGAATCTCCGTCGCCGCCTTGGCCGCTGCTCGTTCCTTGTTTGTCATTCCCGAAGGGAATCTGCTTCCGTCCTGGCTCCTGCCTGTGCTCTTGCTGTCGTTCTTGCACCTGAGATAGGTCCGGGCTTTAGCCCGGACATCACGCCCCGCCAGAAAATCGGGCTTCAGCCCCTGGATGCACTACACAGCCAACCCCCATTGAACTCCCTTGAGGCATAGAATCATTCCCAACCATGCTGAAGCTCAGGCGGACCGCTAGCTCTCACAATGACCTTTGCTCTGGCGGGATGCTCTACCGAGTCACGTCATCGAATCGTCGTCTACGACTAGCCATGGGCTGCCGCGGCCGGGCCGAGAAATATCCGGTGCGCCCCAGAGTTGCGCGAATCCTGCAATCTGGAAACGAAAGAGGGCGAGGCGGAGTTCTCAAAGAGGCTTACGGCGGCTTTCCGCGCGTCGCCCGAGTGTGCAACCGTTCAATTGCTCATTGACTCAGGAAGCGACAAGGAATCCAAAGAATTGGAAGCAAGATTGGCGAAGAACGCATGGCACGAGTATTGGAGACTTCGGGTCGACTACCACCCGGAACTGGATAAGCAACCTTTCAATCTCAGCCCCGGAAACGCCCGTCAACTCGACCGTCCACTAGTCGGCGGCGATGACGCCGAACACAACGCCGCGTTCATCTGTAAGGCCGCCAAGAACAACGGAATAATAATGGTGTTGTAAGCGGGCCGGCGTGCCCCATTCATGCGGCCCCATCGCATGAGTGGGGCCCGCTGCCCTTCCCCTCACTTCACCGCATACTTCCCGTTCTTATCCCAGAGCAAATCAATCCCCTTACCAACGTTCGCCGGATCCTTCACCACCAGCAGCAGCGTACTCAATGGCCCCCAGCACTGCCGATGAATCATTCCACCCCCTCCGCCCGCATCGCCAAAGTCCTCCATCAAATTGAAGTGCGGCGGCGGGCTCGCGATCCGCCAAACCCCATTCGCCCCGGCCGTCACCGGCACATTCGCACCCGGCGAGGTATCTCCCTGCGCCCACTTCGCATCGTCAATCACATTCGCCGACAGCTTGAACCCGCTCACAATCGGCGTCATCGACCCAGCCGTCATCACTCGCACCGCCACCGCGCACGCATCCTGCGAGCCCGGCGCCGTCGTCATCACCGCATCCACAAAGTCCCCCACCTTGCTGCCTGTCTCCGCCGCAATATCCTTGTCCCGCTGAGACACCGGTGGCGGGCCCGCGGCCTTGGTGCAAACTGCCGGCAGCGCAAACACCGACGCCGGCGGCGTGCCCACCGTAAACTTCGTCACCTGCGAAAGCGTGCTCGTTTGCGTTCCTTGAGTCACGTCAATCCTCACCGGCAACCCCGTCTTCGCCTCCACCCACACCTTCGCCGTCGCGCCATCGGCACCCACCGCATACACCTTGGTCGCAAAGCCGTTTACCGTATCCGTCCCGGTCAGCTTCCCCGTGCTCACGTCCACCAGCCCCACAAACGGGTCGCCCCAGTCGCCCGAAAAACTACCCGTCCCGCATCCGCCCGAGCTGTCTGGCAGGTTCCACGACTGGTTGGTATGCGCGCTCAGATCGTAAAGCGACCGCGAGTGTGTCGCCGGCGTGCCCCCCGTCGCCGGCATGCTCGTGTCGATCACTGCCTTCGATCCATCGCGGTAGATCGTCTGCGTCATCGGCGACCCCGTCAGCGAGTTCACCACCGTCACCGTATACGCAGTCGGTTGCTGCGCCCACGCGCCAGTCACCCCAGCCATCCCCATCCCGCACAGCAACACCACCAACGTTGCTTTCGCCATAGCCTGCCTCCGTCGCCGCAAAGTTGCCCCGCGACCCCGGAGCAGAAACTCGAACTATATCAATCCACCCGCCATTTCGTCTCACACCCTCTCTCGAAAAAATATGCCGCGTCATTACTTGGCGAAGGCGAAGAACCCCCGTCTTTGTTTCTGCCGTTGCCGGGCGCTCCGTTCATGCGGCTTCATAGCATCCGCGGGTTCCAGCTAACGTCCCACCGCATACTTCCTGTTCTTATCCCAAACCCAATCTGCGCCCTTCCCCAGGTTCTGCGGATCATGCACCACCAGCAGCAGCGTCGACACCGATCCCCAACACTGCCTGCGGATCCACCCACGTCCCCCACCCCCATTGTCAAAGGAGTCCGCGACCTGGAAGCGGACCGGCGCATTCCGAATCCTCCAAACTCCGCCCACCCCCGCGGTCACCGTCAACGTGCCGCCCGGCACCGGGTGGCCATGCTCGTCCAGCGTAACCGCCGTCAGTTTTACACCGCTCACAATCGACGTCATCGACCCTGCCTTCATCACTCGGATCGCCACCGTACACTCGGCTTCCGTGCCCGCCGGCCCCGTCATCACCGCGTCCGGAAAATCACCCACCTGCCCGCCCGTCTCCGCCGCAATATCCTTGTCCCGCTGCTGCACCGGCGGAGTCCAAACCTGCGCCGCCGTCCCGCACGCCATCACCAAACCGCAAACCAGCACCACCAGTCGCGCTCGCGCCATTCTCCCTCCTTCGCTTGTGAAATCGCCCGCGGCTCCGCGTCGGCAATCGAACTATACCAATCAACTGGCGTGCCCGCCGCATCTGTACTCTCCGCGATGCCCCTCGTCGCCTCATGCCGCAAAACCGTGTCAAGCTCTTCGATCTCATCCAATTCAGCAACCCACGCCAATCCAAGCACTTACACCATGAAAAACTTGCCTCGGAGTTATGTCCAGCTTGATACCATTAAGGAGTAAGTCAAAAAAGGAGCGCTGCGCACAGTAGGGCTTTATCGTTCTTCGGGTTCTGGGCGCACCCAGGGATGTGTCATAAACACCTAAGAATCTTATTGTTACGTATAATCTATTTAGATTCATATGTTTACGACTAGTATTATGCAAATATATGATTCTAAGATATTTAGATGCCACCCACCCCCGGGGTGTCTTCGGAAAGGAGAAACACATGCCGCCTTACGAAGTCCGTCGCACGTTGAACCCCGACGCCCCGGCCACAAATCCCGCCTCCAGTAACGCCCGAGCCATCGCGCTCTCAGCCACTGGAACGCCGTTCACCGTCCCAATCAGCAATCCCGCTCGTCCGGCCGTATCGTCCTCGCGATCGCCCCGCACCCGCTCCACCAGAAACTCCGCCAGCGTTCGCGCTACCCGCCCACGCCCAGGCTCCGCATCCGGCAGAAATACCTGCACACCGGGATTCCCTCGCCGCAGATACGCCACCAGCGCCCCATCGCACACGACAACTCTTGCGCCGACGCTGCGGGTGAGGGAAGAGCCCGCATCGCCGCCCTCAGGCCACCGCAGCAGCGCCCCGTACGGATTCGCCGGATCGGTCGCCGAAAGCATCAGCATCTCGGCGTGTCCCTTGCGCTGGCCGCCCGCGCGTTCCGTCCTCAGCGAGCGCAGCAAATCCACTGCCGCAGGCATCGCAAACTGCGTCGCGCCCAGATCGGCAGCAAAATATCCGCGCCGCACCCTGCCCGATTCCTCCATCGCCTTCAGCACGTCGTACACCGCGGAGAATCCTCCCGGCAGATTCTCCGCATGCGCCGTCTCGCGAAATACCACGCCATATCGCGTCAACAACTGCTGCGCCATGGCATGGCTCCACGCCGTGGCCGACCGTCCCTGCGCAAACGCCGCCGCGTTCAGCGACCACCGTCCCTGCGCCGCCGGAGGAGTCGTTCGCCTTGAAGTAAAACCAGCGGTGGATCCAGCCTGTTGCTGGTGCACCCGCTTCGCCCGTTTCGAAGTCGCCGCCGGCGCGCAGTACGCCCGCAGCGCATGGAACGAATCGTTGGTCAGCAACCCGCGCCACACCAGGCCCCAGATCGCGTCCAGCGTCTCGCCCGGATACCCGCCGCCAACCCCATCGTGCACCTGCTGGAAGAACGAAGCCCCATGCACCTTCAAATACTCCACCACCGCGTCTTCACGATCCGCGGCCTTGCCTTGAACGGACAACGAAGAACGGACCACGGACAACGCCGCAACTGGCCACAACGCCCCCAGCCCCTCCGCCAGATACAGCCCCACCCGTCCATCCCGCTCGCCGATCGTGTCCAACCCGACCCACGTCACCTCGCCTGCCGCGATCAAAGTATCCAGATCGGCCGACCGATATCCGCTGATTCGCGCCGGCAGAATCTCCGTCTCCAGAATCGAAGCTGGCAGCGCCGCGCCCTGCAGGTTCTCGATCACGTCCAGCAGCGCATCCAACCCCTTGCGCGGCTGCACCACGCCCTGCCAGCGAGTTAGAAGCCGCGCCAGCACCGGCTGCTCCACCGGCTCAATCTCCTTGCGCAACCGCGCCAGCGACTTCCGCCGGATCGTCCGCAGCACCTCGACATCGCACCACTCGCGATACATTCCGCCTGGCCGAAATCCGCCTTCAACCACGCGCCCCGTTCCTACCAGCCGCTCCAGCGTTGCTTCCATGCGTGCCACCGGCAGCCCAAACCGGTGCGCAGCCTCAGCTGTGGTGAATGGCCCATGCGTCCGCGCGTACCTCCTCACCAGGTCCAGCCCAGTCTCCGGCACAGCCTCCAGAAACGCCTGCGGCAATCCCGGTGGCAGCGCAACGCCCAGCGCATCGCGATACCGTGCCGCATCCTCAGCGGCGATCAAACGCCGCTCTCCCGCCACCGAAACCTCGACCACCCGCCGCGCCCGCACCAATTTGGTTACAAATGCACCCAACTGTTCCGTCGCCGCGCGTTTCTGCAACTCATCCTGTGACAAATCCCCTAGCCGCAGCAGCAGATCGTGCACGCCATCCGCAGTGCGCGCCCTGTATCCCTCGATCAGGCACTGCAATTGCTCCTCGGTCTCGTCAATCGCACCGGCATCCAGCAACTCACGCAGATCGGCGTCACCCATCAGTTCGCGCAACTGGTCCTGGTCAATCGACAGAGCCTGCGCGCGCCGCTCCGCCAACGGTGCATCGCCATCGTAGATGTAATTCGCCACATACCCGAACAGCAGCGCCGCGGCGAATGGAGAAGACTTGTCCGTGTCCGCAACATGCACGCTCAGCGAACCGTTGCCGATTGCGCTCAGTACCTCCATCAGCGCCGGCATGTCGAACACATCGCGCAGGCACTCGCGATAAGCCTCCAGCAGAATCGGAAAGCTCGCGTAGCGGCTCGCCACCGAGAGCAGGTCGTAAGCGCGCTTCCTCTGCTGCCACAGCGGAGCTCGTCCCTGGGCTCGCCTGCGCGGCAGCAACAGCGCCCGCGCAGCGCTCTCGCGAAACTTGGCTGCAAACAGCGCCGTCGAACCAAGCTGCCGAGTCACCAACTCCGCGGCTTCGCCGGGTTCCATCAGCACCGCCGCAACATCGGGCGGCGCATCAGTCTCCGGAAACCGCAGCACAAAGCCGTCCTCCGTCCCCATCGTTTCGACTTCGGGCCCGCCGTTGGCGCGGATCTTCGCCGCCGCGGCGATCGCCCAGGGCGTGTGGATTCGACTGCCAAACGGTGTCAGCACGCATACGCGCCACGCGCCCAACTCATCGCGCACGCGCTCAATCACAATGTTGCGGTCGTCCGGAACAACGCTGGTTACAATTTCCTGGTCAGCCAGGTAGCGCATCAGGTTTTCTGCTGCTCCCGCGTCCAGATCGTGATTGCTTACCAGTTCCGCGACAGCGACCGGCAGCGGCATCTCGCGCAACTCCCGCACCAGCGCGCCGATCCGTCGTCCAAACTCCATCGGCCTGCCCGCGCGGTCGCCGTGCCAGAACGGCACCTTGCCTGGGTCGCCCGGCGCAGGCGACACCAGCACGCGATCGTGCGTGATCTCGTCGATCCGCCAGGTCGAGGCGCCCAGTACGAACGTCTCGCCCGGCTTGCTCTCGAACACCATCTCCTCATCCAGTTCGCCGACACGCACCGGCTTCGCTCGCTCGCCAGAGAGGAACACGCCGTACATGCCGCGGTCGGGAATCGTTCCGCCATTCAGGATCGCGATCTGCTTCGAGCCCAGCCGCGGCGTCAGCCAGCCGCGCGTCCGATCCCAGGTCACACGCGGCCGCAACTCGGCAAACTCGTCCGAGGGATAGAGACCGGAGAGCATGTCCAGGACGCCGTCAAACAACGCTCGGCTCAACCCCGCGAACGGCGCCGCGCCGCGCACCAGGTCAAGCAACGCAGCATAGCCGATTCCCGAACCAGCATCCTCATCCGCCTGCGCTGGCCGTGCCGCTTCGGCGAGACCCAGCGGCGGGTGCGCAACCGCGGCCACAATCTGCTGCGCCAGCACGTCGAGCGGATTGCGCAGGAACCGTGTCGACTCCACATGCCCCTCGTGCATCGCGCGCGTCACAGCGGCGCAAGCCACCAGGTCCGCGCGGTACTTTGGAAAAATGATGCCGTGCGATGGCGCGCCCACCTGGTGGTCTGCGCGCCCGATGCGCTGCATGCCGCTGGCAACGCTCGGCGGAGCCTCGATCTGAATCACCAGGTCGATCGCGCCCATATCGATTCCGAGTTCCAGCGAACTCGTCGCAACCAGCGCCTTAATCTGCCCAGCCTTCAGCAACTCCTCAATCTCCACGCGCTGCGGCGCGGCCAGCGATCCGTGATGCGCTCGCGCAATCGGCTCGCCCGCCAGATCGTTCAACGCGCCCGCCAGCCGCTCCGCCACGCGTCGCGCGTTGACGAAGATCAGCGTCGAAGTGCGACCGCGAATGATCTCCAGCAGTCGCGGATGTATGCTCTGCCAGATCGAGGTTCGCTTTGGCTCCTGTGAATCCGCTCCATTCAGCCGCGCTTCAGCGTAGCCCAGCCGCGCCATGTCCTCGACCGGCACTTCCACCCTCAGCTCCAGCGCCTTCCGCGCGCCCGCATTCACGATCGTCACTGGCCGGTACTCTACCGCGCCATTCGTTCCCTCGATCCCGAGCTCCGCCGACACATCTGTAGCCGAACCAGCGGCAATGGGTCCGCCGTCAATTGACAATCCAGAACCGAAAACTGACAACGGCTTTTGTTCCTCAGCTCCGCCCAGAAACCGTGCCACTTCCTCCAGCGGTCGCTGCGTTGCCGACAGCCCGATTCGCTGCAATCGCCGACCCCCGCTGGCGCGCACCAGCGCCTCCAGCCGCTCCAGGGAAAGCGCCAGATGCGCGCCCCGCTTGGTCGGGACCAGGGCGTGAATCTCATCCACGATCACCGTCTCGACCGTGCGCAAGGCCTCCGAAGCCTCCGACGTGAGCATCAGGTACAGCGACTCCGGAGTCGTAATCAGGATTTCCCCAGGATGGCGCCGGAACCGCGCCCGCTCGTTCTGTGGCGTGTCTCCCGTTCGCATGCTGACCGTCGGCATGCGTACCGCAACGCCGGACTTTTGCGCCATGTCTGCGATTCCCGCCATCGGCGCTCGCAGGTTCCGTTCCACGTCCGCCGCTAGTGCTTTCAGCGGCGAGATGTAAACGACCCGGCAGCCGCGCTCCCTATCACCACTGGTATCTGCGAGCATCAATCGGTCCAGGCACCACAGGAACGCGGCCAGAGTTTTTCCGGTGCCGGTCGGCGCGAGGATCAGCGTGGACTCGCCGCGCGCAATCGCGGGCCAGCCTTCGCGCTGCGGCGCGGTTGGAGTGCCGAAAGCCGCCCGAAACGCCGCCACCGTAACCGGATGGAACAGAGCCAGGGCCTCATCGGCGCGCACCGCGTCCTCTGCGGGCTTGGCTGCATCAATCGGCTTGCGCTCGCCTGTGGCCTTCGAATCCTTCGCTTTGGATGGGGTCGCCGGCATCGCTCAAAGTGCTCTCACAGCAGCATATCCGCTGCGGAGCATCGCGGTGTGGCGAACGTTGCCAAGCTACGCCCTGACAACGGGCCGGTAGAAGTAGCAGTCCTTCGCGAATTCAGCCTTAAATAGGTTCGTCGAATCTTCCGCCTGCTCCGACGCGCCTAGCACCAGGCATCCACCAGGCGCCATCTTGCGATGCATCGCGCGGAAGACCGCGTTCCGGTCCTGCGGCGTAAAGTACAACAGCACGTTGCGCAGCAGCACCAGGTCGAACTCAGGCAGCCTCGGCAGCGGTCCGCACAGGTTCGCACACTGGAACTCGCACATTGATCTGAGCCTGGGAACGACCTCCCACTCCTCGTCATGGCGCACGAGATACTTCACCAGCTGGCGCGCCGGCAGGCCGCGGTTTACCTCCATGCGGCGGTAAAGGCCGCGCCGGGCATACTCGACTACCGGGCCGGATATGTCCGTTCCGACGATCTTCACGTCCCAGTGTGCCAGGCTCGTGAAGTGCTCGCAGATCAGCATCGCCAGGCTGTACGCCTCCTGCCCGGTCGAGGCTGCGGCGCTCCATATCCTGAGCCTCCGTTGCGCGGAGTTCGCCTCAATCAGCCGTGTCAGGATGCTCTCCCGCAGCGCATCGAACATTTTGCGGTCACGAAAGAAGCTGGTCTCGTTGATAGTCATCGCTTCGGCCACCGCGCGATGCAGATGCGGTGATTGGTCATCCCGAAGAATGCCCACAAACTCTTCAAGACTCGACGCGCCGGCACCGCGAGCGATCGGCTTCAGCCGGGCTTCGAAGAGTTTGTTGCGCGTGGAGTCAATCAGGTTCGCCGATCGCGCGAGCACCAACTGGCGAAGGTAATCGTAATCGGAATCAGAACAGCTCATGGATTGCCTCACGCCGCAGTGCCGCCAGTAACCTCTCGGTCCATGTTGCCGGCAGCGGGCGATTCATTACGCCGCCAGTCCTAGCATCGCCAGCTTCTCGCGCAGGCTTTCCGGTGTGAACGGCTTCATCAGGAATTCGTCAGCGCCATACTCCAGCGCGCGGCAGATGAACGAATTGTCAGCCTCGGTTGTCACCATCATGATCTTCATCGGCGCTTGCAGACCCGCGTCGCGAAGTTGTTTGATGCACTCCAGACCGCTCATTCGCGGCATGTTCACATCCACCAGCATGAAGTCGAACCCAGCCGGCTCGCGCAGCAGCCGGAGTGCCTCGCTTCCGTCGATTGCCTCTTCACAACTGAGGCCCATCTGTTCCAGCAACTTGCGCATATGTTGCCGAATGAATCGCGAATCGTCAACGATCAGTGCTCTCATCGCACTTCTCCCTTTCCCCCGCGTTGCGCGGACCCGAACAGCCCACTCTCCGCCAGTCGCGACGGCCGCAGCCGTTGCGGGTCCAGCCGAACCATCAAGCCCGACGGCGTTCTGCACGTGCCGTCGAACAGAGCCACGCTGCGCGCGTCCAGAGTGGCCGGATTCGGCTCCAGCGAATCGCGACCGACCGACGCGACTCCTTGAACTTCGTCGACTACCAGCCCAAACCGCTCCTCGTTCTCCTCATCGTCCAAAACCAGTACGCAGCTCGCTCTTGCGCGTTTCTCCAAACCAAGCAGGAAACGAAAACTCAACGTTGTCAGCACATTGCCGCGATACGGCACGACCCCTTCGATGTACTCCGGGGCAAGCGGCACGGGTTGCGGCGTAATCGCGCCCAGCACTTCGCGAATCTGCGTAGTATCGATCCCGAACAGTCCAGGACCGGCGCGGAACGAGCACATCATCAGCATGTCGACCGGTGTCGCTTCCGTCGGGCTCATGCGACCTCCAGCAGGATTGCCATCGTTGGCGGGCCAGGATGCGCTGCAATCACGCGATGCATCGTTGTGACTCGGTCTTTCACCATCGCGATTTGGGCGCTGCACAACTCCGGATCCTCGGGCAGCAGGGTGCCGGGCGATACGTCCAGCACGCGCCGCACCACCATTCCCACTCGCCTTGGCGCACCCGCTCCAGGACGCAGACAAATCACAATGGTCGCCATCGCGTCGCTGTCTTTCCCGGCCTCAGTCAACACCTCGTCCTCGTCTTCGAGCGGCAGCATATCGCCGCCATATTGCAGCACCGCCCGGCCATCGGCGTACTCGATCGCGCTCAACGGCACCCGTTCAATCCGTTCCACCGCGCTCAACGGCATCGCCATCCGAGAGCCGCGGCCAATCTCCCCCGAGCCTCGCTTCCACGACTCATAGATCACCATTGCACTCTCCAGCTCAATCTGTGCCGCGTCGCCCCGGGCTGGTTCGATAGTTCCGTCCAATTCCGCTGCGGACTCCGCTGCCGGCCGCACGCCGGCTCGTGTTCCCAGAGCCGCGACATCCAGAATCAGCGCCAGCCCACCATTGCCCAGCACCGTCGCGCCCGAGAATATTCCAATCTCGCGCAGAACCCCCGACAACGGCTTCACCACAATCTCCTCCGGCGCTTTCAGGTCGTCCACGACCAACCCGAACCGCCGGCCTCCCGCCTCCACCACGGCAATATAGAATCCGCGCGGTTCCGCGCAGTCCTGCGCTTCGAGTCCGAGCAGGCGCGACAGCCACACCAGCGGCAGCAGGCTCTCGCGCAGCCGGTAGAGTTCAGCCGACCCCACCTGTTCCACCGCCGATTTGCGGTCGCGCATTGGCACGTACACTAGTTCCACCAGCGAGTTCTGCGGCAGCACAAAGGCCTGGCCTCCGCTGCGCACTACCAGGGCCGAGACGATCGCCAGGGTCAGTGGAACGCGCATTCGCACCGTGGTTCCCAACCCGAGCCGGGACTCCACCTCCACGTTGCCGCCTACCCGCTCCAGGTTGGCGCGCACCACGTCCATGCCGACGCCGCGCCCGGAGACGTTGGTCACCTCCTTCGCCGTTGAGAATCCCGCAACGAAGATCAACTGCAATGTCTCCCTCTCGGTCATCGCCGCCGCCTGTTCCGGAGTCACCAGTCCACGCTCCATCGCCTTCGCCAGCACCCGCTCGGTCGAGATTCCCGCCCCGTCGTCCTTCACTTCGATCACCACCGCACCGTCCCGCTGGAAAGCGCGCAGCCGCACCACGCCCTCCACCGGCTTGCCCGCCTTCACGCGCTCCTCCGGCGGTTCAATACCATGGTCGACAGCGTTCCGCACCGCATGCGTAAGCGGGTCGCGGATCGCCTCCAGCAGGCCCTTGTCCAGCCCCGTCTCCTGGCCTTCGAACTCAA
>Ga0302314_10019047_pt1 | contig 11420 bp, 12 predicted proteins | sample III_Palsa_N2_3_FD_200533 | JGI IMG/M metagenome (GOLD analysis project Ga0302314, IMG submission 200533) | Peat permafrost microbial communities from Stordalen Mire near Abisko, Sweden - III_Palsa_N2_3 | ecosystem: Environmental > Terrestrial > Soil > Palsa > Peat permafrost | place: Sweden... | reverse complement strand
GCCGTCACGACCCCCGCGTCGTCCGCACGCGCGATCGCTGTGAACGCGAGCGATGCGCTCGACACGAAGGCTACTGCGAGGACGGCGAAGCGCGGGGTCATCGCGTGCGCATCCTCCGCGCGCGCCGCGCGAACAGATCGCGCAGCGGGCGAACGAACGACCCGCTCGTCTCGATCTCCACGGCGTCGAGCCCCAACTTCGTGAACATCTGGCGTCGCGTGGTCGCGATCGCCTTCATCGCCTTGGCGTGATGCGCGCGCACGCGCGGGTCGCTCGTATCGACCACGATCTGCTCGCCGCTCTCGAGGTCCTCGAACGTCGCCAGCCCGACGTCGGGCAGCTCGCGATCGCGCGGATCGACGAGCACCACCGGAATCACATCGTGCTTCGCCGCCGCCAGCGCCAGCGCGCGCTCGTGCCCCTGCGCGAAGAAATCGCTGACGACGAACGCGATGCTCCTCCGCCGTGCGACGCCGACCAGCGCTTCGAGCGCCGCCTTCAAATCCGTCGCCGGCCCGAGCAGCGGCTCGCCGTTCCTCCCGCGCGTCCTCGTCGGAAGCTCGTGGCTCGGTTCGAACCCGAGGATCTCGCGCACCACGCGCATCACGTGCTTCTCGCCCTTCTTCGGCGCGACCACGCGATCGATCTTGTTGCTCGCGAGAATGAGCCCCACGCGATCGTTGTTTCGAATCGCGCTGAACGCGAGGAGCGCGCTCACTTCGCTGGCCACGCGCGACTTGGGCGCGCGGCGCGTGCCGAAGCTCTCGCTCGACGACTGGTCGACGACGAGCATCACCGTCATCTCGCGCTCTTCGACGAAGACCTTCACGAAGGCCTCGTTCATCCGCGCGCTCACGTTCCAATCGATCGTGCGAACGTCGTCGCCCGGTTGGTACGGGCGCACTTCGCGGAACGCGAGCCCCTGCCCCTTGAAGCTGGACGTGTACGTCCCGGACAGCTGCTCGTTCGCGAGCCTCGCCGTGTGAATCTCGATCGTGCGGAGCGCCGCGAGGAGCTCTTTGGGGATCATGGGTACGACTCTCGAGCGAGGCCTACGGCACCTCGACGACTTCGAACACGCGCCGCACGACTTGTTCGGCGGTCACCTCTTCGGCGTCGGCTTCGTACGTGAGCACGAGGCGATGGCGCAGCACGTCCGGACCAATCGCCTTCACGTCCTCCGGCGTCACGTACCCGCGGTGCCGCAGGAACGCATGCGCGCGCGCCGCCAGATTGAGCGCGATCGATGCGCGAGGGCTGGCGCCGAACTCGATGAGCGGCGCGAGATCCTTCAGGCCGTGCTTGGACGGCTCGCGCGTCGCGAACACGACGTCGACGATGTAGTCCTTCACCTTGTCGTCGACGTAGACCTGACTGATGACCTTGCGCGCCTCGAGCAGATCGTTCGGCGTGATGACCGGCGTAGCTCGCGCCACTTCGGACATCGTCATCCGGTCCATGATCTTCCGCTCGTCTTCGCGCGTCGGGTAACCGACCTTCACCATGAGCATGAAGCGATCGATCTGCGCTTCGGGGAGCGGGTACGTCCCCTCTTGCTCGATCGGGTTCTGCGTGGCCATGACGACGAACGGCTGCGGCAGCGGATACGTGCGGTCGCCGATCGTGACCTGACGCTCCTGCATCGCCTCGAGCAGCGCGCTCTGCACCTTGGCCGGCGCGCGGTTGATCTCGTCGGCCAGGATCAGGTTCGCGAAGACGGGGCCGAGCTTCGAGGTGAACTCGCCCTTCTGCTGGTTGTAGATGACCGTGCCGATCAAGTCGGCCGGCAGGAGGTCCGGCGTGAACTGGATGCGGGCGAACTTGGCGCTGATGGCCTCGCAGAGCGTTCGCACGGTCAGCGTCTTGGCGAGCCCCGGCACCCCTTCGAGGAGCACGTGGCCGCCGGTGAGCAGGCCGATCAAGATCCGCTCGATCATGTACTGCTGACCGACGATGACCTTACCGACCTCGTTCGTTACTTTTTCGACGAAGGAGCTCTCGCGCGCGACGAGCTCGTTGAGTGCACGGACGTCGTACATGGCTCGGGCCTTTACGTTGAAGCCCGCGCGTTCATTCCCGTTCGCAGTCCCGGGAAGCGCGCGGTACGGACTCTAGTTCCCGATCTCTTTGCCGCCGCTTTGCGAGATCGAGATCCCGCCGCGGCAACCGATGAAGATCCCGAAGAGGAAGAGCAGCCAGCCGAGCTCGTTGCCGAGCACCTTGATGACGAGCACTCCGCCGACGAGGCAGAGCAAACCGAGCATGATCTGGGGGACTCCCGGGTGCATGGCCGTCCTTATAGGGGCAACTGGCGAGATCAGTCCACCTCGAGAACGACCTTGCCGAAGGCCGACCGCGACTCGAGGATTTCGTGCGCCTTCGCGGCTTCCCAGAGCGGGAGGACGCGGTCGACGACGGGGCGGAGCTTGCCGGTGCGGACGTGGTCGAGGACGGCGAAGAGGTCGGCCTTGCTCCCCATCGTCGAGCCGAGGATTTCGACCTGACGGAAGAAGATCTGGCGGAGATCGATGGCCGGCGTGAACCCTGCGGTCGCGCCGCACGTGACGACGCGCCCGCCCCACGCGCACGCCAGGACGCTCTTCTCGAAGACCTCGCCGCCGACGTGCTCGACGACGCAATCGACGCCTCGCTTGCCGGTCAATCGCTTGCACTCCGCGAGGAAGTCGCTCTTCACGTAGTTGATGGCCTCGTCCGCGCCGAGCCTCTTCGCGCGCTCCACCTTGGCGTCGCTGCCGGCGGTGGCGATGACGCGCGCGCCGAGCACTTTCGCGATCTGGATCGCCGCGCTGGACACGCCGCTGCCAGCCGCCTGCACGAGCACGGTCTCGCCGGCGCGGAGCTTCGCTTTGACCACGAGCATCTGCCACGCCGTGAGAAAGACGAGCGGGATGGCGGCGGCGTCGACGAACGAGAGCGGCTCGGGGAAGGGGAGGATGTTCGCGTCGGGGATGTTGACGAAGCGCGCGTATCCCCCCTGCGTGCTCTCGCCGAGGATGTGGTAGCTGCGGCAAAGGTTGTCGCGCCCGCCCAGGCACTGCGCGCAGACGCCGCACGAGAGGCCCGGGTTCACGAGCACCTTGTCGCCGAGGTGCAGGCCGGCCGTGAGGTGCGCGCCGGGGCCGAGGGCGTCGATGGTGCCCGCGATGTCGGCGCCGAGCCTGTGCGGGTAGTCGAGCTTCAGGTGCGGGAGGCCGCGGCGTGTCCAGAGGTCCAGGTGGTTGAGCGCGACGGCGCGGACGCGGACGCGGATCTCGCGCGGGCCTGGCTCGGAGAGCTCGATCGTCTCGCGCGCGAGAACCTCGGGCCCGCCGTGCCGGCGGATGACCATCGCTTCGACCTTCATGGGCGACGAGATACCACGACGACGCCGCGCGACGCGACGCACCCCGTGCGCGAGAACCTACGCGAGCAGCTCGTGCGTGCGTTTCGCGCCGTCGAGCGGGGCGACCGCGTGCGAGAGAGACAGCGTGAGCACGAGGATCGCCCGGTAGACGGCGTGCACGTCGTCGACGTCGACCTCGCGTCGCTTGGTCGCGTCGTGCGCCTCGTTCTCCTCGCTCTCGACGCCCGGATCGAGCGCCGCCTCGACGTGCTCGTGAACGAACGCCAGGATCCCCGGCTGCTCCATCGCCACCACGTCGTCGAGCTCGAGCGGCTCGTCGCCGTGCGACGCGCGGAGCTCTTCTTCGAGCGCGATGGCGGCTTCGGTCGCGCGGACGGAGTCGTCGGTCACGCGCGAGAGGCGCTCGCCGAAGGTGCGATCGAACGCCAGCCAGATCGCGATCGACAGGAAATACCCCAGCGCCAGCGCGGTCTCGTCGATGGGCTTGCCGAGGACGTCGGTCATCTTGTCGGCGAGGCTGGGCTGCGTCTCCTCGAAGCGGCGGAAGGCGAGGTCGAGCTCCTTCTGCGCGCCGTCGCTCTCGTACGCGAGCTCTTGCTCGAGGGCGTCGAGCGTATCTTCGCCGATCCTCGCGTACGCGGGGACGGGACGGATGGCGGCGCCGCGAACCCAGACCACGCGTGGAATTCTAGCGCGGCGCGGCGCGTAGCGCTCGAACGGCCCACACGACGCCGGCGGTGATCGCGATCATTCCCCAGACCACCCCTTTGCCCAGCGCGCTCGTCGCGATCGGCTCGACGCCGAATCCCCCCGCATACTGCGCCGCGCTTGCGCTCACCGCGAGGCGTTTGGCGCAGAGGAGAGCGAGCACGATCGCGATCGCCAGCGGCGCGCCGATGAGCGCCGTCACCGCCTGAGTTCGCCGACCCCGAATCGCCGCGACCGTCGCCACGAACCCTCCGGGTACGCACGCCGCTGCCGCGACCACGAGCACCAGATCGACCGCCGACGGCACGCTCTGCCACGGCGCGAAGTAGAGGTAGGCCCAGTCGCCGTGGAACGCCGCGAAGTACCCGGCGACCGGCAGCAGCACCAGCCCCGCGAACGCCAGCACGATCGCCATCGGCCGCGACGTCACGAGCGGCCCCTCGGTCCGCGCGATCTCCCCCTCCGCGGCGCGGGCGAACGCGGCGCCGAGCGCGAACGCGACGAGGAACGCGAACGGAATGGGCACGGGTCGATCGGTAGCACACGCGAGGCTCGGCCCGTGGTACCGCGTGCTACGTTCCGCGCGTGGATACCACGCGACTTCGTGCGCTCCTCGAGCGCGTCCGCGCCGGCGACGCCAGCATCGACGACGCCTTCGCCGAGCTGAAGGATCTGCCGTTCGTCGACCTCGGCTACGCGGTCGTCGATCACCATCGCAGCCTGCGCCAGGGCATCCCCGAGGTCATCCTCGCGCAGTCGAAGACCGCCGAGCAGGTGGTGGGCATCGCGAAAGAGCTCGCGCGCAAAGGGCAGAACGTCCTCATCACGCGCATGTCGGTCGAGCAGGCGGCGATCGCGATGAAAGAGCTCCCCGAGCTGAAGTACGTGCCGCTCGCCCGCACGGCGACGCTGGAGCAAGCGCCCATCGCGCCGCTCGGCAAAGGGCGCGTGGCGCTCGTGAGCGCGGGGACGAGCGACATGCCGGTGGCCGAAGAGTGCGCCGAGACGATGCGCATGCTCGGCGTCGCGTTCGATCGCGTGTTCGACGTGGGCGTCGCCGGGATCCACCGCTTGCTCCACAAGCGCGCGATGTTCGAGAACGCGGCGGTGGTGATCGTGATCGCCGGGATGGAAGGGGCGCTGGCGAGCGTCGTTGGGGGATTGGTCGAAGCGCCGGTGGTCGCGGTGCCGACGTCGGTGGGCTACGGCGCGTCGTTCGAAGGGCTCGCGGCGCTTCTGGGCATGCTGACGTCGTGCGCGTCCGGCATCACGGTGGTGAACATCGACAACGGCTTCGGCGCGGCCTTCGCGGCGGCCCGCATCCTCCGCGCGAGCACGCACGCATGAAGCGCGAAACGCATACGCACCACGCCCATCCGCACGAGCACGCGGACGGTTCGGCGCACGCCCACGAGCACACGCACGTCGAGGGGCACGAGCACGAGCACGTCCATGAGCACGGTCATGGCGACGCGCACGATCCTGGTCACGACCATGGCCACGATCACGGTCACGACCACAGCCACGGTCACCACCACAGCCACGCCCTCGCGCCCTCTCGTCCCGATCTCCCTCGCGGCGCTGGAACCGGCAAGACCCTCTTCCTCGACGCGCCCAGCGGTCTCGCCGGCGACATGATCATCGCCGCGCTGGTCGACCTCGGCGTCCCTCCTACCGTCATCGCCGAAGCCGCCGCGGCGCTCCCCATCTCGGGGTTCCACATTCACTTCGGCACGTCGGTCAAGAGCGGCATCGTCGCTTCGAAGCTCGACGTGCACGTCGAAGCCGCGCAACCCGAGCGCACCTACGCCGAGGTTCGCGCGATCCTCGATTCGTCGTCGCTGTCACCGCGCGTGAAGGAGCTGGCGCACGCGACGTTCCGCAGGCTCGCCGAGTCGGAAGCGAAGGTGCATCGCTCGGCGCTCGACGACGTCCACTTCCACGAGGTCGGCGCCATCGACGCGCTGGTCGACGTCGTGGGGAGCGCCGCGGCGCTCGATTGGCTCGACGCGACACTGGTCGTCTCGCCGCTGCCGATGGGGCGCGGGTTCGTCAAGGCGCGCCATGGGGTCTTGCCGCTGCCGCCGCCGGCGACGGTCGAGTGCCTGCGCGGGTTTCCGACGTACGACGGCGGGATCGATTTCGAGTTCGTGACGCCGACCGGCGCGGCCATCGTCGCCAGTCACGCGCGCGCGTCGTCGCGCTGGCCGTCGATCGAGCCGTCGCACATCGGCTGGGGAGCGGGCACGGCGAACCTTGCCGATCGCCCCAACCTGCTGCGCGCCATCCTCGGGGAATCGCGCGCCAGTCACGTGCACGAGGCCCACGAAGACACGCACGTCGTCATCGAAGCGAACATCGACGACGCCACCGGCGAGCTCCTCGGCGCGGCCATCGATTCACTCCTGACGCAAGGCGCGCTCGATGCGTGGGCCGCGCCGATCACGATGAAGAAAGGGCGCCCGGCGTTCACGCTGTCGGCGCTGGCGCGCGCCCCGGACGCGGACCGAATCGCGCACGCGATGATCCGCGAGACGACGTCGATCGGCGTGCGTCGGTACGGCGTGTCGCGCGTCGAGCGCCCGCGGCGGATGGTCACGATCGAAACGGCGTACGGCCCCATCGCCGTGAAGATTGCCGAGGGCCCCTTCGGGCCGCCGCAAGTGAAGCCGGAGCTCGACGCATGCGTCGCCGCCGCCCACGCGCACGGGGTGCCTCTTCGCGAGGTGATGCGCGCCGCCGTCGCCGCGGCTTCCACGGCCCGCTAAGGCGCCGATCAGCTGGCATGCGACCGCCGATCAGGTCGGCGTGGTGGCTCTTCGCAAACTCCTGATAGCCGATCAGCTCGAGCTGATCGCGTTCCGCAAATTCCTGATCGCGAATCAGCCCGAGCTGATCGCGTTCCGCAAATTCCTGATCGCGAATCAGCTCGAGCTGATCGCGTTTCGCAAATTCCTGATCGCGGATCAGGTCGTCCGCTGTCGCTGGACGCGCGAGAGCGCTACTCGGCCGCCGAATACGTCACGTTGTCGAAGTGCATCTTCGCCTCGCCGGTTGGCGCGGTCGCTTCGAGGCCGATCGAGAAGCTCCGAGCGCCGTTCGCGGTACCGATGGGCACGTCCAAGTTGACGAGGGTCGAGATCGAACCGACGGTCACCGTGGCCGTCTTCTTCCCGTCATCGATGTCGAGATCGATCTTGAACTGTTGCCACGACCCCAACCCCGACCCCCCATCGCTCGCCTGCGCAAAGAGCGGCGTGAGATCGTGGCGCGTGATGCTCGCGCCCGCGTCGAGCGCGCTGACGACCGCCGGGGACAGCTCGTAGAGCACGAAGTCGAACGGTCCCGTGGTGGACGGCTCGAAGGCCAAGAGGATCTCGTACTTCCCCTGCGTGTAGAGCGCCGGGACGATCAGTGCGCCCGTGGCGTTGCTGGGGAAGCTCAGCTCGTCGATCCGCATCTCGAACGCGATGTGGACCGCGCCCGGCGTCGGAAGCTTGGTCGTCGTCACGAACGACTCCGTCGCCGTCGCCCCGGCGGCGAGCGCGGGAGCCGTCGCGAGGAGCGAGTTCGGCGGCGAGACGCTGGTCGCGTCGTCCTCGGCGACAGGAGGACTCCCCTTCGTCAACAGGTCGTCCCAGTTCTCGGGGAGCGGCTTCTCGTCGAAGTCCGAGCAGAACGCGAACGCCCCTGCAGGTTGCGACAGGCAGAATCCCGGTCCCGCGTCGGGTGCCGCGGCCTCCTGCGCGGGCGCCGCGTCGCCTGCGCCGGCGACGAACTCCTGGCCACCGCACGCGACGATGCATGGCGAAGCGAGCGCGAGTGACAAAGCAAGAGCGTGGCGAGTTCTCACAAAGCGAATTCTCACGAGGGGAGAGTATAGACGAAGACGCTGATGCCGAACTGGAAGGTGCCCGCGCGCCAACTCCCGCTCCCGCCGGGACAGAGTGCGTTTCGCGTGAAGGGGCACGGGTTGCGCGCGCGCATGGCCGTGTACGACCGCATCGTGCTCGGCGGACGGAAAGCGGTCATCGCGGCGATCGACGATCCGGCGGTGCGCGAGTACCTCGGTCAGCCGATCCTCGCGGCGAGCTGGTACGACCTCTTCGCCCATGCCGCGCTCGACATCTCCGCCGCCGACCTCCGGAAGATGGCGCCGTGGGAGTCGGTCGCGAGCGCGAGCGCGTTGCAAGCGGAGGCCGACGCGTCCGGGATCTACGCGCTGCTCCTCAAGGTCGTCTCGCCGCACATGCTCGTGCGGAAGCTCGGAGCCATCTCGTCGCAGTACTTCGACCACGGCTCCGTCGAGGTCGAGCGCATCGACGATCACGCCGCGCGCATGATCCGCCAGGGCATCCCGAACCAACTCTACTGGTGGTGGGGCGGGATCCTCGACGGCTACGTGCATGCGCTCTTTCGCCTCTCGGGCGCGAAGAACGTGACGTTCCACTGCGGCGCCCTGAAGACCGACAAGCCCGAGGATCCGCTCGGCATCGGGAGCTTCGCGATCGACGTCCGGTGGGAGTGACGGGGACGCCCCGCCCCCGCCTGACCATTCCTCTCGCCTCTTCCGCGGGCACGCGACTATGCTGGCCCGCGCGCAAAGGTGGGGGGCACGCCCCCGAATCGTGCGCCTGGAAGGCTGTCCGATGAACGTGAGCAGCGCGTGTTCGCAATGCGGAGCCGTCGCGAACCCGACCGATAGATTCTGCAACACGTGCGGCTCGCCGCTTCAGCGCCCGGCGCAGCAGCCGGCGCAGGCCGCACCCGTCGCACAACCCGCGCCGCCTCCCGCTTACGGCGCACCCCCTCCTCAGTACGCGCCGCAAGCGTATGCCCCGCCGCAGGCGGTCCCCTCAGGACAGGGGTACGGCGCGCCGCAAGTCGCGCGGTGCCAGCTCGGGCACGAGATCGCGCAAGGGGCGAGCTACTGCTCGCAGGGGCACCCCATCGCGCTCGACGCGATGCAGTTCGCGAACGATCCGAACGCCTACGCGCGGCAGCAACAGCAGCAGCAACAGCAGCAACAGCAGCAAGGCGCGCCGCAAGGCTACGGCGCACCGGCGGCCGCGCCCGGACTCGGCTTCGGCGCTCCGCAGGCGTTTCCACCCCCGCAGCCGCAGGCGTATCAACCGCCGCAACCCGCGCAGTACGCGCAGCCGCAACAGCCGCAGTATGCGCCGCCGCAGCCGCAGGCCTACGTGCCGCCCCAGCCGTACGCGCCGCAACCGCCTCCCGCTCCGCAGGGGGTTTTCCAACCCGCGGCCGTCCCGCCCCCCGGCGGGCAGCCCCAATACGTTCCCCCTCCCGCGCCCACCAACGACACGCGCCCCGAGCCTCCGCCGGGGACCAAGATGCTCCGCGGGTTCGTCGTGTCGTTTCAGACGAATCCGGGCGGCGACTTCTGGCCGCTCGGCACGGGGCGCGTCACCGTCGGGCGCTCGAACGCGGGCGAGCCGGCCGAGGTCGCGCTCGCGGACGCGACGATTTCCTCGCGCCACGCCGTCTTCGTCGTCGACTCGGCGTCGATCGTCGTCGAAGACACCGCCTCCACGAACGGCACGTACGTCAACGAAGAGCACATCGGACAGAACGGACGTCGCGAGCTTCGCGACGGGGATCGCGTTCGCTTCGGCGGCTTCACCACTCTCGTGAAAATCCTCGGACGCCTTTGAGGACGGTGAGTCGCGCAGCGCGCGGCTCGGTCTACACATGAAAAAAAGACGCCAATCCACCTTCGTCGCTCTGATGGGCGCGCTGTTCGCGCTCCTCACGCTCTCGGTCGCATCGCCCGTGCGCGCGGCACCCGAAGCCCACATCCTTCGCATCGACCCGAGCGCCGGGATCGCGAACGGCACGCCGTTGCTCACGACGGTGCTCGAGGTCGTGCAGTTCAATCGCCTCAGCGACGCGCTCACGCCGTGCGCGTCGGTCACGGGCTACGAGCAGACGCTCGATTGCTGGTCGAACGCGATCGAGAAGCCGGGCGCCTTGTGGAGCCCGTTCCCGTTCCCGGAGGCGAACGCGCGCTTCTTCGTGAACGTCGCCGGCGCCGACACGCTGACGACGTTCGCTTCGAAGGAGCAGTGGGGCACGGTCGTCGGCAAGGAAGCCGGCGTGGGAACCGCGTGGCTCCTCGCCCTTGATGCGTCGAACGGTATGGGGGCGCGCTACGCGGACGCGCGCGTCGTCGCCGAGCAGCTCATCGCCGCGATGCAGCCGAACGACCTGATGGACCTCATGGTCTTCGACGATCGCCCGCGCCAGTACGTCTCCGACTCGAAGTGGAAGACGTACGCGCAGCGGAACGATCTCGTCGCCATCCTGAACCAGGTCAAGTCGCCGATGCCAAGCCACGGCAACGACCGCCCGCTCTTCTCGCAGATCAAGCAGATGACGCAGGACGCGTTCGGCGATCTCGGCAACAGCAAGGGGCCCGAGACCATCCCGCTGCATCAGGCCATGGTCGTCCTCAGCGACGGCTCCGGCCGTGGCGATCCGGAGAGCGCGTCGCCCAGCGCCGACGTGTTTCACGCTTACCTCGACGCGGGGCGCTTCCCCGCCGACAACACCTCGCTGCCGAAGACGCCGCTCCCGGTCGTCGCCATCTGGTTCCCCGCGACGGGCGGGGTCGCCAACAGCCTCTACAAAGACAACGACTCGCAGTTCATGCAGTCGCTGGCGAACCCGGAGATCGGCGGCTTCTTCGACATCGTGCGCGGCGGGCAGGGGCCGAAGAAGGCGGCGGCCATCATCGGGCTCGTGAAGCAGCGCTTCAACGCGATGTGGATCGTGAAGTGGCGCCTCTCGTGCCTGAACCCGACGGTCACGCAGACGTTCAATCTCATCTTCCAGAACACCAAGCCGGTCATCGCGCCGGACGGATCGTTCAAGGACGTCCCCATCGGCGTCGACCCGACGGTGTGGCCGCTCGACATCGACCTGCAGAAGACCGAAGCCGAAGCGACGGCGAACGCGATCTACCCGGGGGGCACGTTCCGCGTGTACGGGAACTTCTGCTGGAGCGGCGACAAGACGCGCGCCGAGGCGTACTTCGTCCCTGCCGGCACCAAGCCCGATCCGAACGCGAACAGCCCCGATCCGGCCGTCGCCAAGCAGGCGATGCAGACGCTCATCGCCGAGAACATGCGCGGCGCGGCGACCGACGTGGGCGACACGTTCGCCACGTTCAACGTCCCGAACGACGACAAGCTCGTCGAAGGGACGGGCGACAACGCGGTCGCGCACGTCGTCATCTACGACAACAAGGCGGGGCGCACGAGCGGGCACGATGCCAAGTCGATCCTCACGCTCAAGGCGAAGAGCGCGCCGTTCAATCTGCTCCTCA
>Ga0302314_10019043_pt1 | contig 11421 bp, 13 predicted proteins | sample III_Palsa_N2_3_FD_200533 | JGI IMG/M metagenome (GOLD analysis project Ga0302314, IMG submission 200533) | Peat permafrost microbial communities from Stordalen Mire near Abisko, Sweden - III_Palsa_N2_3 | ecosystem: Environmental > Terrestrial > Soil > Palsa > Peat permafrost | place: Sweden... | reverse complement strand
GGTAGAGGAGCATCTTGCGAGCGAGACCCCGGCAGCGGTACTCGTCGCGCACGCACACGTTGAGTACGTGCGCCTCGCCCGCGCCGACCGACATGATCCCGTAGCCCGCCATCTCGCCGTTCACTTGCACGACGCGGCACACATAACCGACACGCAGGCAATCGCGAAAAATGCCGTCGCTCCAGGGAAATTGATATCCGGCTCGCTCGATGGCGCCCACGGCCGGAACGTCCAGCTCGTTCATCGGACGTATATCGACTGCCGCGAGCTCGCGTTCTCGCTTAACGCTGGACACCGCTACACACCTCACGGGCGAACTGAAGGTCCTCCCACGCTTTGCGCTTCTCGGCCGGCGCACGCAGGAGATAGGCGGGGTGATACGTTACCACCAACGGCACGCGCGAGGCGCCGAAATGATGCACCTGCCCCCGCAGGCGCCCGAGTGAGACATCGGTCTTGAGCAGGTTCTGGGCTGAAATCCGCCCGACGGCCAGCATGATTCGGGGCTTCAACAGCGCAATCTGCCGCTCGAGGTAGGGCAGGCACTCCAGCGCCTCGAGCGGCGCGGGGTCGCGGTTGCCGGGCGGGCGGCACTTCAGGACATTGGCGATGAACACTTGCTCGCGCTCGAGGCCGATCGCCCGCAGCATGGCGTTGAGCAGCTGCCCCGCGCGGCCCACGAACGGCTCGCCCTGCCGGTCCTCCTCGGCCCCGGGCGCCTCGCCCACGATCAACCATTCCGCCTGCAGGCTGCCGACGCCGAACACCGTCTGCGTGCGTGTCGCGCTCAAAGGGCAGCGCGTGCACGCCGCCACCGTGGCGCGCAGCTCCGCCCAGCCGAGATCCGCGACGCGCCCCGATGGCGGTGGCGTGCTCGGATCGGGCGGGGGCGCACTCGGTTGCGGCATAGCCGGACCGCGGCGCAACGTCCACGATTCGAGCCCGAGCGCCGCGAGGTATTGGCCGCGCAGAGCGCTATTCATGCGGGCGTCGGCGAGCTTCGCGTCCTGCGGCGGAACAGCTTGCGGTACAGCCACACGGTAGGCGCGGAGAGCGCATAGCCTCCGAAGATGAGCAGCAGCGAGATCGGATGAAATAGGAAAATGAACACGAACGCGAGCGGCACGAGCACGATCTGTGTGAAGCGCACGCGCGCCCCGGCGCTCACCCCCTTGAAGCTGTAGAAGGCGAAGCGGCTGATCATGAGCGCACCGGCGCACGCCGTGACCACGAACGCGACGATGAGACCGGGAAGACCGACGTTCACGCGATCGCTCGCGAGCCAGATCGATGCGGCGACGATGGCGGCCGCCGACGGACTCGGCAACCCTTCGAAGTAGTGCTTGTCCTGGACCGCCACGCGCGAGTTGAAGCGCGCGAGCCGCAGCGCTGCCGCCGCGGCATAGAAAAAGCACACCAGCCAGCCGATCCTGCGCCACAAGGGACCGTACTCGGCGATGCGCGCGACACCCCATTGGTAGGTGACGATCGCGGGCGCGACGCCGAAGGACACCATGTCGGACAGGCTGTCGTATTCCTTGCCGAACGCGCTTTCCGTATGCGTCCAGCGAGCCACGCGACCGTCGAGACCGTCGAACACCATGGCGACGAACACAGCGACACCGGCGTAGTCGAACTTCCAGTCGATCGCGGCCACGACCGCATAAAAGCCGGCGAACAAGGCTCCCGTCGTCAGCAAGTTGGGAAGCCAGTACACCCCGCGCGGGCGCGATTGCGAGTCCTCGAGGTCGGTCATGCGTCGCCATGATACCAGGGGGCCTCGTGTAAGATATGCGGCCATGCGCTTATCCCAGTACCCCATCTCCACGCTCAGAGACGTGCCCGCGGACGCCGAGGTGGTCAGTCACCGGCTCATGTTGCGGGCCGGGATGGTTCGCCGCCTGGCCGCGGGGCTCTACTCCTGGCTGCCGATGGGGCTGCGCACGCTGAAAAAGGCAGAGCGCATCGTGCGCGAGGAGATGGATCGCGCCGGCGCCTTGGAGCTGGTCATGCCCACCGTGCAGCCTGCGGAGCTCTGGAAGGAGTCCAACCGCTGGACCAAATACGGCCCCGAGCTTCTCCGTTTCAAGGACCGCCACGATCGCGAGTTCGTCTACGGGCCGACGCACGAGGAAGTCATCACCGACATCGCGCGCCGCGAACTGCGTAGCTACAAGCAATTGCCGGTGAACTTCTACCAGATCCAGTCGAAGTTCCGCGACGAGATCCGTCCTCGATTCGGCGTCATGCGTGCGCGCGAGTTCATCATGAAGGACGCTTACTCCTTTCACATCGACGAGCCGAGCCTGGCCCAAGGGTATCGCGCGATGTTCGATGCATACACGCGCATCTTCACCCGCATGGGCCTGAAGTTCCGGGCGGCGCAGGCCGATGGCGGCAGCATCGGCGGCAACGTCTCGCAAGAATTTCACGTGCTGGCCGACTCCGGAGAGGACGCCATCGCCTACTCCACCTCGGGCGACTATGCCTCGAATCTCGAGACCGCCACGACCCTCGAGCCGGCCGATGCGCGCCCCGCTGCGTCTCAAGATCTGCGCAGAATACCGACGCCGGGCGTACGCACCATCGCCGATCTCGGCGCATTTCTGGGCGTGCCCGCGAAAGCATGCGTGAAGACCCTGATGGTCGACGGCGACGACGGCGCCGTGGTCGCCATGATCCTGCGCGGCGACCACGAGCTGAATGCCGTCAAGGCCCAAAAGCTCCCCGGCGTCGCGAATCCGCTGCGCATGGCGAGCGCGGAGCGGGTACGCGCGGCTGCGGACTGCGACCCAGGCTCGCTCGGCCCGGTGGGCTTTCGCGGCACGATCTACGTGGACCACGCCGCGGCGCAGCTGGCCGATTTCGTCTGCGGCGCCAACGAGAAAGATGTGCACCTCACCGGCGTGAACTGGGGACGCGATCTGCCCGAGCCGAGATCCGTGGACATCCGCAACGTCGTGCCGGGTGATCCGAGTCCGACCGGCAACGGTACGCTCGAGATCGCCCGGGGCATCGAGGTCGGCCACATCTTCCAGCTCGGCCAGCTCTATAGCCAGGCCATGCAGGCGAGCGTTCTCGACGAGCAGGGCAAGGCCGTCACCCTATTCATGGGCTGCTACGGCATCGGCGTGACCCGCGTCGTCGCGGCGGCCATTGAGCAAAATCACGATGCCAACGGCATCATCTGGCCCGAGCCTCTCGCTCCCTTCAACGTCATCGTGGTGCCGATCAACTACCAGAAATCCGAGCGCGTGCGCCGCGCGGCCGACCAGCTGTACGAGGATCTCGGCGCGGCCGGCATCGATGTGCTGCTCGACGATCGCGACGCGCGACCCGGCGTGAAATTCGCCGATGCGGAGCTCATCGGGATCCCGCACCGGCTGGTCATCGGCGATCGCGGCCTTGACACCGGCAAGCTCGAATACCGGCATCGCCGCGACAGCGAGTCGACCGAAGTTCCGGCCGCGGATGTCGTTGCCTACCTCGAGGGCAAGGTACGCGGCTGAGGGGCGGGAGCGCGCAGTGCTTGTCGCGCGTTGCTAGAGGATCTCGAACCCCTCGCTCGCGCGCGCAGCGTCGTTCGGCGCGAATTCCAGTTCCTGGACCGCCGCCACGCGCGCGCTTTTCGGGCCGCGATGCAGCCACTGGTGCAGCGCTTCGATCGCAGCGGCCGGGCCGCGCACCGCCACTTCGACGGAACCGTCGGGCAAGTTGCGAGCGTAGCCCGCGAGAGCGAGGCGTTCGGCTTCAAGGCGCGTGCTGTGTCGAAAGTACACGCCCTGAACCTTTCCCATCACACGGAAACGGCGCGCGGCCTCGCTCACAGCCCTCTCGGCGGAGCTATTGCGGCACCGTTGCGGCGGCGCCGGGAGGACCGTCGCTATGCGGAGGGGCAGTCGCGAGCGCCTGCGTGGCGTGGCGCTTTGCCTCTTGCGCCGCGAGGCGCGCTCGCACGTACTCTCTCGCCTCAAGATGCGATTCGGCGCGGCCGATCGCGGCCTGCGCCGCATACAAATCCGGCGAGGTCGAGGGCGTGAGTCCGGCCGTGGCGGCAGCCGCGATTGCCTGGCGCGCGTCGCTCAGTTCTTGCACAGGGGGTCCGCTGGGACAGCCGGTCAGGCACAGAACACCGATGACGACGGCGAAAAATCGCAACATATCTGAACTGACACTAGCAACAGCGCGCAGGGCCGTCAAACAACGGTGACTAGACAATATCTGGGCAGGCACGAATAATCCGTTGCGCCGACGCTGCATTCGACAGCGCACGATGCAATTTCCTACGGGACTAACCCATGCACGAAATCCTGGTCTTGTATTATTCCCGCCAAGGCAGCACCGCGGCGTTGGCCCGGCAGGTATGCCGGGGTGTCGAAACTGTGACGGGTGTGCAGGCCCGGCTGCGCACCGTCGCAGCCTTGAGCGCGACCGGAGCGGTGGCGGGCGTCCCCGACGCAGGGCCACCGTATGCCACGCACGAGGACCTCATCGAGTGTGGTGGTCTCATCCTCGGCAGCCCGACCCGCTTCGGCAACATGGCAGCGCCGCTCAAGCACTTCCTCGACGGCACCAGCAGCCTGTGGCTCAGCGGTGCGCTCGCCGATAAGCCTGCGGCGGTGTTTACTTCGACCCAGAGCCTGCATGGCGGCCAGGAGGCGACGCTGATTTCGATGATGCTTCCCCTGCTCCATCACGGCATGTATCTGGTCGGCCTGCCCTATACGGAGCAAGCGCTGACATCGACGCGGAGCGGCGGCACGCCTTACGGCGCGAGCCATGTGGCCGGCCTCAGCGGCCACGGTACGCTGTCGGAGGCTGAGGCCGATCTCGCCCGCGCGCTCGGCGCCCGCGTCGCCCGGCTCGCCGCCCGACTCAAGCGCGAATCTTGACCGCCGCGCGCACCGCACGGCTGGCGACGATCTGGCTCTGGGTCGCGGTCGCGGCGAGCTTGGTGTGCTGGAAGTTCGCCGGCTATTCCTGGCCGCTCTGCGCAATCGCCGTATTGGCCCTGCTCGCGCCGCTCCGCGGGCTGGTCCGCGGCAAGCGCTACACGTACGCCTGGGCGACGCTGTTCGCGATTCCCTATTTGATTTTCGTCATCACCGAGATTCTCGCGAACCCTGCCGCGCGTTGGGTGGGCGCGCTGAGCCTGTTGCTCATCTTTGCCTGGTTCTGCGCTATGGTTTTGTATCTGCGTGCTTCTCGAGCGCTTCGCGAATGAAGGGAATGGTGAGGCGCCGTTGCGCCGCGAGCGATGCCTCGTCCAACTCATCGAGTATGTCGAACAGCGAGCGCAGATCGCGCGGCATGCGCTTCATCAGGTAGTCGAGTGTCTCGGCAGGAAGCTTCAGGCCGCGCTGCGCAGCGCGCAGCTCGAGCGCGCGCGCGCGGCCCGCATCGTCGAGTTCTCTCACCTGATAGACCACGCAGGCGCCCGCGCGCGAGCGCCAGTCATCGAGTTGCCACTCGATCGCGCGGGGTGCCGCACGCGCCGCAAAAACGAGCCGCGAGCGCGCTTCCTGAGCCTCGTTGAACAAGCGAAACAGTGCCTGCTCCCAGTTGCGATCCCCCGCCACGGCATCGACGTCATCCACACACACCACGCGGCAGTCCGCGAAGCCGCGCAGCGCCTCGGGAGGCAGCGCCTTCCCTGAGGAGATCGAGGCCAGGGGAATGTAGGCGGCAGGTCCCTCGGTGGCCGCGCACAGTGCCTGCAGCAAATGGCTCTTGCCGCAAGCCGCACTTCCCCAAACCCAAATCGGATCGGCACCGGGACCCTGCAGGGCGGCGAGCACTTCCTCATTCGGCCCCGGATAGAAATTTGCGAACAAGGCGTGGGCGCGCAGCGTCACGCCGAGCGCGAGCTGCTTCACGTGAGCTCGTGCTCGGGAGTGCGCCGCGATCTCGATTCCTCGAGCGCCGCCTTGCCATAGCGCAACACGTAATCGATGCCGCTCACGGCGGTGGTCAGGAACGTGAGCGCTCCGAGCGTCACGATGGCCCAACGGTCCGGTTGCGAGAACTGCTGGCGTGCAATGACGCAGAGAATGAACAGAGCCTGACAGAGCGTGTTGAGCTTGCTGAGATTGCTCGGCCGCGCCTCGACAGGCCCGAGCCACAGCCGATAGGCGAGCGCGCCGCCCACGATGAGCAGGTCACGCGCTACCGCCGTCGCCATGAGCCACAGCGGCACGAGGTGCATGATGGCGAGCACCACGAACGAGGTGGCGAGCAGGAGCTTGTCCGCGGCCGGATCGAGCACGCCGCCGAGGGCGCTCCGCCAGCCGAAACGCTTGGCGATGAACCCGTCGAGGAGGTCCGATACGGCGGCGAGGAAAAACAATGCGAGCGCGATGAGCAGCTCGTGGCGCAGCAGCGCCACCGCGATCGGCGCGATCAGCAGGATCCTCAGAGAGGTGATGAGGTTCGGAATCTGGCGAAGCACGACGGTCAGTGCTGCAGTTGGAAGCGCTGCATCCCATTCTCGCTCTGGCCGGCGGCTTGCAGGCGTCCGTTGAGCGCGAGCGCGTGTTGCAAGGATTCGGCGCCGCCTCGCGCGGTCAGGCGGAAGCGCACGGCATTGCCGCTCAAGGAATCGACGCCCACGTGCGAGACGAAGGCGAGCGACTCGAGATAGCTCTGCACCGCGGCGTAATCCTTGAGGTCGTTGATTCCGGTCACCTCGATGTCGAGGGGCGCGAGCGCGCCGGTTACCGCGTAGAGGCCCGCATAGGTGTCGGCCGCGCGGTTCACCGCTTCGGTCGCAGGCCCGGAGAACTCACCGCCGTGATCCTGATACAGATAGATCCAGCGTATTGCGGCGGCATCGGCCGGATTGGCCGCACGCCCGATGAGCGTGGCTTCGCCGCCGGATCGATGTCCCAGGTCGGCAAGCGTTGCGGGTGTGGCTGCCGTCACTGCCGCGAAATCGAGGTGATTTCTCGAAAGGTCCGCGGCGCTCGGCCAGACCAAAGGAATGCCGCGCTGTGCCGCGGCCGCGCTGAACTCGGCTTTGATCGGAGAGGTGGTGTCCTCCGCCGTGATCACCGTGCCGCCTTGCCCGGTCTGCACGGCGAGCCACACGAACGTCGTCGGACGCTCGCCTCCCCACAAGGGCTGGTTGTTCTGGGTGAGCCAGCGGTCGAGCGCGGCGCCGTCGAAGGCCACCCAGAGCTGATTGCCGGGCGCCGGGCGGTATTGCTGCACATAGCGGCGGGCACTGGCGACGAGTGGGGCCAGAGCGGGATCCTGGTCCACCCCACGCCGGCCGGTCGCCTTGACCAGCACGGTCCGCAGCGCCGCCTCGTAGGCGGCTTGCTGTCCCGCCTCGGAGCGCTCGCTCAACGGGACCGTCGCCTGGTAGATCTCGACGTGCGTCAATGCCGCACTCATATCAGCACAGCAGAGCGCGGCGACGCCCGCGCACACGCACAGCCAAAGCCGCAATCGAAGCCCGCGGAGGAGGGAATTTCTTACCATGATGTAATCGCGTAAGTCCTTAAGTTCTCTGATGTAAAATACCACAGCTGGCCGGGTTGCCGGATTGGCCCGTATTTCCCCGAGGATCCGCATGACTGATCGAGCACCCGTCACTTATCGCGCGGCCGGCGTCAATATCGACGCAGGCGAAGAGCTGGTCGAGCGCATCAAACCGCACGTGCGCCGCTCGATGCGTCGCGAGGTGCTCGGCGGAATCGGCGGCTTCGGCGCCCTCGTGGAAGTACCTCTGGACCGCTACCGCAAGCCCGTGCTGGTCTCGGGCACGGATGGCGTCGGGACGAAGCTGCGCCTCGCCATCGACACCGGCCGGCATGACACGGTGGGCATCGACCTGGTGGGCATGTGCGTGAATGACGTGGTGGTGCAAGGAGCAGAGCCGCTGTTCTTTCTCGATTATTTCGCGACCGGGGCGCTGGATGTCGCCGTCGCCGAGCGCGTGATCGCCGGCATTGTGGAAGGCTGCGTGCAAGCGGGATGCGCCCTCGTCGGAGGCGAAACCGCCGAAATGCCCGGCATGTATCACGGCGAGGATTACGACCTCGCGGGGTTCAGCGTGGGGGTCGTGGAGAAGGATCGCATCATCGACGGCTCGAAAACCGCTCCCGGCGACGTGGTGCTGGGACTCCCCTCCTCCGGCCCGCACTCAAACGGCTTTTCGCTCATCCGCAAGATCCTCGAAGTGAGCGGCGTCGACCCCGCCACGCCCGTCGAGGGCAGGCCGCTCATCGATCGACTGATGGCCCCGACCCGCATCTATGTGAAGCCGCTGCTGCGCCTGCTCGAACAGATTGCCGTGCACGGTTTGGCGCACATCACGGGAGGCGGCCTGGTCGACAACATCCCGCGGGTGCTGCCCGAGGGGCTCGAGGCGGTACTCGAGCGCGACGCCTGGGCGCGCGATCCGGTGTTCGATTGGCTGCAACGCGCCGGCCGGGTCGAGGATGCGGAAATGTACCGCGTGTTCAACTGCGGCATCGGCATGACCGTCCACGTCCCCGCACAGGACGCGCAGCGGGCCATCGACATCCTGCGCGAAGGCGGCCAAAGCGCACACGTGATCGGCGAGATACGCGCGGGCACGCGCGGCGTAGTCATCGCGTGACGAGTCCCCGGCCCGCGCGGACCGTGGTGCTCATCTCGGGCCGAGGCGGCAATATGCGCGCGCTGGTTGAGCGCAGCCGCGATCCCGCGATGGGCTTCGAGGTCGCCGCCGTGGTCGCGGACCAGCCGGGAGCCGGAGGGCTTGCGATCGCACGCGAACTCGGGGTGCCCACGCAAATCGTGGTCGCGGACCGATCGATGCCGCGCGCCCGCTACGACGAGCAGCTCGCCGCCGCCATCGAGCCTTATGCACCCTCGCTGATCGTGCTCGCGGGGTTCATGCGCATTCTGTCGCGCGAGTTCGTCGCCCGCTACGAGGGACGAGTCCTCAACATTCACCCGGCGTTGCTGCCCAAGTATCCGGGGCTGCATACTCATCAGCGCGCACTCGAAGCGCGCGAGAAGGAGCACGGCGCGACCGTCCACTTCGTCACGGCCGAACTCGACGCGGGCCCTGGCGTAATTCAGGCGAAAGTGCGCGTCGAGCCCGGGGACGATGCGCAGAGCCTGGCGGCTCGCGTGCAAGTGCTCGAACATCGCATCTATCCGATGGCCGTGCGCTGGTATGGCACCGGGAGACTGCGCTACGCGGACGGCCACGCGTGGCTCGACGGAGCGAGGCTTTCCGCTCCCATGATTTACAGCGGCGCCGAGGACCCATAGATGCGAATACTGACAATCGGTACGGGATGTCTCGCGGCGATGCTCTTGGGTCCGGCGGTCGCGGCGGAGGGTCAGGCGCACGGCGAGCCAACAGGCGATTCGGATATCAAGCCGTTCTCGTCCCACTACGTCGCGGAGTGGAAGGATATCGCGGTGGGCGTAAGCGATCTGGAGCTGAGGCTCGACACGCAACCCGGGCACTACGTCTACAAGTGGACGACCAGCGCGCGGGGAATTTTCCGCCTGGTTTATTCCGACGACCTGGTCCAGGAGAGCTGGTTCGCCATCGTGGGGGACCGAGTGAAGCCCGACCGGTATCGCGGACGCCAAGGCTCCGCCTCCGTCAACTTCGATTTCGACTGGGACGCGGGGCATGCGCGCGGAACTTCCGAGGGCAAGCCGATCGATCTAAACCTCGAGCCGGACACCCAGGATCTCAACTCCATTCAGATCCAGGTCATGCTCGACCTCAAGAATGACAACCTGCCGTCCACGTTTCATGTCATCGACAAGGACCAGATCAAAGGTTTTCTATATGCGCGGGAGGGCACGGCACAGCTCAAGACCGCGATCGGCACCTTCGACACGGTCATCGTCACCAGCCGCCACACTGCCAACGACCGGCGCGTCTTGCGCATGTGGTTCGCGCGCGATCACGGCTGGGTGCCGGTGCAGGCCGAGCGCACCAGCAGCGGCAAGCTCGAGTTCGCGATGCGCATCAGGAGCCTGACCCGGGAAGGCGAGCGCCTGGTCGCCCCTCCGTGACGAGGCGCGCGCTGCCACGCAGTGCGCGCCAGGGCTGCCCTCCGGCTTTGCGCCTCAGGCTTTCGGCAGGGTGACGCCGCGCTGCCCTTGGTATTTTCCGCCGCGATCGCGGTAGGACGTCTCGCAGATCTCATCCGACTCGAAGAACAGCATCTGCGCAACGCCTTCGTTGGCGTAGATCTTGGCGGGGAGCGTCGTGGTGTTGGAGAACTCGAGGGTCACGTGGCCTTCCCACTCGGGTTCTAAAGGCGTTACGTTGACTATTATTCCGCAGTTTTTCACGAACACGCCGGACTCCAGGGCGAAATTCCCGGCTTCGGGGACGGTCAGACAATAGACGTCGTGGTCGCCCGGGATTTCTCGAACGGCGACCACTTTATGATTTCGGTACGCGGGCGTGCCTCTAAACTTTGCGATGATCTCCGGGAATCTTCGAAATACTGACCGATCGCATTGGAGAAGAGCGGCCGCTCCATGCTGGCCATCGTCCTTCTGCCATGCCTGAGCCATCAGTCGCGAGTGCTGCAATCTCGCGCCAGGCTGTGAAAAACGCCGGAGTGTGGCTTTGCGGTGCGCTTCGCGAGTCTCTTCCGACGGATTCAAAACGATGTGGTGTCGGCGAGCGCTTGCGCTCGTAGCCGGCGCATCCGCATAAATCTCGTGCCGCAGGTTCCATGCATCTGCCAAGCGATGCGTCGGGTAGAGATACCCATCGATCGGTTGGTAGACCATTTCGCAGCCCCGAGCCAAATCCCGATAGAGAGGCATCAGCGCGTCGCGTGGCCGAAGCTCACTTGCCGCCGCCATGCGCCCATCGCGTCTCATGAATAGATGATCGGGCGTCGCGCGGATGCGCTTGCCGTTATCCAACTCGACCTCGAGTAGAGAGTCTCTGCCGATGAATCGGGGCGCGTCCAGATACGTCACGATCAGACGCCCGTTCGGGCCAATACTGTATCCCCAGAATGGCTCTCCCGACGCTTGCCGTGTAGCCATTTCCTCGAGCGTCGGCGCCGTCCCGTCGACCAGTGCAACCCGGGTGTCCCCGCTAAAGCAGCGCGCGTATGTCGATTTGCCCAAACAAACAGTGAGAACCGAGCGCGGAATCCTGAAGTACTCGACCGTGCTCGCGAGAGCAAAGGAGTTCGGCGGAATGATGCAGACCGGCCCTTTGAAATCGACGAACGACTTCTCGTCGAAGCTCTTCGGATCGACGATGGTCGAGTTGATGTTGGTGAATATCTTGAATTCGTCCGCGCAGCGCACGTCGTAGCCGTAGCTGGAAGTGCCGTAGGAGATAATCTTGTGGCCGTCGGCCACGCGCACCTGCGCCGGGGAGAACGGATCGATCATGCCGTGCTCGGCGGCCATGCGCCGGATCCAGCGGTC
>Ga0302314_10019040_pt1 | contig 11421 bp, 10 predicted proteins | sample III_Palsa_N2_3_FD_200533 | JGI IMG/M metagenome (GOLD analysis project Ga0302314, IMG submission 200533) | Peat permafrost microbial communities from Stordalen Mire near Abisko, Sweden - III_Palsa_N2_3 | ecosystem: Environmental > Terrestrial > Soil > Palsa > Peat permafrost | place: Sweden... | reverse complement strand
CTTCTCGCTGATCGATCAGAACGGCAGCACCTTCACGGCCGCGCGCCTGAAGGGTACGCCGACGCTGGTGTACTTCGGCTACACCCACTGCCCCGATGTCTGTCCGCTGACCCTGCTGCAACTGGCGCAGGTGGTGAAGTCCGGCGTGGTGCCCGGCCTGCGCGTGGCCTTCATCAGCGTGGATCCGGCGCGCGACACACCGGCGCAGCTGGCGCAGTACGTTCATGCCTTCGATCCGGACTTCCTCGGCCTCACCGGCACGCCGGCCACGCTGCAGAGCGTGACGCACCGCTTCGGAGTCGCCTATCTGCGCGTGGATCTGCCCGGCGGCGATTACAGCATGGATCACTCCTCAACGATCTTTCTCATGGATTCGCACGGTCGCAACGTCGCGGTGTTCAACGCGCCGTATGACGTGAAATCGCTGACGCAGGACCTGCGCCTCGCCGCAGGCAATCTATGACGCCCGGTTCAGCCGCCGCCCGCAGTTTCATCCTGTTGCAACGCCTGCTGCCGCAGCACGGACTGTCGCGGCTCATCCATGCACTGGCGCGCGTGCGCCAGCGGGCAGTCAAGAACGCGCTGATCCGCGCCTTCGTCCGCGGCTTCAATCCCGACCTGTCCGATGCAAAACAGCCGGACCCGCTGGCGTACGAGACCTTCAATGCCTTCTTCACCCGCGAACTCACCCCCAACGCCCGGCCCCTGCCGCAGGACCCGCTGGCGATCGCCTCACCGGTCGATGGCACGATCAGCCAGATCGGTTATCTCGACGATGAGGCCATCGTGCAGGCCAAGGGACGCACCTACAGTCTCGGCGCGCTGCTCGCCGGTGCTTCAGCCGAAATCGAAGAGTTCGCAGGCGGTGCCTTCGCGACCCTGTACCTCGCGCCCTATGACTATCACCGCATCCACATGCCGTGGTCGGGCCGGCTGCGCACGACGCGGCACGTTCCCGGAGAGCTCTTCAGCGTGAATGCGGTGACGGCGGCGGGCGTCGACCGGCTGTTTGCGCGCAACGAGCGGGTGGTGTGCGTGTGGGATGACGCCAGGCAGCCGTTTGCGATGGCGCTGGTCGGGGCACTCTTCGTCGGCAGCATCAGCACGGTGTGGCACGGCGAGATCACACCCCCGACCCGGCGCACCGCGCGCGAGCTGCCGCCGGTTTCCGGGCCGGGCGCGCAACTCGCGGCGGGCGACCTGATGGGCTGGTTCAACATGGGCTCCACCGTGATCCTGTTGTTTCCGAAAGGCCGCGTGCGCTGGCTTGCCGACCTGACCGCCGGAATGTCGGTGCGCGTCGGGGAAGCCCTGGGGCAGCTGCGCAGCCTCGACCTGCCCGCGCCATGACGCAGGCATCGCAGGACTGGCGGCCCACCGCGACGCGCGAGCGGCTGCACCTGCGCGCCACCCTGCTGGCGCGCACCCGGGCGTTCTTCGCGCAGCGCCAGGTCATGGAAGTGGATACCCCGGTGCTGGTGAATGCCGCCGTGACCGACCCGCACATCCACTCGGTGCCGGTGGCACTGACGCCGCATACGCTGTTCCTGCACACCTCGCCCGAATACGCCATGAAGCGGCTGCTGGCGGCGGGCGCCGGCGACATCTATCAGATCTGTCACGTGGCGCGCGGTTTCGAACAGAGCCGGCTGCACAACAGCGAATTCACGCTGGTCGAATGGTATCGGCTGGGCTTCGACCTGCCGCAACTGATGGACGAAGTGGCAGCCCTGGTGCGGGAACTGTGTCCCGCGCATCCGGCCGTGATGCGACCGGCCGAACGGCTCACCTATCGCGAAGCCTTCGGCCGTCACACGGGCATCGATCCGCTCACCGCCAGCATCGCCGAGCTCGAGGGCGTGGTGCAGCACCTCGGATACCGCGCGGCAGCGGCACAGCGCGATGAACTGCTGGATCTCATCATGGGCGCGGTCATCGGACCGCGGTTGGGCCACGAGGTGCTGACCTTCATTCACGGTTACCCGGCATCGCAGGCGGCGCTGGCGCGCCTGGATCCCGCGGATCCGCGCACCGCGCAGCGCTTCGAGCTGTACCTGGCGGGCGTCGAACTCGCGAATGGCTTCCGGGAACTCGCCGCGGCGCAGGAGCAGCGCGCGCGCTTCACGCAGGATCTCGCCGCGCGCGAGCGCCTCGGACTGCCGCTGCATCTCATGGACGAACGGTTGCTGGCGGCGCTCGAACACGGGCTGCCGGAATGCGCGGGAGTCGCGGTGGGATTCGATCGTGTGTTGATGCTGGCGGCAGGCGCCGCCCACATCAGCGAGGTGCTGCCGTTTCTGACCGAAACGGCATGAGTGCGCGGGTCTTCAGGCCTTGGCGCGGGAGATGTATTCGCCGGTGCGCGTATCGACGCGGATCACTTCGCCCTCGTTGATGAACAGCGGCACGCGCACCACCGCGCCGGTTTCCAGCTTCGCCGGTTTCTGACCGCCGGTCGCGGTGTCCCCGCGCAGGCCCGGATCGGTCTCGACGATCTTCAGCTCGATGTGCGACGGCGGGGTGACCTGCAGCGGCTCGTTGTTCCACAGGGTCACGATGCAGGTCGTGCCATCCTTCAGCCAGATCGCGTTGTCGCCGACCGCGGCCTTGCCGGCGGTGTACTGCTCGAAGCTCTCCGGCACCATGAATATCCAGAAATCGCCGTCCTGATACAGGTACTGCATGTCCAGATCGACCACGTCGGCGGCATCCACCGAATCGCCCGATTTGAAGGTGCGCTCGATGGTGCGACCGGTCTTGAGGTTGCGGACCTTGACGCGGTTGAACGCCTGACCCTTGCCGGGCTTGACCATCTCGTTTTCGACGATGGAGAAGGGTTCGCCATCCAGCAGGATCTTCATGCCGGATTTAAATTCGCTGGTGTTGTAGTTGGCCATTTCCTTCTCGCAGTTCCGGCCCCAAAATGGGCGGCGAATGATACCGGCAACCACCCTGGGCCGCCAGCAGGCCCCGATTCCCACCTGGCAGCAAGAGCTGGCCGGTGCCATAACCCAGCCTGAGGCCCTCGCGCGGGCCCTGGACCTGGATCCTGACATGTTTGCGGGCGCAACGGCTGCAAGTGCGTTGTTCCGGCTGCGCGTCCCCTGGAGCTTCGTACGGCGTATGCGGCCCGGTGATCCGGACGATCCGTTGCTGCGGCAGGTCATGCCGGTGGCGGCGGAACTGGCCGATCTGCCCGGATTCGGACCCGATCCGCTCGCGGAGCAGGTGGCGTTCAAAGCGCCGGGGCTGTTGCAGAAGTACCGGGGCCGGGCACTGCTGATCGCAACCGGTGCCTGCGCGATCAACTGTCGCTACTGCTTCCGCCGCGAGTTCCCCTACCCCGAGCAGATCGGCACCGGCGCGCTGCAACAGGCGCTGGCGGCGATCGCAGCGGATCCGGGGATCGAAGAGGTGATCCTCAGTGGCGGCGACCCGCTGAGCCTGAGCGACGCGCGGCTGCGGGCGTTGACCGCGGAGCTGGCGCGGGTTCCCCACCTGCGGCGGCTGCGGCTGCATACCCGCCTGCCGGTCGTGCTCCCGGCGCGCGTCGATGCCGGCCTGTTGCAATGGCTGGCTGAACTGCCCTGGCCGGTCGCCGTGGTCCTGCACAGCAACCACGGCAACGAAATCGATGACAGCGTCACTGAGGCCTGCGCGCGCCTGCGTGCCGCCGGCGCGACACTGCTGAACCAGAGCGTCCTGTTGCGCGGGATCAATGATTCCGTTGCTGCCCTCTCAGATCTCTCGCAGCGGCTCTTCGCGGCCGGCGTCGTGCCCTACTATCTGCATATGCTCGATCGGGTGCGTGGTGCAGCCCACTTCGAAGTGCCCGAAACGACCGCACGGCAGTTGGTCGGTGAACTTGCCGCGACCCTCTCCGGGTACCTCGTGCCGCGCCTGGTTCGGGAGGTGCCGGGCGGCCCGGCCAAGATTCCTCTCGGCCCGCAATTTCCACCTTGGAAAATGTGAGACCCGTCGCACGCGGACCGCTGCAGGTCCGGTGCTAGACTTGGTCGAGTAAAATCCGCGGCGCCGCACGGCGTCCGCAGCGGGGATGTGCCTTTGTCCGAGCAGAATGCAGTTCCGTTGATCGTTCTGTCCGCCAGCCGCGATCCGGTCGAGGTGATCAACGGCGTGTTGCGGCGAGCCGGTCATGCGGCGCATTGCACGTGGATTCCGGCGCTGCGCGACCTCGGGGATGCCCTCACGCAGCTGAGCCCCGAACTGATCCTGCATTTCGAACCGAGCAGTGAGGACCTGGTGGCCGCCGTCGCCGTGCGCGACCAGCTCGCCGCCGCCGTGCCGATCATCGTCGTGGACGATTCGGTGAGTGAGGCGCGCATCGCCGATGCCATGCTCAAGGGCGCCCGCGACATGGTCTCCTCCGGGAGCGCCGAGCGCCTGCAGGCGGTGATGGCGCGCGAGCTGCGCTCGCACCGCATGGAGCGGGCCCTGGAGGGCACGCTGCGCACGGCGCGCGATGCACGGCGCCAGCTGGCCTCGGTACTGCAGCATTCCAACGACGCCATTGCCCAGGTCCAGGAGGGCATCCTGGTCGATGCCAATGACTCCTGGCTGACCCTCTTCGGCTTCCAGCTGGATGCCATCGTCGGGCAGCCGATCATGGACCAGTTCGAAGAGACCACCCACGCGGCGCTCAAGGGCGCCCTCGCGGCGTGCCTGCAGGGTCGCTGGAGCAATCACCCGCTGAGCGCCGAGATCCGCTTCGCGAACGGCGCCCACAGCCAGTTCGAACTGGTGCTGGCGCTCGGCGAGCACGATGGCGAACCATGCGTGCAGCTGATCATCGCCTCGCGCAAACACGAAGCGGACAAGCTCGAAGAGGACCTCGCGGATGCAGTGAACCGCGATCCTGGCACCGGGCTGCTCTACCGGCGCCCGCTGCTCGCCGCCGTCTACACGCAGCTGGCCACGCCGGCACGCGGCGGCGTGCGCTATTTCGCCGTCGTCAAACCGGACAGGTTCGCGACGGTCGAGCGCGACGTGGGACTGTCGGCCAGCGAGACCGTGCTGGCGGCGTTCACCGGGCTGCTGCGCGAGGGCCTGCACGCCAACGAGGTCATCGGCCGCCTCGGTGGCACGAGCGTGCTGGTGCTGCTGGAGCGCGGTAACGATCACGACATCGAGGCCTGGGGCACGCAGCTGGTGTCACGCGTGGCGCGTCATATCGTGCCCTGCGGAGAGAAGTCACTGTCCATCACCTGTGCGGTGGGAATGAGCCGGGTGCCGAACGTCGTGACCCAGGAGGCCGATGCGGATGCCGCCATCGCCGATGCGCTCGATGCCTGCGCCAAGGCGCAGCAGCGCGGCGGCAACCAGGTGTCGCACTCCGACAAATCCGATAACGATACCCGGGTGAAAGCGTACGACCAGGTGTGGGTGAAGCACATCAAGGCCGCCTTGATGGAGAACCGCTTCCGGCTGGTGCAACAGCCCATCGCGAGCCTGCAGGGTGGCGATCACGGCATGTATGACGTGCTGCTGCGCATGCTCGATCTCAACGGCAAGGAAGTGCTGCCGGGCGAGTTCATGCCGGCCGCCGAACGCAATGATCTGCTGAAGAACATCGATCGCTGGGTGGTGGGGGCGTCGCTGTCCTTCGCCGCACAGCGCAAGCCGGGCTGTCTCTTCGTGCGTCTGTCGCACGAAACCCTGAAGGACGGTTCATTCATGGGTTGGGTGGACAACCAGGTGCGCGCGACCCGCGCGGATCCGCACCGCCTGTGCTTCCAGGCCCAGGAGGACGTGGTGGCGATGCATCTGGACCGGGTGCAGAAGCTCAGCGCCGAGCTGCTCAGCCGCGGGTTCCGCTTTGCCGTCGAGCGTTTCGGCTCGGGCCGCGATCCGCAGCGAATCATGGAGTCCATGCAGCTCAATTACGTGAAGATCGACGGCGCACTGGTCCAGGGTCTGACCGGCAGTCAGGAACTGCAGCAACGCGTGCGGGAGCTGGTGGAACAGGCCAAGTCACGCAACATCGAGACCATTGCCGAACGCGTCGAGGATGCGAACACGATGGCGGTGCTGTGGCAGCTGGGCGTTCAGTACATCCAAGGCTACCTGGTGCATGCGCCCGAAGAGATCGTGCTGAAGTCCGAACGCTAAGGCGTTCAGGACAGCTGCGGGGCGACCTCGTAGGCGAACAGGCGCGCGGAGTGCTGTGCGAATTCCAGCGGCATGTCGCCGAACATCATCTGGCACAGAAAGAAGTTACCGGCCACCGCCTGGGTCTGTTCGCGCACGTATTGCGCGACCCGTTGCGGTGCGCCTGCGATCGCCATGCCACGGGCCTCCAGCTCATCCCACTGCGTCGGCATCGGCACCGGGAAGGCGACGCCGCGCCGGTCCCAGATCGCCGCCAGCGATGCGCGCCAGCGCGGGAACGCGCTGCGGGCCGCAGCCGCCGCCTCCGCATCAGTCTCGGCAACCACGACGTGGCGGGCGACGCCCATGAACGGCAGGTCCGCCTCGCTCCGACCCAGTTTCTGCCACTCCAGCCGGTAACGGTCCAGGGCCTCGCGCGCGACCGGCGCGGGGCGCAGGGACATCACATTGGCAGCCACCGATGCCGCCCAGACGGCGCCTTCGGGATGTCCCAGCCCGTACCAAAGCGGCGGCCGCGGCTGCTGCAGGCACTGCAGCGCCATCGGGAAATCGCGCACCTGGAAGTACTCGCCCTGGAAATCGACCGTGGCCGAGGTGAGCGCCGCGAGCACGATGTCGCGCGCCTCCTCATACCGCTTGGCCGTAGTCGCCGGATCGATGCCGTAGAGTTCCTGTTCGAGCGGTACGGCGCCGCGCCCCATGCCGATCTGCAGCCGACCGCCGCTGAGCTGATCGAGCATGCAGATCTCCTCTGCCAGTCGCATCGGGTGATAGAGCGCGGCGACATACACCATGGGCCCGAAGCGCAACTTGGTGGTGCGTTGCGCCACTGCCGCGAGGTACACGTTCGGCGAGGGTGCAAACCCTAAGGGTGTGCCGTGGTGTTCGGCCACGTGATACGAATAGAAACCCAGCTGATCCAAGGTCTCGGTGAAGGCCAGCCGCGCGGCAAAATGCTGGTGGGGAGTGCGGCCGCTGTCATCGACGTGGTCCATCACCCCGAATTTCATGGTCTAGGACTGCCGTTTCAGCAGCCACTCCGCCAGCAGCCGCAGCGGATCCGCGTGCGCGCCGAAGGGTTCCAGGGCCTCGAGCGCCTGCGCATGCAGCTTCTGCATGCGGGCCTGTGAGGCCTCGACGCCGATGACGGCGGGATAGGTCGGCTTGGCGCGCGCACTGTCGGCACCGGTGGCCTTGCCCAGGGTGGAGACATCCCCCAGCACGTCCAGCAGATCATCCTGGATCTGAAAGGCGAGACCGATGGCCGTGGCGAAGCGCGCCAGATCCTGCGCGCGTGCGGCGCTCAGCGTCGGCACGCAGGCAGCCGCCATCATGACGCTGACCTTGATGAGGGCACCGGTCTTGCGGGCATGCATCTGCTCGACTTCGGCGATGCCGATCGCCTGCCCCTGCACGGCAAGATCGATGGCCTGGCCGCCCGCCATGCCGAAGGTACCGCTGGCTTCGGCCAGCAGATCGATGAGCCGCAACCTGATAGCCGGATCGGCGGGCAGCTTCGGATCACGCGCCAGGAGCTGGAACGCGAGGGGCTGCAGGGCATCCCCCACCAAGACCGCGGTCGCCTCGTCGTAGGCCTTGTGGCAGGTGGGGCGCCCGCGGCGCAGATCATCGTCATCCATGGCGGGCAGGTCATCGTGCACCAGCGAATACACGTGCACCAGTTCGATGGCACACGCCGCCGCTTCGACTTCCGACTCATCGAGGCCGAGCGTGCGGCCGGTTGCGAATACCAGCGCCGGGCGGATGCGCTTGCCGCCGCCGAGGACGCTGTAGCGCATCGCCTCGTGCAGCCGGGTCGGAACCTCTTCAGCGCTGGGCAGGCGGCTGGCCAGTGCCTGCTCCATACGTGTCTGCCACTGGGTCAGCTGCTGACCGAAGGCGGCGAGTTCGCCGCGCAGCTGCGTCGTCAAAGCAAATCACCCTCGATCTTGCGATCGGGACGTTTGATGGCATCCACAGGAATCCTGACTTCGCTGGGCGGCGCGCCGCCGTTCTCGAGGTTCAGCGCCAGATCAGGTGCCATCGGGCCCGAAATCCGCGGGCCGCGCAGCGAAGTGAGCAGCGCCTTGAGCGGATGCCGGAACGCATCATTGACCGCGGTGCCTTCGAAGCCGCAATGCGCCATGCAGTTGTTGCACTTGACGTTGTTGCCGATGCCGTACTTGTCCCACTCGGTGTCCTCGATCAGGGACTTGTAGGTCGGGGCATAGCCCTCGTCCGAGAGCAGGTAGCAGGGACGCTGCCAGCCGAACACGTTGTAGGTCGGATTGCTCCAGGGCGTGCAGGCATACGACTGGTTGCCCGCCAGGAAGTCCAGGAACAGTGAAGAGTGATTGAAGGTCCAGCCGCGCTTGCCGCCGTCCGGCCGCTGGGTCTGCTTCTGGCGCTTGAACACTTCGCGGAACAGGCGCTTGCTGGCACTGCGGCCGAGGAACACGTCCTGGCGCGGCGCATGCTCGTAGCTGAAGCCCGGTGACACCGTGATGCCTTCGATGCCCAGGTTCATGGCGGTGTCGAAGAACTCGGCCACTTCATCCGGATTCTCGCCGCTGAACAGGGTGCAGTTGATCGTGACGCGGAAGCCCTTGGCGCGTGCCAGGCGGATCGCCGCCACGGCCTTTTCGTAGACGCCCTCGAGGCACACCGACTCGTCGTGCCGTTCCTTGTTGCCGTCCAGGTGGATCGAGAACGTCAGGTATTTCGAGGGCTGGTATTCGTCGATGTGCTTGGCGAGCAGGATCGCGTTGGTGCACAGATAGACAAATTTCTTGCGCGCCACGATGCCGGCAACGATCTGCGGCATCTCCTTGTGGATGAGCGGCTCGCCGCCGGGAATCGAGACCATCGGGGCGTCGCACTCGTCGACCGCCTGAAGGGCATCCTCGAGGCTGACCCGCTTTTGCAGGATTTCCTTGGGGTAGTCGATCTTGCCACACCCCGCGCAGGCCAAGTTGCACTGAAACAACGGTTCCAGCATCAGGACCAATGGATAGTGACGGTCACGGCGCAGCTTACGCCCGGCGATGTAAGTCGCGACCTTGAACTGTTGAATCAGCGGTATGCCCATGCGAATGCCTGTTGCCTGCTGCTAAAGACCCATTATGAACGTCTTGAGACCACCGCGGGGCGATGATCGTTCCAGACCCGCTGCCATTCCATAATGAACCAGGGGGTAAACTGGCCCTGGTCCGGTTGCGCCATTTCGGTCTGTAATTGCTCCGGGCTGGCCCAGCGCAGGCCGGCGATCTCGGCGGGGTCGGCCTCGATCGGGCTGCGGGTGTGCCCTGTATACACTGAGCAGAGCTCGTTTTCCGCTCCGTTGGCATCCCACTGGGCCTGATACTGGAATTTGAACAGGAACTCCAGCGGACAATGCACGCCTAATTCCTCGTACAGCCGGCGGTGGATCGCCGTTTCCATGGTCTCAAACCGGCGCGGATGACTGCAGCAACTGTTGGACCAGTACAATGGCCACAGTCGTTTGCCGGCGGCGCGTTGTTGCAACAGCAGATCGCCGTCGGGGTTGAAGATGAGCAGCGAGAAAGCCCGGTGTAAGATGCCTCGGCCATCATGGCATTGTGCCTTGCTCATGTGCCCGACCTCGCGGTCGGCCTCATCGACAAGGATGAGGGTGTCGCTATCAGCTAACGGATCTGCGACCTGTGTTTCACCGTCCGCTCGAGCATAATCCATCAACAGGCACCTCCAATCCCGAGCATGATAACCGCCCCGGAAACAGCCACGCCAGCCTTACTGTCAGGCCTCTCCCTGCCCGCCTGGGTTGGTCTGACGCTGGCGCTGCTCGCGGCCATTTACACGCTGCTGGCGCTGACTGGCGCGCTGCTGCGGCCCCGCCGCAGGACCCCCTGGCCGAAAACCCTGATGCGCCCTGGCGTCACCATCCTCAAGCCGCTGTGCGGCGCGGAACCGAAACTCTACGAATGTCTGCACAGCTTCTGCCGCCAGGACTGGCCGCAGCTGCAGATCGTATTCGGGGTGCGCGATCCGGCCGACCCCGCGGTCGCGGTGGTGCGGCGCCTGCAGCACGAATTCCCGGCCCTGGATCTGGCGCTGGTGCTCGACGGCACCCACCACGGCAGCAATGCGAAGGTCAGCAATCTCATCAACATCATGGCCGTCGCCAAGCATGATTATCTGATCGTCGTCGACAGCGACATCAGGGTGGGGCCCGGCTACTTGCAGCAGGTGATCGTGCCGCTGCTGGATGAGTCGGTGGGCATCGTCACCTGTCCGTATGTCGGCCGCCCGCTGCCGGACCTGTGGTCGCAGCTCGGGGCCCAGTTCATCAATGGCTGGTTCGTGCCCTCGGTGTTCGTCGCCGCCCTGTTCGGATCACGCGCGTTCGCCTTCGGCGCGACCATCGCCCTGCGCCGCACCGTGCTCGCTGCCATCGGCGGCCTGCCCGCGATCGCCGATCAGCTCGCCGATGATTACCGGCTCGGGGAACTCACGCGCGAACTCGGTCTGCGCACGGTGCTGTCCGAAGTGGTAGTGGAAACCGTGGTTGAAGAGCGCAGCCTTGGGGATCTGCTGGGCCACGAACTGCGCTGGCTGCGCACCATCAAGGCCGTGCGCCCCATTGGTTACAGCCTGGCCTTCGTGACCTTCGCGCTGCCGGTCGCAGTGCTCGGCACGGCGCTCGCTGCGGGTGCACGGCCCGCGTTGCTGGCATTGGCTGCAACGGTGCTGCTGCGGCTGTCGATGCATCTGTTCTGGAGTCCGCGTGGCGAGCGCTCGACCTGGACGCGATTGTGGGCTGTGCCGCTGCACGACTGCGCGCTGTTCGCGCTGTGGTGCTGGGGCTTCCACGGACAGCGCGTCAACTGGCGTCAGACCAGCTTTCATCTTGCACAGGATGGTTCCGTCTACGCCCTGCGGCCGAGCCTGGACAAACGTCTGGCGACGCCGTTAGAGAACGAATGAAGTGCCGGAGGCCAATGCGCGCCTGACCGGCACCCGGCGCCTGTGCATCATTACGGCCGACGATTTTGGACTGCATCCGTCGGTCAACGAAGCGGTCGAAACGGCGCACCGCACCGGCGTGCTCACGGCGACCAGTCTGATGGTCGGCGCTCCGGCCGCGCAGGACGCGGCGGCGCGTGCGCGCGCCCTGCCCGCGCTGCGGGTCGGGCTGCACCTGACATTGGCCGACGGTGTTGCGGTTTTGCCACAGCGGCAGATTCCGGACCTGGTGGACAGCCGTAACCGCTTCCACGACAACATGGCCGGGGCTGGTTGGCGGTTTTTCGC
>Ga0302314_10019039_pt1 | contig 11421 bp, 8 predicted proteins | sample III_Palsa_N2_3_FD_200533 | JGI IMG/M metagenome (GOLD analysis project Ga0302314, IMG submission 200533) | Peat permafrost microbial communities from Stordalen Mire near Abisko, Sweden - III_Palsa_N2_3 | ecosystem: Environmental > Terrestrial > Soil > Palsa > Peat permafrost | place: Sweden... | reverse complement strand
GTTTGCGCTCAGGCTCCCGTTCAGGCAATTTCTGTTCGAAATGGGTTGTGTGCACGGCTTTATAACACGAAAATAGGCGCATTCTGACTAGCAGTAACCTGCATGACAATTCGCAGACGTTCAGGCCGGAACGTCACCGGTCTGCAAGGTAGCGATAAGGTATTGATTCGGGTATTGATTCGGGTACCGATTCAGCTATTGGTTCACCAAATCGGGTATTTTCGAATTTATCACCGTGTGCACGGTCTCTTAGCAAGCGGCCATCATATGCAATGATTGATCGCTGACGTGATCCATCCCAAGCGGCCGATCGCTTTCGATAGATCATCAATAGGGCACGATCGGCCGCCTCCGTGCCGGCTGGAAACGCAGCCTTCAGACAATCGTCGAGCTACAGTCCGCTCTTGCATAATCACCTGTTTTCTCCAACCGACCTCCCATGCCGCGCCCGATATCCGCCACGATCCACACCGCCGCACTTGCCAGCAATCTCGCCGTCGCACGCCGTCATGCGCCGAAATCCAAGATATGGGCCGTGGTCAAGGCTAATGCATATGGCCATGGTGTGGCGCGAGCGTTCCCCGGATTGCGCGCAACGGACGGCTTCGGTCTTCTTGACCTTGAAGAAGCGGTTAAGTTGCGTGAGCTGGGTTGGGCAGGTCCTATCCTGCTGCTGGAAGGGTTTTTCCGTCCGACGGATATCGACGTGATCGATCGTTACAGCCTGACGACGGGAGTGCATTGCGATGAACAGTTGCGGATGCTGGAAATGGCGCGACTGTCGAAGCCGGTCAATATCCAGTTGAAAATGAACAGCGGCATGAACCGGCTCGGTTATACGCCGGAGCGTTTCCGGGCAGCGTGGGAACGGGCGCGGGCGGTGCAGGGCATTGGCCAGATTACGCTGATGACGCATTTTTCCGATGCCGACGGTCCGCGCGGTATCAGTCATCAACTCGAAGCGTTCGAACGCGGTGCCGAAGGCATTGCGGGCGCGCGCAGCCTTGCCAACTCCGCGGCCACGCTGTGGCATGCAGCGGCGCATTTCGACTGGGTGCGGCCCGGCATCATTTTGTACGGCGGCTCGCCTTCGGGTAAAACGGCCGATATCGCCACCACTGGATTGAAGCCCGCCATGACGCTTGCCTCCGAGCTGATCGCCGTGCAGGCGGTGCCGGCGGGTCACTCGGTGGGCTACGGTTCGGTGTTCTCAGCTACAGGTCCTATGCGGATCGGCGTAGTGGCGTGCGGTTATGCGGACGGTTATCCTCGAGTGGCGCCTGAAGGTACGCCGGTTATCGTCGATGGCGTAGTGACGCGGATTGTCGGTCGGGTGTCCATGGACATGCTGACGGTCGACCTGACCCCGGTGCCGAACGCGGGAATTGGTGCGCCCGTGGAGTTGTGGGGCACGAAGCTGCCGATCGACGACGTGGCCGCTGCGTGCGGCACGATCGGTTATGAGTTGATGTGCGCAGTTGCGCCGCGCGTGCCGATGCGGGCAGAGTAGAACGTTCGCTGGTGCGGTGGCGTGAGCAGGTGGCGACGGAAATAACGACGGAATTCAGGAAGGCGAGTGGCGAAAGTAGCGAAGGTCAAGACACTGTACGTATGTACCGAATGCGGCGGCCAGGCGCCGAAATGGCAAGGTCAATGTCCCGCATGCGGAACGTGGAACACGCTGGTCGAGTCGGTGGCGGAGACGCCGTCGGCGCATCGCTTTCAGGCACTTGCGAAGACCTCTGCGGTGCAGCGCTTGTCTGAGATCGAAGCGTCGGACGTGCCGCGCTTTACCACGGGTATTGGTGAATTCGACCGGGTGCTGGGCGGCGGCCTGGTGGCTGGCGGCGTGGTGCTGATCGGCGGCGATCCGGGTATCGGAAAATCCACGCTGCTGCTGCAATCGCTGGCGGAGATCGCACGTGAGCGGCCCGCGCTTTATATCAGCGGCGAAGAGTCCGGCGCGCAGATCGCATTGCGCGCACAGCGGCTCGGCCTGCTCGGCGATTCCGGTAATGCAGCGCCTGATTTGCGCTTGCTGGCGGAAATCCAGCTCGAGCGTATCCAGGCGACTATCGATACAGAGCGGCCGGAAGTTGCGGTGATCGATTCGATCCAGACTGTTTATTCCGAAGCGCTGACCTCCGCGCCTGGATCGGTCGCACAGGTGCGGGAATGCGCGGCGCAACTCACGCGGATCGCGAAGCAGACGGGCACGACCATCATCATGGTCGGGCACGTGACGAAGGAAGGCAATCTCGCCGGGCCGCGCGTGCTCGAACACATCGTGGACACGGTGCTCTACTTCGAAGGCGACACTCATTCATCGTTCCGGCTCGTGCGCGCGTTCAAGAACCGCTTCGGCGCGGTGAACGAACTCGGCGTATTCGCGATGACCGAGCGCGGTTTGCGGGGCGTGGCGAACCCATCGGCGCTGTTTTTATCGCAGCATGAGCAGAGCGTGCCAGGTTCGTGCGTGCTGGTGACACAGGAAGGTTCGCGGCCGTTGTTGGTGGAAGTGCAGGCGCTTGTCGATACCGCGCATGTCCCGAATCCTCGCCGTCTCGCTGTGGGGCTTGAGCAGAACCGGCTCGCATTGCTGCTGGCCGTGTTGCATAGGCATGCGGGCATTGCGTGCTTCGATCAGGATGTATTCCTGAACGCGGTGGGCGGCGTGAAGATCACAGAACCCGCGGCCGATCTGGCCGTATTGCTCGCTATCCATTCGTCGATGCGCAACAAGGCGCTGCCAAAGGGGCTGATCGTGTTTGGCGAAGTAGGGCTGGCAGGTGAAATCAGGCCGTCGCCACGGGGTCAGGACCGTCTGAAGGAGGCGGCGAAACTGGGCTTCTCTATCGCGCTGATTCCAAAGGCGAATGCGCCGAAGCAACCTATCGAGGGGTTGGAAGTGATCGCGGTCGACCGGATTGACGAGGCAATCGATCGCGTGCGCTCGCTCGCCTGACGTTGCTCAGCGCCGCGCTGGGCTCATGTCGCCAGGGCGTCGTCGATCCGTCCCTTAGTAATGTCGTGTAAAAAACCGCGAGGTTCGTGTAACCCACGCGGGGCGTCCTTTTTCTATCCTTGTATCGCGACAAACCCGGATACGAGCGGCAAAGGAAAAAGGACCACGCCTTGAAACACGCAAATCAAACTTTGTCTCGCCCAACATTCCATCTGCGCGGCTGCCGTGTGTCCGCGCCCATCCAGCAGCCATGGGGCGGCGGTTGCCGGATTGTCGAGTGGATCGACGCTGAAGGGCAAATATCGCGTCGTGTCGTGGCCGTAGACGTGACCGAAGATGAAGTGGTGGCGACCATTCGGCGCCACGTGAAGGGCCGCAAACACGTACTGGTCGACGACGAAGGAATGCCGCGGCAAACGCTGCCGCGTCGCTAGGGCAGCGCTAGAGCCGACTCTGCGGCGGCCTTTCAGCCAATCTGCTCCAGTTCCTCGTGCGCCTCGAGCCATTGCGCTTCGAGCGTCTCCAGTCGAGCGTTCACATCGGCCTGACGGCGAATCGATTCCGTGAGTTGCGTCTTCATGGCGGGCTCGTAACTGGCGGCATCGGCCACGAAAATATCAAGCTGCGCTTTCTCGGCATTCAGCTTGTCCATCTCCTTCTCGATCTTCGAAATCCGCGATTGCAGCGGCTTTTTCAAATGCGAGAGTTTCTGCCGCTCTTGCGCCTCCAGGCGACGCTGCTCCTTGCGGTTCTGCCCCGATTCCAGCGAATCATCTGCTGTTCCACCATTGCCGTTGCTGACCATCTCCTTGGCGGCAGCCCGCTGGTCGGCCGCGTGTTGCAGCAGCCAGTCGCGGTAATCGTCGAGATCGCCGTCGAACGGCTGCAGCCGATGTTTTGCCACGAGCATGAAATTATCCGTGGTGGCACGGAGCAAATGACGATCATGCGACACCAGAATCAATGTGCCTTCGAACTGCGCAAGCGCCATGGTCAGCGCGTGACGCGTTTCGAGATCCAGATGGTTCGTCGGTTCATCGAGCAACAGCAAATTCGGCTTTTGCCAAATGATCAGCGCAAGCGCGAGCCGGGCTTTTTCTCCTCCGGAAAATGGCGCGATCTTCGCGGTCGCCATCTCACCGGAAAAATTGAAGCCGCCGAGGAAATCGCGTAATTCCTGTTCGCGTGTGTCGGGCGCGAGCCGCGCGACATGCTCCAGCGCGGAGTCCTGGGGACGCAGGGTTTCAAGCTGATGCTGCGCGAAATAGCCGATACGCAAGCCCTTGCCCTCGCGCACCTTGCCACTGAGCGCTTCAAGCGTGCCGGCCAGCGTCTTGATGAGCGTCGATTTCCCCTGACCGTTCGCACCCAGCAAACCGATTCGCTGACCGTTCTGAATGGAAAGCGTGACACCTTCCACGATCGGTACTTCACCGGCTTCTGTGTGATAACCGCAGCGCACGGATTCCATCACCATCATGGGGTTCGGCGCGGCATCGGGCGTGCGGAATTCGAACGTGAAAGGCGAAGAAGCATGCGCCGGAGCGATGATTTCCATCCGTTCAAGCGCCTTCACCCGGCTTTGCGCCTGCTTCGCTTTGGTCGCCTGCGCCTTGAAGCGGTTGATGAAGCTTTGCAGATGCTCCACCGTCTTTTGCTGCTTCACATACGCGCTTTGCTGCAACGCGATTTGTTGCGCGCGCAGGATTTCGAACTGGCTGTAATTGCCGCCGTAGCGCTTGATTTGCCGGTTCTCCAGATGCAGCGTGACGTTGCAGACGGAATCGAGGAATTCGCGATCGTGCGAAATCACGATCAGCGTTCCCGGATAGCGATGCAGCCAGTCTTCCAGCCAGATGATCGCATCGAGATCCAGGTGATTCGTGGGCTCGTCCAGCAGCAGCAGGTCCGAGCGGCACATCAGCGCTTGCGCCAGGTTCAGGCGCATGCGCCAGCCGCCGGAGAAGCTCGCCACGGGGTCCTTTGTTTGCGCAAGCGTGAACCCCAGGCCGATCAGCAGGGTTTCGGCGCGGGCGGGTGCGGTGTAACCGTCGGCGTCAGCGAAAGCGGCGTGTGCGTCGGCTTCGGCTGCCCCATCGTGGGCCGCCGATGCCGCTGCAATCCGCGCTTCGATGCGCCGCAATTGCGTGTCGCCGTCAAGCGTGTAGTCGAGCGCGGTGCGCTCTACAGCCGGCGTTTCCTGCGCGACGTGCGCGATTTGCCACGACGGCGGCATTGAGAAATCGCCCCCGTCCGAATGCAGATCGCCGCGTAGCACGGAGAAGAGCGTGGTCTTTCCCGCGCCGTTAGCGCCGATGAGCCCCGCCTTTTCGCCAGGATTGAGCGTGAACGTGGTCTGTTCGAAGAGCGGTTTGGTGCCGCGGGCAAGGCTGAACTGGTTGAAGCGAATCACGGCGTGGAGACCCAGACAAGTACGGGAAAACGCTATTTTAGACTGGCGCGGGTGCGCGCCACCCGCTGATTGACATTGGCGCGCCGTTAGCCGTTCGGCCGGATGTTTTTTGACCTGCGTTTCGCTTAGACTGGATTTTTTCAAGCGGAGCGTCGAATGAACCCTATCTACTCGTTTTCGGCAGAAACCCTCGGCGGCGAAACCGTCGGCATGGACAGTTATCAGGGCAAGGTGCTGTTGATCGTGAACACTGCGAGCGAGTGCGGGTTCACGCCGCAGTACAAGGGTTTGCAGGAGCTGTACGAGCGTTACGCGGATCGTGGGTTTGCGGTGCTGGGTTTTCCCTGCAATCAGTTCGGCAAGCAGGAACCGGGGGACGCAGCTCAAATTGGCAGCTTTTGCGAGCAGAACTACGGGGTCACGTTCCCCATGTTCGAGAAGATCGACGTGAACGGGGCGAACGCGCATCCGCTATTTCGTTATCTCACTGAGGAAGCGCCGGGCGTGCTGGGAACCGAAGGCATCAAGTGGAACTTCACGAAGTTCCTGGTCGACAAGGAAGGCAACGTGATCACCCGGTTCGGCTCGGTGACGAAGCCGGACGCGCTTTCCAGCGATATCGAAAAGCTGCTCTGACGTCCGATTTGCGCCAGCGACTTGATCCAACCTGGACAGAGACACCGGTCGAGTTCGCTGCTGCATCGTCTGTTTTCTAAAGGGCGTCGGCCGGCCGGGCGTCGCCTATCAACTTTCCTTACTATGCGTCCCGGGCTCGCCCCCGGGGCTCTTCTGCGCGCCCGTAGCGGCTAGGGACGTGTTTCGTCTGAGGGCGCGTTACAGGGCTCGACGACATCTCCAGACAGCCCGCTGCGATCGGCAACGACATTTATCGATTGCTATGAGTGTGAAATTATGTCGTACATATTCCATGTTCTCCAGGAAAATTATGTATGATTTAATTTTTCCGGCCCACGTCAATTAGCCACTGCGATGAAATTAGAAAACTCGCCAACCATGACGAAGCTGCATGAGGCGATTGTTGTCCATCTGGTCGACGCAATTGTCTCGGGCACCTATCCGGTCGGCTCGTCCTTGCCGAACGAAATGGAACTTGCCGCCGCGCACGGCGTAAGCCGTACGGCGGCGCGCGAGGCGATGCAGAAGCTTGCTTCACTCGGGCTGATCGAGAGCCGGCGACGCAAGGGCGCGACCGTTCTTGCGCGCGAATCGTGGAAGTTGCTGGACGCGTCTGTGTTGGGCGTGGCGGTCTTGCGCGTGGAGGACGTGTCGTTTTTCCAGGCATTGGTCGAGGCGCGTCTGTTGATCGAACCACGTGCCGCCGAACTTGCTGCGGCAAGGGCGTGCGAGCGTGATCTTGACCGTATCGAAGCCTCGCTGAACGCCATGGCCAGCGAGGCCGATGGCACGCGCGGCGCGGGCTGGGCGGCAGCGGATGTCGCTTTCCACGCGGGCGTTATCGAAGCAGCCGGGAATTGGGTCTTCACGCAACTGATCGGCACGGTCCGGGCTGCGCTGGACGCGGGCATTCGCTTGACCGGCAAGCAAGCGCTGTCGGCGCAGGCATCGCTGGAACAGCATCGGGAGGTATTCGTTGCAATCCGGAGCCGCGAGCCCGCAGAGGCGCACGCGGCAATGACGAGGTTGCTGCTCGCCACCCAACGTGACTTCAATGCGTTGGAGAAGGGCGCTGCCCGCGCTGCGGTTGCGGCCGGCGATCAGGCGACCGGCCAGGCGGACTCATAAGCACAGGACATTGAGTAATCGCGCGCTGTCCTCGAACCGGCGCATCCATCTTTCAAAACAACCCATAACAACCCATCACAACCCACAACGGCCCCACACGCCAGGAGATCCGGCATGCGCAAACTTCGCTCGCAACAATGGTTCGGTACACATGGCAAGGATGGTTTCATTCACCGCTCGTGGATGAAAAACCAGGGGATCCCCCACGACAATTTCGATGGCCGTCCGGTGATCGGCATCTGCAACACGTGGTCGGAACTGACGCCTTGCAACGCCCATTTCCGCGAGCTGGCCGAATATGTGAAACGCGGCGTTCGAGAGGCGGGCGGACTACCGCTCGAATTCCCGGTGATGTCCCTCGGCGAGTCGAACCTGAGACCGACAGCCATGCTGTTTCGCAATCTCGCGTCCATGGATGTGGAGGAATCAATTCGCGGCAACCCGCTTGATGGTGTGATCCTGCTTGTCGGTTGCGACAAGACCACGCCCGCGTTATTGATGGGCGCGGCATCGTGCAACCTGCCCGCGCTCGCCGTCTCTGGCGGACCGATGTTGAACGGCCGGTATCGCGGCAAGCCGATCGGCTCGGGGACCGGGGTGTGGCAGATGTCGGAGGAGGTGCGCGCAGGCACCATGACGCAAGAGGAATTCACTGAAGCCGAGTCGTGCATGAACCGTTCGCGGGGACATTGCATGACGATGGGCACGGCTTCCACCATGGCGTCGATGGTCGAGGCGCTCGGCATGGGCTTGCCGCATAACGCGGCCATTCCCGCCGTCGATGCCCGCCGCCAAGTGCTCGCGCACATGGCCGGCCGGCGCATTGTCGACATGGTGCATGAAGACCTCACCATGGACCGCATTCTCACGCGCGAAGCCTTCGAGAACGCGATTCGCACGAATGCCGCGATAGGCGGATCGACGAACGCAGTGGTCCATCTGATCGCACTCGCCAAGCGCATTGGCGTGCCGTTGACGCTCGACGATTGGGAACTGGGTTCGGACGTTCCGTGCCTCGTGAATCTCCAGCCGTCGGGTGAATACCTGATGGAGGACTTCTACTACGCGGGTGGCTTGCCGGCCGTGCTGAGACAGCTTGGCGAACAGGGTTTGCTGCACAAGGACGCGCTGACCGTGAACGGCAAGACGATCTGGGACAACGTGTCCGGCGCCCGCAACGACGACGAGAAAGTCATCACGCTGTTTGCCACGCCGTTCAAGCCGAAGGCGGGTATAGCCGTGTTGAGGGGAAATCTCGCGCCGAATGGCGCCGTGATCAAACCATCGGCGGCAACACAGCATTTGCTCAAACATCGCGGCCGCGCGGTTGTCTTCGAGACCGTGGAAGAGTTGCACGCGAAAGTGGATGACGAATTGCTCGATATCGACGAGCACTGCGTCATGGTGTTGAAGGGCGCGGGGCCGAAGGGTTATCCGGGGTTCGCTGAAGTTGGCAACATGCCGCTGCCGAAAAAAGTGCTGCAAAAGGGCATTACGGACATGGTCCGCATCTCGGATGGCCGGATGAGTGGCACGGCGTACGGCACGGTCGTGTTGCATGTGTCGCCGGAAGCGGCGGCGGGTGGTCCGCTCGCGCTCGTGCAGACCGGCGACATGATCGAACTCGATGTCGAGGCGCGCCGCCTGCATCTGGAAGTGTCCGATGAAGAGCTCGAACGGCGACGTGCGTCATGGTCCAAGCCGGCGTCGCCGTTGCGTGGATACGTGAAGCTCTACGTCGATCATGTGCTGCAGGCGGACGAAGGTGCGGACCTCGATTTCCTGGTCGGCGCGAGCGGTGCACCCGTGCCGCGCGATTCTCATTGAATCACTGAACATCGAAGGTCAGGTCCAACGCATATGACTTTAAAGAACGACACTTCGCCCGCCGGCATCTGGCCGGTTCTCTACGCTTATTTCGACGAACACAACCAGCTTGACCGTGACGCCATGCGCGTGCAGGTCGAGCGGACCATTGCCGCGGGTGCTCCCGGCATCGTGATACTCGGTCTTGCAACCGAGGTGCAGCGGTTGTCGCGCACTGAGCGTGAGCAACTGGTGAACTGGGCGCGCGAGGACATCGCGTCTCGCGTACCGCTGGCGGTTACTGTTACCGGCGACACAGTCCCGGAGCAGACCGAATTCGGCAATTGGGCCGTCGCGCACGGTGCGCAATGGCTGATCCTGCAACCGCCGTCCACGCGTACCGAACCGGAGCGTTTTTACTTCGATTTCTTCGCCGCCGTGATGAACGGTTTGACGAGCACGGCCGGCGCGGGCATACAAAACGCGCCCGAGTATCTAGGTGTCGGTTTGTCGCCGGAAGCGTTGGCCGAACTGGCTCAACAATGTCCGAACTTTCGCTGGTTGAAGGGTGAGGGCGCGGCGACGGTACTGCGTACGACCATCGACTGCCTGGCGGCTGCCGGGAGCACAATGCCCGTCTTCAACGGGCGTGGCGGCCAGGAGTTGCTCGACAACCTGCGCGCCGGCTGCGCGGGCATGATCGTCGCGCCGGACAGCTTCGATCATCAGGTGGAAATCTATCGAGCATTCGCGCACGATCCGGCCGCGGCGCAGCGGCACTATGAGGAGGTGTTGCCGGCGATTGTCTTTGTGATGCAGTCGCTCGACGCGCTCACCTGTTATGGCAAGCGCATCGCGGCATGGAGAATGGGGTTTGAGGTCAGACACGATCGCGGCATCGCACCGAGCGCATTCGGCCTGGAATGTGCGCGACGATTCGCCTATAGCCTTGGACCGTATGCAGGCTAGAACCGCGGGCTAAAACCGCGGGCTAAAACCGTGTCAAAGAATGGGTGAGAACAAGCGCGCGACGTGCATCGCCATGCGGCGCCAGGCGGGTGCCCCGAGATAATCGTCGCGGCTGATTTCCCATGATTGCGCGAAGTCATCGAGCAGCATTTTCTCGACTTCGCTGGCAAAGCCCCGGTCCACCGTCAAGACCATGATCTCGAAGTTAAGACGAAACGAGCGGTTGTCCAGATTCGCGCTACCAATGGCGGCGGACATGTCGTCCACCAGCACCACTTTCTGATGCAGGAAGCCCGGACGATATCGAAAGATCTTCACCCCTGCGAGCAGCGCATCGTAGGCATAGAGTTTCGACGCAGCAAACACCACGCGATGATCGCGGCGGCTCGGAATCAGGATACGCACGTCCACGCCGCGCAAAACCGCGAGCCGCAGCGCCGAGAACACGGCTTCATCGGGAATGAGATACGGCGTCGTGATCCAGATCCGGAAACGCGCTGCATTGATTGCTTCGACAAAAAAGAGCGAGCATGTTTCCTGATGGTCGGCGGGGCCACTCGCGAGGACGAGACAACTCATGTCGTCCGTTGATGTCTTTGACGCTTCCACTTCCGGAATGCGCTGTGTCGCCCAGTACCAGTCTTCTATGAACACGAACTGGATGCTGGCGACCGCCGGCCCGCGCACTTCAATGTGGGTATCGCGCCAGGGTGACAAACGCGGATTCGCGCCGAGATATTCCACGCCTACGTTATGACCACCGACGAATGCGCATTCGCCATCAACGACCACGATCTTCCGATGATTGCGGAAGTTGATCTGGAAGCGATTGACGAACTTGCGCTTGGTCGCAAACGGATGCGTCTGCACGCCGCCCGCGCGCAGCGAATTGACATAGCGTTTCGGCAAATCGAAGCTGCCGATGCTGTCGTAGAGAAAATAGACCCGCACGCCTTGCTGCGCTTTTTTAAGCAGAAGGTCTTTCAGCTTCCGGCCGAGTTCGTCGTCGCGAACGATGAAAAACTGCACGATCACATAGACCTTCGCCGCGTCGATCGCTTTGAAAATTGCATCGAACGTAGCGTCGCCATTGATGAGCACGCGCACGGAATTGCCGCGCAGGAACGGCATGCCGCTCAAACGCGTCAGCGCGCGTATGGTCGGATGGCCCAGGTACTCCGCGGGATCCCCGGCTGCCGCGCCGCGCAGACGGGCGGCTTCATCGGGGAAATTCCATTCCGTCGGATGCGCGCTCTTGCGCAGGATCTCGTTTTCCAGCCGCCTTGCGTCGATATACCCGGCGAACTTGCTGCGCCCGAGAAAGAGATACGGGATCAGCGTGAAGTAGGGCATGGCGACCAGCGACACGGCCCACGCGACCGCGCCTTGCGAGGTGCGCGTGTTGAGCACCGCGTGGCAAGCGGCGGCCGCGCCCAGCAAATGGGCGAGGATCACAAACGTGCCGAGATGAAGCCAGTCCTGCCACTCGAAGTGCATGTGCGCG
>Ga0302314_10019038_pt1 | contig 11423 bp, 10 predicted proteins | sample III_Palsa_N2_3_FD_200533 | JGI IMG/M metagenome (GOLD analysis project Ga0302314, IMG submission 200533) | Peat permafrost microbial communities from Stordalen Mire near Abisko, Sweden - III_Palsa_N2_3 | ecosystem: Environmental > Terrestrial > Soil > Palsa > Peat permafrost | place: Sweden... | reverse complement strand
CGCCCACCACGACCTGCCCGGCGAGTTTCTGCCCGGCCCGCAGCCCGAGGCTGCGCCGCCTGAAAACCTTGATGAAGTCGTCGATGAAGCCGACCAGGCCCATGCCGGTCATCAGGAACAGCACCAGCAGCCCTGACGCGGTCACCCGATCGCCGGTGAGCAGGTGCCCGGCCAGATACCCGGCCAGCGACGCCAGGATGATCACGATGCCGCCCATGGTGGGCGTGCCCCTCTTGCTCGCGTGCCCGGCCGCCGCGAGCTCGTCCTGGATCTCCTGGCCGAGGCCGCGCCTGACGAAGATGCGGATCGCGACCGGAGTGCCAAGCAGCGCAATCGCCATCGACACCGCGGCGGACAGCAAGAGAGTTCTCAAGGACCCGCCCAGATGTCGCGCCGAACAAAGTTACCCAGGACCCTACCGTGGTGCTTAGCCTCAGATGTCCATCCGGGCCGCCCGTTCTAGGGCCAAGGAGGCGCGAGGTCGAGCGCGCCACCCGACTAATCAGCGACGGCCAGCGCATCCGCGTGCGCGGCACGGACGATTAAGTCGAACTCCTGAGCTAATAGGTGCCATTGCTCTCTTCGTACTGCCACGCGCCGCAGGGAGTGCCATAGGTCTCTTTGATGTAGCCGAGGCCCCACTTGATCTGAGTGGCGGCGTTTGTCTGCCAATCCGAGCCCGCGGTGGCCATCGTGTCGCCCGGCCGCGCCTGCGGGATGCCGTAGTACCCGGCGTCGTTCGATGCGTAAACGTTCCAGTTGCTGACCTGGGCCCACAAGATAACCAGGCAAGAGTACTGCGTCGTCTGGTTAAAGCCGAAGCTCGGCAGCATCTTGTAAGCGATTGCCTTTGCGGCGGCGGGGTCGGCTCGCGGCCTCTCAGCCGCCGTGGCGGCGCCCGGGCCCGGCGTCGAGGTAGACCGCGACGATGAACCCTTGGCGATTGAGCCGCTCTGAATCGAGGTCGGCCCGGTGACAGCCGACACGGCCGCGTAGCTGCCCGTTCCGGCGACAATCAGTCCGGCGATAGCGGCGGTCAGCAGCTTCCATTTGCCTCTGGGCTTGCTGCCTCCTTTTACCCGAGCTTTGACCCGAGCTTTGACCCGAGCTTTGACCCGAGCGGGCATCCGGGTTGGCGTCAGGCCGCCCGACTCCTCATGGTGTTCCTGCGACGGAATGGCCAGTTCCAACGGAGGGACCGGCCCCGTCGGGTTGAGCGGAGGGTCAGCAGGCGGTTGGCTTTGCGGCATCACCGTCAGTGCCATTTCGTCGTGGACCGGCAGCATCTGCAGGTCCGCTGACGACAGCCGCGCGCTCGCCAGCCGCCTGGCTGGCATGACCGGGACCGGGCTGCGGCGCGCTCGCCGAGCAGACAGCAGCTCAACGACCTGGCTTGCCGTTGGACGGCTGAGGGGGTCAGTGTGCAGCATCGCCAGCACCGTGTCCGCTAGCCCGGCGGGTACGGTATCCGGCAGGCGGGCGACGTGCTCGCGGCGCGCGGCTGCCGTAAGGTACTCAGTCGGGGCCTGGAACGAGCGCGGCGGCCGCCCGGAAAGCAGCTCGTACAGCACGCAGCCCACTGCCCAGATGTCGTCGCTGAAGCTCACCGGCTCACCCAGCCACTGCTCCGGGCTGATGTAGGGCATCGTGCCGAACACGCTCCCGGCAGCGGTGAGCGGGGTTTCGGTAATCGCCTTGGCCAGGCCGAAATCAGTGACTTTCACCGGGCCGGCGTCGCACAGAAACAAATTCCCCGGCTTGATATCGCGGTGCACCACTCCCGGCTCAAGGCTGTGGGCGTAGGCGAGGGCGCTGCACGTCTCCCGGCCGATCCTGGCAACCTCCGCCCGACTCCAGCCGGCCGGCAGTTTCCCCAGGTCACTGCCCCGCAGGTACTCCATCACCATGAACGGGATGTCTTGATCGCTGCCGGTCGTGAACACGGTCATGATATTGGGGTGCTGCATCCGGGAGGCCAGCCGCATCTCCCGCTGGAACCGCGCCAGATCGGCGTCGGAGGACAGCCTTCTCGAGCGCATCACCTTGATCGCTACCGGCCGGTCATCGAGTTCCTCGTCGTAAGCGAGCCAGACCTCTCCCATGCCCCCCGCGCCGAGGCGCCGGTCCAGCCGGTAGCGCCCTCCAAAGTCAGCCATCCGCACACCCCGTGCTATTGCTCTCGCCCGAGCAGTTCATTGCGCCGTACATCACTTAATACCGTCTAGGAGACTCGCCATCAGCCGCTTTGCGCCGACTACGGGCTCAGCAGCTCGTCGACGTTAAAGCGACGGCTAAGCAGTCCCGCGCTCAGCATCAGGTCGGCCACTCGTTGCAGGCGGTCCGGGCTCAGCGACGTCGGGTACTCGTCCAACTGCACCGCCGCCACCAGTCCCGGGGTCGCACCGCCGATATAAGTCGCGATCGCCTGCTCAACGACCGAGCGGTTGGCCGACATCGCCTGCGCCTGCACCAGCGCCGCGGTGAACGCCTCGACAACGGTGGCGTTCACCTGAGCGTAAGACCGCAGCGTCGCGTACCCCGCGATCGGAAGATTGGCCATCGGGCCGCTGGCGGTGTCCGCCAGTTCCTCGGCCCCAGTATCCTCTCCGGACTCGGTGATGAACGGCTCGGCCATCCAGGCCGCGTCCACTGCGCGCGTGGCCAGCGCGGCGGCCATGTTGGGGAATGGCACCACCTTATAGTGCACCGAATCAAGGGGCACCCCGGCCGCTTCCAGCGTCGCATTGGTCATCATGGTGCCAAGATTTCCCAGCGCGTTGACCGCGATTGTTTTCCCGCGCAACTGGGCCACGCTCCGGATCGGCGAATCGTGCGCGACCACCAGATCGTTGACGTTGGGGAGCGCCTGCGCGCCGTCCGCCACGATCCGCAGCTGCGCTCCGTGGCTCGCCGCGAGAATAGTTGACACATAATTGCTAAATGCGAATTGCAATTGACCGGATAGCAGCTCCGAGGTCGCCTGCTCGCCGCTGTTCAAAGTCACCGCAGTCACATCAAGACCATTCGCGTCGAACAGCCCATGCTCCAGCGCTACGTACACGGGGGCATCGTCGATAATCGGGAGGACGCCGACATTCACGTGCGTCAGCCCCTTCAAGGCGACGTTTTGCCCGCCGACCGCAGGGGGGCCGGCGCAGCCGACGGCGACAGCGCCGAGCAGGGTCACGGCAGAGCCGAGGGCGGCGATCCTGCGGGTATGCCGCAATCCTATATGTTCCCTTCTGCGCGGGAAACTGGCAAAACAGCGATTTAGCCCATTATTACACTCAGGGTCGCTTAGAGTATGAGGATCGAGCATTCCACCGCCCCGGCGGAAGCATCTGTCTCTGTCGATATAAAACGTGGCTTGGTTAACCGGATTGCTGTCATGTCATCGAAAGGCATACGGGGCATGGTCCGAGAGAGGCCCGCGCGAGGGAGACGAAGGGCGCGGCCCGCGGCAAACCGCCGCCGCCGGTACCTCGCCCGGCCGCGCGCCTGGCGTGACTGGCCGGTCTCCTGGCGCCTGATGACGGTAGCGGTCATCGCTATCGTGGCCGACCTCACCCTGGGCGGCCTCCGGCTGGCCGCCGCCATGGACAGCACCGCGACATTCAGCCGGGTTACCCAGCTGGCCGTCCTCGGTCAGCGCGTCACCAACCTGGCCCAGGCACTCGAAGACGAACGCGACCAGACCGCCGGATTCATCGCGGCCGGCCGCCCGGCCCAGGACAGCGGCATCATCGACAGCGCACAGTCGAGCACCAACCAGGCCGCCACTGCGGTGACGGACGCCGCCGACATCATCGGACCCGGACTGCCCGCCGCCACCCAGGCCAAGATCACCACCGTGCTGGCCCGCATCGCCGACCTGCCGGGCCTACGCCAGGCAGCCGTCTACACGAAGCTGCCCTCGCTTCCCGTCATCGTGGACTACTCGGCGGTTATCGCCGACCTGTTCTCGCTCAACGACGAGATCGCCCCGGGCAGCGCCGACCCCGCAGTGGCCGACAGCGTCCGCGCCCTCGGCGACCTGTCGCGGCTGGAAGAGGCCGCGTCCATGCAGCGCGCCGTGCTGTTCGCCGCGCTCACCGAGCATTACTTCGAACCTCGCGCGCTCGCAACCCTGATCAGCGCTCAATCCGCCGAAGCCGGATACCTGCAGGCGTTTCAGGCCACCGCGACACCCGAGCTGCAGCAGGCCTACAACGACAACGTGGCGGGCAGCCAGGTCGACCAGGCACAGCTAATCGAGCAGCGGGTCATCGCGATGGGCACACCGCAGACGGACGGCCTCGGCCTCCCGGCCGGCAGTCCCGCCCACCAGTGGTACGCCGCGATGACCGGAACCCTTAGCCCAATCGGCGCCATCGAGGGCCAGCTGACCGGCGCGATCATCGCCCAGAGCCAGGCCCTCCAGGCCGGCCCGCGGCGGTCGGCGCTACTCACCCTCGGCTTCACCGCCGCCTTCCTGATCCTTGTCCTGGCCGTCACCCTGCTCGTCGCCAGGTCAATCGTCTCGCCGCTGCGGCGGCTGAAGGCAGCCGCGCTTGAGGTCGCCGCTGCCCAACTCCCGGCCCAGGTCAGAGCGCTCACCAACGGAAGCGACGCCGACCCGAACTCGGAAAACAGGCCGATCAGCGTCTACTCGGCCGACGAGATCGGCCAGGTCGCCCACGCGTTCGACCAGGTCCGCGCCGAGGCCCTACGGCTGGCCGGCCACGAGGCGACCCGCCGCCGCAACGCCAGCGCCATGTTCGTCGGCCTGTCCTACCGCAGCCAGAGCGGCATCGACAAGCTCGCCGACAGCCTCGCAATGCTGGCCGGCCGCCACCCGGACCGTCCGCTGCACGTCGACCTTGCCGCCATGGACCGGCTGCTGGCGCGGATACGCCGCGACTGCCAGCTCAGCCTTGTCCTCGCCGACCACGGATCGGCCCAACAGCAGCACCACGGCCCCGTCTCCCTCATCAAGATCGCCCACGCCGCCGTGTCAGGTATTGACCTCGACTACCGCCTATCGGTCAACATCCCGGCCGGACTCGGCGTCGCCGACCACGCCGCCCCCGACGTTATCCAGGTGCTGGCCGAGCTCATCGAGAACGCAGCGAACTTCTCACCAACGACAGCCCCCGTCACGTTGAGCGCCAGCCAGCCGTCCGGCGGCGGCCTCCAAATCGACATCACCGACGCCGGCCAAGGCATCACCCACGATCGCCTCGACGAACTGAACGCCCGCCTGACCGACCCCGCACCAGCCGAGACGGGCGTGTCGCGGCAGATGGGACTGCTCGCCGTGGCCCACCTAGCCGCCAGGCACGGCGCTCTGGTCCGCCTCCAGCCCGTGGCCACCGACACCACAGCGTCAGGCACCGTCGCCCGGGTCTGGCTACCCGCCGCCATCACCGTCAGCGACGCCGCGAACGCCCCCGGCCAGCCCGGCTGGCAGCTAACCACCGGCGCCCAGCTCCTGCTGTCGGCCGACCCCGCCGCCGCGGCAACCCCGACCGCCCTGCCGCCACCCGACCACATCGCAGCAGCCCTGGTTGCCAGCGACCCCCGCACCCGCCGGGCCGGCCGTCACGCCGCACCCCACCCCTCCGACGATCCGTGACGCAACCGCACCATAGCCTGGTCATCCGATGAACGAATCCAGCTTCCCGGCCTGGCTCGCTGCGCAGGCGGCGGATCGCGCCGATCGCGGGCTCACCCGGCGGCTCGTGGACTCCGACCGCGAAAACCTGCTCGACCTGGCCGGCAACGACTACCTCGGGCTCGCCCGCGATCCGCGAGTCGTAGCCGGAGCAGTGGCCGCCGCCCGCTCCTACGGCGCCGGCGCCGGCGCCTCACGGCTAGTGTCGGGGACGCTGTCCATCCACACCGAGCTCGAACAGGAGATGGCCGCGTTCGCCGGCTTCCCGGCCGCGCTCACGTTCTCCACCGGCTACCACGCCAACCTCTCCGTCGTACAGGCGCTAGCCGACTCCGACACGCTCATCATCTCCGACGCGCACATCCACGCCTCAATGATCGACGCCTGCCGACTCACCCGCGCGACCGTCACCGTGACCGCGCACAACGACGCCGCCGCCGTCGCCTGCGCGCTGACGAGCCGCAGCCAGCGCCGGGCGCTGGTGCTCGCAGAGACGATCTACTCCGTCCTCGGCGACGCTGCGCCAATAGCCGAACTGGCCGAGCTTGTCGCGGCCAGCGACGCGGTGCTCATCGCCGACGAAGCGCACGCGCTCGGCGTGGTCGGACCCGGCGGCAGCGGACTGCTCGCCGCGCACGGCCTGGCCGGCCGTCCCGACGTGGTGGCAACGGGAACCCTGTCGAAGTCGTTCGGCTCCCAGGGCGGCCTCGTGCTCGGCTCGCCCGCAGTCCGCGAGCACCTCGTCAACCGAGCCCGCCCGTTCATATACGACACCGGACTGGCACCCGCCGCCGCGGGCGCCGCGCTGGCGGCACTACGGGTACTCAAAATCGCTCCGGAGCTGGCCGACAAGGTCCGCGGCAATGCCGCGCTGCTGGCCGACGCCACCGGGGTCGCCGCACCGGCCGGCGCGGTCCTGTCGGTGCCCATGCCAGGACCCAGGGAGGCGCTCGCCGCCGTAGCGGCCGCCGCCGGATACGGCCTACGGATCGGCTGCTTCCGACCTCCGTCCACGCCCGACGGCGTCTCCCGGCTCCGGCTGACCGCCCACGCGCACCACACCGAGGAGAACCTAGCCCTGGCAGCCAAGATCCTTCCCCTCGTCGTCTCCGCCGCATAGCCGAGCCTTTTTGGAGCCAGCTCCGCCGGCGTGGCGTTATTGCTGGCAGTTGGGGCACCAGAACCTGAGGCGTTCCTGCCCCGGAGGCCCCTGCTGCCCTTTCCTAATCGGAGTACCGCAGCGTCGGCAAGGTCGGCCTGCGCGCCCATACACCCAGGTTTCCCGCCCCGGCCTGGCGTCCCCGGTCGTAACATGGCCGGCCCGCTCCTTGTTCGCGTCAAGCAGCCGCTGCCCGAGCTCCACCAGGGCATCCAATTCCGAAACCGACCCAACCGGCCGGGCCGGGTCGACGCCGCGCAGAAACAGCACCTCTGACATGAAGATGGTCCCAAGGCCGGCCAGATTGCGCTGATCAAGCAGCGCCTCCCCGATCGGCTTGTCCGCTTCACGGCCGAGCCGTTCGACCGCCCGGGCCGCGTCCCAGTCCGGGCCGAGCAGGTCGGGGCCGAGATGACCGACCACCCGGTCCTCAGCGATCGTGCGCAAGACTTCGGTAATCCCGAGCTGGTAACCGGCGGCAACAAACTCGGAGTTGGCCAGCAGCAGCCGCAGCTGATGGCCTGGCGCGGGCGCCCGCCCGCCGACTGGCGCGATCCGCCAGGCACCCTCCATCTTCAGGTGGGTGTGCACCGTCAGGTTACGATCGGTGCGGATTAGCAGGTGCTTGCCGCGCGCGACGGACTCGGTGACCAGCTGCCCGCGAAGGTCGACGGTGGCGTACCGGGGCACCCGGAAGTCGCTGCGGGTCAGCACCCGCCCCACCAGCGCCTCATGCAGCCGCCGGGCGGTGTTCCAGACGACGTCACCTTCGGGCATGAAACCCAGTCTGCCAAACAGGCGCCGCTGCGGACGACGCTTAGCCTCCGTACCCCACGGTGAGCTGGAAGCTCATGTTGAACAGGCTGACGAGGAAGCCCTCAATGACATCGGGACTGGCCGAGACGCTAGGCTGCAGTGTGACCGTCGCCTGCAAGCTGACTGAGGTTGCAGCGAGGGTCGACGGACCAGTTGAGTGAGCTCGTTTGTCAGCAGGTCGTGGTCCTCGCTCGACATTCCCGCGGCCTGAAGCTGCTGATCCGGTACGGGCTGACCCTGATTCGTCGCCGTGGCCACACATGCAACCGCCTCACGCTGCGCTGACGATTTGATCGGAGCAGCTATACGCTCGGCCGCGAGTTCTGCTTCGGTCCCCGGAAGGACATCTTCAGCTAGGCTCTCCGGACTAATAGATAGCCGCACATTTGTCATGGAGCCCCTCCTCCAATAGGCGCTAAACGGCGAGCGCCGTGCCATGCGCCCAGTTGACTACTGCCCACTCAACGTTGTCAACGGAGCCAGACTGCCGGGCCACTACAGGAACGCACCGGCGGCCCCCGCCGCAGGTCAGTCAAAGGACGGGCACTACCGCCAAGCGGAAGATTAGGGTAGCCTAACCAGGCCAAGTGAAGTTAGGGTAGCCTAACCGTACTAGACGGCCTGAGGTCGGGTCGGCAGGAAACTGAGGTGGCAAGGGCGTGTTCGCGTGTATCTGTCGTGCGGTGACGAGTGACCAGGTAAGCGCGGCGATCGACAACGGCGCGGACACGGTCGAGGCGGTGTCCGACGCCACCCGTGCCTGCACCGGATGCGGGACGTGCTGGGAGCGCATCGAGAACATGATCAGCGAACGCCGGTGCCCGCTCAAGACGTTGCAGTCCGCCTGACCGGAGCGCCCGGTCCCTCGAATCGCCTGCTCTCCGCCGTGTTGCTGCGCCTGGCCTGTTACAGCGGGTTAGGCTGAGGGGATGCGTGCAGACGAGCGGGTACTTGAGTTCCTGAACGAGCAGCTCACAGCGGAGCTTACGGCCATCAACCAGTATTTCCTGCACGCCAAGATGCAGGAGAACTTTGGCTGGGTGAAGATCGCCAAGCACACCCGATCCGAGTCGATCGACGAGATGCGGCACGCCGAGACCCTCACCGACCGGATCCTGTTCCTCGACGGACTGCCGAACTTCCAGCGCCTTTTCCCGCTGCGCATCGGCCAGAGCATCGTCCAGATGCTCGAGGCGGACCTGGCGGTGGAGGTCGAGGCGGTGGACCGGCTGCGGCGCGGCATCGAGTACATGCGCGGCGTAAGCGATGTCACCAGCGCGAACATCTTCGAGGACATCCTCAGCGACGAGGAAGAGCACATCGACTACCTGGAGACCCAGCTGGGGTTGATCGACCAGCTCGGCGAGCCGCTCTACCTGGCGCAGCTCGTCAAGCAGCCCGAGAGCGACGATTCCTGACCCAGCCGGTACCTGGCCAGAATCACAGCTCAACGCCGGTTACGCCCACCTCTGCCGCCAGTCGCACGAGATTGATAGGTAGAGCCACGGCCCGTTCAAAGGAAGAGATCTTTATATTGAACGGACCGTGGTTTCACCAGTCCACACCGGCATTGCCCGCAGACCGGCCCAACGCGCACCGGCGCCCACTGGGCGGCCCGGAGGGTGTTGACCGTGGTCAGCCGAAGACAATGGCCTGGTTACCGCTCCGGATGACGCGCGGTTCTCGGACTTCTACGTTCCGGCCCCCGGAAAGACAGCGCGTCGAAATCGGCGTCCGAGAGCATTACTCCAGGCCGGTAGGGGCCTGCGCCAGGTAGGCGCCGTGCCCTTCCCTGACCAGGGTGCCGTCGAACGTGAGGACCTCGTTGACCACTCCGCCCGCCTGATTGCGGTAGTTGATGACCAGGGTGGTGACCCCGACATAGAGGGCCAGCACCTCGAAGTGCAGGTCCGGGATGAGGCGGACGCCTTCGGACCAGTACTTCCGCAGGGCTTCCCTGCCCCGGATCACCCCGTCGCCGCCGAACAGGCGGATGGCCACCGGCGAGGTGAAGACGACGTCGTCGGTGAAGTGCTCAAGCAGCGCGTCAATGTCGTGGGCGTTCCAGTCCGCGACCCACTGCTCCGCAAATGCCTGTGCCTCGGCGTGATCCATGCGGCAATGCTTGCATACCAAAATCGGCAGCGCTAACGGAATTACGCCCGGTCGGCAGGCGACTTGTGCACTGGTTGCGCAGCAAGCTCCGTCTCTTCCAGCTGACAAGCATCAGGAAGAAGTGACGGGCACTACCGGCAGCGGGCTGAGTCTGCTTCGCCGGAACACCTCGAAGTCCGCGCTGGTGCCGGCTGGGACGGCCGCCGCGGCTAGGGCGTGGGCCTTGAAGGCCCGCGCGGCGCGGCTTGGCCGGTAGCGCACCGGATCGGCGCCGCCGTCGAGGCTGTCGGGCCAATCGTCGCCGCACAGCATGAGCTCGGTCAGGTCCGCGCAGCGGACCTGCTGTGCTATCTCCCGGACTCGCGGGTCGCGGCGATCGAGGTTCGCGTCGACCATGATGGCGTGCATGCGCCGGTCGGCTGGCGGCGCACTCAGCATGGCCTGCAGGTCGTAGGTACGGGCCCCGAGGATGCGGGCCGGCCGGGGGTCAGCGGGCTCATCGGTGATGACCGCGCCGTCCCACCCGGCCGCCACCAGGTCGAACAGCCAGCCGCCCGCGTACCGGACCGCGTCGCCGAGGTTAGGAGCGATCACCGCCAGCTGGCGTCTCAGCGAGTAGTCGGGAGCGGGGTCCCCGGTGAAGCGCGGGGGCTTCCGCACTACCCGGGGAGCCAGGTGATCGAGTTCGGACGATCGAGCAGCCATGTCGCCCCTCCGTTGGGTGGCAAGCGCCGTGTACCTACCCGCCGCAGACCAGGTTTCGCGCAGGTCGACCGAGGCCGCAGCGAGCTCAGTTATATACAATATAACATATGGCGATAGATCTACCAATCATTGACCGACTTCACGGAGCGTGCTTAAGTGAGTGCAATATTATATATTTTATTCAATCGAAGGTGCATCCCGGCATGCGAAGACTGCGACGCTGCCTCATCGTCCGGGCCGGGGTGCGACCTGGAGACGCCGCCGAGATCGCGGAGCTGGCCGACGATACGGAGACCGTGCTGCTGGTCTGCAGGCCGGCCGACCTCGCGGCCCAGGCGCTCGGCATCGGCGCCGTGAGCTAATCCCACGACTCATCGGTTTCACTGGTCATCAGGCGGCCGCGGTCGAGCGCCGCCGACTATCCGCGCGATGTCGCGCTGATCTCACGGACGTCCGGTACGACTGGCCGGCCGAAGGCGGTACTGCTCAGGCTAGCGGGACGATCGCCGCGCTCGACGCCAGCCTGAGCAAGCTGCGCGGCGGCGATCGCCCGGCGCGTGAGAGCTACCGCACAGCTGAGCAGGCATGTGCTGGTCAGGCGGCTAGCCCTGTCCGCCGCCGCCCGGCTGGACGCCCGACTGTAGGTAGCCGATGATCAGAGTCGGTGCCTTGGTGGTCAGGGAGCACTCGCCGTAACCGCCGGCGCCGGTGGCCAGCGGGAGGAAGAGGGCGGCCTTCTCGCCCGGCGAGTAGATTCGCAGCCCGCGGACCGGGACCGGCCTGCACTCCGACGGCGGAATCACCGCAGCGTCGACGATGTCGAGCGGGGCAGAGGCCAGCGCGCCCGGCGCCAGGGTAACGGTCTTCTCGGTGCCACTGGGGTCCGGCTCGCGCACGGCGGCGGCGCCGACCTGATGGCCATCCGCGCCGGCCACCCAGGAGACGCCCGGGAAACCGTAGAGCGTGCACGCCGAC
>Ga0302314_10019037_pt1 | contig 11423 bp, 5 predicted proteins | sample III_Palsa_N2_3_FD_200533 | JGI IMG/M metagenome (GOLD analysis project Ga0302314, IMG submission 200533) | Peat permafrost microbial communities from Stordalen Mire near Abisko, Sweden - III_Palsa_N2_3 | ecosystem: Environmental > Terrestrial > Soil > Palsa > Peat permafrost | place: Sweden... | reverse complement strand
ACCAGCACCTGCGGCACGCTCGCCGGCAGCCCCTTCTCCGGCAACGGCCTCGGCTCCCCCATCGGCATCGCCACCACCTCCCACTAAAACGAGAGGGCTCATTCGTGGTGATGAAGCCGCTGCACCGCAATTAGAATAGGCGAATGGAAAGCGACTTCCACCCCCCAGTCACTGCGGACTCTGACACAGAGTCCAGCGGCCGGTCATTGCCAAGTGGCGATGAGTTTGCCAGATTGTATCGCAGGGACCGTGTAATTCAATTCTTCCGGCATCTCCCTCCCTATCTTTACGCCGGCGTTATTGTCGTGTTGGTTGCTGCCGGCAGCATCTCATTGCTCCCGCTCTGGCTTGCGATTATCCATTGCTGGGCGACGGACCCGCTGCGCGCGATCGGTGCTGCATTCCCCCTGGTGGCCTGCGCAGGGGTTGTGATGGCATGGCGCCGGCTGGGTTGGACTATGGCCGGCAGCTACTGGGCGCTGCTACTGATTGCAGTGGCTATGCCGCTGGCGCGAATCGTCACCGTCTCCCTCCTGCTGCTGGGGCGATGGATGGGACTGATGCATCCCGGTCCAGTGCTGTTTCTCTATGGAGTTGGCGCAGTACTGCTGTTTGGCGGTCCACGCCTGCTGCGTGCGTCGATCGCGCCGCTTTGTCTCCTTCTGTTTATTGACCCGGTTCCGCGCGCCTTCAATCCGCTGGTGGATATGCCGCTACAGCACCTGGCGGCCTCCACGGCCCGCGGCTTTGCGCACCTCATCGGTCTTCACCCCACCGGCGATCAGATCACGATGATGTTTGCGCCACGCTTCGGCATGATGATCGTGCCCGGCTGCAATGGGGTCCGGGGATCCATCACGCTCGGCTATCTCGCTTTAATTTTTGGTTATATCCGCCACCTTCGCCATCGCAAACTCCTTCTGGTTACGCTGGGGTCGTTTGCTCTCGGCTACGTGTTAAACCTGCTCCGGCTCTGCATTCTGGTGATCTACTACCGGATCGGCGTCTGGTTTCCGGCATTGCAGAAGCATGGCGCCGGCATCGATTATGCGATTGGCTGCACATTGTTTCTCTTTGCAACACTTTGCGTCGGGGTGATCATTCGCCTGCTGGAGCCGGCGCATGCGGCCCAATCGCTACGGAAAATTCTACCGGCGCAAGTCCAGGCCTTTGGTTCATCCGCTGCTATGCGCTCGCTGTTGTTTGTCGCGCTCACGCTTGTCTTCATCGTCCCGGCGGTCCGTTCCACTGTCGTTCTACCCGCAATGCGGCCGAATGAACAGAAGGTCATCGGCAGCTTTCCAGCAGCGGTAGGTGCCTATCGGCTCATCCGGACCTACTCTGAGTACAACAATGGCACGTTCTCGCTGGCGATGGCAGAATACTCCACCGCCGCCAGTCCCAGTGATACCGGCAGAACTCTTACGCTGGGCATCTGGGTGGGTTCGGGCAATCACCTCGTCGCCAGGAGTAAATATATTCAGGGAACTGAGCCGGATTCAACAGGCTCCTTTGATGCCGTGGCACAATCGGCTTTGCCCGTCCATTTTGTTACCAGCTTCTATGATGACGGCGTCAGCAGCCTGTACGATGCTGAGTCTGCTTGCTCCAACTCCAGCTGCTCCGAACATTTATCCAGCGCCAACCAGGTGACTTTCATGGCGCCGGCATGGTCTGATCTGGTCTTCGCTCTGCAGACCAAACGCCTTCCCATTCTGCTCCGGTGCGAGTGGCCGGACAGTGACCCAACGCCATCGTCTGTGCTGCGCTCTCAGTGCGAAGCCGATGTGCAAGCGTTCACCGCACAGCTTAATCTGCGGCAACTGCTGCTGCAGGACGGGACTCCGTCCGATCTTTGAAACCATAGGAAAATCAATAGCCGAAATCCTAATAAGCGGGAATATCTGCTGGAGGTACAGCTAACCTTAGCAAGAACACCCTATTTTATTTGCGCATTGTGCAACCGGTCGCATAAGATAACTCGCGCATGACAATTTCATCGAGCAGAACGAGCATTTTGGGCTGGGGAGTTTCCCGGCACCTGCTTCGTGCCGCAGCCTTTCTCCTGTGCCTCGCATGCGCGCCCGCAACCGTCTTCGCACGCTCGCATAAACCGCCCCAGGCCCCGCCGCGTCTTCCGGAGCACATCCTCGTGGGGTACTGGCAGAACTTCACCAGCAGCGCCGCCGCCAACCAGACACTGGCCCAGGTCCCCGCTGCTTACACCATCATCGAAGTCTCATTCGCCGACCCCGATCGTCCCATCGACGGCGGCGTGACCTTCGCTCTCAATCCGCAACTCTCTCGGGCCATCCCCGGCGGCTACTCCACCACCCAGTTCATCGCGGACATTCAAACCCTGCATCAACAGGGCCGTTTCGTCCTGCTCTCGGTCGGCGGCGAACATCGCAGCTTTGCCCTCACCTCAAACGAGATGGTCGCCAACTTCGTCAGCAGCACCTACGCGCTCATCCGCCAGTATGGGTTTGACGGCATCGACATCGACCTTGAAAATGTCATCACTGTCGGCAACTACACCTTCCTTGAAGATGCTCTTCGCCAGCTCAGCGCCAGGGCCGGCCCGAAGCTGATGATCACCATGGCTCCGCAAACCAACGATATGCTCCCGGCCAATCCCGCCCTGGACAATTATCTGAAGATCGCGATCGATCTGGGCAACATCATTACGATGGTCAATACGCAGTACTACAACTCCGGCACCAAGCGCGGCCGCGATGGCAAGGTCTACGCCGAAGGTACCATCGACTTCATCACCTCGCAGGCTGACGCCGTGCTGCAATACCTCGACCCGTCGAAGTTCGGCATCGGTCTGCCCGCATCGCCGGCCGGCCGGGGATACATGCCACCTGCCATGATCAACGCCGCATTCGACTGCCTTACCTCCGGCATCCACTGCGGCTCGTATCTCCCCGTCGCCAAATACCCCACGCTGCGCGGAGTCATGGACTGGTCCACCAATTGGGACGCAGCCAACGGCAATCAGTTGAGCTCCGCTGTCTCCGCGCACATGAGCGAACTTCCCCGCTAGCGCCAGATGACCCATATGGGTAACCGGTGCCATTTTGACGAGTTTTACGACATCAAAATTCAGCATAAATGCATGAAATATAAGCGGTTGTATGGGACGGTCGCGTGTAACTTAAGTGCCATATATATTCCCGCCTATAGTCACTAAGGTAACTATAGGTAATCGGACGCGTTGCAATGCGGATCCCGGTGCCCCTAGTCAAAAAGGCGGGTATCTCTGTGGTGTTGAAATTCTCTTCGAAGTCGAAATGCGCTCTGTTCTTTACAAATATTTTTCAGGCCGGCAATGCGGATGCGCGCAAGCTGCCTCTATGGCTCAGCATGGCTGCGGTTGCGCTGCTGGCGATGCCGGCTCATGCACAGGGAGTCTACAGCTTTCCAGGCGCAACGCCGGTTGGCTCCACGGCGGACACGGCAAACGTTCCCGTCACCTTTGCGAGCACCGGCACCATCGCAACCATCCGCATACTGACGGGCGGTGTTGCGCAGATGGATTATGCCAACGCGGGCACGGGAAGCTGCGCGGCGGGCGCAAGCTACATCATCGGGCAGAGCTGCACGGTCTCGGTTGGCTTTACGCCGAAGGCACCGGGAGCGCGGCGCGGTGCAGTGGTGCTTCTGGATACGCATGGTGTGCCGCTGGCGGCTGAATCTCTGTATGCGATCGCACAGGGTTCTGTCGGCGTCATGTCCCCGGGCATTATCGGCACGGTTGCCGGCAATGGATCGTGGATATACGAAGGCGATGGCGGCGCAGCAACGGGCGCGCAGCTCTTTCTTCCGTCGGGCGTCGCAGTGGATGCGGCCGGGAACCTGTTTATCTCTGATTCGAGCAACAACCGCGTGCGCCGCGTGGATGCGGTGACCGGTTTGATCTCGACGGTTGCGGGCAACGGCAATCCTGGCTTTTCGGGAGACAACGGCCTGGCGATCAATGCGACGCTGAATAATCCGAGTGGGCTGGCGCTGGATGGTGCGGGTAATCTCTACATCGCAGACAGCAACAACGATGCGGTGCGCATGGTATCGGCCGCGACGGGAGTGATTACCACGGTCGCCGGCATCGGCGGACAGCAGGGACGCACCGGCGACGGCGGAGCGGCGACTGCAGCCATGCTCAACACGCCGAATGGCGTGGCCTTCGACGCGGCAGGCGATCTGTATATCGCGGACACGGGCAACAGCATCGTGCGCAAGGTGAACACTGCCGGAACGATCAGTACCTTCGCCGGCAACGGCACTTTTAGCTATAGCGGCGATGGTCAGCTTGCAGCTGCGGCAGCATTGAACTCGCCGTGGGGACTGGCGGCTTCTGCCGCAGGCGATGTGTATATTGCTGACCTCAACAACAACCGCATCCGCATGGTGAATGCGAGTGGCATCATCTCGACCGTAGCCGGCAATGGCCAGAGCGGATTCGCCGGCGACGGCCAGGGCGCAACGCTGGCGCTGCTGAACAATCCTGCCGGTGTTGCGGTGGATGCGGGCGGCAACCTGTATATTGCGGACTCCGGCAACGACGTGGTGCGCAAGGTGAATGCGGCTACGGGCAACATCAGCACCATCGCCGGAACCGGAAGCGAATCCTTCGGCGGCGACGGCGGCGCGTCGAACCTGGCCAGCCTCTATGGGCCGTATGCGGTGGCACTCGATAGCGCAGCCGATCTGTTTGTGGCGGACATGTTCCACAACCGCATCCGCGAGATCAGCAGCACGCAGTCGATCCAGAATTTTCCGGCGATGCGCGTTGGCCGCGTCTCGGCACCGCAGCCGCAGACGTTTGAGAATGACGGCAACGCGAGCATGACCTTTACCTCTCTGCTGGGCGTGACGAACGGCGCACTCGATCCGGCCACCACGACATGCTCGACGACGGTTCCGCTGGCACAAGCGACTACATGCATCATCGGCGCAGAGTTTGCACCGACACAGACCGGCAAGACAGTGACCGGTTCCATCGCGCTCACCACAAATGCGGCGAACACTCCGGGCGCGATCATGCTGAGCGGTGAAGTGGAGACGCTCGATCCTACGGTGGTTGCGCTGACCTCGAGCGGCAATCCGGCCGCGCTTGGTGCAGCGATCACGTTTACTACCAGCGTGACTGCGACGGGCGCGGCGCCGACGGGAAGCATCCAGTTTCTGGATGGCACAACCGTGATCGGCAGCGCCATTATGAACGCATCCAGCAGCGCGGCATTTACCACCACGGCGCTGGCGCTGGGACAGCACTCCATTACGGCGGTGTATAGCGGTGATACAAACAGCTCGCCCAGCACCTCCAGCGTGCTGTTGCAGAGCGTGAAGCAGACCACATCGACGGCACTGACGGCCAGTGCGAGCAGCATTGTGGGCGGCTCAGCGGTTACGTTCACGGCTACACTGACTGCGGCCAATGTGATGCCGACGGGCAGCGTGATCTTTCAGGATGGCAGCACGGCGATCGGTAATGGCAGTGTGAATGCGCAGGGCATTGCTGTATTTACCACGACCACGCTCACCCCGGGACAGCACACGATCACGGCGGCGTACCAGGGCGATGGAAGCAGCCTGGCGAGCACGTCGGCAGCAGTGACGCAGACGGTGCAGGCAGTTACGGTGACCATGCTGAGCTCTTCGGCGAATCCTTCGAGTGCAGGCGCGAGCGTGCAGATCACTGCTACGGTTTCGGCAAGCGGCAGCAACGCATCGACCGGCACACTGAGCGGAACGATTACGTTTACTGACGGTTCCACGACAATCGGCACAGGCACGCTGAATGCATCCGGAACGGCAACGATTACGACCTCGACGCTCGCTCTTGGCGCACACAGCATTACAGCGAGCTTCGCTGGCTCGACGTACTATGCGGCCAGCACATCCACCGCGCTGACACAGACGGTGCAGCAGGCGACGACGTCCACACTGCTGGCATCCAGCGCGAATCCGGCGATTGTGAATGCGGCAGTCACCTACACAGCAACCGTTGCCGGAAACGGAGCGACGCCTACCGGTGTTGTGACGTTCAAGGATGGCTCGGCGACGCTGGGACAGGGAACTCTGGCTGCGGGCAAGGCAACCTTTGCTATCTCTACGCTGACCGTGGGCACGCACAGCATCGTCGCGGCGTACGGCGGCGATGCGAACAATGTGGCCAGCAGCTCGGCTGCGATGACGCAGACGATACAGAAGGCGACGACGGCGACGACTCTGCTCTCCACACCGAACCCTTCGTCGCAGGGTGTGTATGTGCAGTTCACGGCAAGCGTGACCGGAAACGGAACTGCGCCGACGGGCACGGTCTCGTTCGTAGAGGGAACAGCGACATTGGGTTCGGCAACGCTGGGTGCAAACGGATTGGCCACGTGGAGCACGAACTCGCTCACGATGGGCCAGCACACCATCGTGGCAATCTACCAGGGTGATGCGGCGAACAGCACGAGCACCTCCACATCGCTGCAGCAGAATGTGCTGCCGGCGACGGCAGTTGCGCTCACCTCGAACCACAATCCCGGCGTAGCGGGCGCGTCTGTCACCTTCACTTCAACGGTGAGCGGACAGGGCGCGGTTCCGACCGGCGCGGTGACCTTCCACGATGGTGCGACGGTACTCGGCGCGGGCACGCTGAATGCGCAGGGTGTTGCCACACTGGCGGCAACGTCGCTGACGGTTGGCGCGCACAGCATCTCGGCAAGCTATGCGGGTGATGCGTCGAATGCTTCCAGTACATCGGCGGTATTTACCGAGACCATGCAGCAGGCGACATCGCAGGCGGCGGTTACGGCGACGGCGAGCACGATTACGCGCGGCTCAGCGGTGACGCTGACAGCGACGGTGACGGGTAACGGCGGCACGCCCGGCGGCAATGTGAACTTCATGGACGGCACGCAGGTTCTCGACACGGAAGCTCTGAATGCTTCGGGCACGGCGAGCTTTACCGCCTCTGCGCTTGCGGTGGGTCAGCATGCCATCACGGTGGTGTATGCGGGCGATGCGAACGATGCAGCCAGCACCTCGGCCGCGGTCAGCGTAACCGTAGTGCAGGCGACGCCTTCACTGCAGATCGCATCGAGCAGCAATCCTTCGCTTGCGGGCACGGGCGTGAACTTCACAGCAACGCTGAAGAACGGTGCGGCGACGCCGGCGGGAAGCATTACATGGAATGACGGCGCGACGGTGCTCGGCACCAGCGTGCTGGGCACGTCGGGCACATCGAGCTACACGGCGAATACTCTGAGCGTGGCGCAGCACTCCATCACGGCTACCTATAGCGGTGATGCGAACAATGCCGCCGCTACATCGGCCGTGCTAACACAGACAGTGCAGCAGGCGACGACGGTCACGGTGCAATCGAGTGCGAACCAGTCTGTGGCCGGCGCGAATGTTCACTTCACGGCGACGGTGACGGGCAGCATCACGGTGACCGGATCGGTGACGTTCAAGGATGGCGCGAATGCGCTGGGAACGGGCGTACTCGCAAACGGCATCGCAACCTTTGACACGACTGCCCTGACAACGGGCCAGCATGTGATCACGGCGGTCTACAGCGGCGACAGCAACAGCCAGACGAGCACATCGGCGGCGTGGACGCAGTCTGTGATTGCGGCTACGACGGTCCTGACGCTTACCTCGAGCGCGAATCCTTCGGTTGCGGGCAGCTCGGTGACACTGACTGCTGCATTGAGTGGTAATGATGTGACGGCAACCGGCACGGTGACCTTCAAGGATGGAAGTGCAGTACTCGGCAGCGTGACGATCAATGGCGGCTCGGCGACGTATACCACGACGGCTCTGGCTGCCGGTGTGCACGTCATCGTCGCGCAGTACTCGGGCGACAGCGCCAACCAGGCGGCCGCTTCGCCTGCGCTGACGCAGACGGTGCAGCAGCGGACCACGACGGCGCTTGCCTCGGGCACGAACCCGGCGCAGACGGAGCAGGCGATCACGCTTACGGCTACCGTGAGCAACGGCGGAGCGAATGCCGCAACGGGCACGGTGATCTTCAGCGACGGCGCAACCGCACTGGGTTCGGCTGCATTGAATGCAAACGGTGTGGCCACGCTGAGCGTGCCGGCGCTGAGCGCGGGACAGCATGCTCTGACGGCGAACTACAGCGGCGATGCGCTGGATATCGCGAGTGCGTCGGTTGCATTGACGCAGACGGTGCAATTGCGCGCGACGACTACCTCGCTGGCAACCTCGGCACAGACGCTGGGCTCCAGCCAGCAGCTGACGCTCTTTGCGGCAGTGCAGTACAGCGGCCCGGTTGCGCCAACAGGAACGGTGACGTTCTACTCGGGCAGCTCGGCAGTGGGCAGCGCGACGCTGACCGGCTCGGGCATTGCAACGTTGAACTTCACGCCTTCGGTCGGCACCTACAGCATCACGGCAAATTACAGCGGTGACGCAGTGTATGCGGCGTCCGTCTCGACCATCACCAGCCCGATCACTGTAGGCCAGACGACGCAGTTCACGCTGACCTCCAATCCGTCTACTGTGTCGGTGCAGAGCAAGCAGCACAGCGTGATCGGCATCACCCTGCAGTCCATGGCGAACTTCACCGATACGATGGTGATGGGTTGCGCTGGATTGCCTTCGGGCGCAAGCTGCACCTTCAGCGCAGACAGCGTGAGCCTGGCAGCGGGCGCGAGCCAGACGGTACAGCTTACGCTGGATACGTCGGACCCGCTGGCTGCAGGCGGCCAGGCGAAGGTGGAGAAGGCAACACCCTCCACGACGCTGGCATGCGGTCTGCCGGTGGGTGTGCTCTTCGGCCTCCTGCTCTGGATCACACGCCGTAACCGCCGCGCCCTGAGCGGTCTGGTGATGCTGGCGCTGACTGCGTTGACCATCGGCCTGGGCGGATGCGGCGCAATGCAGATCAATGGTGTGGCACCGGGAACATACAATGTGATGGTGACTGCTGCTGGAACGAAATCCGGCATCACACAGACAGCAGCCATTACGCTGACGGTGACGCAATAATGGAAAGTGCTCTACCGAAGTGGATTTCAGTCACAGCACTCCTGTTTGCAGCACTGTTCGCTGGCAGGAGTGCGGCGGCGCAGGAGATGCCAACGGAGGTACGTCCCGGTGCTTTTATCGCGGTCGGCGCAACCTACTCGGACTACCAGATCGATTACGGGCAGAATAAGCTTGGCGGCCCTGCTGTATATGTCGATCTGCACCTGACGACCCACTACGGGATGGAGGGTGAGGCGCGCTGGCTCATCTATAACCAGGCGGAGAATGTGCATGCAACAACCTGGCTCGTAGGACCCCGAGCTACGTTCGATCCGCGGATGTTGCACGGTCTCACACCGTACGTAAAGCTGCTGGTAGGCGATGCGCACTTCAACTTCCCTTACAACTACGCTACGGGCGAGTACTTTGTGCTGGCACCGGGAGCAGGCGTGGACCTGCCCATCGGGCACAGACTGAGCATCCGGCTGATTGATGTGGAGTACCAGAGCTGGCCGCAGTTTAGCTACGGGACGCTGCATCCCTATGGAGCGAGCGTTGGGCTGAGCTACAGGATTTTGCCAAGATACTGATTTACATGCGCCTCCTGAAGAGTCTCTGGTCCAGTTTTCTGATCTCAAATGCAGAAAAGCCCCGCATCAGCGGGGCTTTTTCTTTGCTTAGAGCAGGGAACCAGCCCTGCTCTAAAAGTCTGGCGGTGGACGCAATCTACCTTGAACCATACTCAGCCGGAATACCTACTGGGAGGGAAACCCCAATTTTCAGCTGCCTTCTACGCCAATAGATCAGTGTTTACGCGTAGCGTGTATCAACATTCACGACGCCCCACTTCCGGTCCACCACCTCGCGGTGGGCTGCCAGTATCCAGACAAAGTTCAGTGGAAAGCCCGGGATGGCCACGTTAGGGTGGTAGCCTTCCGGCAGCAGGATGGCGTCCCCATCGCGTACAACTTCCACATCCGCGGAAGTGATCGTCCCGGGGTAGATAAGTTGCAGGCCAAAACTCGGCGCGGGCATGTCAATGAACACGTAGATCTCTTCCAGCATCTCTGCGTGTTCATGCGGCGGCCAGCTCGTCCAGTTTCCGGGCAAAGAGCGCGTGATGCCTGCGAGCAATTTACCCGCCTGGATATAGGGGCCCAGCAGAATATTGAGCTCGCGGCGGCAACCGTCTTTGCCGGCGACATAGTGCAGCTTCTCGTCGCCGCACACACTCTCGCCGGAGACGAACTGCAACGGATACTCGCCCTCCACCGGGGCAGAGCACTCCAGCAGATCCAGCGCAGTGGTAGTGCTAATAGTTACGCTAAGGTCCTTCGGAACATAGAGCGCATCCCCCGCTTTGAGCGTAAAACTCTTTCCGCTGACTGCGACGATGCCTTCGCCGCTCAGGCAGATGAGTCCCGTCTCCTGGCCTTTGTTCGTGAACACAATTGCCGGCATGCCCGCCTGCATACAGATGCGGCCATAGCTCGTCTCGCGCATGGAGCTATTGCCCGGATGGATAAAGATATTGCGGCCCGGCTGTCCTGCTGTGCCGGATATTAATCGCCGATGCGTCGTCATGCCTCACCTCGTGCAGAGTTACAGCCAGTAGAAAGCCCTGAGACGAATTTCGCTCAAGGCTTGTACTTGCTGATTTGGAGTGAAACTTACCAGGCTATCTTTTCCGGGAAGAACTCCGCGAAGAGATCGTTGTAATAGGGAGTCAGTTCCTTCACATTCGGCTTGCTATGGCCCTTGGAATAGAGATCGTACGGGTTGAACTTTTTCACCCACTCGAACATCTCCACGTCGTGGTCGTTCATCAGGTGGCGATACGCTCCATGCCGGTGCGCCGCGTAGAACGAGTGATAGCGCAGCATGTAGAGCGCCTCTTCAGGCAGATAGTTCTTCGTCACTTCGCCGATGTAGCCGTCATGCCCGAAGGACATGTGCACTTTGTCGAGACCGCAGTTTGGCTCATAGACGCCGTACTTCGTCTGATACAGCGGGTTCTGCATATCGGGATTAGCGGCAAAGTACTCCGGGAACACGATGTCCTGGGAGTACGCACAGCCCACGGGGAAGGTGTCGCCTACCACGCCCCACTGCGGCTCGCCCCACAGGCAGAGAGTCTTTCCAAGATCATGGATGAAGCCTGTCAGCACAAACCAGCGCGGATGTCCGTCGGCGCGGATGGCCTCGGACGTCTGCATCAGGTGCTCGATCTGCGTCAGGTCGGTATCGGGATCGCTGTCATCCACCAGCGTGTTCAGAAACTCCGCCGCCTCCCAGATGCTCTTCATGCCCTTGTTCAGCCCGAAGTATTCTCTCTCCTTCGCCATCACATAGTCGTACGTCTGGTACTGATGGTTGAGCCGGTAGAACTCCGCCACACCCGGCGTCGCCGTTGCGTCGTAGATGCGGAACTG
>Ga0302314_10019036_pt1 | contig 11423 bp, 13 predicted proteins | sample III_Palsa_N2_3_FD_200533 | JGI IMG/M metagenome (GOLD analysis project Ga0302314, IMG submission 200533) | Peat permafrost microbial communities from Stordalen Mire near Abisko, Sweden - III_Palsa_N2_3 | ecosystem: Environmental > Terrestrial > Soil > Palsa > Peat permafrost | place: Sweden... | reverse complement strand
GATCGAAGGTCTGGCCGTTGTCGGAGATCTCGATGCGGAAGGTGTCGCTGTTGGTATCGATGGTCAGCCAGATCGTGCCCTGGCCGCGCTGGCTGCCGGCGTAGCCGTGCTCGATGATGTTGGTCACCGCCTCGTCCACCGCGATCTGCAGGCGGTTGACATAGTTCGGCGGGAAGCCGCCCTCGCGCACCGCATAGGAGACAACGTCGCGGATCTGGGACAGATAGGCCAGGTCGTTGGAGATGGTCAGTTCGTGATGGCAGTCGGCCACTGGCTCAGGCTCTGCGGACGGTGATCAGGGTCAGATCGTCGGATTGCTCCGCTTCTCCACGGTGCTCGGCGACCGCGTCCACGAGACGTTCGATCAGAGACGGGGAGTCGAGGTGCCCGAGCTCGCCGATCATCTGGTAGAAGCGCTCCTCGCCGAACTCGACATTCTCGCTGTTCATCGCCTCCGGGAAGCCGTCGGTGTAGAGGATGATCGCATCGCCCTTGCCGAGCATGGTGCGGTGCTCCTCGATGGTCTTGTCGAAGATCGGGCCCTCGTTGAAGCCCAGCGCGATGCCCTTGCCGGTGGCGGTCTCCTGGTGGCGGGTCGCGGCGCGGTAGATCACCATCGGGTTGTGGCCTGCCGAGGCGTAGGTCAGCGAGCCGGTGCGCTCGTCGAGCACCGCGTAGAAGGAGGTCACGAACATGCCGCGCTTGATCTGCTTGGCGATCAGGCGGTTGGTCTCCTTCAGGGTCTCGGCCGCGCGGTCCTGGTGCTTGACCGCGATCAGCCGCACGATGGTGCGCGTCACCGCCATCACCATCGAGCCTGGGATGCCCTTGCCCGAGACGTCAGCGACGATGAAGCCCCACAGGCCGTTGCCAAGCGGGATGAAGTCGTAGTAGTCGCCGGAGACGGCCTTGGCGCCCTTGTAGTAGTCCGCGCACACGAAGCCGGTGATCTGCGGCGGCTCGGCCGGCAGCAGCTGCTTCTGCACCTCGCGCGCGATCGACAGCTCGTACTCCGCCTTCTCCTGCTCGACCAGGGCGACCTGCGCATCCTTGAGGTTCTCGGTCATGCGGTTGAACTCGTGCGCCAGGATGCCGACCTCGTCGGTGGAGTGCGGCTTCGTCTGGTGGTCGAGGTTGCCCTGGGCGACGACCTGCATGTCCTTGAGCAGGATCTTCACCGGGCGGGTGATGTTCAGCGCCAGCCAGTTGGCCACGCCGATCACCGCCGCGATGGCCAGGAACACGCCGGTCAGGATGGCGATGGTCAGGTTGTGGCTGACGTTGTCGATGCCGCGCGCATCGAGGTCCATGCGCACATTGGCGCTGTCGCCGAACAGGTCCTGATCGAGGGCGATGCGGAAACGGTAGATCGGGATCGGCGGACCCGTGTCGACATGCTTGAACGCCGGGTAGACCTTGATGCGGTCGTTGAGCTGGATGGTCGAGCCGTCCTTGGGCAGGAAGAGGTTGGTGATCGGATCACCGGGCTGCACGCCGACGTCGGTCTCCTGCGGGCCGTAGCTGATGCCCGAGAGCTCCTGGATCGCGCCCTCGTCGATGATCACCGAGAGGATGTCGGAGGCGCCCTTGGGGCCGCCGCCCTTGGCATCACCGCCCGCGGCAGGACTGACCGACGAGCTGTTCCACGCCGCCGCGTTGGAGATGTAGGTCAAGAGCTGGGCCGCGACGTTGTTGCGCTCCTGGATGGCCAAGGCGCTGGTCTTGTCGTCCTGGTGCAGCTCCAGCAGCTTGAGCTGCTGCGCCGAGGAGTTGGCGAGCTGGGCGATGTTCATCGCCAGCTCGATGCCGTCGTGCTGCTTCTGGCTGAACAGGTACTTGTTCGACTCATTGGCAATCGAGATGCCCAGAAGGCCCATCGCCAGCGCGGTGATGCAGCTCAAGGCGAGCATGAATTTCGCACGCAGGCCCATGCCCTGCGGCTTGACGGTGCGGCCCTTGGACGGCGTCTGGGTGCTGCGCGTCCCGCCATCGCGGCCGAGCCGGTCGCTGGCGTTGCGCCGGCCCGGGGCGGTGGTGGTGGCCGGACGGTTGCCGGCATTGCGGGTCACGGTCGAGGGCCGCGCCGCGGTGGTGTTGGTGTTCTTGCGGATCGCCGTGCCGGCACCCGGCACCGCGGTCGCGGGACGCGACTGCACGGCGGTGGCCGGCCGCGCCGGGGAGGCACCGGCCTGCGGGCGGGTCGCGGGCGGCGGCACCGCCGCAGCGGTCTGCGGACGGCTCGCGGGCGGTTTCGGAACCGCGGCGGTCTGGGGACGGGGCGCGGGAGCCGGTGCACGCACCGGCGGTACGCCGGCAGGCGGAGCCGGCGGCTGGGCGGCGGGCGGGACGGCACGGACGCGTTCCGATGGCCGACCACCCCGTGATGGCGGGCCACTCTCACGCCTATTTGGATTGGCCATCCAGCCTCCGGCTAGTGGAATACCGCAAGCGTCAGCATCCCCGCGAGGGCCCCCGCCGCAAGGTCATCGGTCATGATGCCGACCGCTCCGGGCAGCTCCTCCATGCGGTTCAGCGGCCAGGGCTTGCCGATATCGAACAGGCGAAACATCAGCCAGGCGACGAAAACGGCGCTGATCGGCCGCGCAACGAGCAGCGCAGTGGGAAGCACGCACAGCGCCAGCCACATGCCGGCGACCTCATCGATGACCACGATCGAGGGATCCAAAAGACCGGTGCGGCGGATCGCCGTGCCCGAAGCGCCCAGACCGGCGATGGTGGCCAGCAGCGTCGCGATGATCAGCACCACATGGAACACTTGCGGCATGAGCATGAGCCCGGCGTAGGCCGCGGCCGCGGCCGCGCCCGCGGCCCAGGTCCCGGGGGCCGGCCGCAGATAGCCGCAGCCCAGCGCGGTGGCGGTCAGCATGCCCAGGCGGCTGCCGTAGGTCGCATCGGGCGCGAAAGCCGCCGCGCGCGGATGACGGCCCATCACGCGTCGACGTCGAGCTCGCCGAAGCGGCCGACGATCAGCTCGGCGACCGCCTTCACCGCGTCCTCGGCATCCTCCCCATCGGCCTTGATGACCAGGTGCGTGCCGCATTCGGCGGCGAGCATCAGCAGCTCGAGCACGCTCTTGGCATCGACCACCATGTCGTCCTTGACGATCTGCACTTCGGAGGCGAAGCGGCTGGCGGTGGTGGCGATCTGCGTCGAGGGGCGCGCGTGCAGTCCCATCTTGTTGGTCAGAACCACATTCGCTTCAGCCTGCGGCATGCTGCACCTGGGACGGGGTCCCGATCAGAATGATGACCGCTTGAATGTCGCTGGGCTGGTGCGTAAAGGGATCCATGAGCGCGCGGGTCGGCCGACTGGTCTGGTATACAAGCGCGCCGCTCGGATGCAAACCGCACACCACAGCGCACGCCTGGCTCAGGCGAGCCTCAGGCCGGGTTCAGGCGAACGTTCACTCGCCGCGGTAGAGGCGCTCGGCGAAACGGTGATCGAGCGCCGGGATGTCCTTGAAGTGCGCGGCGGTGCGGTCGATGTCATACTCGATGCGCCGCCAGTACACCGCATCACCGCTGAAGAGCGCATAGCAGGCGCGCTTGTCGTGGTCGCGCGGCTGGCCGACCGAGCCGATGTTGACCAGGTAGCGGCCGTCGGAGATGTCGAAACCCTCGCCGATCTCGGCGGCCGGCAGGAAGCAGCGGTCCTCGGTGAAGACTCCCGGTCGGTGTGTGTGGCCGACGAAGCACAGGCGCTTGAAGCCCTTGAAGATCTCCTCCATCTTCTGAGGATCCGCGCCCTCCCACAGGTCGCTCTCCAGGACGTACTCCATGACCGGGTCGCGCGGCGAGCCGTGCACCAGCAGGACGTCGCCGATCTGGTGCTTGAGCGGCAGGTTCTCCAGCAGCTCCCACAGCACCTTCTTCTGCGGCGAGCCCTGGAGCGTTTCGCGCGTCCAGTCCACAGCGCGCTTGGCCGCGGCATGGAAGCCGAAGGCGCCATAGAGCACGGCGTGCTCGTGGTTGCCCATCAGGATCAGCTTGCAACGCGAGGCGACCAGATCGAGGCATTGCACCGGCTGCGGACCATAGCCGATCACATCGCCCAGGCAGTAGATCTTGTCGACCTTGCCCCGTGCATCGATGTCCTTGAGGACGGCTTCCAGCGCAGGGAGGTTGCCGTGGATGTCTGAGATGAGTGCGATCACGCGGCCGGGTCCATGGTCGATGCTCTGCCGCCCAGGGCCGGTGTCTAGTACGGTCTCAGCGCACCAGACGCGTCTCCGAGATGCGGCGGTAGACCGTGCTGCCCTCGGCCTTGACGCTGGAGTTGCGGGTGCCGCCGATGGCCATGCGGTAGAGCTCGACCATCGCCTCGCCGACCAGGCCGATGTCGTAGCGTTCCGCGGCGAGCAGCTTTCCGGCCTCGCCCAGCTCGCGACGGCGAGCCGGGTCGTTGAGGTGGCGCAGCCCGCCCAGCAGCGCGTCAGGGTCGGCCGGTGAGACGAGGTGCGCGGTCTGGCCATGGCGGACCGTCTCCGGCATGCTGCCCCAGGCCAGGGCCAAAACCGGCCGGGCGCAGGCCATGGCCTCGATCAGCGGGATCGAGATGTGGTCATCGGTGCCAGGGTCTGCGAAGATGTCGATCCCGGCCATGAAGCCCTCGCCGTGCACCGGACTGATGTCGATCAGGGCCATGGCCTCCGGCGGCAGCATGGCGCGCAGCTCCTCGACATCCGCGGCCGAGGACGGGCGGTAGACGCCGCGCACCGGATTGGCCTGAGCGAAGCGCACCAGGGCGGTGGCCAACAGCGGGATGCCCGAGCGCTCGTGGCAGGGTCCCGAGAAGCCGACCCGCAGCGCGCCGTCGACCATGCGGTAGGGCACGGCCCGGGCCGCGGCGACGTCCACGCCCGGCGGCATGTAGGTGACCCGGTCGCGGCTGAGCCCGACCTTGGCCAGGTAGTGGGCGCGATGGCGCTCGGTGGGCAGGATGACCCAGCCGATGCAGGGGTCGCGCAGCAGCTGGCCCGCGACCGCCTCCTCCTCGCCGGTCATCGACACCACCACCGACAGGCGCAGGCGCCGGGCGATGTCGATCGCCGAGGCCAGCCAGGCCAGATCGTGGACGTGGATGATGTCCGGGATCCACGCCGCGACGCGGCGCAGCCCTTCGGCCTTGGAACCGAACAGCGAGGCCAGCGGGCCGCTGCGGTAGAGCAGGTTGTCGACTCCGGGCGCGACCGGCGCGGTGGCATGCTCGCGCACCAGCGACCCGGCCTGGTGGTGGTCGCGCACCAGCCAGTACAGCAGGGCACGGACCCCGTCCCCGGCCGGACCGGGATCCGGCGTGAGCGCATGCAGGACGCGCAGCGGAATCATGGGCGGTCGGTGTCCTCGAGCGCCGGACTCTCGAGCTCCTGGGCGATGGTGTAGCCGCCTGACAGCCAGGCGCCGAGATCACGGTCGCGGCAGCGCTGCGAACAGAACGGGAAGAAGGCCGCCTGGGTCTGGCCCGCGAGCGCGACCCCACACATGCTGCAGCGTTCGACGCGGACCATGCCTCCAGTGTCGCCGCACACGCTCCCGGGCAAGGGCAGGGCGCTGTGCATGGACTGGCGGAGCCCCTGACAGGACTACACTCGGGTCCATGCGTGCCCTAGGGTGGTGTTTGCTGGTCGTTCTCCTGAGCCCCCTCGCAAGCGCCTCCGAGCTCTCCACGCGCCTGGACCAGGCCATCCAGGCCATCCCAGGGGGTGGGTTGAGCGGCATCGCGGTCTATGACATGTCGCTGGGCAAGTGGCTCTACTTGACCAGTAGCAATCAGCCCATGTCGCTGGCCTCGACCACCAAGCTGCTGACCACGGTGGCCACCTACCACTACCTGGGAGCCGGCTACGAGTTCTCGACCAAGGTCCTCTCGCTCGGGCCGCTGCAGGCCGGCGCGATCCCCGGGCTGGCGGTGATCGGCGGTGGCGACCCCTGCCTGGACGAGCACTTCTACTCGCCCCAGCCCGAGGCGGTCTTCGAGGAATGGGCAGCCCAGCTGCGCCGCTTCGGCATCAACCGCATCGCCGGCGACATCGTCATCGACGACACCCTCTTCGCCGGCCCGATCCGCCCCAGCACCTACCCGCAGGATGCCGACAACCAGCAGCACTGGTTCAGCGCCCCGGCCAGCGCCTTCGCCTGGAACGACAACTGCATCGAGGTCCATGTCGTGCCCTCGGTGCCGGGCCATCCGGGCGATGTCGAGGTCCGCCCGGTCTCGGACCTCATCCAGATCCGCAACCTGACGCGCACCGTCGGCAGCGAGAACCGCACCGCCATCACCCGCGACCTCGACCAGAACGCGATCACCGTCTCCGGCTCGATCGGCAAGACCAACAGCGCGTGGTTCCCGCTGGCCATCGCCGAGAACCCGGAGCTTTTGGCAGGCGAGGAGCTCAAGCATGTGCTCGAGCGCAGCGGCATCGCGGTCACCGGCGCGGTGCGCCTGGCGCCGGTGCCGACCCAGGGGCTGCCGCTTTTGATCGACCAGCGCCACTCCCTGCAGGATGCCCTGATCCTGATGAACCACGACAGCCAGAACTTCTATGCCGAGCAGATGCTGCGCATGGTCGGCGCCACGCACGGTGGCGAGGGCTCGATCACCGCCGGCCGCGCCGCGGTGATCGCGGCCCTCGGCGACCTGCTCGGCAAGGATGCCCTCGAGAGCGTCATGGTCCTCGACGGCTCGGGACTCAGCTACGGCAACCACGCCTCCGCCAGCTTCATGGTCAAGCTGCTGATCGCCGTGCAGCAGACGCCGATCGCCGAGGCCTTCATGCAGACCCTGAAGAGCCGCGACGCCGGCAAGGCGCATGGCTTCGTCAAGACCGGAACCCATGCCGCGGCCTGCTGCCTGGTCGGCTACATCGATCTGCCCAACCACCACCGCCTGGCCTTCGCCTCGCTGCTCAATCCCGGGCAGTCGACGAGCTTCGAGGAATGGCGCGGGCGCACCCGCGAGACCTTGTTCAAGATCATCTGCGAGTCCGCGGAGCGCTAGGCGACGGCGGCGTGCCCGAGGCGCTACGGTGGCGCGGGGCCGCGCCGGACGGGCTGGCAGGCCTTGCCCGTGGCTGGTGTCTAGACATGCAGAACCCCACCGCGACGGGTGGGGTCATCATGCCGGACTGAGGAGGCACCGCCGCGGCGGTGCCAGCACCAGGTCCTCAGGTCATCTTGATGTTGCGGACCTTGGGCAGGTTGAAGACCGAGTTCTTCGATTCGACCCAGCGTCCGTCGATCTTGAGGCGCTCGATGCGCTCGACGCGGGACAGGACGTTGCGGTGCTTGGCGAAACCGCCCTTGCCATGGAAACTGCCGTGAATGCTCATGCCGACCTCGTTAGGGCTGGGTAATCTATGGACTTGGCGGGGTGCGCAAGCGCCGCCTGGCGCTGGGTGCCGCCCGTGGACCGGGCTGGGGCCGACAGGCCCTAGGCGCTGGCCGCTGGCATGCTCGCCGGCACCGGGCTGGGCACCTTGACCCCGATCGCCGGCTGGCGGGTCGCCTCGAGCACCCGGCCCCGCACGCTCGACTCGAGGTGGCTGCTGATCCAGCTGACCAGCTTGACCACCGGGTGCGCCGGATCCTCCGGCAGCTTCTCGCGGAAGAGCTCGATGGCCTGGCTCAGCGGCCGGGTCTTGTCGCGGTACAGGGCGCGGAAGGCGTCCTTGAGCGCCTGGATGACCTCCGGCGCCATGCCGGCCCGGGCCAGGCCGACGTCGTTGATCTTGCGCGGCTCGGCCGGATTGCCGTCGGCCACCATGTAGGGCGGGATGTCGTAGCGCACGCCGCTGAAGGCGCCGACGTAGCTCAGTTCGCCGAAGGAGGCGAAGTGATGGACGCCGACCATGCCGCTGATGATCGCCCGCGCTCCGACCTGGACGTGGCCGGCGAGCTGGGTGTTGTTGGAGATCACCACGCGCTCGCCGAGGATGCAGTCATGGGCGATGTGCACATAGGCCATGAGCAGGGTATGGTCGCCGACCACGGTCTTCATGCCGCCGCCGGCGGTGCCCTTGTTGATGGTCACGTATTCGTGGATGCGGCAGTCCGATCCGATCTCGACCAGGCTGTCCTCGCCGCGGAACTTGAGATCCTGGGGATCGCCGCCGACCACCGCGCCCGGGTAGAGGATGGTGCGCTCACCGATGGTACTACGGCCATACACGCTGGCATGGCTGCGCAACTCGACGAAGGCCTTCAGCACCACCGGGCCCTGCACGACGCAGAATGGGCCGATGGTCGCGTCCGGGTGCACCTGGGCCTGACTGTCCACCACCGCCAAGGGATGGATGGGCATGGAACCGCCTCCTTCCGAAGGGCCGCAGATTACGCGTGCGCTGCGACCTGGTCAAGCGCGCAAAAACATTGTGTGCGTTCGAATTCAGGCAGGCTCGGGGGGTGGCCGGCCACATCACAATTGCCCACCCCCATGGGCTTTACTACGTCTGCGCCACGCTGGCCGCCGGCCATCCCGGCCTGACGGCCGGGAGTGAACGTGAACGCTTCCTCACCTTGCTGGAGCGGGTCCGGACGACCTTCCAGGCGCGCCTCTTCGCCTATGGCATCGATGCCCAGGGCGTGCGGCTGGTGGTCGCGACGCGCGACCACCGCCACGAGCTCGAGGGTCGCCTGCGCGACCGCTGGCGGCGCCTGAGCCCGCGCTCGGTGCCGCCGACCGCCCGGCTGCGCGCCCGGCTCGGCTCGCTCAGCGGCTTCATGCAGACCGTCCTGCAGCGCTTCACCCGCGACTCGAACCAGCGCCATGGCCGAAGCGGCGCGCTGTGGGCCGGCCACTACCGCTCGACCGCCCTGGCCGACGACCGCTCGCTGCTCGCGGCGCTGCACTGGATCGAATCCGCGCCCGGCCAGAGCAGTTTTGGCTGCCATGACCTGGCGCCTGCGCTCGTGGACCTGGCCCCGCCGCCGCTGCGCACCGGTCCGGGCGACTTCCTGTGCCCCGCCGACGAGGCGCCGCCGGGCTGCTTCCCGGTGCCCGAGGGCACCATCGACCAGCACCTGCTGCGCTTCAGTGCGGCCATCTCGGTCGAGGCCGGCCAGGCGCACGGCCGGGCCCTGGCCGCCGGCTGGGCCCTGGGCCGTCCGGAGAGCCTCGGGGGCGTGATCAGCCAGCTCGGCCGGACGCGCGGCCGCGGGCGCATGCGCCAGGTGCGCGACCTCGATGACGAGCTCGGCCTGTGCGGAGTCTGGGGATGAGCGCTGGCGACGACCTGGCGCACCGGGCGGTCCCGAACGACCCCGGCGCCGTGATCCCCTTCACCGTGGTCGAGCGCCTGTGCCGCGCCCAGGGCATCGAGGCGATGGCGGTGATCCCCGCCCCGGAGGAGCTCGATGGCGCCGATTTCGCGCAGATGCTCCAGGACGGCGTCGGCGACATGGACTGGCTGGTGCGCCAGCAGGAGCTGCGCCGCCATCCGCGCCGGCTGCTGCCCGGCGCGACCCGCCTGTTGTGCACCGCGCTGCCCTACCACGCCGAGCGCACGCCCGCGGGCTGCGAGCAGGAGCCCGCCGGATTGCGCCGCGCACGCTACGCCGCCGGGTCCGACTATCACCACCTCTACCGGCGCCGCCTGGCGGCGATCGGCGACGCGCTGGACGCGCAGGGACGACCGGGCTGGGTGCACCGCGCACTGGTCGACTCAGCACCGTTGAACGAGCGCCAGCTGGCACGCCGTGCGGGACTGGGCTGGATCGGGCGCAATGCGCTGCTCATCTCGCCCGCAACCGGCAGCTACCGCTTCCTGGGCTACCTGCTGACCAGCGCGCCGCTGGCCGAGCACATCGCGGGCCTGGGTGAGGACCGCTGCGGCCGCTGCACGGCGTGCGAGACGCGCTGCCCGACGCGCGCCCTGACCGGGCGCCGCGTCCTGTCGGAGCGCTGCATCAGCTACCTGACCATCGAGCACCAGGGCGTGATCAGCAAGGCGCTGGCCGCGGTCTTCGAAGGCTGGTGGTATGGCTGCGACCTCTGCCAGGAGGCCTGTCCGTGGAACCGCATGGCGCCTGCGGCGGGCGATGCGCGGCTGCGTGGCGATGAGCCGTCCGCACGCCAGCTGCTCGCCGTGCGCGTCCACGACTTCGACCAGGTCTTCGCCGGGCGCGCGATGCGCCGCATCGGCTACACGCGCTACCGCCGCAACCTCCTGGTCGCGCTGTTTAGCCTCGGTCGCCTCGACGAGGCGCGCCAGCTGCTGGCCGCCAGTCCGGAGCTGGCGCTGGTGCAGGCCCAGGGTGTGGAGCTCGGAGTGGCGCCCGAGGGCTGACCCGGCGGCATGCGGCGCTATGCTCGGTGCATGCAGGTGCTCGTGAACTCCTCGCCCATCGAGCTGCCGCCCGGCGCGACGGTCGCCGCGCTGCTTGCGCAGCTGCAGGTTCCCCGCACCCGGGTCGCGGTGGAGGTCAACCGCCTGATCGTGCGCCGCGCCCAGCACCCCGAGACCGTCCTGCATGAGGGCGACCAGGTCGAAGTAGTGACGCTCGTGGGAGGCGGGTAGTACCGTTACCGAGGGCGTCAGGCATGCCGCCGCCGCACTCTAGGAGGTGGCTAGCACCGCTTCGTCCGAGGCGGATGGAGCAGGCGTCGCAGCCCCTTCTGGCAGCTGCTCCTGTCGCGGGCGCGAACTGTCTGGTACACTCCGGTGAGGACGTCTATCACGCATGCAGGATCAGGATCTCCATCTGCAACGGCTGCTCGACGGTGCGCTCTCCGCACCCGAGGCCGCCGGCGTCACCAGCCAGGTGGCTTCCGATCCGCGCCTGGGCGCGCATCTCGGCGCCCTGCAGGATCTCGATGCCGGACTGCAGGCCCTGGCCCGGCCGATGACCGGCGCCAGCCATCAGCTGTTGCTGAGCCGCATCAGCGAGGTGCTGCCGCGCGGCGCGCCGGCGGCGCATGCGCGCCTCCGCCCTGCCGATGTGATCATGGCGCTCGCGGTCCTGGCCTTCGTGGTGATCTCCTTCGGCACCGCCGGCAGCCTCCTGCACGGCTCGACCATCCTGCTCGCCCTGGCCTGCGTCGGCCTGGTCAGCGGCATGCTCATCCTGGTACTCGCGGCGATGGTGCGCCGCGCCGAGCGCGGCCTGCTGCGCCATGTGCTCGGCACCACGGTCAGCCTCGGACCGGCCGACCTGCTGGTCTATCGCGCGATCGGCGTCGGATTGTCCCTGGGCGGGCTGTACCTCGCCCATCTCGCCTGACCCGCGCGCCGTCCCCCCCCCATCCTGCTGCTCCCGAGCGCTCGCACGCGGTACCGCCCGCCGGCGCGGCCGCGTCAGGTCACGGCATGGCATGGCGGCGCGGTCGATCGCAGTCGATCGGGTCGCTCGTGGTCCATCGATTCATCTTGATATAGCGATGGATGCACCCAGCATGCGCTGATGCGC
>Ga0302314_10019035_pt1 | contig 11423 bp, 8 predicted proteins | sample III_Palsa_N2_3_FD_200533 | JGI IMG/M metagenome (GOLD analysis project Ga0302314, IMG submission 200533) | Peat permafrost microbial communities from Stordalen Mire near Abisko, Sweden - III_Palsa_N2_3 | ecosystem: Environmental > Terrestrial > Soil > Palsa > Peat permafrost | place: Sweden... | reverse complement strand
AACGATTCCCGCTGCCGCGTTATCCAACCCCGATGCCGACCAACTCGAGCGAGAGCTCGCCTATGGCAAGCCAGTCAGTGTGAAGCTCGATCTCGATTGCGGCATCGTCGGCCAGTACACAGGCGCCAACGTGATTGGCGAGATCACCGGCAGCAAGCATCCGGAGCAGGTGGTCGCCATCGGTGGCCACCTCGATTCGTGGGATCCGGGCACTGGCGCGATCGATGATGGTGCTGGCGTGGCGATCGCAATGGCGGCCGCCAAACTGATCCACGATCTTCCGCAACGTCCGGACCGCACGATCCGGGTGATCGCATTCGCCAACGAAGAAATGGGCCTGTGGGGTGGCAAGGCCTACGCGGACAAACACGCACACGAGATTGGCAACTTCCAACTCGGTACCGAGTCCGACCTCGGTGCCGCGCCGGTGTGGCGGATGAGCGCAAGCGTCAAGCCACAGGCACGCGACGCCATCGCACAGATCGCCAAGGTGCTGACACCGGTCGGCGTGGCCTATGACGCGAAACGTCCCGGTGGCGGTGGCTCGGATTTGTCGCAGATGCACGGCAAGGGCATGGCCGCGCTGTCGCTGGACCAGGACGCCACCGACTACTTCGACTGGCATCACACCGCGAACGACACGCTGGACAAGATCGACCCGAAGCAATTGGCGCAGAACATCGCCGTCTACGCGGCGTTCTCGTACATGGCTGCGCAGGCCGATGGCGATTTCGGCTCCGCACCGAATGCCTTTGCCGGTGACGCCAAAGAGTAGATGGGAACGCTGCGCGAAAGGTTCTGTAGGTTGGGGTAAGCAAAGCGAACCCCAACCTACGGCTCGTCTGCAGGCGCCTGATCCAGCGCCAACAGGTTTTCCTTGATTCGGTTGATCACCGCCAGCGCCTGCTCCAGTTCTTCATAGCCGATGCCCACGGTGACGTCCTTGCGCAGGTCACGGGCGATCAGCTCCATGTCATCGACAATCACGCGTGCTTGTTCGGTGGTGTGCAGGCGCCAGGCGCGGCGGTCTTTCGGATCGTGCCGACGCTCGACAAACCCGGCCGCCTGTAGCCGATCGATCACCCGGCCCACCGCGATCGGTTCCATTTCCAGAAATTCGGCCAGCTCGGTTTGTCGCAGTCCTTCGCGGTGGTACAACACCTTGGTGGCACGCCACTGTGCGCGAGTCAGCCCGAATTTCACCGCGCGCCGATCGAAGTGCTTGCGAAACAGCAAAGTCACATCGCTGAGCAGATAGCCGAAGGAAATGTCTTCCGTTTTTGCCATGATCCGTTGAAACCTCGTCTTAGAGCCTGCTCAGGCTCTTACCCATCACCCTTCCGAAGCATACGTTGCAGCTATCTTCGAAGCCATGCCCATAAGTACCGCCATCGCCGACATCACCCAGCTACGTGCGGACGCCATCGTCAACGCTGCCAACCCTACTCTGCTCGGTGGCGGCGGTGTGGACGGCGCGATCCATCGCGCGGCAGGACCCGCCTTGCTGGAAGCCTGCCGCGCCTTGCCAGAAACCTCGCCGGGGGTGCGCTGCCCGACCGGCGAGGCGCGTATCACGCCTGGCTTTGACCTGCCGGCGCGCTTCGTGATCCACACCGTCGGACCGGTCTGGCACGGCGGCACCCATGGCGAAGCCCGCTTGCTCGACTACTGCTACCGCAATGCCATGCGTCTGTTGCGCGAGCACCGATTGCACACGATCGCGTTTCCAGCCATCAGCTGCGGCGTCTACGGCTATCCCGCGGCGCTGGCGGCAGCGGTGGCCGCGACCGCGTTGCGCGACGAACTCCGCTCGACAGATCCATCCATCGACGTCTGCCTGTGCTGCTTCAGCGACAGCATGCGCGCCACCTTTCAGACCGCGCTCGACGGCTCTAGTGCAGCTTGAACGGATACAGTGGCGGCAAATCCGGATTGCCTTCGCTTGCACCGGCGCCTCGCCATAAAAAACCGCGCTTGAACGCCTCGGCCAGCATCGCGCCATCCTGCGGGACTTGCGTGTCCCCGTAGTGTCGGCGCTGCAAAGTGGTGATCGCCGTGCGTTGCTGCTCGTCGCCCAATGCCTGCGCCAACTCGCCCAGGTGCTGGATGGTCGGTCGTTCGGCGCGTGCCCATGCCAGCAGGCGATGCACCTGTGCTGCCGTATCGTTGCCACGGGCCGCTTGGAGAAATGCCTGCTGACACTCGCGCGCCGAAGTCGGGGTCGGGGTCGGGGTCGGCGTGACCGTCGGCGATGAACGTGGACGACGGCGCCACAGCAACCACGCCAGCACGCTGAGCAACCACAAACCGAGGCTGCCGAGCGCGATCCAGCGCCACGGTGTGGCGCGCGCGGCGGTCACCGGCATCGTGGCAGCGACAGTCGTTGACGCTGCCGCCGGGCTGGCCGGATGCGAGGCCGCGACGCCACCGATCGCCGGCAACACCGTCACGCTATGCGCCGGAATCTGTGCCACTTCCATACGGTCGGTCAGCACATTCCACCACTTCAAGGTGGTGGCTGGAATGGTCAGCGTGCCAGCGCGTTCGGGCACGATCGCAAACGCCTGCTGACGCCAGCCGGCAATCCATGGGCCATCATTACGCGTACCCGTAACCGGTTTGTCCGGATACACCGTGGCACCGTCCAGCGGTGGCAGGCTGAGCTCGGGCAACGCTTCAAACGGCAGACCGATCGCCTGCAGATTCATCGTCAGGTTGAGCGGCTGCCCAACGCGCAACTGATCCTGTGCGGCAGGCCAGCCATCCAGCGTCAGACTCAACTGACGTGCCGGCAACCACGCGGCTTTGCCCCAGTCGCTGGGCGCTGCCTGAATGTCGGCCGCCACCGCCGGCGCGCTGGCCGAGACCGGCGTGCTGGCACCGAAGAAACTATTGGGATCATTGGGGTCAATCGACTCGCCCTCAGTATGCAGGGCAGGAATCTCGAGATGTCCGGCATGCTGCGGGATCAGCGCATAGCGACGTTCGAGAACATGGTATTGACGCCCCTCGCGCTCGGCATCGTAGTTCAGATCATCACCAATCCGGCCAACCTCTCCGCCATTGAGCTGTGGCGCGTCCAGCGATTGAATGCTGATGTTTGGGGCGACATACAGCCGCACGACATAACTCAATTGCTGGCCTACGTAGCCGTGGCCTGGCTCGATCTGCGCCTCCATGAATACATCCTTTTGCGCCACCGTCGCGGTGTCCGGCTCGGGTGTATTCACCTGCAGTTGCAGTGGTGTCGTCTGCCCGCCAGCCAAATTCAGCGCAGGAATCTGCAGGATGCCAACATGCCTGGGCCGCAGCGCTACACCCAAGATCAACTCGGGCATTGCCGCGCCGTTGACAACGCCGAGGTCGACGTTCGGGGATACGTTTAGAACCTCGAAATCCTTATTCAAAGCAGCGAAATCGGGCGTACTGAGGTTGACGGCATCACCGCTGATTCGCAGGTTCAGCGTCACGGTCTGACCCAGTTGCACGGTGCTGCGGTCCAGCGTTGCCTGCACGCTGGCCGCATGGCCAAGTGCCGGGACCATCAGCATAGCTATAAGCCAGCGGCTGACGATTCGTCGAAGCATCATGGCTGTCCTTCCTCGTTCAGTGCACCGCCATGGCGCTGCTGATATTCCAGTTCGAACTTGCGTCTCAGCAAAGCGCCGGGATCATCCGGCACGCGCTGCAATGCTTGCCGTATATCCGCGGGCAGTTTCGATTGTGGGTCGTCCTTCGGCATCGCGCCGAGTTGATGGGTCGCTGGCGGCGGGGTTTTTTGCTGCCCACCGAGCGCCTGATCCATCTGTTGCTGCAACGCCTGCTGCGCCTGTTCGGTACGGGTCTTCTGCTCGGCCTGTTGCTGCGGCGTCAACGGCTTGGGTTGGTTCGCGGCCTGGTTCTGGCCGGCACGATCCTGCACGCTGCGATCCTGACCGGTTTGATCCTGTCCGCTCTGATCCTGCTGGCCCTGCTTACCCTGATCCCGTTTCTGAGGCTGTCCATCCTTGTCCGGATTGCCAGCGGCATCCGCTGCATCCTGGGCGGATTTTTCATCCTGCGCCTGTTGCGAGTCCGGCTTGCTGTCCTTGCCCTGTTCGCCTGACGACGATTGACCGTTGCTACCGTTCTTGCCCTGCTGTTTCTGCTGGTCCGACGGTTGCTGATCCTGTGGCTGCTTTTGCTGCCGATGCATCCAGTCTTCGACCGCCTTGCGATTGGCCTTGGCGTCGGCATGTGCCGGGTCGAGTTTCAACGCTTGATCGTAGGCGCCGATTGCCTGCTGATAGTGGCCTTGTTTGGCCAGCGCATTGCCGAGGTTGTAGGCCCCATTGTCTCCCGGCGCCTGCTGCAGCGCCCGCGCCGCAGCAGCAAAGTCACCCGCGCGATAGGCAGCCGCGCCGCGCCACGCGGGGTCGCGTGCGAGTTGTTGCGCCTGCTTTGCCTGACCTTGCTGCAACGCATGCGCGGCCTGCTGGTCGGGCCGCTGCCACAGATCCGACCAGGTGCTGGCATCCACGCGACATGGCAACAGCGGCAATGCGACCACGGTCAGTAACAGCAACCAGCCACGGCGGAAGACAGTCGCCACAACCAAGAGGAGAGGCAGCAGCAGCCATGGGCCGCGATCCTGCCATTCGTCGCCCACGGGTCCGTTCACTGCCATCACCGGGGCCGTACGCAACTGCGCATGCAAGGCCTCGATATCGCTGCGATCCGCACTCATCGGCACATAACGACCGTCACCGGCGGTCGCCAGCGCGGCGAGTGCGGCATCATCACGACCGGCCAGCGTCATATGGTTTTGCGAGTCGTGCAGAAAGCCGCCGCCAGCCAGCGGTATCGGGCCACCTTGCGGCGTGCCCACGCCGAGCACCGACACCCGTACACCGGCAGCATTCGCCTTGCGCGCGGCCGTGTTGGCGGCCGCATCGGCTTGATCGGTGATCAGCACCAGCGAACCGCCTGCGGCCTTGGCATTCTCTATCATCGCCACGCCGCGCTGAATCGCCGACGCTGCGTCATCACCATCCACTGGCATGGTGTCGGGCGCCATCGCCTCCAGCAGATCGCTGAGGCTGCTCGCGTCGGATGTCAGCGGCGCCACCACGAAAGCTTCACCGGCATAGGCGATCAGCGCATTCAGGCCATCACGATTGCTCGCCAACAGGTCATGCGCCTTGTAGCGCACGCGATCGAGCCGACTCGGTGCCACATCGCGCGCAAGCATGTGCTGCGACAGCGAGATCGCCACGACTTGCGCGGCACGACTCGCATACAAAGGTTGCTGCACGCGACTCCAGGTCGGACCCGCCAGCGCCAGCGCACACAGAGTCCAGCCCACGGCGAACAGCCACAGGGGTACGTGCCGATTCGCAGCACGTCCGCGCAAGAGAAACGGCAGCAATTCGGGATCCACCAGCCGAGACAGCTCCGTCAGGGCCGAACCGCGCCTTACGCCGAGCCACCACAACAACGGTAGCAAGGCCAGCGCGGCCAACCACCACGGCTGCAGGAAGTGGAACTGTGGCAGCGCCGCGCTCATGTCGGCTGCTCCGGCATCCGGGCAAACCGGCGCGGCACGATCACCAGCAACAACAGCAGGATCGCGGCAGCCAGCGGCCAGCGAAACAGCTCATGCCGCGGCCGCAACGTGGGGCCTTGCTGCGGCATCGGCTCCAGCGCGTCGATCGCACGATACGCATTGGCCAATTCGTTGCCGTCGGTGGCTCGGAAAAATTGACCGCCGGTTTCCTGCGCGATCGTGGTGAGCATGTCCGCGTCCAGATCCGCCGACGGGTTGATCAGCTGGTTGCCGAAAAATCCCGGCACCGTCATCTGCGTGGCGCCCACGCCGATGGTATAGATGCGCACGCCGGCGGCCTTGGCCGCGCGCGCCGCTTCGCGTGGCGTGATGTTGCCGCTGTTGTTGACGCCATCCGTGAGCAGCACCAGTACACGGGCTTGTTCGGGCATCGCAGACAGCCGCTTCACAGACACCGCAATCGCATCGCCAATCGCCGTTTCGGTGCCAGCCAGACCCACGACGGCGCTCTGCAGTTGTGCACGCACAGCGGACAGATCGTAAGTGAGCGGCGTCACCAGGAAAGCCTGGCTACCAAACAGGATCAGACCCATCTCATCGCCACTACGGCGACGAATGAAATCACCGGCAATCGCCTCGACCGCTTCGAAGCGACTGACCGGTTGACCGGCCAGATCCATGTCTTGCGTGCGCATGCTGCCGGACAGATCGACCGCCAGCATCAGCGCGCGGCCACTGCGCTGCTGCGCCTGCAGCGGACCCACCCATTGCGGCCGGGCCGCAGCCGTCAACAGGCACAGCCACGCCAGCGCCATCAGCCATGGCACGATGCCATGCGCCGTGTTGCCGAGCACCTTGATCAACTGCACACCGGGCTGGGGCAGATGCAGCGCCTGCCCAGGCGCCGCCGGCTTCAGCCATCGCCGCCATAGCCATGGCAGTGGCAGCGCGACGACCATCCAGGGCCATGCAAACTCGAATCCGGCGAGGTCAACCATGCGGGTGCTCCGCCGTCGCCGACTTCCATGCAGCGGGCTTCAACGCCAGGTTCAGCCACTGCCGCACGGCCGTGGTAGCTGCGGCGTGATCGAACAACATCTGCGGCCGATAGATCACCTGATCCAACTGCATTAGACGATCCAGCGTGACGGCATCGACCGGCACGCGCGCCAACGTCCATCGCCAGGCCTCGCCACGTTGCTGGATGGCCAGTGCGTCGTGCCGCCGCGCCACGCGCCGCAGCAGCTGATGCAACCCCGTTGCCAACGCGGCCTGATCGTCGTCGCATTGATGCTGGCGAATGAGTCGATCGAGTTCAGCCACCACTTGTGCACGCTGCCGAGCGCTTCGCCGTTGTCGGCGCCATAGCCATGCGCCAACCAGCAACATGATCAGCAGCAACGCGGCCAGCATCCACCAGCCTGGTGCTGGCGGCCACCACGAAGGTTCCGGTGGCAAATGGATATCGCGCAGCTGCGGCCCCTGAGTCGGAGGCGTTGTCGGCGGCTGGCCCGTCGACACGATCATCGGCCCGGCCTTGCAATACCGAACAGAGTTGCCACCGCTGGATACGGATCACTCGCCGTATCGATGCTGCAGTGACGCAGACCCAGTGATTGGGCCAATGCTCCGAGCCGAGCTGGACCCGCGCCCAGCGCTTGCTGGAATTCACGACGTTGGCGTTCGGATTGGAGCAATACCTCATTGCGCTCGCCCGCATGTTCCAATGGATAACGTCCGGGCGACGCCAACGCCTGCTCCAGAGCATCGGCGACCACCAGCACGCTGACACCGGCGTGCCGGGTGAGATCGAGCAGGCGCAGCCGTGCCGATACATCGCAACTGAAACCATCGCTGATCAGCAGCACGCGACTGGCCCCGTGCAGCAGACGCCCGGCGCGCGTCAACGCGTCGGCCAGTGGCTCTTCTCTGTCTGGCGATTCGTTACGGATCGTTCGCGATGCGTCCCACTCGGCCAGCGCGCCGCATACCGCCAAGGCACCGCGTGAGCCCACTTGTGGGCGCTGTAAATGATCGACAGAACCGAACGCCATCGCTCCAACCCGCTCGCCGGCGTGGACCGCGTACCACGCGGCACACGCCGCGGCGCGCGCCGCCTGCACCGACTTGAAGCGCACACGCGTGCCAAAACGCATGCTGGCATGAGTATCCAGCAGGATCAGCAGACAGCCTTCGCGATCCTCCTGGAATAATTTGGTGTGCAGCTTTCCGCTGCGTGCGGTGAGCCGCCAATCAAGTCGGCGCACGTCGTCGCCCGCTTGATAGACGCGCGATTCGGCGTAGTCCATGCCACGGCCGTATAGACGGCTGGACTGCTGACCGCTGCGCGCCGCGCGACTGGGTAGTGGTGGCATGCGCGCACGCGTCACGCGTGCGCGCAGCGCAATCAACTCGGCCAGCGAAACCTGGCTGCGGCCATCGCCGTCAACCCGGTTACGCGCGGATGTGTCGGTGCTTGTTCTCATGGCCATGCTTACGGCAGCGGCACGAGATCCAGCAGGCGATCGATCACCTGATCCGGCCGCACGCCCTCCGCTTCCGCCTCGTAACTGAGCAATACCCGATGACGCAGCACTTCATGGGCGATACCGTGCACGTCTTCCGGCAGCACATAATCGCGTCCGGCCAGCCACGCCTGCGCACGGGCGCAGCGATCCAGCGCAATGGTGGCGCGCGGACTGCCACCCCAGGCGATCCAGCGCTTCAGTTCGGGGCCGTATCGGCCTGCATCACGGGTGGCCAGTACCAGCTGGGTCAGGTACTCCTCCAGCGCCGGCGCCATATGGACGGCCATCGCTGCATCACGTGCAGCGAAGACGTCGGCCTGGCTCAGCAGTGCCTGCACAGGCGACGCGGGATGGGCACGCTGACGGGCCTGCTCACGCGCCAGTTTGAGTATCGCCAGCTCCGCTGCAGCATCCGGATAACCGATGGTCACATGCATCAGGAAGCGGTCGAGCTGGGCTTCGGGCAAGGTAAATGTGCCTTCCTGCTCGATCGGATTCTGGGTCGCCATCACCATGAACAGCTCCGGCAGATGCCAGGTGCTGCGGCCAACGGTGATCTGCTGTTCGGCCATGGCTTCGAGCAGCGCGGACTGCACCTTGGCCGGCGCGCGATTGATCTCGTCGGCCAACACGATGTTGTGGAACAACGGACCCCGTTCAAACTCGAAACTGCCGGTCTGCGGACGGAACACGTCGGTGCCGGTGAGATCCGCCGGCAGCAGGTCGGGGGTGAATTGCACCCGATGAAAATCCGCCTTGATCCGCGCCGCCAACGCCTTCACCGCGGTGGTCTTGGCCAGGCCCGGCGCGCCCTCGACCAGCAGGTGACCGTCAGCCAGCAAAGCGACCAGCAGACAGTCGATCAGGTGCGGCTGGCCAATGATGCAGCGCTGCAGATCGTCGCGCAGCTGTGCAAATGCACGCTGCAGATCACTCAGAGGGACCACCTCAGGCCGGCTTTCGGGCATTTCCATTTTCAGGTTCCATTCTCGACAGTACGCAGGAAGGCTGTCCGGCATGACGCGACAAAGGAAGCATCCGGCAGCGTGCTACAGACCATGACGGCCGCCAGAAGTTTAATCGGAAGACGGCCGCCCGCACGGACCGCAAAAAAGAGAGGCGGCCGAAGCCGCCTCTCTTGATCACGTAACGCGGAACTTACTGCAACGTGGCGCTGAGGATACGCGGTGTCACGAAGATGAGCAGTTCAGCCTTGTTGACGATACGCGAGGTCTGCCGGAACAGCGCGCCCAGCACCGGGATGTCACCCAGGCCCGGCACCTTGACAATCGTGTTGGACTTGTCGATTTCGTAGATGCCACCGAGCACCACGGTCTGCCCGTTGTCGACCAGCACCGAGGTATTGATCGAGCGGGTGTCGATGGTCGGTACCTGGCCGCTACCCGGCACACTGACGTAACCAGCGAGTGCATCTTTGGTGACATTGATCTGCAGATAGATGCGATCGTCGGCGGTAATCGTCGGCGTCACCTTCAGCTCCAGCACGGCGTCCTTGAACTGCACAGTGGCGGTGCCGCTACCGGCGGCGCCAGTCGAGCTGTTCTGGAATGTCACGTAACCGATCTCCTGACCCTGACGGATGTCCGCCTGCTCATGGTTCGCGGTAATCACCCGCGGACTCGAGATCGTTTCGCTGAGACCTTCGGTCTGCGCGGCGGAGAGTTCCAGATCGAGCGAATAGTTCTTGCCCAGGATTGCGAGGCCGATGCTGCCGGCCGATGTGGTGGCAGGCAGATTGAAGTTCAGGCCGCCCGCACCGTTCGGGTTGACCGTGGTCGCGGTCGTGCTCGTCCCAGTACCAACGTTACCCGGTGTGCCACCAAGCAGGCCACCGGTCTGGATGACCTGCCCACTCGGATTGGTCCGCGTGGCATTGGCACCGAACTTCGCACCCAGATCGCGTTCGAAATCGTCCGTGGCGATCACGATGCGTGATTCGATCAGCACCTGCTGTACCGGCGTATCCAGCACGGCAATCAGATCGCGCAGCTGCTTGATCTTCTCCGGCGTGTCGTTGAGCAACAGCGTGTTGGTGCGTACGTCGAACGACGCACTGCCACGCGATGACAGGAAGCCGTGAGCAGTGTTGCCGGCGGCGCCGCCACCGGCAGCCTGCAGGCTACCGGTGGTCAGGAGTTTGGCGATATCCGCCGCCTTGCCGTAGCTGATCGGCACATAGTCGGTCACCAGCTCAGCGGTATCCTCTGCCTTGAGCTTGGCATCGGCCAGATCCTGTTCGTACTTGGCCAGCTCGGCCTGTGGCGCAACCCAGATCACGTTGCCGTTGCGGCGCTTGTCCAACGTCTTGGCGCGCAGGATCACGTCCAGCGCCTGATCCCACGGCACATTGACCAGCCGCAGGGTGACACTGCCACCGACGCTGTCCGAAGCGACCAGATTCAGCCCGGAGATATCGGCGATCAACTGCAGCGCCGAGCGCACCGGAATGTCCTGGAAATTGAAGGTGACGCGCTTGCCGTTATAGCTCGGCTCCTGGCCAAGCTTGGCCAGCGCATCCGCCTTGGTCTCGGAGTGCTTGGGCGTGACTTCGACCACGTACTGGTCGCCGGTCTGGTAGGCCGACGTATCCACATTGCCCGCGATCGCGATTTCCATATGTGCGCCACCGCCGCCGGTACCGGCACGGGTGACGATGGACTGCACCGGCGTAGCGAAGTCCAGCGTATCCAGACGTTGCGCAAGATTCGCCGGCAGATTCGCGTGATCGATGTCGACCAGCAATTTGTCGCCCTTGCGATTCATCTGGGCGTTCGCGCCGTTGCCGTTGAAGCTGATCAGCACGCGACCCTCACCATTCGGGCCACGGCGGAAATCGATGTTGGAGATCGTCGCGCCGTTATTCATCGTCGAAGGCAGCGCCTTGGACGGGTCGATGGTGGCCACCGTGGTGGTGGACTGGTCCGCATCGCCGTTGTTGATCGTGAGGATCAGGCTGCTGCCCTCGACCCGCGAACGGTAGGAAGACTCACGCATCAATTCGACCACGACGCGCGTCCTGCCGCCGGCTTCGACTGCCGACACTCCGGAGGTCGAGCCCTTGCCGATATCCAGATGGCGCGCGGCCGCGTTGTCGGTATCGGCGAGATCCACCGCGATGCGCGGCGGATTGCCGGTGCTGAAGATCTTCGGTTGCGGCACCGGGCCATTGGCGAAGTCCATGTGCAGTTCGACGCGGCCCCCCGGCAGCGCCTCAAAGCTGATGTTCTTCAGCGTGCTGGTGGCAGCCATGGCGTCGCTGGCCCAGGTGGCACCGGCGATCAGCAGACCCATCAGCATGTAACGGCTCGCATGGCGCATGACACGGCCCC
>Ga0302314_10019033_pt1 | contig 11424 bp, 9 predicted proteins | sample III_Palsa_N2_3_FD_200533 | JGI IMG/M metagenome (GOLD analysis project Ga0302314, IMG submission 200533) | Peat permafrost microbial communities from Stordalen Mire near Abisko, Sweden - III_Palsa_N2_3 | ecosystem: Environmental > Terrestrial > Soil > Palsa > Peat permafrost | place: Sweden... | reverse complement strand
ACCATCGCGGGCTGGGTGCAAACCCTCCGCCTGCAGCGCGCGATGCAGTTCGTGGTCGTGCGCGACCACACCGGCACCGTGCAGCTCACCCACCGCCGCGACGGCACCGCGCTCGAGGACGAACTCGAGCGGCTCACCCCCGAGTCGGCCGTCCGGGTCACCGGGAAGGTGGTCGCCAACGAGGTCGTCGCGCTCGGCGGCCTGGAAATCCTCCCCGAGCGGATCACCCTGGAGAACCGCGCCGCCGCCCCGCTGCCGATCGACGACAAGACCGGCCCGGAGGGGCGGCTCGACTGGCGCTTCCTCGACGTGCGCCGCCGCCCGCAGACCCGGCTGGTGTTCGAGGTCCAGACGACCGTCGAGCAGGCGATGCGCGACTTCGCCTACGCCAGCGGCTGCACCGAGATGCACACGCCGAAGCTCATGGGCACCGCGTCGGAATCGGGCGCCGAGGTGTTCGAGCTCGGCTACTTCGGCCGCAGCGCCTACCTGGCCCAGTCGCCGCAGTTCTACAAGCAGATGGCGATCGCGGCCGGCGTCGACCGGGTCTTCGAGATCGGCCCGGTGTTCCGGGCCGAGCCGTCGTTCACCTCCCGGCACGCCACCGAGTTCACCGGCGTGGACGTCGAGATGGCCTGGATCAGCGACGTCGAGGACATCATGGACTTCGAGGAGCGGATGCTCGCCCACGTCCTCGCCGCGGTCGGCGAAAAGCACGGCGCGGCGATCAGGGAGCTGCTCGGCACCGAGGTCACCGTGCCGGAGGTCCCGTTCCCGCGGATCACCATGGCCGAGGCCCACGAGATCCTCGGGACGGCCGGCGAGCGCGGCGACCTGGACCAGGCCGGGGAGCGGGCGGTCGCCGCGCACGTCCGCGAGGCGACCGGGCACGAGTTCGTCTTCGTCACCCGGTACCCCGCCAGCGTCCGGCCGTTCTACCACATGCGCCCGGCCGGCGAACCGGACCTGACGCTCAGCTTCGACCTGCTATGGCGGGGCCTGGAGATCACCACCGGCGCGCAGCGCGAGCACCGCTACGACGTCCTGCTCAGCCAGGCCGCGGAGAAGGGCCTCCACCCCGAGCCGATCCGGGACTACCTGAACTGCTTCCGCTTCGGCTGCCCGCCGCACGGCGGTCTCGGCCTGGGCCTGGGCCGCCTGCTGATGGTGCTGCTCGGGCTGGACTCGATCCGCGACGCGACGTTCCTGTTCCGCGGCCCCAACCGGCTCACGCCCTAGCCGGCCAGCGGGAAGCGGCGCACGATCCGGATGCGCCCGCCTGCTCACAGCGGCAGGCGCATCCGGATCTCGGTCAGGGCCGGATCCGACGGCAGCGGCTGGCGGTCTCCAGTCAGGGCGAAGCCGCAGCGCTCGTAGAGCCTGCGAGCGGGCTCGTTGGACTCGGTGACCCAGAGGCCGAGGGCGTCGTGGTCCCGGGTTTTCGCCCAGCCGGCGGCCGCGGTGATCAGGGCCTCGCCGACGCGGCGGCCGCGCGCCGACGGCCGGACCCACATGGAGACGACGTCGGCGACGCCGTCGGCCACGTACACGCCGCCCAGCCCGGCGGGTTCCGGGTCATCCGGCAAGGCGGCGAAGAACGTGGCGCTGCCCGAGTTGATCCGGCGGAGCCAGTCCTGCCGGGCGAACGCCGCCTCCCGCGCGTACGTCGAGGCGAACGCGGAGGGCGCGTCTCGCAGCGCGGCCAGGCGGACATCCCGGAGGATCTCCCATTCGTCCGGGCTGACTTCGCTCACCACGACCATGCCGCCCATGGTTCCGGTCGGGCGCCCGCCGCGCAAATGGCTTTTCAGCCGGTGACGTTCGAGTCGAGCCAGGAGGAGAGAGCGGCGCCCGTTCGCAGGAAGGATTGGAGTCTTTCCGCGGCGGACGCGGTCCGCAGCCAGGGCGCCGGCGTCCACTGCTGGCCCGCGGTCAGGCCCTTGTGCCGGAGCAGCCCGATGCGAGGGTGGTCGGCGCGGTAGCCGCGGGGCGCGGACTTGAGCGTGCCGTGGCCGTGGATCTCGTGCCCGGCCTTCTCGATCACCGCGATGATCTCCTCGAGCTCCGCGCCGGTGCGGTCGGCGGCGACCGCCGCGCGGTAGCGGGCGAGCTCGGCCGGGTCGAGGTGCCACCGGCCGGTCCCGGCGCCGAGACCGTCGGCGGAGAACTGGACGTAGGCGGTGCCGCCGAGCGTCGCGCCGATATGGGTCTTGTAGGGCGTCTTGTCGGCGCTGAAACGGAGGTCGCGGTAGGGCCGGAAGATCTTCGACTCGCCGAACTCGGGCGCCAGCCGCTCGAGGAGCTCCGTCATCGGGCGCAGCACTTTTTCCTCGTAGACCGCCTTGTGGCTGGTCCAGTAGGCCTTCGAATTGTCGTCCTCGAGGCCCGTGTAGAACTCGACCGCTCCCGCGGGCCACCCGTCAAACGCCATTGTCCGAGCGTACCGCCGATGATCGGGGTAGGACTGCGGTGTGACCCAGTGGGTGCTGCACGTGGACCTCGACCAGTTCATCGCGGCCGTCGAGGTGGACCGTCGTCCCGAGCTGCGCGGGAAGCCCGTCGTCGTCGGGGGCGACGGCGACCCGGCCAAGCGGGGCGTGGTCAGCACCGCGTCCTACGCGGCCCGGGAGCTCGGTGTGCACTCCGGCCAGCCGCTGCGCACCGCGGCCAAGCGCTGCCCGGACTGCGTGTTCCTGCCGGTGGACGCCGACGCCTACAACGCGGTCTCCGCCCAGGTCATGGCCGTGCTCCGGGAAACCGGTCAGCCGGTGGAAGTGCTCGGCTGGGACGAGGCGTTCATCGGCGTCGACACCGAGGACCCGGAAGGCTTCGCCCGCGGGCTGGCCGCCGACGTGCTGGCCGCGACCCGGCTCGACTGCTCGGTCGGGATCGGCGAGAACAAGCTCCAGGCGAAGATCGCGACCGGGTTCGGCAAGCCCGCGGGCGTGTTCCGGCTCACCAGTGCCACCTGGTTCGACGTGCTCGGCGACCGGCCGCCCGACGCCATCTGGGGGATCGGCGCGAAGACCACGGCCAAGCTCGCCGGCCTCGGTGTCACCACCGTGCGCGAGCTGGCCGCCGCCGACCCGGACCAGCTCGCCCGGGTGTTCGGCCCGATGACCGGCCCGTGGCTGGTGCTGCTGGGCCGCGGCCGGGGCGAGTCCGAGGTCGACCCCACCCCGTACGTGCCCCGCTCGCACGGCCGCGAGGTGACCTTCCAGCGCAACATCGCGGACTGGGACCTGGTCCGGGTCGAGGTGACCCGCCTCGCCGGGCAGGTCGCCGGGGAACTCGACGGCCGGCCGGTGGCCCGGGTCGTGGTCAAGGTCCGCTACGCGCCCTTCGTCACCGTCACCCACGGGGTGACGCTGACCGGCACGATCGAGGCGGCCGCCAGGGAAGCCCTCGGCCTGTTCGAGCCGGATCGCCCGGTGCGGCTGCTCGGCGTCCGGGCCGAGTTCGCCGCGGCCGGAGGAACGGCCGGAGGAACGGCCGGAGGATGAACGGCGATCGGCGACAATGATGCGTGATGAAGGTGGACCTGGCGGCCGCGCGGGACCGTACCATCCCGGACGTGCTGCCCCCGGCGGACCAGCCGTTCCGCGTGCTGTTCTGCGGGATCAACCCGGGCCTGTACTCGGCCGCGACCGGCTGGCACTTCGCCCGTCCGGGCAACCGGTTCTGGCCGGCCCTGCACCTGTCCGGCTTCACCCCGCGCCTGCACAAGCCGTCTGAGCAGGACGAGCTGCGCGGCTACGGCCTCGGCCTCACCAACCTGGCGCCGCGCGCCACCGCCCAGGCCGCCGAGCTCACCGACGCGGAGCTCCGCGACGGCGGCCTCCGCCTCCAGGCCCTCGTCGCCGCGCACCGCCCCCGCGTCGTCGCGATCGCCGGCGTCACCGCCTACCGCACCGCGTTCGCCCGCAAGCGCGCCGCCGTCGGTCCCCAGGACGACCAGCTCGGCCCGGCCCGCCTCTGGATCCTCCCCAACCCCAGCGGCCTCAACGCCCACTGGACCCTCCCCGCCCTCGCCGACGCCTTCCGCGAGCTGCGGGCCGCCGTCGGTGACTAGCCGTCCGCTAGACAGCTGAGCGGTTTACCCAGGATACTGATGGTTGACATCCAGCTAGCTCCCCGGCTACCGATGGGTGCATTACTCGGCGTGCAAAGGGGAGCAGCGTGAAATCCCGTGTTCCGGCAGCTGTAGCCGCTGTCCTGATAGCCCTGCTTTTTGTGGTGTATCCGGTCAAGGCGGCTCCCCGATCGGCCAACGTCCCGATCGCCGCCGGTACCGTAACTAATGTCGGGGGGCACGCGATGCCTGGTGTCGCGGTTGACCTGTACGCGTGGCCATCTGACCATGTGCTCCAAGGACTGAGGCCAGGTCAGGAAGTGCCCAGGACGCTCATATCAACGACGACGACCAGTTCAGGCGGCGAGTACACGCTGAGCGTGTCCCCGAATGTGCTCCGTTCCATCGCCGTATCAGGGGGGTTCGCGAACCTCGAGGTAGACGCGGATAGCGATGCGCGGTTCTTCACGTCACAAGCGTCTAATCCGGCGGTTAGCTCCGTCCAGCTCGGCGGCATGACGCCTAGTGTCTGCACTCCCTGGAAGCTGCAGAAAGAACTGAGCCCTTCGTGGGCAGTCGTGGGCCAGGCGTACGTCCTCAGCAACGCGACGCATGTACAGCAGAGCTTTGTTTACAGCAACGGCCAGTCCAGTACGCTCGGCGTCGGAATCTCGCCTACCGGCAAGGTCGGCAGTTTCACCGGGTCCGGTGCGGAAACGACTTCGACCACCGCCACGCAAGACTTCCCCAGCAGCGGTAGTCCCGGGTATATCTGGTACAGGACGCTCTTCAAGGTCGGCCTCTATCACGCCGCTTGCGGCACGCCGGGAAGAATAGCGGACGCCAGTAGTAGCTCCAAATATCTCGTTCGGTCAGACGGCTGGGCCGGCGGCACGAACATCGAACATCCGAAAACCGCACCTACGGCTGAATTCTGCTCGCCCGAGCTTGCCGGCGCGGTGTTTATTACCGCGAACGAACGAGCGGTCACCTGGTCGGCCGGGTTTACGATCCCCGTAGTCGGCTTCAACGCGCAGGCCCAGACGGGCTACGACACCTCGGCGCAACTCACCTTCAACTTCGGAGCTGATCGGCAACTCTGCGGAACGAACGACTCACCGCCTTCCGCCGCGCAACTAGTAGCCAAGAAGTTAGCCTCTTCTATGCGACCGACGAAGCTGCTGTTTTGCCTTCTCCTGCTGGCGGCAGCGATCCTGGGGTGCAGTGCCGCGCCTTCCGCCGGCCCCCTGGGACCTCCCGGGAACGGGGATACAGAGTGTATGCCCGCGAACGTCGGCCAGACCGACACCGAGGGTCTGCAGAGCTTCACCAACAGCGGTCACGACACGCTGGTCATCGCCCGCGTAGGCCTGGCCTCGGCCCGGAACATCAGGCTCGCTGGCGCGTACATCGTGAACATCGGCTCGGGCACGGAACTGGTCGGTGCATGGCGGGGCTTCCCGCCGGCGGCCGGCCAGCTGGCTAGCGACGTGGCCCTAGCGAAGTGGCAACCGGTGTCGGGTGCCAAGATCCTTCCTGGCGAAACGATCAACGTCGTGGTTGGGCTGGCGCCAACCAGCCACGCTGCGGCTAGCACCGCGGGAGTCGAGATTTTCTATCATGACGGTGGCAGCCAGTACGAGCTGGTGTCCAAGCTTGCCGTCACTATCAAGGTGTCACCGGCCAAGTGTTTCTAGTACTCAGTACCGTTGCCGGCAGGAAGACCGCCAGGCTGACCAGGTACCCGACCGAGGTCCCGTCGACCGCGGTCGACGGGACCGCGAAGGACCGGCCCACAGCCCCGGCCCGCGCGGCCTTCCGGGCCGGACTAGGCTCGTGATCATGACGACACCACGGCGGATTTGTGTCACCGGAGCGACCGGCAAGGCGGGACGCACCACGGTCAGGCAGCTGCGCGAGCACGGCTACGAGGTCGTGGCGACCGACGCCGCGCTGACCGGCGCGGACGTACTGGCGGGGGTGCTGCGCGCCGACCTCACCGACTACGGCCAGGCGACCGAGGTGCTGCGCGGCACCGACGCGGTCGTGCACCTGGCCAACATCCCGGCCCCCGGCCAGTCCACGCCGGCGGTCACGTTCAACGCCAACGTCGCGATGAACTTCAACGTGTTCCACGCCGCCGCCGCGCTCGGCCTGAGCAAGGTGGTGTGGGCCTCGAGCGAGACCACGCTCGGCCTGCTGTTCGGGGGCGTCCAGGAGCAGATCCCGGGCATCGCGGGCGGGCCGCCGCGTTACGCGCCGGTCGACGAGGACCACTTCCCGGTCCCGAACACCACCTACGCGCTGTCCAAGGTCGTCAGCGAGACGGTCGCCGAGCAGATCGCGCGCTGGTCGGGCATCCCGTTCGTGGGCCTGCGCATCTCCAACATCATGGAGCCCGACGACTACGAGAAGTTCCCGTCGTACTGGCCGGACCCGCACTCGCGCAAGTGGAACCTGTGGGGCTACGTCGACGTCCGCGATGTCGCCGCCGCCTGCGAGCTCGGCCTCGAGGCCGACCTCACCGGCAGCCAGAACGTCATCATCGCGGCGGCCGACACGGTGATGAACCGCCCCTCCCGCGACGTTCTCCTCGAGGTCTTCCCGGACGTCCCGTTCACCCGCGAGATCGGCGAGTTCGGCTCGCTCCTGGCGATCGACCGGGCCAAGCAGCTGCTCGGCTACGAGCCCCGCTACTCCTGGCGCGACCACATCAACTAATTCCAGTCATCGTGAACGAGCCGGGCCTACTCGGCCCGGCTCCATTACCTCCGCACCGCGCGATGGCAGGAAAGGTGGGATCTTCGTCATTGCTGCCATCACCCGATGGCGGCAAGACTGAGACCCATGCGGAACGTGCTGATCGTCGCCTTCGACGGGGTGCAGAGCCTCGACCTGACCGGCCCGCTTGAGGTATTCACCGCCGCCAGCAACTGGTGCGCGCACCGCGGCGCCGCGCCCGCCTACGCCGTCGGGACGGCGAGCCTGGGCGGGCGCGCGGTGCGCACCTCAAGCGGGCTCGGCCTGCTGCCCGACGCCGACCTGAGCACGGTGGCCCGGCCCGACCTGCTCATCGTCCCCGGCGGGGCCGGCGCCCGCCGCCGCGACCCGGACCTCGTCGGCTGGCTGCGGGCGCACGCGGGGCAGCCGCCCCGGCTCGCCTCGGTCTGCACCGGCGCGTTCCTGCTGGCCGAGGCCGGCCTCCTCACCGGCCGAACCGTCACGACCCACTGGTCGTACTGCGCGGAACTCGCCGCGCAGTACCCGGACGTGACCGTCGACCCCGACCCGATCTTCGTCCGGGACGGGAACCTGGCCACCTCGGCCGGGGTCACGGCGGGCATCGACCTCGCGCTCGCCCTGGTCGAAGACGACCTGGGCCGCGACGCGGCCCTGGCCGTCGCCCGCCAGCTCGTCGTGTTCCTGCGCCGCCCCGGCAGCCAGTCGCAGTTCAGCGCCCAGCTGTCGGCCCAGTTCGCCGAGCGCAGGCCGCTGCGCGAGGTCCAGCAGTGGATCGCCGAGCACCCCGCGGCCGACCTGTCGGTGGAGTCCCTGGCCGAGCGGGCGAGCCTGTCGCCCCGCCAGTTCGCCCGTGCCTTCGCCGCCGAGACCGGCATGCCGCCCGGCCGGTACGTCGACCGGGCCCGGCTTGAGACCGCCCGCCGCCACCTCGAGGACACCGCCGCCAGCGTCGAGCAGACCGCCCGCGCCTGCGGCTACGGCACCCCGGAGGCGATGCGCCGGGCCTTCGTCCGGGCCCTCGGCGTCAGCCCGGCCGAGTACTGCCGCCGATTCCGACCAAGCAGCACAACCGAGGAGAGTCATGCAGATCGCCATCCCGCTCTTTGACCGCTTCACCGCCCTCGACGCGGTCGGTCCCCACCAGGTGCTCGCCTGCCTGCCGAAGGCGGAGGTCATCTTCCTGGCCGAACGGCCGGGCGGCGTCCGGGACGAGTCCGGGTCCGTCGTCCTCCAGGCCGAGGCCGCCTTCGCCGACGTCCCGCGCCCGGACATCATCGTCGTCCCCGGCGGGCCGGGCCAGCAGGACCAGATGACCCCGGGGCCGCTCCGCGACTGGCTGCTCGCCGCCGACCAGGCCAGCACCTGGACCACCTCGGTCTGCACCGGGTCGCTGATCCTCGCGGCCGCCGGGCTCCTGGCCGGCCGCGCGGCCACCACCTACTGGACGGCCCTGGACGAGCTCGGCCGCCTCGGCGCCCAGCCCCGCCAGGAGCGCTACGTCTTCGACGGCAAGTACGTCACCGCCGCGGGCGTCTCGGCCGGCATCGACATGGCCCTCGCCCTCGCCGGCCGGATCGGCGGCGACGAGCTGGCCCAGCACATCCAGCTGGGCATCGAGTACGACCCGCACCCGCCGTACGACGCGGGGTCCCCGCTCACCGCGCCGCCGGAGCTGGTCGCCGTCCAGCGCGCGGCCAGCCGGTTCGCGGCCGCTCGGGGATAACCGCGTAGGCTGCGCCGATGGAGTCCGTCGCCGTCCTGTCCGACATTCACGGGGTGCTACCCGCCCTCGACGCGGTGCTGGCCGAGCCGGCCGTGCGGGCCGCCGACCGGATCGTCCTGACCGGGGACATCGCCGCCGGCCCGCAGCCCGGCGCGGTCCTCGACCGGCTGACCGGGCTCGGGGACCGGGTCACCTGGGTGCGCGGCAACGCCGACCGGGAACTGGTGGAGCTGGCCCGGGGCGAGACTGACGACGTGGGCGACCCGATCTCGCACTGGGCCGCGAAGCAGTTGGCCGCCGGCCACGTGGACCGGCTGGCGTCGCTGCCGCCCACGGCGCTGGAGGACGTCGACGGGCTCGGCCCGGTGCTGTTCTGCCACGCGACCCCGCGCGACGACGCCGAGGTCGTCGTGGTCGACTCGCGGCTCGAACGCTGGGCCGAGGTCCTGGCCGGGCTGCCCGACGAGGTGATGACCGTCGTCTGCGGCCACACCCACATGCCCTTCGCCCGCCTGGCCAACCGCCGCCAGATCGTCAACCCCGGCAGCATCGGCATGCCCTACGGCCGGGCCGGCGCCCACTGGGCCCTGCTGTCGGCCGGCGCCGTCGAACTGCGCCGCACCCCCTACGACGTCCCCGCCGCCTGCGCCGCCATCACCGCCGAGTCGTCCTACCCCGGCATCGCCGAATGGGCCGACTACTTCCTCAACTCCCGCGCCAGCGACGCCGAAGCCCTCGCCGTCATGGCCCCCCGCGACGGCCGCTAACCCGCTATGGCTACCACGCGACCCAGAGAGCCCCAGTTCCCACGAGGCCCTCGAGCCCCTTGAGTCCTAGCAGACGCCAACGACACAGATCATCGTCCGCTGATGACCCGGCCTCGGCGTGATCGAGCGGGTTTTCAAAAGATAGTGGATCATTTTCCGTCCCAGGGGACGGAAAATGATCCACTATCGTTGCTCGCCACCAATGGCCGCCCGTCTTGTCGCAATTGTCCCCGCCAATGACCGCCGCTGATCTGAGGAAAGACGCGAGGCCGCGACATGGCCTACTATTCGGTGTATCCGGCGGGGAAGGCGGGCGGATCGATGGCCGGCATGAGTGACGGCGACGAAGCCCCGTCACTCGCGCGCGTCGAGATACGGGACGGCCAGGGCACCCAGATCGGCACCGGCAACGTCCAGCACAACTACTACCGACCCCAGACCCCTGCCGCGCCCAAAGCCGCACAGGTCGTCGTGGGCAACATCCCGCAGGAGCCGCCCGCGTTCCAGCCCCGGCCGGAATTGGCTGACGCACTGCGCGCCGCCGGACCCGGCGCGTCGGTGGTCCGCGCGCTGACCGGAATGCGCGGCGTCGGCAAAACCCAGGTCGCGGCGGCGTACGCACGCGAGTGCATCGACGCGGGCTGGCGACTGGTCGCGTGGGTCAACGCCGAGGACATGGCCGGCGTGCTGAACGGCCTGGCCGAGGTCGCGGCGAGGCTCGGCATCGCGAAGCCCCAGGATGCCGGGGAAGCCGCCGCCCTGAGCGTCCGCCATTGGCTGGAGGCCGACGGCGAGCGGTGCCTGGTCGTCTTCGACAACCTCACCAACGTCGGCGAATCGCGCCGGTTCCTGCCCGCCGCGGGACAGTCCCGGGTGGTGGTGACGAGTACGTCGTCAGCCGCGGCTCGTCTCGGCCCGCCGCTCGCGGTGGGCGTGTTCAGCACGGATGAGGCGCTCGCGTTCCTCGCCGAGGGCACCGGAAGGAGTGACCAGGACGGGGTCCGCGAGCTGGCCCGGGAGCTTGGCTGCCTCCCCCTCGCGCTGGCCCAGGCCGCGGCGGTGATCGCGGCCCAGCGGCTGACGTACCCGGAGTACCGCGAACGCCTCCGCTCCGTCCCGGTGCGGGACTACCTCACCTCGGCCGAAGGCGAGCCCTATCCGCACGGGGTCGCCGCGGCGGTGCTGCTGTCCCTGGACGGAGTCGCGGCCGCGGACCGGACCGGCCTGTGCGGCGTCCTGCTCGACCTGATTTCGCTGCTGTCTCCCGCCGGCGTAGCCCGGGCGCTCCTGCGCACCGCCGGATCGGAACGCGTACTCGGGGCGGAGCCGGTACCGCCCCAGGTCGTCGATGAGGCGCTCGGCCGGCTGGCCGGCGCGTCGGTCCTGGCCTTCAGCGGCGAAGACTCGACGGTCAGCGCGCACCGCCTGGTCATGCGCGTGGCCCGCGAGCGGCGAGCCAGCGACGGCACCCTGGCCGCGATCGGCGGCCGGGCCTGTGTTCTGCTGAAAGCCGCCCGGGTTCCGCGGGTCGACATAGGGAAGAAGCGGTCGGCGACCCGGGACTTCGTGCGGCAGGTGATCGCCTTGAGCGATCACCTCGCGCCTCATCTGCGCGCCGAAGACGGCGCGCTGTCGACGGACGTGCTGCGGCTGCGCATGTCCGCCCTGTTCTGCCTCAACGAGCTCGGCGACAGCCCCGGTCAGGCCGTAGAACTCGGCGAGTCCCTCGTCGCCGATAGCCAGCGGGTACTGGGGGAATCGCATCCGGACGTGCTGTCGGCTCAGAACAACCTGGGCTTCGCCTATCAGGTGGCGGGCCGGTTCAGCGCGGCGGTCCCGCTGTTCGAGCGGAGCCTGGCTGAGTGGGAACGGGCGCGGGGAGAGTCTCATCCGGAGACGTTGCTGCCCCGGGGCAACCTCGCCACGGCCTACCGTATGGCCGGCCGCCTGGCCGAGGCGATCGCGCTCCAGGAGCGGAACCTGGCTGACCGGGAGCGATCGCTGGGCGACCTTCACCCGGGCACGATGCTGGCCCGGAACAACCTGGCCACCGCGTATCAGGCCGCGGGTCGGCTTGATGAGGCGATTTCCCTGCTGGAACGGACCCTGGCCGACCGGGA
>Ga0302314_10019032_pt1 | contig 11425 bp, 7 predicted proteins | sample III_Palsa_N2_3_FD_200533 | JGI IMG/M metagenome (GOLD analysis project Ga0302314, IMG submission 200533) | Peat permafrost microbial communities from Stordalen Mire near Abisko, Sweden - III_Palsa_N2_3 | ecosystem: Environmental > Terrestrial > Soil > Palsa > Peat permafrost | place: Sweden... | reverse complement strand
TTCAGGCCGACGGTCTCCAGGCCCAGGTGGATCAGAACTTCCGCGCCATTGGCCGCGCGCAGGGTGACGGCGTGGCGGGTGCGCTGGACCCCGATCACCTGGCCGGCGCAGGGGGCGAACAGCTTATTGTCCGTGGGGTCGATCGCGACGCCATCGCCCAGCATACGGTCGGCGAACACGGGATCGGGGACCTCGTCCAGCGACGCCGCCCAACCGTCCAGAGGGCTCAACAGGATCAGGTCCGACACGCGTCAGGCTCCGGGTTTGAGGGCGTCCGTCGGGACCAGCTGCACCCCGTTGATCACGCCTATCGGATCGACCGATCGGGCGGTGAAGGTGAAGCAGAGGTCATGGGCGCCGGTCATGGGCGTGATCGGCGCGGTCAAGGTGGTCACCCCGGTCGTCTTGGTCGCCGGCGCCATCGGCAGGCTGGCGATCAAGGGGCCATGGCAGCCGTCATGGACCTCAAGCTCGCCGTCAGGCGTGCTGGGCGTCCGCAGCGGGATCTTGTCGCGGGCCGCGCCAACCTGAAAGTTGAAGGGGACCTGGCCGACGCTGACGGCGAGACTCTTGATCCCGGTCATGTCCGCCTTCGGATAGGTCCAGCAGGGGTTCATGATATCGACCAGGAAGGCGGCGCGCGGGCCGCTCACCGGTCCGTCGTCCTCGAGGTTCAGCGACACCGCACTGCTGCACAGGTTGAGCTGTTGGCTGGTGCGATGGCGCACGCTCAGGGCGTCGATGATCTGCTCGCTCGGGGCCGTAAGCGCCGCGCCATCCTTGAAGGCCACCGCCTTCAGGTGGGTCGGCAAAGGAAGCGACAGCGGAGCGGAATAGGCCGGCGAGGTCGCGGCGGGCTCGGTTCCGTCCGTGGTGTAGCGGATTTGGCCGACGCCGAACTGGGTGGACAGCGTCACTGCGCCCTGCCCCGCCGCGCCGGGTGACTGGTCGATCTTTACGGCCAGGGCCGCGTCGTCCGCCTTCACGCCCAGAGCGTGATAGCGGTCCAGCATGGCCGGCAGCCGGTCGGTGAAGCCGTTCCAGTCGTGGGCGCTCGCGGGCGACCAGCCGGTTTCGGCGACGGCGGCCAGGCGCGGGAGGACCATGGTCTCGACCCGGTCCTCGGTGCGGATGTGCTCGGTCCAGACATTGGCCTGCAGGCCGATCACGTGGGCGCGCTGTTCGTCATTGAGGCTCTTGGGCGCCGGATCGAAATCGTAGGCCATGCGCAGATCGACGACAAAGCCCCGGCCGGGCGGCTCCTGCGGGCGACTGCTCTGGCGATTGTCGAAATACATCCAGGGCGCCGGCGACATCACCGTATCGTGGCCGGCCTTGGCGGCGGCGATCGCGCCGTCGATTCCGCGCCAGGACATCACTGTCGCGCTGGGCGGCAGCGGGGCCTTATCGAGAATCTCGTCCCAGCCGATCAGCTTGCGGCCATGGGCGGTCAGGAAGGCGGCCATCCGACGGGTGAAATAGCTTTGCAGTTCATCCTCGTCGGGTTCGCCCAAGGCCTTCATCTGGGCCTGGATCTTCGCCGAGGCCTTCCACTGGTCCTTTGTCGCCTCGTCCCCGCCGACGTGAATGTAGGGGCTGGGGAACAGCGCCATCACGTCGGTGAGCACATCGTCCAGCACGTCGAAGGTGTGGTCGTCGAGATTGTAGAGGTAGGGGAAGACGCCGTAGTCGCTCTGGATCGAGGACGGCGCGTGGGCCACCGAGCCCAGCTCCGGATAGGCCAGGATCGCCGATAGGGCGTGGCCCGGCATCTCGATCTCCGGCACGACGGTGATGTTGCGCGCCGCGGCATAGGCGACGATCTCGCGCACCTGAGCCTGGGTGTAGATTCCGCCATAGAGCCTGGGCTTGCCGGTCTTCGGGTCGATGTCCTGTTGCGCCGCCGCGCCGGGTGGGACGCGCCAGCCGCCGACCTGGGTAAGGCGCGGATATTTCTTGATTTCGAGCCGCCAGGCCTGGTCGTCGGTCAGGTGCCAGTGCAGCACATTCAGCTTGTGCAGCGCCATCACCTCGATCAGCTTCTTGATGAAGGCCGGCGACTGATAATGGCGGGCCGAATCCAGCATCATCCCGCGCCAGGCGAAGCGCGGCGCGTCATGGATATTCACCGGCCGCAGGGTGACAGGCCCGTGGCCGGCGTCCGGCGTCATCAGCTGCCACAGGCTGGCGGCGCCATAGAGCAGGCCCGCGTCCGTGGGCGCCGAGATCACCACCTTGCCCTCGCCGATATCGAGGTCGTAGGCCTCGCGCGGCTGGGTCTTGTCGTCGGTGCGGCGGAACAGGATCACGGCGCGGCCATGATGGCCGTGGGCGGCCAGCGGCAGTTTCAGGCCGCGCGTGCGAGCCACCAGGGTCTCGAAATCGCCGGCGATCTTGTGGGCGCCAGGCGCGGCGACGATCGCTGTTTCAGCATCGATCCTCACCGGCGCCGACGATGCCCATGGCATCACCGACAGGGGTTCGGGGATGATGTTTACACCCGCCGCTTCGGACGGCCGGGCAGCGGCGAAAATCGCCAGGATCGCGGCGGCGGCCGCCAGTCCCGAGCGAAGGGCGCCGCTATGCATGCCGGGCGCCTTCGTGGCCGCCCTGAACAGCGCCGGTCGCCGTCGCGGTATCCGCCGCCGAGTCCCGGCCATTGATCCAGGTCTCCGCCACCTGCAGGTCGGCGTCCAACAGCACCAGGTCGGCGCGGTAGCCGGGGGCGATGCGGCCGAGCTCGCGGCCGAGGCCGAGAAACTCCGCCGGGCTGCGGCTGGCCATGCGCGCGGCTTCGGCCAGGCTCAGGCCGAGCATGTTGACCGCGTTGCGCACAGCGCCGGCCATGTCGAGGTCGGAGCCGGCCAGGGTGCCATGCTCGTCGACGCAGACGCCGTCCTTGACCGTGATCAGCCGCCCGCCCAGGCGGAAGACCTTGTCGGTCATGCCAACGGTCGGCATGGCGTCGGTGACCAGCATGAAACGCTCATGGCGCTTGGCGGCCAGGGCGACGCGCAGGACCACCGGGTGGACGTGCTTGCCATCGACGATCAGGCCGCACCAGCTGGCGCCGTCCTCGAGCGCCGCGCCGACCGCGCCGGGCTCGCGGCTGGTCAGCGGCGACATGGCGTTGAACAGATGGGTAAAGCCGGCTAGGCCGTGATCCAGCGCCGCGCGCATGGTGGCGTAGTCGGCGTTTGTGTGGCCAGCCGCGACGATCACCCCGGCCTTGGTCAGACGATTGATGACCTCCGGCGTGGTCATTTCCGGCGCCAGGGTCACCAGCGTCCGTCCGGCGTTCAGCGAGGTCAGCAGGGCGATCGCCGGCTCGTCGATGACGCGGAACTTGGAGGCGTCGTGAATCCCCTTGCGGGCGACGTTCAGGAATGGGCCTTCGATGTGGACGCCCAGCAGACCAGGCGATCCGTCCGCCAGCGCCTGGCGTGTCGCCGCGATGGCCGCGCCGACGGTCTCCAGATCGACGCTGACCAGAGTCGGCATGAAACCGGTTGTGCCATAGCGCCGGTGCGCGGCGCCAATCTGGGCGATGGCTTCCGGCGATGGGGCGTCAGTGAACAGGACCCCGCCACCGCCATTGACCTGGACGTCGATGAAGCCGGGGACCAGCGCCCCGCCTTCAAGATCGCGGCGGGCGAAGCCGGCCGGGACCGCACCCTCCTCGACCACGGCCTGGATGCGGCCGTCCGCGACCAGGACGGCCTTGCCGAGGGCGAAGCCATCGTCGAGCAACACTCGGGCGTTGACCAGGGCGGTGTTCATCAGACGGTTTCGGTGATCTTGTTGAGGTGGGGCGGACGGTCGGGATCGAAGCCGCGCGCGAGCGCCAGCGCATTGACCATCTTATAGAAGCTTTGCACGTAGAGTATCGGCTCAATCACAGGATGCGCCGAGAGCGTCGGCAGCTGCATGACGCCCGCCTGCGCCCGGCCGCCACCGGCCAGCATGATCTCGGCGCCGCGCGAGACGAACTCAGCCACCAGCTCGTCGACGCCGGTCCGGCTCTGGTCATTCTGCGAGAAGGCCAGCACCGGGAAGTCCTTGCCCACCAGGGCCATCGGGCCGTGGCGAACCTCCGCCGCGCTGAAGGCCTCGGCATGCAGGCCGCAGGTCTCCTTGAACTTCAACGCCGCTTCCTGGGCCACGCCGAAGCCGACGCCACGGCCGATCACATAGAGGTTGTGCGCGTCCTTCAGCGCCTTCACCGCCGGGCTCCAGTCCAGCGCCCAGGCCTGGTCGAGCAAGTCGGGCAGATCGTTCACGGCGGCCATCAGCACGTCGTCCTCGGTCCAGGCGGCGGTGATCTGGACGATGGCGCTGAGCGCGGCGATGTAGGACTTGGTCGCCGCGACACTGATTTCCGGCCCCGCGCGCAGGGGCGCCACATCGTCGGCCAGCTGAGCCAAGGGCGAGTCTTCGTCATTGACCAGGGCGACCACAAAGGCGCCGGCGGCCTTGGCGCCCTGGATGGCGGTCAGAAGGTCGGGGCTCTTGCCAGACTGAGAAATGGCCAGGCAGACCACACCCTCCATGTCGGGCGTGGCTTTATAAAGAGACGAGACAGACGGCGCGGCCGATGACGTCATCACGCCCAGCCGGGTCTCGATCAGATATTGCGCAAAGGTCGCCGCATGATCGGAGCTGCCGCGGCCGACAGTGACCACCGCGCGCGGCTGCATGGCGCGAAGCCGCGCGCCCAGCTCGACCATGCTCTGGTTGTTGGCCTTTAGCTGGCCGCGCACCACCTGGGCCGCTTCGCCGGCCTCCTCGAACATACGGGTGCTCGTCGCCGGATCGGCGCGGCCCTTGTCCGGGGTCTTCTTCGCACTCAACGCCAGAGTCTCCTCAAACACTTATGACGACAGCCAATTCAGCTCGGCGACGAAGTCGTAGGCGTCGCCGCGATAGAAGGACTGGGTGAATTCGACGGCCCGGCCGTCCTTTAAGAACCCGCGCCGCTCGATCAGCAGGCCGGCGGCCTTGTCGGCGACGCCCAGCAGCTTGGCGTGCTCGGCGCTGAACAGCACCGCGCGCAGGCGCTGCAGCGCGCGCACCGGCCGCATGTCGTGCTTTTCCAGGGCCTCATAGAGAGAATTGCCTACAGCTTCCGCAGCCGGAAGGCAGAAACCGGGCACGGTGGAATATTCCAGCGCCATCGGCAGGGCGTCGGCGAAGCGGATTCGGTTGAACCGATAGACCGCCGCGCCCGGACTTAAGCCCAAGGTCATCGACTCTTCCGGGCTGACCGCGCCCGCCGCCCGGCTCAGCCATTCGCTGTGGGGCGTGCGCCCACGGGAGATCATGTCCTCGGAAAAGGACGACAGTTTGGAGAAGCTTTTTTCCACCCGGGCGGTGACAAAGGTGCCTGCGCCCTGACGGCGGGCGAGCAGCCCCTCGGCCACCAGACCATCCAGCGCCTTGCGCACGGTGATCCTGGAAATCTGAAATTCTTCAGCGAGATCGCGCTCCGGCGGCAGGGCCTCGTCGGGCGCCAGGAGCTCTTTATTTATGGCGATGCGCAGCGCCCGCTGCAGCTGTTGGTACAGCGGCGCCCGGTTCTGCTCATCCAGCCTGCCGATGATCTCAGCGAACGAAGCCACGTCTCAGCTCTTTCGATTGGATGCGCCGCCACCCCCGACGACGCATTGATGTTTGTGCCACAGCATCCGACCATTTGCATACCAATAAAATAATGGTCTGTGATTGGTGTTTTTTTGGGCTTGCAATTTCTTCCTAGTTGATGACAGTTTTGCATAGGTTCCGGGGGCAGAACCTCGCTGGTGGCGCTCCAAGGGCTAATTGGTATCTAATTGGGCTTATGGGGTGGGTCAAGGAGTCTTGACCCGACAGCAGGGGACTCTCCATGACGTTAAATAAGAAGATTCTGATCGGTACGGTCAGCGGTATGGCGATCATATCCGCTGCGGCGCCGGTCTTCGCCGCGGACTCCGCCACTCAGGTGCAGGAAGTCGTGGTCACAGGCCTTCGGCAATCGCTGGAAAAGGCCATCGCGATCAAGCGCCACAGCGACGACCAGGTCGACGCCATCTCGGCGACCGACATCGGCAAGCTGCCCGACAAGAACATCGCCGACGCGCTGCAACGTCTGCCGGGCGTCAACACCCAGTCCGCGGCCAGCGGCGAAGGCGGCTACGACGAGAACGACCGCGTCAGCATCCGCGGCACCTCGCCCAGCCTGACCCAGGTCACCATCGACGGTCACAATGTCTCGACTGGCGACTGGTTCATCCTCGACCAGTACCAAACGGTCGGCCGCAGCGTCAGCTTCGACCTGATGCCGTCGGAAGTGGTCCAGGAAGTCGACGTCTATAAGACCCAGGACGCAAGCCTGCTCGAAGGCGGCGTCGCCGGCGTGGTCGACGTGAAAACCCGCAACCCGCTCGCGCTGGGCAAGACCTACACCTTCGAAGGCTCGCTGCAGGGCGCCTACGACAGCACTTCTGGCGAGTGGAAGCCGCAGGTCAACGGCCTGTTGGGCTGGAAGGATCCGGAAGGCAAGTTCGGCGTCGTGGTCCAAGGCTTCGCCGAGGACCGCAGCAGCGAACGCTTCGGCCAAGAGACCCTGGGCTATACGGCCATCAGCCAAGCGACGTTCAGCCCCGCGGGCGTGCTGACCGGCGGCGACCCGATCACCATCGCTCACCCCGAACTTGTCGGTGTGCAAGCCCCGACCCTGATCGGCTCCACCCTGTTCAAGCAGGAAAAGAAGCGCGACGGCGGCTATGCCGACCTCGAATGGGCGCCGACCAACACGCTCGACTTCAATCTGAGCGGCTTCTATTCGAAGCTGAACGCAACCAACTTCAACGACAACTACATGTTCTGGGGCTCGCACGAGCTCACCAACAACGTGCCAACCAGCTACGTTGTAAAAAACAACACCTTGGTGTCGGCGGTCTACCCGGGAACTCAGGTCGCTCTGCCGGGTGGCAAATGTTACAATGCCGGCTGTACGCTCGCCCCGGTTGACGGGGTGGTCATCGACAACATCTATCGTCCAAATGAAAACTCCGACGCCGCCTACATCAACCTCGACGGCAAGTGGCAGGCCACCAGCAACCTGACCTTCAAGGGCCAGGTCGGCTATACGGAAGGCCACGGCAACACCCCGCAAAGCCCCTCGTTCGAGTCCGACGGCGCCAGCGCCGGCATCTCCTACCAACCGTCCGGCAACGGCTTTCAGGTCGCTCCAGTGGCCGGCAACGGCTACACCGGCCCGCAAAGCGCGGCCGGCCTCGCCAACGACTGGGCCTGGAACGACACGTTCAAGGAACTGGACAAGGAAACCTACGGCTCGATCGACGGCATCTGGGACACGAGCTACGGCGTGCTTAAGGCGGTCAAGTTCGGGGCTCACATCTCCGATCACACCCGTCAGGTCGACGGATGGGACCGTGGGTGCACCCTCGGCGCCGACGGCAATTGCTGGACGTCGCCGACCATGCCCTTCGCAAATGCTGCGCCAACGGCCTATCCAGGCGGCTACAGCTCGAGCACGCTCGGCATTCCGGGCCTGCTGATCCCGATCGGCGCACAGCCGGGCAAGGTCGAAAGCATTCTCGACAGCATCAAGGACGGGGTGCACGGCCCGCCGTCGTCGATTGTCACGCCGCAGAACTACTACTTCATGGGCGCCTTCAAGGTCCACGAAGTCGACACCGAAGGCTATGTGATGGCCCAAGGCGGCGGCGAAAACTGGCACGGCAATGTCGGCGTGCGCATCGCCGACACCAAGGAAACGCCGAACGCCAACGTCACGTCTCCGTCGGCCGCTCAGGACACCGGGCCGGCGATCACGACGTCCGCCTACGGCACCTACTACGTCACCAACAAGACCTACGACTACCTCGACGTCCTGCCGAGCCTGAACGTCACCTACGACATCGAGAAGAACCTGCTGGCGCGCTTCTCGGCCGCGGAAACCATGTCCCGGCCGGACTACAGCGCTCTCGGCGGCACCGTGTCGTTGACGGACCTGACCCTGACCGGCAACGGCGGCAACACCGCTCTGAAGCCCGTCAAGGCCGCCGTCTATGACCTGGCGTTGGAATACTACTACGGCCCGAGTTCCATCGCGACCGTCAGCGTCTTCCACGACGATCTGCAGTCCTACGTCACCTACGCCAACCATACCGCCGTGTATGAGGATCAGCTGGAGACGCCGCACCCGACGCTGGCCAATCCGAACCCGACCCCGGTCCTGGAAACCTACACCATCTCCTCCCCGTCCAACACGACGGGCGAGCTGAGCGGCGTGGAAGTCCAGGTGCAGCAGCCCATCGGTTACGGCTTCGGCTTCCAGGCCAACGGCACCTATGTCGATGGTCACCAAGAGGGTGGGTCGCGGCTGGTCGGCACGTCGAAGTGGACCTACAACCTGGTCGGCTACTATGAAGACCACGGCTTCAGCGCTCGCCTGGCCTACACCTTCCGCTCGGCCTTCTACGTCGGGCTGGACCGGAGCTCGGCCGAGAACCAGGCCGACTACGGCACCCTGGCGGCCTCGGTCAGCTATCAGGTTACGCCGAACGTGACCTTCACGGTCGACGGGCTGAACCTGACCAACCAACTGCTGAAGTACTATGCCCAGAACACCACCCAGGTGCGCGCCGTCTACGACAACGGCACACAGGTGTTCGCCGGCGTCCGCGTGAAGTTCTAGTCCCCTCGGCGCTGGCTGGTCCCTCCGACGGGTCAGCGCCAATCTATCGCGCCACTCCTCCCCTGAGGCGCAACCAACTGGCGGAAAGGGACCATCCCCTTTCCGCCATTTTCTTTGAGCCGTGGTCTTTGGGTTGATTTGGCGGCCTGATCGGCGGACGAAGGGGGCAAGCGCCGGCCATCCTATCCCCCTGACGTCAATCACCTTCAGGAGCCGATGACCTCTCCTCCCCCAACCCAGCCCGCGGACGAAGCCTTACTGCGACAGATGGTCAGGCTCGATCCCGACGCTGCCGGTCCGACGACAGCGCTCGCGCTTCTGCTGGTCCGCAAGGGCGCGCTGGAGGAGGCCGAGCCCTTCGCCCGCGCCGCCGTCCGACTGTCGCCGGACGATCCCACGGCGCACAATCTGATGGGCGTGATCCTGACCGAGTCCCGCCAGCCCCAGGCCGGCGAACAGCACTATCGGCGGGTTCTTGCGCTGGCCGACCGGCCCAATGCGACCCTGCTGGCGAGCCTGGCCTGGAACCTGAAGAGCCAGGGGCGGATGGAGGAGGCGCGGGGCTTCTACCAACAGGCCTTCGAGCTCGATCCACGCCTGTTCACGACCCTGTTCGGCTGGGCGCAGATGGAGGCGGCCGACCGTCGGTTCGACCGGGCGGAGGAACTGCTGGACGCGGCCGAGACGGTGGCGCCGGACCATCCTGGCGTCGCGTTGCAGAGGGCCGGGCTGCTCGGCCGCCGGAACCAACACGCCTCCGCCCTCGCGCTATTGGCCGAGACCGAGGCTCGATTTGGCGCCGGACTCGAGCTGGGCCTGCGCCTGGAGCTGCTCAACGAAAGAGGCCGGTTGCTGGACCGGCTGGGCCGCCATCCCGAGGCGTTCGGCGCGTTCGGCGAGGCCAAGCAAGTCATGCGGGCGATGACCGGCCAGACCTATATGGCCGACGCCGCCCAGGCTCAGGCGCGGCGGCTTGTCCGGTTCTTCACCCAGGGCCGCCTCGCCGCCCTGCCCCGCGCCGAGGTCCGCGGCGATGTCGCCCAGCCCATCTTCATTGCTGGCTTTCCCCGGTCCGGCACCACCATGATCGAGCAGACCCTGAGCGCCCATCCGCGCATCTCCGCCGGGGACGAGCTGCCGATCATCGGCGAGATCGTGGAGATGGCGCAGAGCCTGGCGGGGCTGTCGCAGCCCTATCCCGAAGGCCTGGCCGACCTTTCCGGCGAGGACGGCGTGCGGAAGCTGAACATCCTGCGCGACGCCTATCTGGCGCGCGCGGCGGAGCTGGGCGCGACCCGGGTGGGCGCTGATCGGTTCACCGACAAGATGCCGCTGAACGAGACCCACCTGGGTCTGATCAGCCTGATCTTCCCGGCCGCGCCGGTGATCCACCTGATCCGCCACCCGCTCGATGTGGTGCTGTCCACCTTCGCCAACCACATGACCCACGGCTTCTATTGCGCGGACGATCTGGTCAGCATCGCGCGCCACTATCTGCTGACGCTGCAGGTGGTCGCCCACTACCGCCGCCAGCTTCCGCTGAACTATCTGGCGATCCGCTACGAGGATGTGATCGGCGACCAGGAGGCCAAGGTGCGCGAGATGCTGGCCTTTGTCGGTGTGGATTACGACGCGCGCTGCCTGGCCTTCCACGAAAACCCCCGGTACGCGCGCACCGCCAGCCACGCCCAGATCGGCGAGAAACTCTACGATCGTTCCCGCTACCGCTGGCGCGGCTATCGCGACCAGCTGGCGCCGGTGATCCCCATGCTGGAGCCGGCGATCAGGGTGCTGGGATATGGGTTGGATTGAGGGGTGCGTGCTTCGACGCGCGCCCGATGGGCGCGGCTCAGCATGACGTAAGATTCTGGAGCCCATAAAACCACGTCATCCTGAGCCGCCGCGAAGCGGCGTGTCGAAGGACGCACCTTCAGTAACCCCATCGCTCCGCCCAAGGCGCCAGCACAGGCATCACGGGCTCTAACTCATCCTCATAAGCCCGCCACCTTGCCAGCCCTCGGCGGTTCAGCCCCACGCGGACCTGGGCGGCGCTGGGGGTGCGGACGATGCGCGCCGCCGATGTGCCGGCGATATCGGCCATTCCCGGCGTGACTTCGATTCCCAGGAAGGCGGCGATGGCCGCCAGTTCACGCTCGAAATTCTCGACCAGGGCCTCATGCCGCACCTCGCGCAGGTCCAGCGTCAGGACGCGGCGATAGACCTTCGCCATGCCCATGCAGGCGTCGTAGCAGGCCGCGGTCTGGCCCAGATCGGTGAAGGCGTAGGTCATGGCGTTGAGCTGGAAGTTGTTGCGGAAGCAGCTCAGCACCACGTCGCGCGGGTCCCGCACCGCGAACAGCACCTTGGCGTCCGGAAACAGTTTGGCGATCAGGGGCAGGTAGAGGGTCCCAGCCGGCGCCTTGTCGAGGAAGACCTTGCCGGCCGGCTCGGCGCCCTCGCGCCGCACCATCGACCAATAGCGCGCGCGCCAGATCGCCTGGTCCGCCTCGCTCAATTTCGCCAGCCGCTCCAGGCCGGCGTCATCGGTCATGAATTCCGCGTAGGCGTCGGCGAAGGTCGGCGCCTCCTCCAAGGCCAAGACGTCGGGGTGTCCCGCCAGAACCTGCTCCAGCAAGGTGGTGCCCGACCGGGGAAAGCCGACCAGGAAGATGTGCGCCGATGGCTCCTCGGGCAGGCGCCGAACCGGCGAGCCTTGCCAGGCGG
>Ga0302314_10019028_pt1 | contig 11427 bp, 13 predicted proteins | sample III_Palsa_N2_3_FD_200533 | JGI IMG/M metagenome (GOLD analysis project Ga0302314, IMG submission 200533) | Peat permafrost microbial communities from Stordalen Mire near Abisko, Sweden - III_Palsa_N2_3 | ecosystem: Environmental > Terrestrial > Soil > Palsa > Peat permafrost | place: Sweden... | reverse complement strand
GTCTTCGGGCATCGGTGGCGTCGATGGGGTAACCAATCCGGCTGCGCTGAGTGGCGGGCTGGATGCAGAATCGGATGCGGCGCTCCGAGTGCGGTTTCAGGCATTTCTGGATAGCCGATGCTGCGCGACGCCGCTTGCGGTTGGCTATGCAATTGCCTCCGTTCAAACCGGTTTACGCTGGAACCTCGCGGAAAATGTCTCGGTTGCCGGAGGGGTGGCGCCCGGGAATTTCGTTTTGACGGTAGATGATGGTTCGGGTGCACCGCCGATTGCGCTGTTGAGCAATGTCGCGCGTGCGGTGGACCTGGTGCGGCCGGTGGGAACCTCATTCTATATCGTCCCGCCGGCGGCGATTTCCGTGAGTGTGACCGCAACGATTGCGATTCCACCGACTGGCCTTGCGGCAGCGAGCACAATGGTGACGCAGGCGATACAAGCCTACGTGGCGGGATTGGGTTTAGGTGGGACGTTGCCGATTACCAGGATCGCGCAGTTGGCCTACGACGCGGTGTCCGGGATTACCAATGTGAACTCTATTATGATCAATGGGGTGTCGGCGGACCTCACCGCTCCAGCCAATGGCGTACTGTTGTTCAGCAGCGTAACGGTATCCTGACGTGATCGGTGATCAATCAGATATGCTGGCTCGAATCAAGGCGGTGCTCCCGTCGCGCTGGTTCGGGGATGTCTCGCCCATTCTGGACGGAGTGGCGAGCGGCCTAGCATCGGCGTGGGCGGCGATTTATTCGATGCTGACTTATACTCAATCGCAGACGAGGGTGACCACCGCGACGGAGGCGTGGCTCGATATGGCGTCGCTGGATTTCTTCGGCGCCGACTTGCCGCGCCGACTGAATGAGTCCGACGGCAACTTTCGCCGCCGCATCTTGCTGGAAATGGTGCGGATGCGGGGGACGCGCGGCGCTGTGATCGCGGCATTGACAGATCTGACCGATCGGACGCCGCGAGTCGTCGAGCCTTGGCGGCCGGCGGACACCGGAGTTTGGGGTGCCTCCGGCGGTGCGAGTTATGGATTGGCATATGGTCAAGCGGGTTGCTGGGGCAGTAACGCGATGTCGTATCAATTCTTCGTCGTCGCATATCGGCCAATCGACTCGGGCGTGCCCTATCTGGCGGGCTACGGCGACAGGTGCGGTGGTTACGGTACCGGAGCGATTGCGTGGATGAATGGCAATGCGTTGGGAGCTCAGGTCTCTGATGGTGAGATTTACCAGCGCGTCGCTGAAGTGTTGCCGACCTGCGCGACCGCTTGGGTGAACATTTCAGCATAACTGAAACTTGTCGCGCCGTCAGAGATCTCGGTCGACGTCTCAAGAAGCGTTTGGAGCCCAACGGTCAAACACGCTCTGGCGAAGTCCAATCTAATTTTACATCACATTTTTGATTTTTAATTCCAGGACATTACATGGACAGGCAAATTGTATATCCCGGGGCGATTCCGCTCGATACGGATCTCCTAACTCTACAGCGAAACGTGATGGTCGCCCTAGGAGCTTTGACGAGCGCTACCTTAGGGAGCGCCGTTGTAGCAGACGGTTTGGCATGCACGCCGACTTCTCCGGCGAGTATGGGGGTGGTGATTGCGGCAGGTAGCATCACCAGCCTTTCTGTAATCGATGTGGCTGCCTTTGGGTCGCTCGCTGCCAATCTGTCTCCATTGGTCAAGATGGGCATAAACACCGCGCCGACTGCATTTGCGTTAGCTGCACCGACAACTCCCGGCTACGCTGTCACCTATCTGATCGAATCATGCTTGTTGGAGTCCGATAGTAATGACGTCGTTCTAGCCTATTACAACGCCGCCAATCCCAGCCAGCCCTTCTCGGGTCCGTCCGGGGGCAGCGCCTCGCAGCCGACAGAACTGGTGCAAACTGTTGCGCTGCAGGCGAAGGCAGGAGTCGCAGCGACGGCCGGGAGCCAGATGACACCGGCGATCGACAGTGGTTGGACCGCGCTTTATGCCGTAACCTTGACATACGGTCAGACCTCGGTCACCAGCGGCAACATCGCGGTTGTACCCGGAGCACCCTTCATCAACCTGAAATTGCCTCAGATTTCTAATATTCAGTTCAACAACATTATGAGTTTCGCCTCGAGCGGCAGTTTCACGGTGCCCTCGGGAACCACACAAGTGCGGGTAAGGCTGGTCGGCGGCGGCGGCGGCGGCGCGCCCGGATCGGCTACTCAAGCCGGGAGTGGCGGCGGCGCCGGAGGCTACGCAGAAGGAGTCTACAGCTTGTCCCCGGGGCAGACAATCGCTGTGACCACCGGCGTTGGCGGCGTGGGTCAGGCGGCCAGCGCTGGCACCGGTGGCGGCTGGGGGACGGCGACTAGCTTTGGACCATTCTGTAGTGCGACCGGAGGTAATGGCGGCGCGCTGGGGCCGAACGTATCGCCTGGCGGTGACGGCGGAATTGGTTCGGGGGGGCAGGTCAATATTCAAGGCGGAATTGGCAGTGACGCGTCGCCAGCTAGCTTCGGCTGGGGTGGATGCGGTGGGGCTTCGTTCTTCGGCGGGGGTGGGCGGGCGGCGACTACTTCGGGCGACGAGCAACTCGGACATGCACCGGGCTCAGGCGGCGGTGGGGGCTACGGAGGTGCCTGCGCGAGCGGCGCCGGAGCGAACGGGCTAGTAATCGTGGAGTATTAAGATGGGCGAACATACCTACGCACTGATCACTAATGGCGTGGTGCAGCAATTGCTTACCACGGAGCAGGATATTTCTGCGTTGTTCGCGCCCGGCTTGCGGTGGGTGTTAGTGGCAAATCCGACAGGAAGCTACCCTGGCTGTCTTTACGACGGCACGAATTTTACTGCACCGATCCCGCCAAATGCTTCTGCCTCGACCGTAACCTTGGCGGAACTGCAGGAGGAAATAGTAACGTTGCAGCGCGCAATTGCCGCGTTCGCAGCCGCACAATGAGGTTCGCCCTGAAATGCCGCCGCGCAAGGCCGGTGCCGACGGGTGCAAAAAAGGAGAGAATGGTGAAATACCGAATTTTTGCGACTCTAGTCGCGTTGGCCCCAGCGTGCGCTTCGGCCCAATCGAGCTATCCGCTCCAGGACGGAATCGACCGGGCTCCCGCTGCCGCAATTGTTATTCCCGATAGTAACGGCGTCGCAACGCCACCCTCGCTCAGCAATCCTTTGGTGGTCGGGACCGTCCCGCAAGGGGTGAACTTCTCATCTTGTATGGGTACCATCACGGCGACGAATGTGCCCCAACTGGTTGTCGCGGCGAATCCAAATCGCCACTACTTGGTAATTGACAACCAAACAACCACGCAAATGTCGCTTGGGCTCAACGCAACGGTCACGTTAACTACGGGGATACCGGTTTATACTGGCGGCGGCGGGTATGAATGGGCGTCCGAGGTTCCGACCAATACGATCTACATTGTCGGAACCGCCGGCAACCAGTACGTATGTTGGCAGGGGTGATGCATGCAGCCGTCTCACAGGCCGATCGAGAGATCAGTCTGCTTCGCCTGGCGGTTTCCGAACCGTCGCTCTTGAAGTTTGGCAGGAAAGAGAGTGCTGTGCCGCGACCGGAGCGGCGGCGCAGTTTAAGCTGACAAGAATCGCGCTTATTGGCTGGCCCACACGATCCGGTGCATCCACTCGACTTGGCTTAGATCGAAGCTTCTGTCGGAATGTTCCGGGTTAAGGCTCTTGAGTTCGACGCGACGTGCCGAGCGGCGGACTAGCAGTTTAGCCATTACCTCGCCTTCGCGGGTGCGGAGGACTACGCGATCACCGCGCCGAATCGGAGCGGCCGGGGAGATCACGACCACGTCGCCGTCCCGGAATACCGGTTCCATGGAATCGCCGGAGATTTCAAGTGCATAGGCATTGGGGTCATTCACGCCAGGCAGGCTGACTTCATCCCATCCAGTGCCGACTGGAAAACCGCCATCATCAAAGAAACCTTCAGTTCCCGCTTGCGCCAGCCCGATCAGTGGTACGGCCCGACGGGACCCGGGCTGGCTCCGGGCGCCATTTACCAAGGCGGTGAAATCGGTTAGCGATGCCCCCGTAGCGTCGAGTACCTTGGCCAGACTTTCGGTGCTGGGCCAACGCGCGCGACCTTCGGGAGTCGATCGTTTGGAAGGATTGAACGTGGTCGGATCGAGCCCGGAACGTCGCGCCAAACCCGACGCGGACAGGCCACGCTCAGCTGCCAATGAATCCAGGGCCCGCCAAATATCTTCATGCCTCATGTTGACTTCTCCTTTGACGGAAAATTTGCAGTAGATTAACGATAACGCAAGCTATTTTTTCTATGGCGTGCTTTTGTGTGCGGGCTTTCTTCCTAGCTTGGTTCCTGTTATGTTCCATCTTGAGGTAGGAAAACATAATGCAAAAGCTTCTAATAATTCCATTATCGCCGCGCAATGGAGTCCCTGTTCCTAAACTAGGACCTTATTCTACTCCGTTCTGCTATGCAGTGGAGGCATGGTTCTGGGCCGTCGGCGCCATTTCTTCACGTCACGACGGGTGCCGCCGGGGCTCGGGAAACCGAGTCGCGCGTCCTTGCGAGCCGGTTGATGTAGTGAAATGTTTTGATCGGCTCTACCAGAAGCGGCGGATTACGCTCGGGCAAGCGCGCGTACTGTGGAAATGGGGTGAGAGGCATCTTGCACCAAGCTGTCGGCACGCTTCCGAGGTGGATGACGCTGTGCTGTGGAATGAAGCGATAATGCGATTGGAGGGGGCGCTGCGAGCAAAGGGAATTGTCGCCTAATGGCGAACCGATCATAGTTAGGAAATTAGTCCTTGCATTTATCGGAAATTCCTGCTTAGCATCTTTTGTCGTCGGGCGAATTGCGTCCGACTTCGTTCCTGGTATTTCACGAATTAACGCCCGCAGGCAGCTACAGCCTGGCGGGCGCTTTTTTTATGTTGGAGAGAGATTATGGCATTTGCAATTCGCAATCTGTCGGTACTCGCTTATGCGAACGGCTTCACGCTGTGGCATTACAAATCCGGACCGGATGAGCGCAGCAAACTGACTGCGAAGAACTTTTTCGCCGAAGCGGAGGATATGTTGGCGGACGGCGATTTGATCGTCGTCAATACTGCGACGGGCCCAGTTCTGATGGCGATGCTCGCTTCGGGGGGAGTGGTCCAGGCCATGATTATGCGCTGACTTGGGCGGATCAGAAGGGCTCGCCCAAAATCTCCGACGCATGTCGTACGAGTCCTTCGTCGCAGATGTAAAAGCGCTTCTGTGCGCGCTTCGCCAACCCCATCTCAGCGAGTCTCGCCAAGCAAGGGCCGTCTTTCACCCCATCTGGGCGGCCCTGCTCGGCGCTGAGCACCAAGCGGTGCAGCGCCGCGCGGCAGCAGGTTTCGAGATACAAGTCGTTCCACATCGTTTAGGCAAACTGAGGGGGGCCGGGAGTGGTTGGCAAGCGAAAAAACTTGGCGGCGGCTTTATTGATCTAACCGCTTCCAACCGGCGCCGGTTTGTTATACGCGAGGGGAATGAATCCGCAAATCAACTCCGTGCTGATGACGTTTGCTCGCCTGATTGACCCCGAGCGGGCACACAATTTGGCCCTGATCGCGTTGCGCTTGGGTTTGGCAGCCCGTGATCGCGGCTCCGACGATAAGTTGCTAGAAACCCGCGTCTTTGGGCGTGTCTTACCAAATCCGATCGGGCTTGCGGCGGGTTTTGACAAGAACGCAGTCGCGCTTGGGCCGTTGTCGCGGTTGGGGTTTGGCTTGGTTGAATGCGGCACCGTCACGCCGCGTCCGCAGGTGGGCAACCCCAAGCCACGGATGTTTCGACTTCCCGAAGACGCGGCGGTTATTAACCGAATGGGGATGAATAATAACGGTTTGCATTCGTTTGTTGACCGTTTGGCGGCGTGCCCGCGCAACGGGGCGGCAATCGGCGCCAATGTAGGCATTAACAAAGAAGACGCAGATCCTGAACGGGATTATCCGGCGCTGGTCGCTGCAGTGGCGCCGCACGCAGATTACATCGTGATCAATGTGTCTTCCCCGAATACCCCAGGTTTGCGCGATTTACAGGCAGAAGAGCGCTTGTCGGCGATTTTGGCCGCGGTTGTCCACGCCGTGCCGTTGCGGCCCCATTTGCTGGTCAAGCTTTCGCCCGATCTGACTGAGGGGGAATTGGAGGCCGTGGTGGAGTGTTCGGTAAGACACGGGGTCGATGGTCTAATTATTGCCAACACAACGGTTTCCCGTCCTGCAAGCTTGCGATCTTCGCTGAGAAACGAGTCCGGCGGGTTGTCCGGTCGCCCGTTGTTCGAACTTTCAACCGAAATGTTACGCCGCGCTTACCGGCTCGCCCGGGGACGGTTGATGCTGATCGGCTGCGGGGGCGTGGCCGATGGTGCTTCGGCGTTGGCCAAGATCGAGGCGGGGGCAAGTTTGGTTCAGCTTTACGCAGCGTTCGCTTACGCGGGGCCGGCTCTTATCCCTAGAATCAAGAGCGAACTCACCGTGCTGCTGAAGCAACGGGGCTATCGCTCTGTCGGCGAGGCGGTGGGGGCGGCAGCGTGATGCGTCGTATTGCCGGTATCGGCGAAATCGCCCGTGGTTACAGCGCGCTCGTGCTAGATCTGTGGGGAGTTGTCCATGACGGGGTCGCTCCCTATCCTGGTGTGATCGACTGTCTGGCCCTGCTTCGCGCTGCCAGGATCACCGTCGTGATGCTTTCCAACGCACCGCGCCGGTCGGCAGCCGCAGTTGTGGCCCTACTCCGGATGGGAATCACCGAAGATCACTACCACGCTGTCGTGACCAGCGGGGAAGTGACCCGCGAGATGCTCAGGAACCCGCGAGACCCGGCGATCGCCGGCTGGGGCGACCATTTGTGGCATTTAGGTCCGCCACGTGATCGCAATCTGTTTGAGGGATTAGCGCTCACGGAAGCGCCGCTTGCGGAGGCCGCATTCATCCTAAACACCGGCCCGGACGACGAGCGCGACCCTACCGATCCGAGTGCGTTCGATGCCGAAATGATGCACGCCGCGGCGCGCGATCTGCCGATGTTGTGCGCAAATCCCGACCTGGAGGTAGTCCGGGGCGGGAAGCGGATCATTTGCGCCGGCCTGTTGGCCGAGCGTTACCGGGCAATGGGTGGCCGCGTGGTTTCTGTCGGCAAGCCCGATCCAAAGATCTACGTACCGGTTTTTGCACGGATCGATGCGCCCCGCGAGCGTATCTTAGCAGTGGGCGACAGTTTGCGCACCGACATGGCTGGCGCCCAAGCCGTCGGTATCGATCACGCTTGGGTGCTCGGCGGCGTGCACGATGATGAACTTGACCCAGTCGCCGCGGCGCGAGCGGCGGGCCTTGCTCCCAATTTCATAATGCGCCGACTCGCTTGGTAACAGACCCGCGCGAGTCTTAGCGGTCACAATGCTGCACTGCGGTGCAAAAACGCGCCCGAGCCATGCGTTGTCCCCCCTAGAAGATGCCCCCGCTACAAGCGATCTTCCCCGCCATGTCAGAGGCATCCGCATTTGAAATTCCCCAATCTCCGCCCTATCGGCTGATTGCCCTGGTCGTCGCTTCGGCGTTCTTCATGGAGCAACTCGATGGAACGGTGCTCGCGACAGCGCTTCCAGCCATGGCGCGAGACTTCGGCGTTGATCCAGTGCAGATGAGTATGGCGCTCACCTCTTACTTGTTGGGGCTTGCCGTATTCATCCCGGCCAGCGGGCGCATCGCCGACCGATACGGTGCACGCAATGTGTTCCGTGCGGCGATCGTCCTATTCACTGTAGGGTCGGTGTTGTGCGGACGCGCGGACAGCTTGGGCTTTCTGGTAGCCTGCCGGCTCCTGCAAGGGATCGGCGGTGCGATGATGGTGCCGGTCGGTCGCCTTTTGCTGCTGCGGTCCGTGCCGAGGGACAAACTGGTCTCAGCTATGGCCTGGTTGCTGGTTCCGGCGACAATGGGACCGATTCTCGGGCCGCCGATCGGTGGTCTTATCGTCACGAACCTCTCCTGGCGCTGGATTTTCGATATCAATGTGCCGATCGGCGTGCTCGGGCTGGTCCTCGCCACGATGTTTATCCCGGACGTCCGCGAAGAGCGAACAGGCACACTAGATCTGCAAGGCAGCGTGATTTCCGGTGCGGCGCTGTCCTGTTTGGTGCTCGGGCTGGAGCTAACCGGACGCGGTTTAGATGCGCGCTTGGGGTTCTGCCTCTTGATCGTGTCCGTTCCCCTTGCGGTCGCCTATTGGTTTCATGCCCGTCACCATCCCAGTCCGGTGATCGATCTCGGGCTACTTCGAATACCGAGTTTTGCAATCTCAGTGGCGAGCGGCTCGCTTTACCGCATTACCATGGGTGCTCAGCCATTCTTGCTGCCGCTGATGCTCCAAATCGGCTTCGGAGTATCGGCGGCAACCAGCGGCGCGATCACCTTTGTCGGCGCCGCGGGCGCCATGTGCATGCGGGCAGTGGCGCCGCGTGCACTACGACGTTGGGGATTTCGGAATGTGCTCGTGGTCAACGGCGTGATCGCCGTGGTTCTATTCGCCGTCGAGGCCCTGTTCCGCCCCAGTTGGCCAATGCCGCTGATCTATCTCACGTTACTAGTGGGCGGCTTCAGCGCGGCGATGCAATTCACCGCCTACAATACTGTGGCATTCGCCGATATTTCCCCAGCCAAAATGAGCGCCGCCACCAGCTTTTATGCCACCTGCCAACAAGTCTGCCTGACCTTCGGCATTATCGCCGCCGCAACTTCGCTCGCGTTGTCACGTTACTTCGCGGGGCACGACAAACTCAGTTTAGGCGATTTTTCAGTGGCATTCCTTTTGGTCTCGGCGGTCGGGCTCTTGGCGCCACTGATCAGCCTGCGCTTCGCCCCAGATGCCGGGAATGAACTGAGCGGACACTAAAACACCGCGCAAGCACCGCCGGCCGCCCCCACATCGGAGCAGAACTTAAGCGCTTCGACGACCGTTGCAAAGCCGCCGACGCGTAGCCGATACACAGTGCCAACGCTAGGCATCACAACTTCCGTGATACTCGGATCGCGACCGCTGAGGACCGAGGGCATCTTTGCTTGCAGAAGCCGCCATTCCCGCATGGCGTCGTCCTTCGAGGGCAGCGCGCCCAACTGCGCTTCCGGTCCTTCATTCCCGGATGTGTTGCCGGAAACTGTCTCGGCGGCGGGCACGTCAGCAGCCTGCGGTTCGTAGTTCGCCGCCAGCACGGGGCTCTTTCCGGGCTTCGGCGCCGTCGGGCCGAGCAGTCCAAACGTTCTGACGCTCGTAGCTGCACGGCCAGAGCCCGTTTCTGCCACGGCCGCTGCCACTGCCGGCAGCAATTCGCTGGCGGCGGCAATCGGGTTCCTCCTTTCCCATCGTGGCGGCACGCCTGATTGCACGGAAACTGGCGGCTGGGCGCCGGCCGACTGCGCTGAGGCGCCCGTGGGTGCCTGCTCGATCGACGGCAATGCCACCGCCGCAACCGGCACCGTCGGCGCCATCGCCGGTGCCGCAGCAACAGGCGCCGCCGGTGTAACCGCGGGCGCCGACTCCGTTTCCGGCCTGGCCGACGCCGCTGCGCCCGGCCGCAGCAAAGCCGCCGCGCGAGCACTCGCCGGCAACGCTCTCAGTTCGGCGTAGTAGAGCAGGTTGCTTTGGATCGACGTCGCATCCAGGTCACCCTGTGCCGCCTCTGCCGCTTCCGCGTCGCGCCCGGCCAAGCCCAGGACCAGGGCTAGATTGAGCCGGTCGCGTGCGGCGGCATCCGACGCTGACGCAGCGGCCTGCATGGTGGCGACAGCATCCTCGAAATCACCCGCAAGTGCCTGAGAGAGCCCAAGATCCTCGCGCAATCCCCGATCGTCGGGGAACTGCGACAGACCGCCCTCGCTATCGGACACAGCCACCTGATATTTGCCGAGAAGATCCTCCACGATCGTGAGCGCCCGAAGCCCGCGCGCACTTGGTGATAGCTCCAGTCCCTTACGCAGTTCGCTCTCCGCTGCCACCGGCTGGTCGAGCGCCACCAGCGTGGCCCCGATGCCTATTAATGCCTGGGGGTTTTCCGGTGATAGGCGAAGAGCCTGGCGGTAGTCGTCTGCCGCTTCATTGATGACGCCCGCATCGAGCAGCGTATCGCCCAGCCCCACATACGCCCGCACCTTTAGCTTTGAGTGAAGGGTAACGACGCTATTGTAATATGCTATTGCCTCGGCAGTGTCCCCCGCGGCTTGTTCGCGTGCCGCTATGTCGAATGCCACCTGTGCTTGCAACGATGCGGACGACTGCGAAGGGGTTTGGCTGTTCGCGCCGGTAGGATTGGAAGCCGTGCAGGCACTTGCCGCCAGCAGCCCGAGCACTGAACCGAGTCGCACTCGCCGGGCCATGCTCCCGGATCGTAACCGCTTCGATTCACTGACTATTGTTGCTACCGGTCTCGCCATTGGTCTGCCGACTCATCGCACTGCCGTAACATCATCGCCCCCGCAGAGTGATTCGCAAGAGGCAATCGCTGGCGATTTCGAGCGTGAACAAGTTTTACTTCTTATAGTCATTTCTATAACGCACTTTTTACGTGCGCCCAGTATGTTCGGTGTACTGACGCCATCGTTATCCCTGGGCGTGTAACGGGGGGCGTAGAACGGGTTGGCGTTGCGGTTACAGTTTGGTTGGAGAGATTGACGTGTTCATAGAATCTTGGAACAGGCTCACGGGTGCTGTTCGTAAGCGCAGAGGCGGGGTATTTGGCCGCCTTGTTCGCGATCGGGCCGGCGTCACCGCGATTGTAGTCGCATTGATGGCGACCAGCTTTATCGGTGTGAGCGGTCTCGCAGTCGACGTCGGCGATTGGTTCGCCACCAAGCGCGCCATGCAAACCGCCGCGGACGCAGCTGCGATGGGAGGCGCGCTTTACCTATATCAAAATCCCGGGGCATCCCAAACCGTAACATCGAATGCCAGTGTTGCGGCGGTAAACGACGGAGTGCCTGATACTACCGGTTTCGCCAGTGGGTCGAGCATCTACCCCGTTACGTTCAAAACCACCGTTACCGATGGAGGCCTAGGAAGTACGCAGACTGTTAATGTGACAGTGACCAAACAGGCCAATCTGTTCTTGGCGAGCGTCTTGCTCGGCAAGGCGCCCCCCATTTCGGTGACCGCTACGGGTTACGTGAACAATGGCACAACTATTCCAACCTGTGGGGGGAGCGGCTGCAGTCAAAGTACGAGTAACATCCCAGTTGCTGTCACTACCACTTCGTGCACCGGCAGCGGTGGTGGCTGCTCTGTCCCTCAAACCACCACCACCACCATCACTTCCACTGTGAGTTGCAACAACGGCAGCGGCGGCTGTGGCAACACCACCACCACACCGATCCAAACACTTGTAACCAACGGCGGCGTGCAAGGGACTGGCTGCCTG
>Ga0302314_10019021_pt1 | contig 11429 bp, 6 predicted proteins | sample III_Palsa_N2_3_FD_200533 | JGI IMG/M metagenome (GOLD analysis project Ga0302314, IMG submission 200533) | Peat permafrost microbial communities from Stordalen Mire near Abisko, Sweden - III_Palsa_N2_3 | ecosystem: Environmental > Terrestrial > Soil > Palsa > Peat permafrost | place: Sweden... | reverse complement strand
TTTCGATGGCGCATTGTTGGACGTGCAACTCGGCGCCGACGACATTTTACCGGCGGCGAGAGAGCTGGCGCGACGCGGTATTCCCTTCGTCCTGACGACAGGCCGCGGCAGTCTGGCCGACCTTCCGGCGGTGCTTTCGAAGGCGCCCATCTTGGCCAAGCCGTTCGATGTCCGACAACTGGCGGCGAAGGTGGCCGCCATGTTCCAGTCTCCGATCAAGGTTGACCCGTGAACGATGGTCCAAAACCGAAAGCCCCTCGTCAGCCGGCCGGACGTCGGCGAACAGCGCACAAGCGCGACATACCGACACCGAACATCAATTTTCCAGTAGTCGCAATTGGGGCCTCCGCGGGTGGCCTCGATGCGTTTCGCACCCTGCTCGGGGCGCTGCCCGCCAAAACCGGCATGGCCTTCATCTTGGTTCAACACCTGGACCCGACCCATGCCAGCATGATGGTCGAGCTGCTCTCGCCTCACGCCGCAATGCCGGTGGTCGAGGCGAGCGACGCCGCGCCTCTCAAACCCAACCACATCTATGTCATCCCACCTGGCCGTTATCTCGCGGTGGGCGAGCGAGCGATCCGGCTGTCCAGCCCGCCGAGCAGCGCCCCAGTGCGGATGCCCTTCGATTTCCTGCTGCGATCGTTGGCCGACGAGCTGGGTGACCATGCCGTGTGTGTCATTCTCTCTGGCACGGCCAGCGACGGCAGCGTCGGCGCGACGGCGATCAAGGCCGCGGGCGGCCTGGTCATCGCGCAAGCGCCGGAGGAGGCCGAATATGACGGGATGCCGCGCAGCGCCATTGCGGCCGGCGCCGTCGATCTGGTTCTGCCGCTAGCGAGAATGCCGCAAGCGCTCGCTCAGTATGGCGGTCATCGATACCTTCGAGTCGAAGGGCGCGACGAGGCGCGTCCGGCGGACGAATCCTACAATCAGATCATCGATCTGCTGCGTAAACGCACCTCCCATGATTTCGCGTTTTACAAGACCGGCACCCTCGGGCGGCGGATCGAACGGCGCATGGCCCTGAACGGCGCCGAACAGATTGATCGCTACCTCGAACTTCTGACCCACGACCCCGCCGAACTCGCTCGTCTCGCCAACGACCTGCTTATCAACGTGACGCGTTTTTTCCGAGACCAGAAGGCGTTCGATCTGTTGGTGGACAAGATCCTTCCGCAGCTCGTGCGCCAGCACCCGCCCGAGCGGCCCATCCGGGTATGGGTGGCTGGCTGCAGCACCGGGGAAGAAGCTTACTCGATCGCCATGCTGTTGCAGGAAGAGATTGAAAAGGCGAAGCGCGGAATTAAGCTTCAGGTCTTCGCCACGGATATCGACGCTGACGCGATCGCCTTCGCTCGCGAGGGCCTCTATCCGGCGGCGATCGAGGTCGATGTTCCCCCGGAACGCCTTGCGCGTTTCTTCAGTCGTGAAGAGCGGGGCTATCGCGTTTCGCGTGAACTGCGCGCGCCGATCGTTTTTTCCATCCACGACCTAGTGGCCGACGCGCCCTTTTCGCGGTTGGACATCGTCAGCTGCCGCAATCTGCTCATCTATCTTCGCCCCGAGGTTCAGCAGAAGGTCATCTCGCTGTTCCATTTCGCATTGCGCGAGGGTGCTTTGCTGTTTCTGGGCGGCTCGGAATCTGTAGGTTTCGCCAGCGACCGCTTCGAAGCTGTTTCCAAGACGCAGCGGATCTATCGACACATTGGGCGCGGCCGGCCCGGCGAGGCGGAGCTTCCCCTGGGTCGTGGCGCGGTTGCGCGGGAGCTGTGGGTCCGCCCGACGCGATCAGCTGCAAAGTCAGGGGCGAGCGTAGGTGAGTTCGCCCAGCGCCTGCTGCTCGAGACCTACTCGCCAGCGTCAGTCCTGATGAGTCCGAGGCATCAGGGCCTTTATTACTTCGGATCGACCGACCTCTATCTGAAAATGCCGACGGGGGAGCCCAGCCTGGACGTCCTCGCCTCCGCAAGGGAGGGGCTGCGCTCCGCGATCAGGGCGGCGAGCGATCAGGCGGCCCAGCGACAAGAAGTGGTCGCCGTCGCCGGCCGCGTAATGCGGGAGGGTGAGGCCGTCGCCGTTACCGTCACGGCGCGACCCATAAAGAGCGGCGACGAGGATCTCGTTCTTCTGAGCTTCCTCGATGCGCCCAAAGGGAGCGCTCAGGCCGAACCTCCATTGCTGGCTCCGGCCGAAGCCTCGCGCCTCGCCCAAGTTGAGGAGGAGCTGGATGCGACGCGTAAAGAACTTCAGGACGCGATCCGCGATCGGGAGATCGCCGAGGAGGAGATACGGGCGATCAACGAAGAAGCGATGTCCGTCAACGAGGAGTTCCAAACCACAAACGAGGAACTCGAGACCTCGCACGAAGAGCTGCAGTCGCTCAACGAGGAACTCACGGCGCTCAACAGCCAGCTTCAAGAAACGTTGGAACAGCAGCGGGCCAGCGCTGATGACCTCGAGAACATCCTGAACAGTTCGGACGTGGCGACCATATTTCTGGACGAAAAACTCAACATACGGTTCTTCACGCCGGCGGCGAAGGCGCTGTTCAGCGTCATCTCGTCCGACATCGGTCGGCCGCTGGCCGACCTCGCCCATCACTTCGTCAATCCCGACCTCCTGAGCGAAGCCCGGACCGTACTCTCCACACTCGTGCCGATTATGCGCGAAGTCGAGGGCGAGAACGCCACCTGGTACAATTGCCGGACCTTGCCTTATCGAACCAAGAGCAATCGCATCGAAGGTGTGGTGATCACGTTCGCCGACGTCAGCGCCCGCAAATACGCCGAAGACATAGCGAACGCGGCAAGACTGCAGGCCCAGAGCGCAAATCTGGGCAAGTCGCGGTTCCTCGCGGCCGCCAGCCATGACCTGCGTCAGCCGCTGCAGACGCTGAGCCTTCTGCAAGGGCTGTTGGCCATAAGGCTCAAGGGGCGCGACGAAGCACAGCTGGTGGCCCGCAGCGACGAGGCGCTGATGGCCATGTCGGGCATGCTGAACACGCTGCTCGACATCAACCAGCTTGAAGCGGGCGTCATTCGGCCTGAAATTGTCGACTTTCCAATCAACACCCTGCTTGAAACCCTGAAGACGGAGTTCGCCTATCATACCAAGGCCAAGGGGCTTGGCTGGCGTGTGCTTCCCTGCCGACTGATGGTCCACAGCGATCAGCGCCTGCTTGACCAGATGGTCCGAAACCTGCTTGCCAACGCGGTGAAATACACCCGGCAAGGCGGACTCGTGCTCGGCTGCCGGCGGCGAGGCGGGAAGCTGCGTATCGAGGTCTGGGACACTGGTCTGGGAATTCCAGAGGGGCAACTCCGCGCGATCTTCGACGAGTTCCATCAGATCGACAATCCGGCGCGCGAACTGAGCCGCGGCCTCGGCCTTGGCCTGGCGATCGTACAGCGGCTGGCGGATTTGTTGAGCGCAACGATCGACGTGCGCTCGCGCGAGGGGCGCGGTTCGGTCTTCGCCGTGGAGGTTCCACTCGCTGAGCCTGGAATCCATCTCGTTCCAGCGGCTCCTGGGCCAAGCCCAGACCATCAGACGGTCCAAAGCGGCTTGATCTTGATAGTCGAAGACGATCCGGCGCTGCGGGAATCGCTCGAACTCTTCCTGCGGGAGGATGGCCTCGACACCTCCGTCGCGGCGGACGGCGAGGTTGCGATCCACTTGGTCAAGACGGGTGTTCGGCCAGATCTCGTGATCGTCGATTACAACCTGCCAAGCGGCTTGACCGGTCTGCAGGTCATGACGCGCCTACAAAGGATACTCGATCACGGCGTGCCGGCGCTCGTGCTGACGGGCGATATCTCGACACAAACCCTGCGAGACATCGCGGCCCAGGGCTTTGAGCACCGCAGCAAACCGGTCAAAGCGGAGGACCTGACGCGCATCGTTCGGCGGCTTCTTTCGGAACGCAAGGCGGCGACCGCCCCCCGCCCGACCCCAATGCCGGCGGGCCCGCGCGCCGAGGCGACCTCGGTCATCTACCTCGTTGACGACGACGGCGCAGTGCGAGAGGCCGTGGGCGATCTGCTCAAAAAGGATGGCCGGTTGGTGGAATCCTATCCTAACGCCGAGTCGTTCCTCAAGGCCTATCGCCCCGGGGCCGAGGGGTGCCTGCTGGTCGACGCAATGATGCCCGGCATGGGAGGTTTCGGACTACTCGAACGACTAAAGCAGCAAGGCCAGCCCCTGCCGGCGATCATGATTACCGGCGTCGGCGATGTGCACATGGCCGTGCGGGCGATGCAGGCGGGCGCGGTGGATTTCATCGAGAAACCGATCGCTGCTAAGGAATTGATCGCCAGCATCGATCGTCACATAGGGCAGCATGCTGATCCGACCCACCAGTCCTCGTTTCGCTCGAACGCGATTGAGCGCTTCGCCGGACTGACGCCGCGCGAACGCCAGATCCTTGATCTGGTTCTGAAGGGTCAACCCAGCAAGATCATCGCCACCGACCTCGGCATAAGCCAGCGCACGGTTGAGACCCACCGTAGCACCATCATGAAAAAGAGCGGCTCCAGGTCGCTCTCGGAGCTGATCCGACTAGCGATCGCGGCGAGCTAGGGGCGTTGTCATGTGGACGCTCCCTCGATCCCTCGCCGTAGGTGACGATAGGGGCTGCGTTGAGTCAGCTGGCGAACCTAGGTTCGAAGCGGTCGCGAACCGCATCGCAATCTTCATGTGATCCACAAGCGCTGCCGGACGCTAAATCAAGCCGTGTCGGCAAGTCGACGCGGCAACGGATCGATTGGCGCATTGCCGCAGGTGGGCATAAAACGACGCCGCGCAACTGATGGCAGGCGGTGTGCCAAGTAGCGCGAAACTACATGCGCGCACGATCAATTAACTCGATAGCAGTACCGTTGCTCGTTCAAGCGATGGCAACCCGGCTGTGCTTCCAGGGTCGAGCTGATGAGAGGCTGGACGTTTTCAAGGCGCGGGCCTGGCCTGTGGTTGCCGACGGACGGCGTCCCTACGCTGATTGCCGTGGCGGCGATCGTTGCCGGCGCCGCCGCTTGGGGCTCGGGAGTGGTCCCCATCTTTCTCGCCGCGCCGGTCTTTCTTGTGGGCGTCGCCGTCGTATTCGCTGGGATGCGACGCCAGGCTGTCGCCGAGCATCTTGCGGCCGCTCTCTGCGATGACGGCGTCGTCAGGCCATTGTGTGACGCGCTCGCGCGGCTTGCCGTCCAACGAGATCAGTCCGCGCATTGCGAGACCAAGACTCATCCGGTCACTAATCTGCCGACACGTAGCGTTCTTAGCGAAGCAATGGACGCGGACATCGCTTCCGGCTGCACACCCCGGATAATGGGTGCGATCCGGTTCGCCGATTTCGATCGGCTGGCCGTCTTCGATCTAGCCGCCGCGAACGCCGCCATGTCGCACCTGGCGCTGCGCTTAGCCACGGCGACGCGGCCGACAAATGTCCTGGCGCAGATCGATCGTGACTGCTTCGGCCTGTGGTTTCGGGAGGACGACCTGCAAGCCGCGAACGCGGAAATTCGAGCGATCGTCTATGTGGCGGCCCAGGACATCATGGATGGCGGTGGAATCCTGACGCCGACCATCGAAGCCGGTACGGCCAGTTTTCCTCGCGACGGGGCGAACGCAGCCCAGCTCCTTATCCGGGCGACCGCCGCGTTGAGCGGCCCGGCGAGATCCAATCGTGGCGAACCAAAGCTTGCCCACTCCGCGTCGATTGAAGCGGCTCGGGAGCAGTTCGTCCTCGAGCAGGGCTTGGCTCGGGCGATCGCCGAAGATCAGCTTTCGATGGTCTTTCAGCCGGTCGTCGATGTTTCGGCGGGCCGAATGACGGGGGCAGAGGCTTTGCTCCGCTGGAACCACCCCACGCTGGGCGCGATATCGCCAGCGCATTTCATTCCGATCGTCGAAGCCATTGGTCTGAGCGAGAGCTACGGTCTGTGGGTCTTGAACGCGGCCTGTCGTGAGGCGCGGCGATGGCGGGACGAAGGTCTGGCCGGCCTCAAGGTTGCGGTCAACCTTTCGGCGCGGCAGCTGTTGGATCCGGACCTGTATCCGAAGATCGAGCGCACGTTGCAGCGCCATGGGTTGAGCCCGGCCGCACTGGAGCTGGAGTTGACCGAAACCGCCGCGATGGTGGACGCAGGCCGCACGGTCCAGTTGTTCGGCGAGCTTCGCGCCATGGGCGTCAGCCTGGCCATCGACGACTTCGGCTCCGGCTATTCCAGCCTCAGCTATCTGAAGAACCTGCCGTTCGACAAGCTGAAGATCGATCGGGAGTTCGTCACGGACATCCAGGATCGCCGCGATAACCGCGCGATCTGCAAGGCGCTGATCGAACTGGGGCGCGGCCTTGGTCTGCTTGTGCTGGCTGAGGGCGCGGAAACCGACGCCGAAGTCACGGTCCTGCGCGATCTCGGCTGCGGAATTTTCCAGGGATATTACTTTTCCCGGCCCCTTCCGGGTGACGCTTTTTTGGACGTGGCGAGGAATCCGGCCTGGATGGCTTCGTTCGACTTGCCCGTCCGGCGATCTTCGCAACCGCAACGCAAACGTCTGACAGCATGACCGCCCGTTCCCATAATCGTTCCCGGACCATCCCGCTCGCGCCGCTTGCCGTCCTGATTGCGCTCTGCGGCTGTGCGAACACGCCGACCACGTCCCCGGTCCAATCGAAGGCCGTCTCCGCGGTCCCGGACTCTGGCGGCGCCGACCTCAGCCTCGCTCTCGGGCTACTCTACAAAGGCGACGCCGTCGGCGCGCGCAAATTGCTGGTTCGCGTCCTGAAGAGCCGCCCCGGCGACGGGACCGCCGCGAGCCTTCTGCGGCAAATCGATACGGCGCCGGAGGCGCTTTTGGGGACGGAAAGCTTCGCCTATACGACGCATCCCGACGACAGCCTGTCCTCGCTGGCCGAGCGCTTCCTCGGCGATCCTGTCCTGTTCTACGCCTTGGCGCGCTACAACCACATCGAAACGCCTGGCGCTCTGGAGCCAGGTCGGGTCTTGCGGATTCCCGGTCACGAGAAGCCCGAGGCGCCGCGTATCAAGCGCCCGGCCGCCGAACCGCGAGCGAGCGAGGCCATGGCCAAACCGGCCGAACCGCACTCCGTTCCCCCCGCGTCACCAGCCATCAATCCGCGGCGCGCCAACCAATTGCGAGAGGCCGCGCTGGAACAGATGAACCGCGGCGCGATCGATCGCGCCGTCGCCCTGTTCCAGCAGGCGAGCCGGCTCGATCCGGGCAACGCCCTGATCCAGCGGGATCTGGACCGCGCCGTTCGAATTAGCCGCACCGTGCACGCTAAATCCTGAGCAGGGGGCGAACCTCATCTTAACGCTCTGACGAATATGATCTCTTTCGGCCCGTGCGAGCAGCGTTAGGCAACGAGGCGCAGATCGTGGACGCCAGCGCAGCCTGACGCCGCGGCGAAGAGGTGGACGCGGATGCAGCTGATAGGGCGATACGAACTTCGCGAACGCATTGGCGAAGGCGCCATGGCGGAAGTCTGGAGCGCGCACGATCCGAGCATCGACCGGGTTCTGGCTATCAAGCTGCTGAAACAGGAATATCGGCGAAATCCCGAATACGCCGAGCGCTTCCTGCGCGAGGCCAAGGCCGCCGGCGCGCTAGCCCATCCTTCGATTGTGACGATCTACGATGTCGGCGAGGCGGACGGCTACCCGTATATCGCCATGGAACTGCTCGACGGCGAGACGCTTGACCAGGTGCTGGCGCGCGAAGCTAAGCTCTCGGACGACCGGGTTCTGGCCATCGCCGCCCAACTCGCCGGCGCGCTCAGCTATGCGCACCTGTCGGGAGTGGTCCACAGAGATATCAAACCTTCCAACATCATGCTCTCGCGCGACGGGCGTTCGATCAAGATTCTGGATTTCGGCATCGCCCGTGTCGTCGAAGCCGATCCCGCGCATACGAGCAGCGAGCAGCTTCGCACCCAGATCGGCCAAGTTTTGGGCACGCCGCGCTATATGAGCCCCGAGCAGGCGCTGGGCCAGGTCGTCGATGGCCGTTCGGATCTCTTTTCGGTCGGCGTGGTCCTCTATGAATTAATCACGGGTAAGCAGGCCTTTTCAGGTTCCAACGCCGCCATCCTCGCGCTCCAGATCACCCAGCAAAACCCGCCGGCGATCGCTTCGCTTGAGCCGCGCTGCGCGGGCGGGCTTCGTTTCATTGTCGAAAAGCTGATGGCCAAGCGCCCCGAACGCCGCTTCGCCGACGGTCGTGAGCTGTCTCGCGCACTCGAACGCGAGGTAAAGGCCTACGAAGCGGTGCGCGCGGACGCCGCGGGGCGCGGCCGCTATCTTCCGCTCCAAGCGCGGCTGACCTTGGCCATGGTCGTGGTGACGACGCTGGCGCTCATCGTCAGCATCAGCGGCGTGCTGGATCGGCAGTACCGGGCCATGGAGCGGATGGCGCTTTCGTCCGGGTCTTCGATCGCTTCCTTCGTCGCGACCAACGCGGCCCTTCCGTCCGTCGAGAACGCCGCCGCTCCGCCCGAACAACGCGACTGGCTGCCGGTTCAAGCCTTTATCGCGGCCGCCTCGAAAGACCAGTCCGTGCGCTGGATGACCATGGTCGATAGCGACGGCGTGGTGCGCGGCTCGAGCGATCCAAAGCTCCTGGGAACGCGCTATCATGCGCCGGGGCGCGAGGATGTGGTTCACCGCTACGGCGATGTCACCGTGACCAATATCAAGTTGGACGACGGCTCCGGCGGTTTTCGCTTCGTGCGGCCGATCCTTTATGCTGGACGCCACTTCGGCCTCATCGAGGTCAGTATCAGTAAGCGCGAGCTGGAGGCCGCGGCGTCAACCTCGCGCAATCTGCTGATCGGCATGGGCGCGTTCGTCCTGCTGGTGGTCGCCGGCGTCAGCTTCACCATGGCCAAGCTGTTGGTGCGGCCGGTCCGTCGTCTGAAGCTGGCGATCCGCGACGGCGCCATGGGCGACCTGGACTTTCGCATCTCGCACAGGCGCAAGGACGAGTTCGGCGAGCTGTTCGACGGCTTCAATCTGTTCGCCGCCGCGATGCAGGAACGGCTCGAAGCCGCCGAACGCCCGTCTGGACGGCCACGATCGCTGGAGGCCACGATTATCGACGCGCCCGAGGTGGCGGACGCTAGTACGGCGCGCGCGTCCCTGACCCGACGGGTCGGCGCCGAAGGCACGCCTTTCGACGCCGGCTGGCGGCGGCGCGGCAACTAATCGGTTCGATCATGTACATTTGCCGGCTCTTCCATCGTGACCATCCTTTCCAGCAGGTAGACTCGCGCCTGCTCGCCGAGGGTTCGATCACGATCGGTCGCGATCCGGGCGCTGACTGGTCGCTGGATGACGCTGACGGCACGCTGTCACGCATCCACTGTTCGCTGGCGATCGAGGATGGCAGGCTCCTGCTGCGGGACAACAGTAGGAACGGCACCTACCTCGGCAGTGGCGAACGCGCGCCGCGAGACGAAGCCGTTGAAATCGAGGTGCGAGAGATCATCCGCCTTGGCGCGCTGAGCATCCTCATCGATCGGCCTCCCGATGAATCCGGGGCCGACGTCACGACGACGCTTCACATGCCTCTATCGACGGCCGCCGCGCCAGTGCCCACCGACTGGTCCGACGCCGGCGCGGCGCGTCCGCCCCATCGTGATGCTTCGCTGATCGAAGCATTCTGCGCCGGCGCGAAGCTCGACGCCTCGGCGCTCTCCAGCGAAGATCCGGCCGAACTCATGCGCCGCCTTGGCGCGATATATCAGCAGACCGTGCTCGGTCTGGCGACGCTCATGGCGGAACGGACGCGGCTGAAGAGCGAGTATCAGCTCGAACGCACCACCGTCGGGGCTGCAAACAACAACCCCTTTAAGTGGGCGCCCACACGTCGCCTCGCGCAGGATCTGCTTTGCACGCGTGAAGCCGGTTTCCTGTCCGACGCCGATGCGGTGCGCGCTTCGTTCGAGGATCTTGGTCGGCATATGGCCGCCGTGGCGACAGGCGCGAACGCGGCGACGGATCTGGTGATCACGACGCTGGCGCCCGAGTCGATCGATGCGGAGGCCAAGGCCGAAGGCTTTTCGCTGCGCAGCCGGGCCGCATCGCGCTGGGAGATCCATAACCGGCGCTACGCGGCTCTGGCCTCGAAGGACAGACGGTGCGACAGCGCCATCACGCGTGCGTTCGCGGAAGCCTACGGTCGCGCTAGCGACGCAACACCACGATGACCGGCTCGGCCGCCGCGGCGCGGGCCAACCTTCTCTGCTTCGAGTCGGCGGCTCGGACTCATCCCGGACACCGTAGGACCGTCAACGAAGATCGCGTCCTCAATCGGCCCGAAGCCGGGCTCTGGGCCGTCGCGGACGGCATGGGGGGCCACCAGGCCGGCGACGTCGCCGCAGCGAGCGTCATCGATGCTTTAGGCGCGATCACGCCTGGCGGCTCCGGCTATTCCCGGCTGGTCGACATCCTGCGAGAGGTGGACCGGGTCAACGCCGCTCTAGTCGGCGGTCAAGCTGGCGGCAGGACTTGCAGCGGATCCACCCTGGTTGCGCTGCTGGTCCATGAGGGGCACTACGCCTGCGTCTGGGCGGGCGACAGCCGTGCTTACTTGTTTCGTGACGGGGTCCTATCCGCGATCACGCGCGATCACAGCATCGTCCAGCAGCTCATAGACGGCGGCGCCCTCCACGAGGGCGAGCGAAGAAGGCACCCAAGCGCCCACGTCATCACCCGCGCCATAGGCGCCGCTCCTCGCATCGAGCTGGATCGACAGTTCGCCCCGATCGCCGCTGGCGACATTTTTCTGCTCTGCTCCGACGGCCTCACCGCGTGCCTTGAGGATGGAGACATCGCCGAGGCTTTGCACGCCGGCGATATGGCGCAACTTGCGGACCGACTGCTCGGTCTGGCTCTGGCGCGGGGGGCGCCCGACAACGTCAGCATTGTCATTGTCCGCGCATTCACGATGGACGCGTGTCCGGGTCTAGAGCGAGAATCCGATCCGGGCAGAAACGGGTAAGGTCTACTGTGGAACCTCCTTCAGACAACATCTCTCGATCTAGGCAGCAGCGCCGCAACTTGCGGCGGTCGCGGGTGCTGTTAGGCGGCAAATTGGTGTTTGGCCAGTCAGAGTATACGGCTGATTGCGTGATCCGAGATCTTACCTTGACGGGCGCCCGTGTAAGATTAAGCGCCGCTGTTATGGTCCACGACCCTATTTGGTTGATCAATTTCAACACAGGTAGAGCACACAAAGCGACAATTGCTTGGCGATCTCCGCGAGAATTTGGTTTGACATTTGAACAGTCTATCGAATTGGACCTTTTCGATAGCGGTCCCCTAAATCATCTTAGGCGCATCTGGCTCGATTCGGGCGGTGGGCGAGGGGGCCAGAGACAGCATAGCGCGCCATCGACGGTCGTGGAG